>Ga0179593_1412498_pt1 | contig 12112 bp, 16 predicted proteins | sample CZODoug2_1_08_16_FD_185931 | JGI IMG/M metagenome (GOLD analysis project Ga0179593, IMG submission 185931) | Vadose zone soil fungal communities from Angelo Coast Range Reserve, California, USA - CZODoug2_1_08_16fungal (PacBio error correction) | ecosystem: Environmental > Terrestrial > Soil >... | reverse complement strand
TTGGAAGCTTTCCCCGGATTCTGAGCTTGGGCACGACCAAAGACCAGAGTCTCCCTAGCAACCCTTCATGTTACTCTGCTTTATCTTCATCCTCTGAATGTCGAAAATTAGTGACAGAAAACCAAAATTTTTGTCGTCGAGCCGATCGAGATAACGTCGCCCATTTTCTTTTCTTCTTTTAAGTGTTTTTCGCTCGCTCCCATTCTTTACCCCCCCCTCTTTTTTCCGACCCCAAGATGCGTCACACCAGGCCCACTGCGGCGGGCCAACTTTTCCATGAGAGTCATCACCCCTTTCCCTCTTCGTCAACTAATCGTCCCTTTGCCAAGCACTTTCTTTCCCCCCCACTACCCCTCCCCTCTCACGTGCCCAAAACTACCAACACTTGCAAACGGAATAAAGAAAGTACGATTCCAATTCAAACTGTCGAGAACGTTTTCCTTCTGGAAATGGCGATGGTCGTGGTCTGAAGTCATTCAGCGATTTCTTTTTTCCTCTTCTATGAATCTTCGGTTCCTTCGCACTTCTATCGTACATTCCTGGTGGCGAGGCGTTAAGCGCGGGTGCACTTTATTTTTGATTGCGCGAAAAAGAAGTATCTTCAGCCCTACCCCCTTTCTGAATCGCACTCCCTCTTTTTGTCCTTCTTTTCCCTCCCTCTGCCAACTCTCTCGTCGCATGTAAGATCAATAGTCAAGCACCCTTTCTTGTCCGATCAAGCCCGTTGCCTCAAAATTTGAGGGAATGAATATTATATCATTGACCCGTCACCCTCCTGTGTTTCCAGCCTCAGCGGGGTAGTCACTGTCACGCGATTTTGAAGATTACCGATGACCGACCAACGTACTTTTCGCCGCTCGGGTTCGACCCAAGCTTGGGGCAACTTCCTCTTTCCCTTCCTTCTACCTTATGGGGAAAGACCGCACGTTCGGCGATTGTGTTTCTACTTTCGTTGTCGTTTGGGAGCTTCTCTTCCTTTCGACTTTTTAACTCTTGCAGAGTCAGACCCTTCATGTCTTTGAAGTCGAGCCCACTTCTCCTTTTCCCTTCCTCCTGTCTCTTTATTTCGTAGGTCTCCTTGGAACGCTTTCTTCGCGATCGGGCGGATGTCCACCAGCATGACCTCCTATACCCTCTACATGCGACGGAAAAGCAGTGTTCAAAAACTTTGAAACGGGCGTGAACTCTTTAGTCTCTCCCCCCCCCTTCTTTTTTCCCGGTCAGACTTCCCCATGGGCTGGGTTTTGAAACGATGAAACAGGGTGCACCGCTTTGTTGTCCCCTCGTTCGGAGCGTTTTGCTTCGCCTTTGTTTTGGCCTCAATGCCTACCCTTAACGGTGTAAACATTATACGACTGCCCCCCCACTTTTTCTTTTTTCCCTCGCCTTCGACAGTTAGTAAAAGCGGGCCGTGACATGCGTGCGTGAATATCGTCGTTAAAATTCTCAGGGATTGTCTGTCTTCTTGAAATCGTTCCTACCCCCCCCTTCTTTTTCAACATCAACTTTTTTCCCTGTGTTTGCCGCTGCCCCTAGACTACATGCGGACTAGTAAGTACTATATAGGCTTCCCCCAATCCCCTGATTTCTTTCCCCTATTGTATATCATCTATTGAACGGTAATGAAGGTTTTACTGTAGTTGGTTTCATCCATAACCGGTTTTTTGCGCCAATACAGTGAGATTTACTGCCCTCTCACCCTTTCCACCACGGAGTTCATCCAGGCCGCCCACCCTAGGCAGATATCAACATGACTCCTTTGAGGGCGATGAGGCTTTGCCTTCGGTTCATCCTCAGATGGGCTGATTGCCTTTCTCGGATCTACCACTTCTCGGAAGATCAGTCAACTAATAGTTTGCTACTCCCTTTCTCGCTTAGCGGCTTTCGCCTGTAGTGGACGAGCGACATACTTTCCCTGGGCCTTTTTTCCTTTCTTTTTTTCCCACCGCTGTCCAACCCCCCTCCCAAATGATTTTGCGCCCCTGCTCCTCTGGTTGTCTGCACAACTGCGCTTGCAGAGTCCACCGCTCTTTGACGAGGAAGCCGACTTGAAACCCCCCCTTCGTTCTCTCCCCTTCTGAGTTTTCGAATCGCCGCATTGGTGAAGTGTTCTCTTTGGTATTTTGGAGGCAAGCTGCGTTTCCAGTTGTCGTCAGTCGCTTACCCTCTGATTTTACTCGCTTCCGTGTTGAAGATAATTGTCAAAACCTTCAATCCCCCTTTTCCCTTCCCCCGGACTCCTAGCTTCCCTCCTCCGGTGATCGTCGAGTGATCTGCGGAGAAATTTCGCATGCTGCAAAGGGGAGCCCCCCCCTTAGCGGACGCCCCTGAGACGCGGATCGTCGCTGTCACGCCTGACGACTTATTCGGTTTTTGGTTTTAAGCCCTTCTCCTCTCCCCCCTTCCCCCAACCCGCGCATCTCCGACCCGTGACATTGCCTTGGTATATCTTTTCCTACTCTGTGAGTCTATCATAACAAAGCCTGCCGGCTTCGTGCTGAACTGCTCTGTTTGTTTTTTCTCTTGGTCCTCGGCTTCAGCCCGGAGAACGAGAAAGAGGCCTGTCGCTTTTCCCCCCTCTTCCTTCTCAACCGCTCCGCGTATTTCCTCAGGTTTTCCTCCTAAGAAGTTCTGTTGCTGCTGCTGCAGGAAGACCTGCTGCCCCGATCACCGACTTTTCTGATTCAGCCGGGTACCCATTCCCGTTTCTTGCCGTTTTGGCAAAACCCATTCTCTTCCTCCCCCTTCCCCTTGTTCAGAGCGTAATGCGATCTCGATAAGCGTCATCCAGTAAATCCGCAAGCTGCCTCTCAATTCAAAAATTAAGCTCGTTGCCCCCGGTTTTCGACGCGGTTCAGCCCGGGTATTTTTACAGTCGTCCCTAATTTGTTTCCCCCATTTACGCGCTTCCTCTCCGGATGTTGACTTGCGAAGTCGTGACCCGAAGTCCGAATGAGCAGGCGCCCCGTGCCCAGGTCTGGTTTTTTTCACCCCAGCACGCAATAAAATCTTCCGGTTTCCCCCCTTCTTCTTTACTTTTGTTTCCCTCGGGGCCCAGCCACGAGGCTCAGTTATCGAATAGTAGCCCTATACGGGTGACCTGTTCTCTACTTTTCGTTATCTTTAGGCAATCAGCCATTTGTTTCATTCCCCTTTCTCTTGTTATCGCCCCAGCGCACACCACACCCCCTCCGAGGCAGATGATTGCACTCGCGCTTGGTGAGTCTTGAAGTTTCGGTATCCTTTTGTCAGTCGCATGGATCCTTTGTCTCCCCCCCCCTCGAAAGTATGGGGTCGTATAGTAGCAGTCCCCCAACGGGCAGTAAACCCCAATGATGTCCCCGAGATCCCCCAGAACGTCGTTCTTCCTCCCTTCGTTTTCTCATTCCCTCCCCTTCTTTTTCCCCCCATGAACATGTGCTGACGCCTGAGCGGGATCGGACCTTCTCCCCCCAAAACAGCTGGGCGTTGAAACGCCCTATTGCCGCCGCATCCCTCTGAGCTCTTGATCCGTCCTTTTTATCTTTTCTCCTTCCCGTTTTTGCCGATAACACCTCGACAGTGTTCCCATTCTGCAGGGCGGACAAGAACGGCCCACGGTTGATTTGCTAGGACCCCTGGTGAGTCCGGACTTCTTCCCCCAGCTCTCCCTTCTCGATTCCCTTTTTTCCCACAACGCGGGTGCACCCTGGTACTATCTAAAAAGTCCCATTTTATTTGAAGCCCTTGCTCGTGTTAGGCGCCCATCCCATCCCGTTTCGTTCAAACACTGATTTTCCGATCTTTTCCTCGACGTCCTCTCTTTTATGCCGATCGGATCAGATGCTGGTCATCACGAGCGCGAGATCTGTTCCCACAGGTTCCAGTTTTTCGAAGGTTACGTCAATCCGCTAGACGGCGAAGTCTTTCTCTCTGTGAGTCCGACCTTCTGACTTTGCAACCTCGTTTCTGGTCGTTTTCTCCCTGCTTCTCTCCCATGAAGCGAAAAAAATGAACCAGACATAAAAGCTTGTCCCCGATCGCTTTCAGATGGTTCCAAGTTGGGATCCTTCCAACCTACCTTTCCTCCCTGCATCCAACCTTCCTTTCTTCTTCTCCCCTATCCGTGCAAGGATGGCGAGTTCGGATTTTACTTCACGACAGAACCTTTTTCTTTGCTCCTCCTTTTACGAGTCATAATTCTCTATGTACCTTTTCCTTGATCTCTTAGGCTTCTCTCGAACCCCATCATCCCTCCTTTGGATGTTACTCTTCGCTTCAGGTGCGCACTCCAGAAGCAGCTCTTTGAAGATTGTAGTTAAATTCACCTTTCCTCTTTCCGGACTTTTTCCTGCATTTCAATTGCCCTTCGGTGCGCCATGTCCCGGCGTCCCGCACTCCTCTTGTGATTCCCCCCGTCATCGCAGCCGGCAGTAAAACGCATCCCCTCCCTTTGAGAACTTCACGCCTTCGAGCTGCTGACCATGTCCAGGTCCCTATGCACCGTTTACTTGACTTTGCCCTTTCCCGACATCTCACTCTGCCTTCTCCCTGATTGGATAATTTTTCCCCTTTATTTTTTTTTCCTTCCGTTTTTCTTGGGCCACTTCGCCCTGTGGGATTGGTCATCGTGTCCATCCTTGTATCCGTTGACGAACAGTGTTTCCCCCTTCTTTTCCCTTTATTGCCGAGCAGTTGGCAGGTGATATGACGCGACGGACCACCCTTTACTCATTCCTGTCCAGTCCTCCCCCCCCAAGACGTTTTTGGCGAATTGAATTGTCCCTCTTCATTTTGTAACCCCGATAACCCAATTGTGGTTTTTCTGACCTTTACAGAGCCTCCGCTTCGCTCCCTATCCCCCCCGTTACTACGGTTGTATGATTCCCTGATCACCCACCCTCTCATTCCCCTTGTGTTTTTCTCCAGGCCTGCTTCCTCTCTTAGTTTGGTGTGAGAGTCAGGTAAGAGACTTCCTACCCCTTTTTCTACTTCGCGTGGTCCACGTCAAACCCGAATCGTCTTCGGTCAAGTATGATGGACACCCTTTGGCTCCCGGCGGGGCGGGAGACGCCCTCCCCTCTTAGAAATTGGTAACAAACCCCCATTTTTGATGTCCTCTCTTCGCGTTAACGTCCCTTGTCCCCTTGCGAGTTGTATGGAGTGGACCTTTTCTTTTCTGATTGCCCTATGTTCCCCCCTCCCCCCCCCCCCGCTTTTGTCATCGATTCCGGCAACTGCGGCCTTTTGCCCCTGACCTGCTTCGTAACGGACATCTGCCTGTGTGAGCCCCCTGTTTCCGTCCCACTCCATCAACCGGTGCCCCCTCCACGCAGAACAACAAAGCCCCCTGAATGTTCCTTATTCCCAACTCCCAAAAGATACCCGGACCTCTGGGCGATGTATGGTCCATCTTTTTTACACGGTTCGAGCTTCCGGGTATGCAGCGTTTCAGCTCTCGACCTTATTCCCCGTGTTGCACTTCTTTTATACAGTCCTCTAGATTTTTTCTTGCGATTGACGTTTTATTAAACGAGGGCTTGACGGCGCTTGGTCCGATCTTTCCTTTATGCACGACCGTTTCGAAATTTTCCTCCCCCCGTTCCTTAATTCTTCACTCCCGCTTTTTTCTTTTGACGTCCCACTTTTTCCCGATCTGCTCTTTTTTGCTCCCTTAGTCCCACAGCCCAGAAAAAAGATGATTGTTCCCGAGCCTGCTCATATCAAAATCTGCATGTACGTTCCCGTTTCCCCTCCCTTCGTCGGCAGCTTTCCTCTCGTGGGTTTTTTCTTGAACTTCCGGAAACGCGACTCGGATCCTGAACTTACCGCCACCTTTTACGGCTGGGCTCATCTCTTCCCCCCTCTGTTTCCGTCCTTTACGTATAGCCACACTGTGACCCGCCCGCCCATTATGTGTCTTTTCGATTCGTTCCTCCCTCTCTCCGACCTGATCTCCTCGTTTTAGCGTCGAATTGATCACAGGCGAAGACCGGTATTTTTTCCGATTTCTCCCTGTCGTTCTGACGCACTTCTGGCGCCATGTTCCCCGCTTGTGTTTCTTGATGCTTCTTTTTCCCCACATGAAGATGGTGCCACCCTCCCACGTTCTTCGATCTTGACATGCTTAAATCTTCACCGCCCCCTTTCGACTTTTTTCAATCGTCGATCTTTTTAATATTTGCTGTATTTCAAGAAGCAGGGCGGACGCCCGCCTGCCAGGGTTCCCCGATTTTGTTCATCAGCTTCTGGAGTCGCGCTGGGTTCCGGCTGTAATTCCCTGGTTTTTTTTCCCCTAACCGCTTCAGCCTTGTCCAGGTTTGTCCTTCCCTGTCCTCGTAAACCTAGGGTTTTCTCTTTTTTTAATCTCCTTTCTTTCCCCTTCTATCCCCCGGACCTGCACAGATCTCCGGTTTGACCTTCTTCCAATTTTTTTATTCGGGTTTCTGACACTCCCCCATTTTGTTTTTTCGACCCTTGACATCCGTATCGACCTACAGGAAGTAGCCAAACCTTTCATTTGTCCCCACTGCAGTCTTCCACGACCCGGACTCTCGTTATTGGGTTTCTCCCTCTCTCACTTCCACGGTCATGGGTTTCCCAGCTCTTCTCCGTCTTCCCCCCCCCTCCTTCGATGTGATTGAATTTCATGAAAGGTCCCCTGACAAGACTAACCACTCACTCAACTTCATCAAGGGAACACCCCCCTTCTCCTTCGCCTTCCAACTTACCTTTTGAGTTATTGAGGGAGTGTCTTTTTCCTCTGCCGATTGCTTCTCACTCAAGATGGGATGATTCGCGATCCCACAGAGACGGCAGATTCTCACTCAGGCAATAGGGATACACTTTCTACCTTGCGGCGGCCTTTGTTCGTTTTCCCCTGTAGCCGCTCCGTGACTGTTGTGAAGGTTTCTTTGCACAAAACGTTCCAATCCGAACCAAGATTGGATCCTTCTTTTTTCCTCCCCAAGCTCTCTCTCCTTTCCATCTCGCTCCGGCAGCGCGCTGCCAAATCTTTTTCCCCTTTTTGTTCGCTTCCCCATTCCGCTTTTGCTTGAAGTCTTTCGCTCATCCTCTTTTTATTAAGCTGGAGTTGCTCGTAGGAAGGATGACGATTATAGCTCATCGAGTTTTCTGCTCCGCTGACCCGCAAGATGATCCTTGCCCCGCTCCCCCCCTTTCCTTTGTCCCCCTGCCTCGCTGCCCCTTCCAGGACTTCGGACCTGTGAGCGGTAAATGAGCAAACGGAAGACCATGCTTCTGACGCCGCAACCAGAACTCCTTGCTCGTTTTCATTCATCGTTTCCTCTCCTACGTGTTGCTTTATTTCCTTTTGCTTACCTCTCTCCTAGCGCAAACTCCCAACAGATCGTCAGTCAAAGCAACCTTGCCTTTTCGTATATATATACCTCCTCCTCAGGTGTTTGTTTTTTTCTTTTTACAATGCAATCACTTCTTTTTGCTTGGACTGAATGTGGTTGAGTCTTCTGCCCTTCTCCCCTCTTACATCTCCGTCTGCGGTGCCCCGTCTGCGTCAAACGATCCCCCGGTTGCACCCGAAATCAGTTGTTCCCCGTAGCAGGCTGTAATTGCTCATCCAGTCTACGTCTTTTTTCCTACTTTTGCATCGAGTTACGTGTCCGGACAGTTGTTTTCCCACCCTCCTTTTCCTCCCGCGTGCCGCGTTCCCCAGCTCTTTTTTCCATTCTCTTTCTAGCAGCAGAAGCGTATACGTCAGTACAAACGATGGACTAAGACCCAGACCAAAATCGCGCTGCTCAGCTTTTCCCCTTAGGCTTCTGATGCAGCAGCAAGGGAAATGTCGACCTCTTTTCAACAGTGCGGTCTTCTCGTAGCACGAGCTTGACGATGCGCAAGTTTTTGCTTTTTCACTGACCTCCCTCGAAGTAGAAAGACTTGATTTGCATCCGTGTTACCCTCCTTTACCCCCAGTCCACGTTCCCCTTCTTCTTCCGTTGAATTTGTGGGTTGTTTTTTTTTTCTTTGTTTTTTTTTTTTGTTGTTTTTTTTTTTTTTTTTTTTTTTTTTTTTTTTTTTTTTTTTTTTCTTTTTTTTTTTTTTTTCCGGGTCGAGCCTCTCACGACTAGTACTCAGATCTTCTGTCGCTATGACCCCCCCCCTTGTTTGACTTGAGGCCGTTTGATTTCGCCCTCTCCCCCCCTCCCCCCCCCATCTTGACGGTGTTATATACTCAGGTCCTCTCCCCCATCGTCCCCTCGCAATCCTCAGAGTCCCCATGAAAGGAAAACCGAGGCTAGCTTCTTTTGTGGGAATGGTTCCCCCGTGACTGTTTTTTATTTTGGTCTCGCCTGGATTTTCTTGGCCCAACCACACAATGTTAGTATTTTCTTTTCCGTGTCGCTCCCCTGTGTCCCAGTGAAAGAACTTTGGAAGTATTTCTGATCATCCGGCGAACTTTTTTGGTTCCCCCGTCCCGCCATTTCACCCCCCCCCTCGAACGGATGGATATTGCTATTCTCTGCGGTTCCCAAAGCCCTCCCAACACATTTTAATTGGAGTTCGCAATCTCAAGAACGACCCCGCCGATTGCATCAATCCAGGCTTTTTCCTTCCGCGTTTTTCCTCCCCTTTCCGACTGCCTCTGACCCACCTCTATCCTTCTTTTCCGCAAATTATGAGTGGAGAACAGAAAATGGAGTCTGGTGAAAACCACTTGCTAATCCTTCCCCGTTATTTAGCATGTTCTTTCGTTCGTTCCCTTTCTCGCCCCTAGTGGTAACAAAAGCGGGGGCAAAACCTGGTTTATTGGTTTTTTTTTCCCACTTCCCCTTTTTTTTTGACTCATCTGATTTGTCCCTCTCGCGTTTTCTTTCCCCTTTCTTTTCCCCAACAAGCGAGGAGTTATTCCATAGATAAGATGATTTACCATAGCGCCGCCACTCAAAGCCGTTCCCCCTTCTTTCCTCGTCAATCATCTGTATTCTTTTCCGTCCTTATTTCCGAGTAATGTCCCCGCCTTTTGTTTTTTCCTGTTTCTGCGTTCCTCGTTTCCTGAGGTCACAACGACCCAAGCATAGCCAAACTCCCCCCTTTGCGTTTCTTTTTCCATTCCTTTATCTGTCTCCTCTTCGTTGCCGTCCCTCCTTATTTTCTCACCTACTCTCTGAATCGATCACACCGTTCTGGTGTTGGATCAAGGCAGTTCGGAATTTAAAGTACGCGACCGCTCTTCTTCTTTACCCTCCGGCGCTCCCTTCCCTGATATTATTTCCTCCCGCATTTATCTCTTTCGGTCTCTTGAACCCATTAGGCTTGTGTCTGGGCATATCCTGAACAAGAAGTGGGCAGATTGTTTACTCATTCCCCCGTCTGGACGACTGGGGGACATTTCCTCTATCTCCCCTGTTCTCCCGTTTCCCCTCTTCTTAATTTTTTTCTTCCCCAAGCCACCTTGGTGATGGGGGACTGAAATTAAGGATTGAGTACCCCGCTCGAACTTTCTACTTTCCCTCCTTCCTCCGATGCTTCCTCCTCGATTCCTTTTTTGTTGTTCTCTCCCTCCCCTGAACCCTTTACCTCCCCCCTTTTTTTTACAATGCCATTAATCGCAAGCTGCGATATGTTTTGCTGGACATTGCCTTTTCTTTTCCTTACTCTGTGTTGTTGTTGTTTCTGTACGTGGTTATTTTTCCATCCTTTACTTTTCATTCATTGTAGTGCATCAGATTTCAGTGATGCACTCTGCGCATGACGCCTCAGTTTTTACTGTTCTCCCCTCTTTTTCCTCGATAGTTTTTCTGCAAAATTTCCCCCCCACGCAACCTTCCCCCCCCCCCTCCACTTTCCCATAAATTTCGATGTGAATGGACGGTACCTCTCATGCTTTCAACTTGGTTTTCTCTTTTTTCTTTTCCCCCCTCTCCTTTGTGTCTCTCGACATTCAGTCACCCCATGAACCGTCTAGTTCTCCCTTTTTTCTTTCGTTTTTCTTTTCCACGCTCGTCGTACGGGTAGAAGAGTCTTGGACATCATCCGTGTTGTTGTTTTCTCTTATGTCATCTGGCCATTGCCAGGTTTACTGTTACACTGACCACGCCCTCCCTTTCTTTCCGCCCGCTCATGGTTAAGTTGAAGAGAAGATTCGACTCACGTGCTTACACCCTCTACCCACTCGCAGCCCCCGATTGTTTTTCATTCTCCTCCGCTGAGATACCTTTCCCCTCTGCAAACGGATGTCTTTTTTTTGAAGTGTCTTTTCCTCCTCTCCCCCCTTTTAACAGTTTCAGCCACTTTTAATCGCTCACACTTCCAAAATTCCCGGACTAAGAAGTCAAGTGTCTGATTCGTCACTACTCTAACTTATCTTCAAATCCACCTGGATGACCCCCAGCCCCTAGACAACCTCCTTCCCCACACCGGGAAGTGATTCAAACGGTTCCTTTCCTCGGCGCTGGAATCGTGGCACCTTTTTCTCATGTTTTTTCCCAAAGGTTCGATTATGCCCTTGGACGTCTCCTCACTAAGCGTTGTATTCGTCCTGCAACCTAATTGGATTGATGAGCAGCCACGCTTTTATTGAAGTTCTTTCTCGTGTCCCTTCCCCACCCTCCTTGCATTTCTTTTCGCATTTTCCCAAATTAGCACCCCGGTTCATTCTTTTTGCTCCCCTTCTTCGTCTGCTATGGCCAGTCATAAGATCAATACCAGTCCCCAGCGATGCTGTTTTCAATCCCGTCTCCCCCTATCACCTTTGTTGGCTCCTTTTTCTATGAAATATCCGTGCCCTTCCACGCAGAGCGTGGCGGGCTTCTTCAATTAGACATCCCTTGCAGCCTACCGACCCGCCCCATATCCTTCCTTTCGCCTTCTCTTATTTTTTTACCCACTTTTGGTGCCGAATCGCAGAGCCGGATGCCCAAGTGTTAGGCTGTGTTTTATTTAGCTTGTTCAGGGCCGTCCCTCCCCCATCCACCCGGTTTCCGCGTCATATCATCAGTGTCTTTTTCCTTCAAAATAGATTCACCGTTTCCTTTTGATTGCCGTAACATTATGAGTTGACCGAGTCCGGCTTCTTCCGATCTTTCTTTCACCAGAATCATTGACTCTCTCGCATTCCTCACCTTATCGACTCAGATGACCAAGTTTTTTTTTTTTGGGAAAGAAACGGGTTCGTTGAATTGACCTGCTCACCGCCAGGCTGCTTTTCAATATTACTGAAAGATAACCGGGACCTTTTTTGCCCTTTTCTCCCCGCTCCTAGGAGTTTCTCTCTGTTTTCCCTTTCCTTCTTTTAGCCTTTGGTCCAGAAAAGCCGAAGTGTCCTCAGATTTCGTCAACGCCCGGGTTCTTTCTCTGGCAATTTTCTGCGCACGGTTACCTGACTTTCTCAACCGCTTCCTTCTCTCCTGCTGTTTCATTAGACCCTCCCATTGTCCCTTTTTTTATTTACCCTTCCCTGCCAGAAGCGTAGTCAGCACGGGATTTCATTTTTTTGAAATGTTCTGCTCCCCTCCGTCGTCTGCCCTTCTTTCTCGCCTCCTGACCCCACATATGCCTTCAATGCCTTTTCCTTCCTGATCGAACTTTTGATCCTCAGTCGGTTGACTGAACTCCCCCCCCCGCCTCTTTGGATCATCGGCGCCCACCCCGCTCGTTTACCCGCCCCTTTTCCTAAACTGCCCTTGATCGGAGATAGTTAGAGGACTTTAATTCGTCAGGTGATGAACACCTTTTGAGAGATATTCCAAATAGATTTTGCTCCTTCCTCACCAGCACCCCCTTTCTTCATCTAGGCTACAGAATGACGCGGCGGACCGAATTAGGGTCATGCTCTTCCCTGTTGTCCCCCTTTTAGATTTACAGGATTTTTTCCCCCCTCTAACCCGTCTTTGCTCCCTAATTTGATTTTCTTCTGCCACAAGAATATCGACCTCTCTCCTGACCGATGGATCTCCTTGAACCAATCTTTCGATTTCCTTATCTGCGAAGTTGGGAATTTTCGTCTTTTCTTCCCCTTTTCTTGTCTTCCTTTAAGCTGAGTGGTTTATTTATTACTTCTTCTTGATCTCTATCTCCCTTTTCCCTTACGCACTCAGAGAGATCTTTTCCGCATTCTTTATGATATTGACGTCCTTCGGTGATCTTATCTTCT
>Ga0179593_1311574_pt1 | contig 12112 bp, 24 predicted proteins | sample CZODoug2_1_08_16_FD_185931 | JGI IMG/M metagenome (GOLD analysis project Ga0179593, IMG submission 185931) | Vadose zone soil fungal communities from Angelo Coast Range Reserve, California, USA - CZODoug2_1_08_16fungal (PacBio error correction) | ecosystem: Environmental > Terrestrial > Soil >... | reverse complement strand
TCCCACCTCCGTGCGTGCCCCCCTTTCTTTTTGGACTTTTTTAGCCGCATCGTATGCAATGCCAATCACCCTATCAGTTTTCATCCTGCACGTCAGGTCCCCCCTTTTCCACAGTTTCCATTGCGATTTTCATGAACCTTTCCCGCCGGGAGTCGTGCAAAACCCGTTTAAGTTTCTGTTTTTCTCGTCTTACCCTCCTGTACTTTCATTGAGAGTAGCCTGGCGTCGGGTCCCCGACCCCACCTCCATTTCCCAGTTATCTTTCCCCTGACCGTAGGCCGCCCCCTTCCTTAGTTCAAATCTTTTCTTTTTGTTTTCCAACGTTTCTGTCGTGCTTTGTCCGCGTTTCTTTTTTGCTATTCTTTGTATTATTATTTTTGAGCCGCTTTCCCCCTCCCTGGGTTGTAACCCCCACATGAGGTGCTTCCCCTCTCCAGGACAATTTTTCTGTTTTCCAACCTTCCACAGATACCCCTGCAAAAAGCCACCTTTTTCCCCCCCCCTTCGCGTGGGCTGCCCCTTAAACATTGCTCTAGATTTTAACCTTACGCACCCATTTTTCTGAGTTTCACGTTTTCCCCACCTTTTTCTGCTCCTTACCCCTTCTCTTTCGTTAGATTTACGAATATTTTCCTTTTGTCCCCCCCCCCCCCCCTGGTAAATCGTCCTGTTGGATACTTGTCGCTGAACCAATTTCACCCATTTGACTAATTCCTTCTTCCCTTTCCGGGGTCTAGGGCGTCCCTTCCCCTTGGACCGGTGCCTTTGTTTCTCCTTTCCAGTTCCTGCTTTTCTCCTGATTCCCTTGTTCTTTTGCTTCACCCTCTTCAGTCTGCTTTTTCCACCTCTTTTGCAGTTTTCCCTCATCAGAACGTTTCTTTTTTTTTTTTTTTTCTTTATCCGGATTCCGTCTAACTGGCCTCTTTCCACAAACCCCTCCTTTTTTTTTTCTTTTCGGTACCGGGGCCGATCCCATCTTTTAACCCTTTTCCCGGTACTGTTTTTGTCCCCCCTCCTTTGGTTTTTTTCTGGATACCATGGCCTCAACGGCTGCCCTTCAGACCTTTTTTTGAGGACTGCACGTTTTCCTTGTTTTTTTTTCCAACTGTGTTAGTTCCCCCTCTTTTACCACACAAACTTGTCCTTTGATTTTGAGGACCCCCGCAATTCCCCTTTGAGCCCCCTTTTGACACTCCTGCCGTTCAGGGTCTAGTAGAAAACGGACCCCCCCCCCCCTCTTCTCCCTCCCCCCCCCCCCCCCGCGCCCAAGCCTAGTCCGATCTCGATTTTCCATTTTTCGTTTCATAGCACTTTCCCCCGTCCGTGTGCCCCCCCAATGGAGGTTCCATTTTCCCTGGATGAATTGGACCCCAATTTACGCCCCCCCTTTACAAGTTTGTCCCTAACTCAAACCCTTCCCACGTTTTTTTTACTTTTGATGTTTCTCTTGTTTTAGAGTATCTTCTTTGCTCTTGGACTGTTGGAATAGACTTTTCCCTTTGTTGGCTCTTTTCCAACTTTGTTTCCATTTGCAGGATTCAGCCCCCCGAGTTTATTTTTTAACAGTCTTCTCCCCCTTTTTCTGGGGGCCTTCTTCCTCAGAGATGCTTTCTTGATCCTCCCCCAAGATTTCCCCCCTGGCGTCCCTTCCTTAGTACATACGGCGCGGCTTAATCCCCAATCCTTTTATTTCAGAACTCGTTCTTCATTCTTTCGGGTTCATTTCTTGATTGCAGTCTTCCCCTTTCCCTCCAGCACCAGTTTCCCCCCCTCTCACCTTCCTGTTCACCTTCCCCCTTGTCCCCGGCTTTCAACTCGTATGATATTGCAGTTTGTTTCTTTTCCCTGCAGTCATTGGGACCCCCCCCCCCCCCCCCCCACACCCCTGAGAATCTTCCTATGCTGCTTGCGTTTTTTTTTTTGTACAATTCCTTCTTTTTCCATTTTTCCCCCCCCTTTCCTTTTCTTGAATTTGCCTTTTTTCCCCCATGACGCCGTCAACCTGAATTTTTCTTGGTTGATTCCTCCCCCCCCCTTTTGAAAGTTTGCCATATTCTCCTTTTTTTCGTCACATTAACTAGGTCTGCTGGGCATCACATGGCATCACTCAAATATTTCCCTTGCATCTACCCCCCCCCTCCCCCCCTTTTTTGAGTGGCCAACAGATTCCCCTCCTTTTTGCGAGCACATTCGGTCCCTGGCTATCCTCTTGTTTTTCTTTCCCTGACCCTAAATCGCCCCCCTTTACCCTCCCTCCGATGCACTTTTCTTTTACCTCGTTGCAGGATTTTCGTTTTTTTTTCCCCTTTTGTTCCCTTTTTAAACCCCGTTTCCCCTATTCTTGGTGTGTTGACCTGATTCTTTTCTTCAAACCCTGGCCGGACCTCTCCGCTTGTCGTCTAAGTCTTGAAGTGCCCTCTAGCTTTGTTCCCTCTACATTTTTTTTTCTTTTTTTCTTTCTCCTTTTAGCCCTTGTGTTTTTTTTTTACATCCTCTTCTCACCAGGGTTTTCCCCAGTGACGAGGGCTTATTTAAATTTTTGATATTCCGTCTTGTTTTCAATCCCTCCCCTTATTCTTTTTTTCCCTTTTTTTTTTGGCCCCCCCCCAGGACCGCCCCCCTCCGGACCCTTCTGCCCACCGGGTTGAAGGTAGTCCCCCTTTCCCCCCCCCGCAACAAAAAGAATTCCCTTTTCCCTGGTCCTTTTTTTGATACCTGTTTTTTTTCTTTTTGTCCGGGCGAAGAATCCTTTTCGAGGGGTATTTGGGTTGCCGTCCTCCCTGCCCTCTACTTTCCGGTACCTGGGTTTTTTTTTTTTTTTTTTTGACCTTCCAGTTGCGTCTATAATCTGTTTTGATTTTGGTGGTCGGATTTGGCAAACACCTTCCGCCCACACTTTTCCCCTCCTACGGGTTTAAGTTCTTGGAAAGCTTCCCCTTTTCATCTCCCCCTCCAGTGTTCTTTTTTTTTTTTTCGAGATACTCTTCTGTTTCTAAAGGAGCTTCACCACCCAAGTGACGTTTTTGCGAGTCCCTTCGGAGTACCCTCCCCCCTCCTCTCTTTCTTTTGCGTCTGGTATTTCCCCCCCCCCCCCCTTTTCTCGTAGCTGAGAGTATCACAGGACCCTTTTTCCTTCTTGGACCGGAACACAATCTTTTTTTCGCTCTCCCCCCGAACCCTCCCCGTTGTAGTCTCTTACTTCCCCAACAGTCTTCCCTCACCTTGTAACCATTCCTTTTTCTTCGATTCTTCCCCCTCGTTTCCACAATCCTTGGGTGCTCGGCTCATAACCAACCCTTTTGTTTTTTAACCTCTCTGTCGTTCCCTTTTTGTCACCTAGTGTCCCCCTCTCCACTTCCTTGTTTCGCCTCCTTTGAACCAACCCCTTACTTCTTCCCCCTTTGTTTGCGATCACCAGAGTTAGTCAGTCCCCCCCTCTCTGCTTTGTGTTTGGATCCCGGTTGAAAACAAAAAAAAACCCTTTGAACCTGGGGTTCTACCCCTTTTGGGTTCATTGCAGCTTATTTTAGTTGACCCATCTTCAGGACTCCCTTCGAGATACCTTTCCGGACTTTTTCCCCCCGTTTTTGACTCCCACAAAGCATTCCCACCCACAAATAGACATTTTTTTTGAAATCCCCTTGATCCTCCCATGAGGTTTCCCCGATTCCCAATTCCCCCATTTAGCCGTCTTAATTGGGGGAAGTAGTTCTGTTCTTTCTGTAAAACCCCCTCTCCTTGTTCCCCCCTGAATATTTTTTTGTGGGTTTGCTCTTGGGGAATTTTTGACTGGCCCCCCACTAAGTCCTTTGGTAGCCCCTCCCGTCCGTACTATTTTTCTGTTCCGGAAACTTCTCTTTTTTTTGGTCCCCCTTAGTTCACTGTTTGCTGCCCAAACGGGCTCTTTTTTTCGCACTTTAAAAGTTGTGCTTCCCTTTTCTAACCCCGTCCCTTCATCTCTACCCCGTGACTTTTCCACTTACTCCCCAGGCGTCCCTTTTTTTTCAAGCTGTTCCCTTTTCCCTTTCAGACGTTTTTTTTCATTCTTTTTTTGCATGAGTTCCTATTCTCCCTTTATTTTTCCCATTCTTTCCCCGTGGTCAAAACTTGCCCCCCCCAATTTTTTTCCAAATGCTTCCCAGAGTTCTCCTCTTTTTTTTTTCCCCCCTTTAAGGGGACGCGGCTTTTTTTTTATTTTTCTCTCTTTTCTATTTCCGACGTAACCCATTCTCCTTTTTTTACCCCTCATTCCAACTCTTCTCTTGGTTTTATTCCCTGCTATTTCCTTTTCTTTCCTGTACCCCCCCCGATGTTCACTTTCCCTTCCCTCTTTGACCGTCCCCTTTCTTCTCCTTCTGTTAATCGAACTGCCCCAACCCTCCGTAGCGAGCGTTTTTTTTCTTTGTACCTTACCGTCTTCTGACTGAGTTGCTTTGTTTTTTTTCCTCCACGCATCCTTTTCCCTTGTGGAAGTGAGTTTGAGAAAACCCCCCTTCCACCTTGAAATATCACCCCACGGAACCTTACCACAATAACCGCCCCGGATTCCACCTGGGAACTCTCCCTTCTTGCGTTCTTAAACCTTTTGGGTCCCCCGTTGTTTATTTTGCCGTTTTTTTCAACAAGGCCCTTTTCCCGTATGGACAATTTTACCCGACCCCGTTCATTCGGGGTCCAACGGTGGCCCTTCTTCCCTTTTTTTCCATCAATTTTTTTTGCCTGCCCCCTCTTTTTTCTTTGCGGGCCAGTCGAACTGTCCTGACTCCACTTTTCTTTTTGTTCGACCCGAATCTTGCGTGCCCAGCGCCAATTTTCCAACCGTGCGCCCCCCCCCCCCCCCGGCCATTTTTTTCCCGTTCGGCGTCCTTACCCGTTTGGGTTGACTTTTACCAGGCAGCCCCCCCTTTGTTTCAAAAAACTCAACCCCCCTGCTGATCGCTGTTGCTTCCCCTTCCTCCGGTTGATGTTTTTTATCCAGGCCCCCCACGTGCCAGAATTCCCATGGACCCTTCGAGTGTCTATTTACCTCCCTCTTTTTTCCTAACATCCCCCCCAAAAACCTTTTTCGAGGTTTCTTTTCAGGTCCGACAGCCCCCCTCCTCCGGATTAGGCCTTCCACCCCTTGCCACCCCCCCTCTGTTCTGTCCATGCGTACTCCCAACAAGCATGTAGGTACCTCCCCTCCAACGGCTTTCCCTCTCTCGCGTAATGTTCTTTCCAAGTCGTCTTCACCTTGTCCTTTTCTCTTCCTCTTTCCCCCTTTCTGATCCCCGTACGACATCTCCAATGAAAAGTGGTTTGCCTCTCTTTGACGAACCCCTCCCCCCCCCCCCCCATATTCCCCCTTTTTTTCTGGAACTGCCGTTCCTTTTTCGCCACTTCTCCTCTCCTTCTTGGTCTACCTGTTTTCCCCCCCCATCATATTTGCTTTTCGCTCCCTTCAGGGGACGATGTGTTGTTGCGTTTTCCCCCCTTTTTTGTGTGCTTGAAACCTGCTGGAATTTTTTTCCTTCTCAGCGTTTTTTCTTCCTTTGTGTCTTTTTTTTGATTACTTTTTTTTTTTCCCATGTTACCCCCCCCCTCTGTAATTTTTGGATAATTCATTGTCAACTCCCTTTTGTGACCTCAACCCACCCCCCCCCTGTCTCTGTTCCAAGGCTGAGTTCACCACTCCCACAAAGCCTTTTCCGTTAACCCCGCCCCCTTACAACATTTCTCCTCCCTCCCTCCCCCCCTTCTTTCCCTGTTTTTTCTTCCCCTCTCTTTTTACTGTTCTTGGGCCCTTTTTTTTTTCGTGGTTACTAATTAATTTTTTTAGAGAACTTTTACTTATTTTTTGAGCTCATTGCTTTCCGTCCCAGTTTTATTGAATGCTATGCCACTGTTCATGTCCCCCCCCATAGGGACACCATTGCCTACTTACATTGTTTTGCTAATAACTGCAATGGTTTTTTCCCCCATGCTACCTTTTCCTGTCTCTTTTTGTTTACTGTTCTTTTTTTTTTTTTTTTGGGGGTTTTCAGTGCTAGCTTTCACTCTGTGTCTTTCATTTTCGACGTATTCCCTCCGCTCGTCCCAGTTGAAAGAAACCTTTTCCTCCTCCGCGTTTTTCGATTGCATCCCCCACTCCTTTTTGTGTTTCTGGAGCATCTCCTTTGCCCGACGTTTTCCATTGCTGGCCCCCCCTGTGTCTGGCTCGCTTTGATCGAATTTCCCCTAAAAGTTCCTGTGTTTTCCTCCTTTTTTGCACGGTTCCTTCCCTTTAAACCCAAGTTTTCTTCGCTTCTTTCACCCGTCCTTAAATTCTTGTAGTTTCTTTCGTTTATTTTCCCCCCACAACCCGTTTTTTCGTTTTGCCCTCATAAATTAACATGCATTCTTTTCCTTTTTCGTGCGGTCTTTTTTTTTTTTACATGAAACTCCTTTCCCCCCCCCCCTTTTCTTCCTAATTTCCCCCCGTTCGGGAATTCCTCACCATCCCCCTTTTTTATCGGGGTGAAAACCCAAGTTGTCAAGACGTTTCTTTGCGTATTACTTTTTCCCCCCTTCCCAGGTTTCCTTGTTTTTTGTCGGAATTTTTGCTCCCCCCCTCTTTCTTTCCCTTGACCCCATTGCCATTATGTTCCAATTAAGGAAAGGGCAGTCTTGTTTCCCCCCCCCTTTTTTTTTTAAAAAGACCCACTTCCCCCACAACTTTTGGACCCCCAACCAGTTTTTTTTTTTGGGGCGTTCCAGGTACCATTCCCAATATTCTAACTCACTTTTCCTGTCCCCCCAGATTTTCAGGAGTTTGCAACGCCACAGATTTCTTTCGTTCTTAAAGGCCCTCCCGACTCCATTATCACAATATTCGTTCCTTTCTTCGCCAAACAAAAGTTTCACTAGATTTTTTAGATTTCGTCTACAAATATCCATTCATTCCTTCTTCTTCCCCTTTGAGTGTTTTTTTTTTTTTTTAAGTCCGGTAAAAGTTCCCCCAGTGGGAGTAGACGTTTTTGAAATTTCCTTCGCGGCCCCCCCCCCCCTTTTCCCGTGGTCTCTGGCTCTTCAAGAGTTTTTTCGTAAAATTGTGCCCCTTGGGGAAGGATTCCTGTGGTTCAAATTTCTTCCCATACGAACCTCTCTTCTTTGGCGTCTTCCACCCTTCGTTTTTTTTAGTTGGACCTATTTGACGGCCCCTAAATAGAAACTTAAATGGGATGGCTGTCCCCCCCCTCCCGTTTTTTATGGACCACCCATACCCTGTCCGTCTTTCCCCTCCTGGCCATCAGTTGATCCTTTTCGCTGGTTTTCTTGTTTTTATCCCCCTTTCTTTTCCCCCATATCCCCTCCCCTTTACACCAAAACATTTGTCCCCCCCCCCCCCCTGGTCGCGGACTTCTCCCGTCCGTTCCCTTTTTTTCCTCCCCGATTAATTTCTTTGCTGTCCACCGTTTTCTCGTCACCACGGCACCCCGTCGTGCGGACCCCCTTGAGATTACTCTCCCCCCTCCCGATGACTTTTTTTTTTTTAAACAACACTCTCGCCCCCCTGTCTGGAATTTCCCTGGTTTGTTTTTCCTCTCCCGTTTTATCTCAAGAGCCCCCGATCAAAATGTTCACCACGTTTTACTTTTTACCAGAACTCCACCAGGGGACCGGCTGGGCTTTCAGTTCGTATTCTCTGTTCACTCTAAATTTTTTCTCCTGGGATCTTTAATTTTTTTTTCATTTCATCTGTGCTTTTCCCCTGTCGGTTGAGTTCTTTTTCCCCCACCTTCGGACTCTCTTTTTTTTTTCTGCAGCGAGGTTCCTTTTTTTCCCGCGCTTCTTTAGTGTTTTTAGTTACCCTCCCCCCCCCCGGTAGATCTTTTCTACTTCCCCCCCCTATTCAATGCTACATCGGACTCGTTCCCCCTCCTCGGTCGGGAAGGTTTCCGCCAGCTTTTTTTTTTCAGAAAACTCCCTCGCGATTTCTCTTTTTTCCCCCCTTCTCACTGCTTGCCGCTTTTCTCCTTTTTTGCCCCAAGGCCTTCTATCCCCCCTCTTTTCGGCCCCGCTTTTTTTTGCAAAAAGATTTCGCGGCTTATCGGTAGCTTTCCTTTGTGGCTTTTCCCCGTTTTCCCCTTTTTGACACCCTCTTCTCCTGTCTCTTGTGTCACTTTCCCTTCAGGTCCCCAAATCTGCCTGTCTCCTACCCCTTTTTTCTTTTTTTTTTTTGCACACCACTCCTGTTCCTTCCTTTTTTTTTCCCGCCGTTCCCCACCGTCGGGGATTCATCCTCACCCCCGGTGGTTTTTTAAAAGGGTTCCCGCCAACATTTCATCTCCCGTTTTCGAAACCCCCTTTCAAGGAGATTTGTTCTTTCCCTTGAAACCTGTTCAGAACCCTATGACTGCCCCCCCCTTCCTTTCCCCTTTCCAGTTTTTTTCAACTTTTCCCCCACAGCTTCCCATTGAGGACGCATCATCCCTGGGCGTGGCAGTCTCCCTCTTTCCGAAATGCAAAAGAAATTCGCACATTAAGACCCCCTCTTTTCAATTTGGATTACCTCTCGCCAAGCATTTTCTCTGAGAGTTTCCGGTTTTTCCCAGTCTCTGCTTTTTAATTCTTTTTAGTTTTTTTGGCGTCACTGCCTGCTATTTCCCTTGCGTACACTTTTATTTTTTCCCACTATCTTCCCTTCCCTTTCCATTTTCTTCCTTCTCTTTTTCCTTGCAGCTTACCTTTGTTTCCCCTTTTTTTTTTGACACGCTCTTGTGATCTCAAGGTTGGCTCATTTAAGTGTTTTTCCCTCTTCCTCTCGATCCCCACTTTTCGTTTCTTTAACCGTTTTTTTGTCTCCCCCTTATGATCTTTTTTGTACTACTAGCGTTCCTCCGGAAAATTTCTGCATTTTCTGAAGTCGCTACACCCCTACTTCTGTCCTCCGGTGCTTTTTTTGAACCTTTTCTTTTTTTTTTTGAGTCGGTCTCCAGTCCCTGATTTAATTACCTTCCTGATTTTTGATCTCCGCTTGATTCTCCCTCTCCTTGTTTTTTTTTCCAGCCAGCCACCCGCCGTCTACTATTCTTCGGTTTGCCTGAACACCCCCCCCTTTTCCCCGCCCTTGTTTCTCTTGGGTTCTTTCTGTTTCATCCTTTTCCTCTTCTCCCCCCCCCCCTGTTGGTTGTTGTTTTTAGCGTCTCTTTCCCTTTTTTTTTTCCTGCCTCGGAGTACTTTAATTTTCGGTTTGTCGTTTTTTCCCCCATTTTTTTGTGCGGCATTTACCCCGACTCTTCGCTCTTAGTTTTCCTTTCCACGCACCTTTCCTGATTTTGGCTAGTGGCCCCTCCCTCCTTTCTAACCCCCCCCCCCGTCGTTTTTCAAGGTTCGATTTGCGCTCCCCCCCCCCCTAACAAACCCGTTTATTTCAATACCCAAACCCTTTCCTCCCCCGCTTTTTTGTTTGGTCTTTTGACTTTTCTTTTCACCGTTCCAACAATTTCCCCTTGCTCCGGTTTTTTCCAACGTGCCCAATTTTCCCGACATTTGTCCCGCTTTTTTCCCCCACCTCTCTTCAGGTTTTTCCCCCCCTCATGCAGATGATCCCCTGAACTCTTCTTTCCCCCCTTGGTTTTTGAGTTCCCTCCCACAGGATTTCCCTTCCCCCACACTCCACTCCCCTTCCTTTTTCTTTTCACACTACATTTGTTTTTACACTGGAGTCCTTTGCGGCTCTTTCCTTTCCACTTAGACGGGATCCTTGCTTCTTCCATTGCTTGTTTTCCACTTAAGGAGCATTTTCCCCACCACTTACTCCCACTTTGAACGCACATCAGTGGAGAGCTTGACTTTTTTTGTTAATCTTTTTACCCCCTTCCCATCTCCGGTCTGATATTTTTGCTTATTTGGGTCATGTTGCGGAGTAGTCGTCTCAGAATTTTTGATGTCTGTCGACCTCTTTTTTTGTGTCTGCAAAACTGTACTGTTATCCCCAGATCCAGTTACATTCTTTCTTTAGGCGATCGGTGGTTTCATCTTCCTTTTTCATTAAAAACCCCGGGAGAATGTTTTCCCGCCATTTACCCGTGCTTTTGTCCAGAATTATCTTTCTTTCCCTAGCCTGATTTTTTTCCCCCTTCCACCCCGCTTTTTCCTCGGTCTTTTTTTTTTTTTTTTTAGTAATCGTCCTTGTCGGCTTTTTTTTTTCCCCTGAGGGGCCCCCGTCCCTTCAGTGCATTTGTCCCGTTTTGTTCAGGGGTTACAATCCCCCCCCAAAAACTGACCGTTTTTCTTTTTTCCATTTCGTGTCGCAGTTGACACCCAAAGAGGTGTCACTTCCTGTTGATTTGGGCTCGTATGTTTGCCCCTTTTTTTTTCGTAATCTGCAGTCGTTTGCACGGCCTTTCGGCCTGGACCCGACTGTCACCCATATGACCTTTTCTCCTGTTTGGTCCAAAGCGGTTTAAGCCGTGCTCGAAAATCTCTTTCGAAGAAGGTGACCGTGTGAAATCTGCGCTTTTCCTGACGTGCCAACTCCCCCCGGGAATTGTGTCGGCGGCCTGTATTTTCCTTTTTTCCACCGGGCTTCTCTTGTGCAGATACGCACCCACCCGGCGTAGGTTTTTTTTGATGCCAAACTGGCCCCATAACCCCCCTTTTCCCAATCTGTTCCCCAAATCAACGTTACGAACGTATCAAGGGCCACGTCTTTTGATGGTGTATCGTTTTTTTCACCGGCCGACGTGTCGGTTTTTTCTTCTTTTTTATTGCTGTCTGCCCTACCCCTCCCCTGTTTCAATTTTTCAACTTGTCTATTACGTTTCCACCTCCAAGTGTCGTGTCCTTACTTTCCCTCCGGTAGTCCGCTAATGAACTGTTTCAATTTGCCTCGACAATGGTTCTACGCTTTGGTTCTCCCCTTCCAATTGATCCCCCAATGTGACTTCTTCCTTTTCCGTAAGCGCAAGTTTACAAAAGGTTTTTTGCTGTCCAGGGTTTTCTCCCCCCAGGCGTGGGGTGACCCCCTTGTTTTTATTCCCCCAGGAACCCCGTTAGGCCATTCCCTTTCCCCCTTGTCTGGGGTTCTCCCCCTTGTTGCCCCCATGGCTGGTATTCCCTTCTTCCGCTGAAACCCACTTGGCCTGCTCGGCCCTTTTTCCTTTTTTGCGACCTGATTTACTTCTAAGGAGGTTTTTGGTGGTTAACTCCCCCCTTTACACCGCTTTGGGCCGTTTTTATTCCCTTGATGCCCATCCTCTTGTTTATGCTCCTTTCACATGTGTTTTTCTGCTTCTGAATGCCAGACAGTTTCAACGCCCTCCCTTTGGCATTTTCTTGGTTTCTGCAGCCGTTGGATCCTTTCAGCCCCCCTTCAATTCAGCTTCCTTTTTTTTGTACCTTTGTTGCCCCCCTGCCGTCCGCATCACTCACATTGTCCTTGCATTCTTTTTCGTCGAACTCCCTTCTGCCCTTGCCGCGTGATGCCTTTGACCGCCCCCTCTTCTCCTTTTCCTTGGTTTTTTTGTAAGTTGTTTTTCATGACTTTTTTCTTTTGGCCTTCCGCTCCTCTTGTGCGGATTTTTTGATGTGACTAGCGCAATTTTGCGCCAGTTAAATTGTTTAGGGTTCTTGGTTTGTTTGCTGTTCTCCCCTGTTTTCCCCCCCCCAGTGTCCTTGCTCAACGTTCTTCAAACTTCCCCTTGGTTTCCATGCCACGATCGGCAGAACCCCAGGCCCTTTTAGCTACTCCCCCGCCCCCACGCGCACCCCCTACCGAGAACCCTGGATAACCGCACGGCTCCCAGTCTGTGCACTTGTTCTGAGTGGTTGACACCTTCCTTCCTTTCCGCATCTTCAGTTTGATCGGTTCCTGGGTTGAAATATTTGGCTGTGGCCCGCCGCACGACTTGAGCTATGCAACTGGACCCCTTTCTTTCTGAGCACAGACTTCCCCCCCTCCTTGTTTTTGATCCCCTTCTTTTTTTTCAATTTTTTTCCCTTTTCCCCTTCATTTTCCCCCCCCAGAACCTCTCCATCCTGGTGACTTTCCTGGCGTGGCAGGATTTCTTCGTCCACTATCCCCTTTTTTTTGCCGGAATCCTTTACTCTTCTGAAGTTGCCTCACTCTGTCGCGCCCTTCGGTTGCCAG
>Ga0179593_1683433_pt1 | contig 12113 bp, 12 predicted proteins | sample CZODoug2_1_08_16_FD_185931 | JGI IMG/M metagenome (GOLD analysis project Ga0179593, IMG submission 185931) | Vadose zone soil fungal communities from Angelo Coast Range Reserve, California, USA - CZODoug2_1_08_16fungal (PacBio error correction) | ecosystem: Environmental > Terrestrial > Soil >... | reverse complement strand
ATCTTCCCGTTAGTGCGTGCCGACCGTTTTGAAACAAATCAGATGGCGTTTGCCTTGCTCCTTTCCCCTTGGGTTTCGGCTGTCCCGTACTTAGTTTTTTTTTTCTTTCCGTATCGTGTAGACCTCGGTGTTTGCTATGCAACACTTTTCGACCCACCTTTTTTTTTTCTTTCTTGCTTGCCGCTTCCTTCCTTTTGAACTTCTCCTCGACCGTTCGGCCTACAGGTGGTACGTTCTTTTAAGTAAGACAGTCGCGTTTCCCTTCCGACCTCTCCGTCGTCAATAGTTGCAACGAACTCTACGCTTCGGTGGCCGTACAAGACCCGCGAATGGCAGGCCTTCTAATTCAGCACTTTCTCCTTCAACTCGAGTGGTCTGCAATTCTTTATTCTATATTCTTTGTTGTTGTTGAGTCCATGGTGTAGCCTTGGCTGGTCCCTCGCGAACTATATTCTTTGCAGTCTTCCGCGGCCATTCTCGGGAAGGCCCTTCAAGAGTAGCCAGTTCTCACGAAATGTGTCCCTCTTTTGCTTCCTTCTTCTTGAGACGCGGCCCCCCTGGGCAAGTCCAACAGTGATGCAGAACGTCGCCCGTTTCCTCTCTCCTTTCACGGTTCCCCCCAATCACAGTCTTTGTCCGGTTCTTGTTGCATAGGGTTCCCAGAGTCTACAATTCGGTCTTAACTCCCTCCTCCTCCCCCAGGCCTGGACTCCCTCTCCCTTAGTCCACGTCCCTGCCGGCCGGGGTGGTCGTCTCTTTTACGGATTTGGGTGTCATCGGTCTTTTTCCCGGACATTTGTCGTTCCTCTCTCTTTTGTCCCCTATTTGCCTCCCCTTCCCCATCCAGTTCGTCATCGGACGGGATTTTCAGGTTGCCCCCCCACCTTCGGAGAGCGTCTTTAGACTCAAGTGTCCCCCCCTCTTGTCGTCCTGTTTCCCGACGTCACTTTACTGCCCACGGAATTCCCTCTGTTCAATTTCCTCTCCCTTTTCCCTTTTGGCCCTCGTTCACGGTCTTCTTCAACTGGCTCCCCCTCCTCTCGGCTTCGTCCCCATCTTTTTTCCCCTAGACTCAGTTTCAGCGAATCGTTGTTTTTATGACCGGCCCGCTTCAGGGCCGACGTACGCTCTCTCCTTGCTTATGTTTCCCTTCCCTGCTCTCGACCCCCTCCTCCCTTTCGTAAGGCATCCGATCATGGAAATTCCCTCCCCGGCAATTTCCCCTTGCCCCCCCCGTCCAGAAGCCGGTGCTCCCCCTTTTCCTCGGAATGGAAAAACCCATGACAAGACGCCCTTCCTTCTTCCATGGCGGCCGTTCCCCTTCCTTTTCATATTTTTTGATGCTTTTTTTCTCGGGACCTGCCTTTCCTTTTTTGGACCTTCCCCCATACCGCGTCTTTGCGACTGGCGGTGTTCCCCCCTTCCCCCGGCTCTCCTCGGTTTCGGGGTTTACTCGTCTCGACCGTTTTGGTTGCCCATATTTAGCTTTATAGCCCCCCCTTTAAGCCGAACTTTCCCCAGACGACGAGCCCCGTCTTTAATGTGGGGGGATTGGGATAATTACCTGGAACTTTCCTTAACCGGCTCTCTTTTTGGTAGTACTGCCCCGCCGCCTTATCGGACGCGTGTCCGACGGGCGTCCTTCACTCCGAGTTTTCTACTCTCATTGCATTCTCTTGTCGGATCTGATAGTAGAGTCTCACTTTTTGCGGGTTCCGGCCATGATCCTCTCGTTTTTTTTCCCAATGGTTGTGGGGCTCGGTGATATTGCCGTCGGGAAACGGGCTTTTCCCTTAACCATCCCCCTTTTTTTGATGGTTTGCCAGACGGCGCGCCCCGCAATGCTCCGCTTCCATCGTGATTTGCTTCCCCCCGTTTTCAATTCAATTATCCGCGGTCCAGTCCGACCTTTTTGGCCTGCCTTCCCCCCCAACATCGTTTTTTGTTCTCCTTCTTGCGAGTGGGTTGGCGAGGGCCTATCTGAACGTCTTGCTGGGCAACGGCGGGATCCCTCTTTTTGTGAAAGCCTCCAAGTTGGCCGAAGACGGTTACCCCCAGCTCACCGGTTTTCCGTTCACCTTCCGGAAAACACGGGGTTTTCCCACCCTATCACGATTACGTTCCGGAGGCTTACAAGACGGCTTTCTTCCTCATTAACGCCCATCCTTTTGAGGAGAGTCTTTCAGATTATAACTGTAAGCTTTGAATTCGTTGCAACTTCCTCCCTTTGATGAGCTCTGTTGCCCTTCCCTCGAGTTCCTCCGATCGTTGCCCCCCACTGCCGCGGCCTTTTTCCCCCCCAGAACTTTGAATCTCTTTCCTTTTTTTCGTTTCCCTCTCCTTCGAACTGCCCCGAACAGGGGAAAGATCCCCCCCGCTCCTGTTTTATGGTCCCTGCCAGAGTTCTGGCCCTAAGTTATATGAAAAGTTTCCTGCCGTCTGGGCTCCCCTCTCCGACTCCCTATCGTGAGTCTGGAGCACATCCGCGAACAGAGCTCCCTGTGAACAGACCAAGGCCGGGTTATCCACTAGACGGCTCGGTTTTGGCTTCCATCGCCTCAGGTCACCGACAGGTGGAGAGCTAATCCCGGGTTTCGTAATTTCTTTCCTTTTCGGAAAGCATTTTTTCTTTGGCACCCCCAGACCATGGCAGAGCCCGTCGATAGAAGACCTGAACAAGACCTCCCTCCGGACCCGTCCCTTTCGCGAATTCTTTCTCTCATGGATTTAAGACTTAGATGCTTTAGTAGAGGCATCAGGGACCAGGAACGTTTAAATGATTCAGCATATGATGCGTTGCCTGATCTTGGCGCGTACTCTGCTTGTCCTTGTAGGCGTCCCAAGCAGAGGCTTCCTTCCCTTTTGAGGAAGTGCGTCCACCGATCGATCCGTGACGTTCTTGTTAAGGTTAGGAAATTTCCTTTTACATTCGAATCCCGTACTCCGTCACTACACCATTCACTCCGTCTTCTGAGTTTTTGCCTTTTTCAAAATGGTTTTACTCCCCCCCCCAACCTGGCCCGCGAGAGGCCCCTGAGATAAGGAATGTGCGAAGAGCATTTGACATTAATTGAGTCCACTCCTTCCTCCCTTCTTCCGATCCTTTTTGCCCAAGCTCCCCTCCCTCCCTCCCTCAGTTTTCTCCCTTTTCTCTCTGCCGGCTCGAGGCCCTTTCCGACGATCATGCTCACGGCCCCCTCGAGGCAGGTCGCCGCGTCTTTCCAGCAGCGGGCCTTTTTCCCCAGCCCCTTGAGATTCCTTGGTGGCTGACGTACCCCTTCAGCCGGCGGACGCGTTTAGCGTAGGGCGGTAAGCCTTTTCGACGTCCGGTCTCCATGGTAACCTTTTTCTCGTCCTCTACTCTCATCGTTCAGCTTTCGCGAATTTCCCCTCGCGACCTTTCCGCGTCAGCGGGCCTCTTTAGTGGCTTTTTCTTCTGCCCTTGTATCTAGCTCAGGTCCCCAATGGAGGACAGACTCCAAGAGGATGGGTTCCCCGAAGGTACCCCCCAGACCTTTCCTATGTCCTTTTCCCGGTCAGGTATATTCTATGCAAGGGTTTTTGTTCCGTTTATCCCCTGCCCTCTCAGTGTCCCCCGCGTGTGAAAGTCAATCTGATCGAAAGTGCAAAGTTTGATGGACCCCCCCTTTCGAACCCCCGGCTGATTTCCCCGAGTTTCCCCCCTCGAAACCGTTTCTAAGAAGACTCTGAGTTTTTTGCCCAGGTCGTTCCCATTTCGACAATTAGATCAGCTTCCCCGGTCTTCGTTTTTCGGATTTTTTGTGTCCCCCCCCGCGTCAATCAGGCAGCCGTTCTCCGAACACATCTCTTTCGGCCGCCTTGGGTACGACCTTCCCCCCTTCCTTTTTCTTTCTTGTATAGAAGAGCTGTACAGCTGAAACCGACTCCCTTTCCTTCAGGATTTCCTCTCAGTCAGCCGCCCCGCCCCACTCGGACGGATCTGCTTTAACGGCCTTCGCCATTGTGGCTTTTCTCAGACTAATTTTTCTTCTTTTTCCCTGACCCCCCCCAATTTTCTTTAGGACTGCTGAAACACGCTCTCTATGAAGAGCACTAGCCTCAGTGCCGGTTGCGTTAGCTCGGGGGGAGCTTTCTGACAGGTCCCTGAAGGGGGAGCATGCTCTTTTCCGTCCTTGAAGGACTTTCCTTCTCCTTAGTCTTTCTCACTTGGGAGTTTTTTCTTGAAGCCCTCTGTGTAGGGAGTCCCTTCCTCCGTTTCTTGAAAATGCTTTGGTCCTTTTCTCTTTTTGAGAGAGATGGCCCCCCGGAGTCGTAATGATTCCCGAAGTCTCGTTTCTTCCCAGTGCCAAGTCTCTCCTTGCTTTATTTTGTCGAGATTACTTCAAGGATTCGAGCGGGGTTTTTTTTGCGCAGAGCTGCAATCTTATTCCTTCCCGACTTGTAAGATAAAGTTTGGATTTGCTTTTCTGATCCCTTGGTGGTGCCTTTCTTTGTCCCTGCCACTTTCTTGCTTTTTTTTTAGCCGCGCTGAGCTGATCCAGGCAACCAGGGGTAACGTCCTCCCCTTCTTCGTCCGTTCTTTGAGCCTCAAGATGCACCCTATTAATAGGAAGCTTTCCTTTGACCTTTTCCCCTTATCCCGATCCCCCTAACCCCAAAGACGAAGGGACCGTTACTCCCCCCTTAAAGAGGCATCCCCTTTGAGTGGGGAGTTGCATTTTTCCTTCCCCCTTCTCTCATTGGGCAAGAAATTTAGCATTCGAAGGAAGAAAACTGGTCCTTTAGGTTCGAAGGGTCGACGGGACTTGTTTCTACCTCGTCCATTCCCTGGTTCTCCCCAACTCTTTCTCCCGGCCTTTTCCCGCGAAAGGTTGTCATCGAGGGTCTGGGGACTCCTTCGCCACGTTTCTGGCACCCTCTCTGCAGGGGCGCTTCGTGCCCCAGACATGCTTCTTTTTCCTCTCCCCCCGACCCCTTTCGTTACTTTCCTAGGACAAGAATTAACAGACTCTTCTTCCATTTTTCCTCAAGCTTACTTTTTATGCGAGTCAGGGGCAAGGGAGATCGAACCTGGTCCCCCCTACAAGTCGTGCTCTCCCCCGCTGCCTTTGATTTTTGATAGACAGGGAGCTTCCCCATGAGCGTTTCGTTGTGTGATCAGACCCCTTCCTCCCCCTGGACGTCTCTCTCCTTTTTAAGCACCGATAAGCAGTCCGTCTATGACACATAATGTACTTTCCATTTACCCTACAGATTTTCCTCCTCACTGGCTTGCGTGCTTCTCTCCTTCTGGTCCCCTTTTACCGACGCGTCGGGACCGCCCCTCTACGTAGTGTCCCTCTCGGTGTCTGCCGGAGAATCATCTTTTTTGCCTATCGGCTTCTTTCTTCCGGCGATTTGATGTTCTCTTTTTTTTCGTGGGCTTTTCTTTATCGGGATCGACCACTGTCGATTCTTGCGAGGTGCTCGGCCTGTTTTTTTTTAGCCCCTCCTCCAGTTGAGGATGCTCTTCGGGTTGTACGAGTACGTGCTGGTGGTGGAGGCTTTCCCCCGTTTTTCCAATCCTCTCACGTCTTTTGAGGTGTTTTATATAGTTACTCCCTGAGGCTAGGGCGTTTTTTGAACTCACGTAAGCTAGCTTACTTCCCCTAGGCTAATTAAGAGGGTTAGAAGACCCGTCACTCCATTTAGCCTTTTCGGCCTCCCTTTCTCCTTAATAGCCGTGAGAAAGACCCGAGTTGACCTCCAAAAAGATGTCTTTTTTAGGTCAAAAAGAAGAAGATTGACTTGACTATGGATAGCGGCATCCTTCTGCAGAAGCTTTAGTAGAAGCGAAAGAATGTGATTCAGAGATGATAGATCCTCTTGAGCTTTTTCTCGATCGTAGTAATTCCGAGTTTTTTTCTTTCCCTGAAAAAGTGTGGTAGTAAGTAGGAATGGATCTTCTCCCGAGGTCCCGGTCCATCGTCGAGCCCAGGAGGACTTTGATCCCCTACCAATTGGTTTATGCCCCTGCGTAGCTGGAAAGACAAGCTGTTCCTCGGCCGGGTTAGCTGGAGAAGATCCCCTCCCTGCTCTGTCTGTTTCGTCTTCACTGGCTTTTTCCTTGGTAGCTTTTTCCTAATAGTCGATCATTTCTAGTTCCAGACAGGCTCATTTCTCTCACCCTCCCCCATTCTTTTTTCAGCCAGACAGTGCTTTGAGGGTTACTGTTTTTCATGGTCTCGGCCAGTTCTGATATGTCCCGTTGGCGGGGATGACGCGGTTTTTTCCGGTCTTCTCTTTTCGTGACGCGATCTTCTTTTTCCTGATGTCTCGAACAACCTCGCTGCCTTCCTGGCGCACCCTTCCCGACCTTTCTTTTTCCTGGGCGGTTTTCCCTGACGGCTCCTGCAAATTTCCGCCGGACGCAACCTTTCTGAACTTTCCAACTTGCCCCCCCTCCTTGCATTCCCGATCCGGAACCGTTTTCCCCCGTGACCTTTTTCGGAGAAGTTCCTCCCTTAAGTAGCGCTGGTTGCGGAGCCTTCTTTAGAGAGTTTTTCCCTTACCAAGTCTCACGCTTGCATCTGTGGAGACGGCCCAGGGAAACGCTTCTCGGGCAAGACAATAGTTCACAGCTGCCCCGGCAGATCATGCCCAAAACCAAAACCCCCCGAGGCGACCGGAGAAGAACCCCCCAGAGTATTGGACTAAGGCAAGGAATAGCCCTTCCCCTTTGGGATACTTTTTGCCATTCAATTGACGATTCACTACCCTTCCCCCCCCCAGTGCGCATATTTCGGCGTTCGGCGTACCAGGGCGCCACTCATCAGGGGATGTTTTTCACCGTTCTTTTGCCCCATTGGAACCTGCTCTCTCCCCACCATTTTCAAGGCTCCAACTGTTTACCCCTCCCGACGTGCTAGAAATAGCATGTTAGAAACAGAACGATAGGACCCTCTCATCCTAATTTTCTCTAATTCCCCTTGACGGGGTCCCGGAAAGATCAAAGCGAGGGATTCTTCCACCATTCTTAGTCCTTGACTGAAAGCAGAGGGAACCGGAGGCCCGTTGGTTTTGCGCGAGGTATATGGCCCCCACATATGTGGACTTCATGATCGTAGGCTTCTCCATTCGGTGCAGGTACTTCCCTCCCCCTTTTAGAGTCGAGTCGATCCCCACTGGCCTTTTCTGATTCCCTTTTAACAACCCTACAACAGCGAGGTATGGGTACTCTAAAGCCGCCCCTTTCTTACCGCGGTTTTTTTTTGGCCCTCCAACCCCCCGGCTTCTTTGGGGGGGGGTTAAAGGGGGGGTTGGGACGGCTCCTAGGAACGCGCCCATTAGGGGACGCCTTGTATTGCGAAGGGATTCCTTTCCCCGATGGCCTGCTGTCTTTTCTTCCCGGTGCGCTTTGCCTGCCGGCATTTGAAGTGCTGCTTCGGGGAAGCCTTTGTTTCGCGTTAGGTTTGCCCCTTCTCAGAAGCAATCGGCGAGGTGTAGGACGTTCCCCCTTTTCATTCCAATTCCGCTTTATGGCAATATTAAGTCTCGGACCCTTGGCCAACATTTTTGGTAGGGAGGTTCGAAGTCTTTTTGCGTCCTTTCCCCTTTTTCCCGTGAATTTTTTTTATTGTCCCCTTCCCTAGATAACCTAAAGTGAACCATCCGTCGTTGACTCAGTTTTTGCTCCTCTTAGATTCCCCTCCTGACGCGAACTGCAATGCCGCCTTTTCTTTCTTAGCCGCGCTAGCCCTTCCGCCAGTTGGAAATGCTCCCCGGCCGATGACTCCGCTCTGTTGATGGTTCGCTGAACATTTTTCCCCGATCTTTTTGGTTTCCTTTAGACCCGGGCTTGCGTGAGACTTTGCCTCCTCCTTTTTCCACAGCGTGCTTCGGCCGGGGGGCGTTTCCTTGAATCGCTTGTTGCGGCACGCGACGCCTCTAGTAGCTTTATGATTATCGTGTAGTCCTGGTTGCCCCCCCTGCAACACCTGCCGCCTTAACCGGCGGATGGTAGTTTCTTTTTTTTCTTAGCATTGACCAACTTTTTCCCTCCCAGCTCGCCGTTCATAAGACATGTGGAAGGAGTGAAGGTAAGATAGCAGACTCCCCACCAGATACCGAAATTCCGCCCCTTCAAGAAATGGCGCGAAGAGCTGGCATTTTTTCGTGGCCTTCCTTTGAGATTCCCTCCCTCTTTTGCAGCCGAAGGCAAAGGATAAACAATCTCTTTTCCTCATACTCAGGTGTTGTTTTGTCTTCTGATTTTTGTCTTTTGGAGGACATTCTTTTTTAAGGCTCCCGAGAATAAGTCCTCTTCTAGGAAGAAGGACCACTTTCGGGTAGGGAAGGCCACCCAGGATTCCCTCCAGCGTTAATTTGAGCTGATTATTCTCCTTGCCCGTCAGGAGAGGACTACGCAAGTAAAGCACACGTCCCCTTGGAGGGTCCCGGCTATCTCCTTGCAGATGCTGAATGAGAGATAAAAGAACCCTATTTCGGTTTGTCCTTATGAGTATTGTTTAGGGTCCCCCCCTTGGGGTCGAACCCCAAGGAACTCACTCACTCATTCTTACTACGGTGTTTAGGCCGACGGTACCTGGCCCGCACTTTTTCGTAGAAAATACGTTTGGTCATCCGTTCGGCACGTCCCCTTCCCTTTTCTCCCCCACTGTCTCGCCTTCGATTTCCTTCCAACCATTCAACAGACCCCTCATCGGGCCGGATACGCCCCCCCCCCAGTGCCCAATTCTTCGATTTCGTCTTCGGGCATTGCTCCCTAATTTTCAGTTTTCCCCCCTTCCCTTTCACCCAGTGCAATGTCCCCCTGAGATGGTTAAAAGGGACGCTCTCTCTCAGCGGCGGTAAAAAGTTACCCGGCCCGTTTTCAATCGATGTTGACAGAATTCTTTTCCTTAGACTCCCGCCCCTGACAAGGCCCTCCCGAGAAGGGATTGCCAGATAGGTGGAAATGACAGGCCGCTCGACGTTACCCCCCATCCCTGCTTTTTTTACTCTGCGGCAACGCCCCCGGCGAAAGAACAGATCGACCCGAAAGCGTCCCCGAAGCCCTCCCTACCTTTTTTTTTTCAAATGCCTTTCAAGAGGCGGGGCCGCTCAGACGGTTGGTACTAGGAAATGCCTTCAAGATTCCATTTTCGCAATCTTTTTTAGACAATAAAAGAGGATAAAATGAATCCAAAGGGCACCAGATTATGATTTTTGTTTTGTGTTTTCATGTCCCCTCCCGTTCCGGAGGGCAAGCGAAAAAGAAAGAGTTGCGGTTGAAGGACCAGCCGTTTTTTATGGAGCGAAGAATAGTTCGGACTTCTTTCTTTTTAGACGCGCTTTATTTCCGCCCCCCCCGTCAACACTGACAAAGCTCACTGAACTTACAATCCAGTCTCCGATGGTAGGTTTGCTTTTAATCAGCTCCACAAATTCACGCCCCCCGTTTAGACGGCATTCGGTATTTTCTCTCGTCGTGGGGCTCCCGGGCGTCTTCCCCTTTTTCCTCGGGGCAGTTTATATAAGGCATTAGATCGTTATGCCGATAGGACTGCGTGCGCACTTCTTGCCCTGCGGTTCGGTTGATCTTCGGAGCCCCTGGGACCAGAACTGGTTCGAGAGCAGGTTTAATATTGCCGCGCAACGCCATTTTACCCATCCCTCATCGTGCGCCCTTTTCTGTACGACGACGGGACGAAAATGTTGCTTTTTTGGCCTTTCGTTTCCTTTTGATCGGCACGAAGGAACTTATACAGAGGAAGTTCCTGGCCGGGCGGACCTCCGTCGGTTGGTGATTTTCTCCTGACCTAGTGTTGGTTGGCGCAGGCGATATGATCTCGGTTCGCACGGTTGATTCTACCCTTGCTGGTCCTCTCTGTTCTGACACAGCTCCGGTCTCGACGAATTTTGGCTTCCCTGCTCACGATCCTTCCCCGGGGTAATTCACGCCCCTTTTTCTTCGGCTTCCCCTCCTGAATGGTTACAGCCACCTCCAGTGGGTGGCGGCCCCTTGATTGGGTGCCGATTATCCTTTTTTCTTCAACGCCCAGTTTTTTGCCCGTTCCTCGTCCGGATTTCAGGTTGTATTAATACAGACCTTTGCGGGGCCCTCTAACTTTTTTTTTTCCCCCCCTTGCTTTTCCGCGCTAAGACCGTCGGCCGTGAATACGTCATTTCCCTCGTTTTACTGAAATTCCCAGACCAGGTTTTATTCACCACTTTCCTCGCCTCCCGTCGGCTCGAACCTTCTTTCGAAGTTCGACGTCTTGCCAATGCCGTCTGGTCCAGAAGAACTCTCAACCGACCGATTTTCGCACCATCCCCCGTCCCCCCCTCCAGCCAAAGACAACGGACACGGCAGGGTGAGGAGGGCGGGCTACTTTCAGTCTCCTCGGCCCTGGCTATTCTTCACGCATTCCTACATGGTTTTTCTCCTCACGGTGTTGGCGGTGGGGGGAGGCCCTCCCGAGACCCCCATCGGCTACTCTTCCACACCTTTTTCTCTCCTTTCCCAGCTCCTCCTCGCTGACCGGACTCTAGCGAAGTGCAGGCGTCTCCGCGGAGCGACTCGCGCCTCCTGGCGTTTTTTTTTCCCTCTTTTTTTTCGAGTCTCGTCTCCCCCTGCGGCGATGGAGCAGGAGCGCGAAGCATCTTTGCCGGGTTTCTCCCACGGTTGAGTCCGGATCTCTCCCTTATTAGGACTCGCGATGTTTTCCGACCACGTCGAGTTCCTTAGCAGTGACCCTTTGAGAAAGCGGACTAGCGCCGGACTCTCTTTCTCGCGGACTGCCGAACGCTCACGACTTAAGACTACGTATCCGAAAACCTCCCCCGGGAATTTGGTTTCCTCCGTGGCACCTCTCCAACCCCTCCCCCTCCGGCCTTACGGCAAGAGCCCAGAGAGCATCCTCCTTCCCCCCCAAGATCCCCTGGCCCCCCAAGCAGAGAAGCCCGGACATCTCTCATTTTCGTTTCCAGGCCCCCCAGGGCCTCCTGTCCACGCGAATCCGAATAGACGTCTTCTGAGGACGATAAAAAGAATCCTTAAGGCTTTTTCCAGATTCCGCACTCCAAAAGAATATTTTAGGTCTCCCGCGTACTATTTCCCCAGTCCCTGTGCTGGCACCGTATGGACCTCGTCGATGCTTGGGCTGAAGTACTGAATGGTATTCCCAGGACTTGCCTTCTTCTTTTTCCCTGATGTTTTCTCCGGCCCTTCCTCCGGCTACGTAAAGCACATGTTTTCCGGAATCGTTCCTGGCCTGGAGCGTTTTCCTGATGAGACACATTCGCGGGCTCATTAGCACGGCTCTGTTTCTTTTTTGCCCGCAGGTGTTAGCGGGCTCAGGTCCTGCCGGCTCTTCTCCGTCCTTTTCTTTTCCGGGGGCCCAGTCGGGTCCCCCTTTGCCCGATGCCCCTTATCCGCTCTTTCGAGAAGATGCCGTTATGCCGTTAAAGCCTAGTACCGTTTTAAGCGATTTTTCGGCTGACTCGTGGGATTCCCCTCCCCCCGTGTCCTCCCATCGATGACACCCCCTTGCAATGGTGGAAAACTGGATCTTGATAAGTTTCCCCTTGCGAACCGTTTTCTTTTTTGGGTTTTTCTCTTCTTTTCCCTTTACCCATTTCCCCTCTTCCGTCCACGGGAGGTCTGTTTTGCCGCGAAGTAGAAGGGCGGCGTGCCCGCACTACTCTCCCCCCCTGTGCGCGCTCAGTTCCCACATTCCGTTGAAGTACCCAAACCTGGGTCCTTTCCCAGTAGCGGAGGTTGTTGTGGGATCTTTGCGCAGCCGATGACCTTTCCTGGTTTTGCCCTGATTCTTTTTTTCCGGTACATCCCGTCTCTTTAGTTTTCTTTTTTGCCGCCTTGTGGCAGCGGCTCTAGAAGCTCTTGCGAAGCCCTAGCCAGCCCCTTCTCTCTTTCGGCCAGTTAACAGACTCCGAGTTCTCTTCCCGAAGCCGTGTTGAAACCCGTTCTACTCGCTCTCTGGAGCAGGGAGGTTTTTGCTGCAGCCGCCGGCCACCTTGCCGCTTGAGTCGACCCTTCCCTATCTTCATTTTTTCTGTGAGTCTTTTTTTTTTCCTCCCCCTTTTCTTTCAGGACTTTCCCTCGTCCTTGAACATGGACGACGCTTGCG
>Ga0179593_1652578_pt1 | contig 12113 bp, 13 predicted proteins | sample CZODoug2_1_08_16_FD_185931 | JGI IMG/M metagenome (GOLD analysis project Ga0179593, IMG submission 185931) | Vadose zone soil fungal communities from Angelo Coast Range Reserve, California, USA - CZODoug2_1_08_16fungal (PacBio error correction) | ecosystem: Environmental > Terrestrial > Soil >... | reverse complement strand
CAACAGGTTTCCGCCTCTCGTCACCTCGAACTCAGGATAGGTTGGTCTGGACTTTCGAAACCCCGGCACTGACACATCGCCTGTGACTTCCATAGTTTACGTCCGGAGTCCCCCTTATGTCGTTGTTTTTCTACGTCCCCCTTCTGTATCTGATGGCATTCTCGTTCGATGAATATTGCACGTTGTTTTTCTACGCGAGAGTCCTGAAGCACTAGATGTTCTCCAGTGGTGGTCACAATCCCATTTAGTCCTCTCTTAGCACTCTTTTTTTCGTGCATAAATGCTGTGCCCAGAACTATTACTGTGATCTTCCTTTGTCCCTTACCGCCCTCGTCGTCGAAAGACTGCGAGCCCCGATCCTGCCTCAGGTTGTATGAGGGATTCTTCTGCCGAGGCGTTTATCTTAACCCGTTCCTCTTCTCTTTGTCTCGCACCGAAACTTTTGGCCGACGAGCTGCTCCCTTTGGACCCATCTATTTTAGTGTAATACCTAGTTGTTTGGTTGAAGTGAGGATTTGGTTTTTTCGATTCCCCGAGTCGGGGCTCTGGTGTTCCATCTTTATCTACGCTTTTCCGCTGAAGACTTTTCCTGAAAGGACCTCCTCTCCCACCTTTCAACAAAGAATACTTGGGACTGATCTCCGGTTCGCTGGACCTTCTCTCGCCCCAGTCGTTCGGACGACGTTGTCCTTACTCACTCCTCTCTATCCGAGGTTTCTGACCTTGGTGCTTTCTCTTTTACCGCGCTATCATTTTTGACCCCCCCCGGGCTCGCGACTTCCTCGCCGACCGTTAATTGCACCGAAGACGGCGATCCTTCTTGAGCGTTTTACTTCACCTCTGATCTTTTCCGTCCGTTCCCAGACTTCGGATTCTGGATCGAGAACTCAAGTCTATATCGGTTCGCGAGGTGGCCCTCTTGCAAATCCCTGGACCCTGGTCAACCTCCTGGAATGCCGCTATCAAACCTCACACCTTCATCTGGTGAGCTCCTGTCTTTTTTCTGTTCTTTCTTCCAGCTGCGGTGACGCGCATTCTCGAGTGATTTCATTCACCTCCAGCATTCTTTCCCATCTTCTAATGTATCGGACCCAGATATTGACTGATTCTCTCCCCTCTTTTCCGGAGGCCACTCTATGGAGGTTGTCTGGTAGTGAGCCGAGTACGCTGACCCCCATTCACCTTGGATCTTCCCGTCAAAGAGTATTTCGTTGAAGACTTTTCTTCCCAGTTTCGCTTGCGTCAGCGTGAAGACCCCGCCTGGTCCTCCTTTTTGCCCAGCATTTTCACTACCTTTATTTGCTTTGTCGCCACTCTTAGCTCTTGAGAATCCGGACAGAGATGGAACATCGTTGCCCCCCCCCCCCCCCCTCCTCTGCGGAGGAGTTTTGTAAATCTCTGCGAATAGTGGTCGATAGCCCTGCTGCTGCCGTTGCGGTTGATTGTCTTCCCGTTGAAGGGGTCCCGCCGTGCGTTTGTTTATTTCCCGGCCGTAATTTGCTGTGAATTTTCATCGCCTAACCCCTGATTTCTGCGAGGACTCCTCTCATCTCGTGACATTTTTTCCCTTCGTTGTTGTCTGGTGCCGCCGGACTGTGCTTTATCGACATTCGAGCTCCTCTTCTCCACTCTACCGTTCCTGGCCGTAGCCCTCGACTCTAATCTTGAAAAAAATGCGTGTGAACCCGCTGTATTTGCCGGGATTGCGTACACACAAATTGCTAGTGATCCCAGAACCTTTCCCCAGAGTAATAGGATGGAGTTACCTGATCATCCCTGCAACCAACCCCAAGTTCAATCTCTCAGACAGTTTCCTTTCGTCCCCCCCCCAAAATGATGGGTCTAGTTGTCTTCCCCCGGTCAGACCCTCCAGTCGGCCGCGAATATTTGAGATATATCGTCAACTGGACGACTCCCCGAGCCCGACACAGTCACAACCAATCTTCACTTGAAAATCTTCTTCTTTTAACACTTATTACGTCTTTTCGTGAATGTTTTTTTTGATTCTCTGGCGTATTAGGAGTCCTTGCTCCCCCCCCATTTCACATTCTGCAGACTGCGGAACTTTTTCTATTCGGGTCTGACGCCCTGATTGTCTCGGCCCATCCCATTTTACTACGCTTAATCCGGGCGACTCCTATCACCATTCTTACTTCCAAGGGAACACGAATTTCACACCCGCTATTGTCTATGTCTATTTCACTTCGCGGCTAAGGGAGAACGGCTTTTTCCCCACCTCTATCTGTTCATACTCATACCGTTTTTTTGTTGTCTAGATGACTTTAAGAGGGATTGGAGCCTCTATAGGAGTGAAGACCTCCTACCTTCTTGTCCGCTCTTCGCGGGGGCAATTTGAACACCTTCCCGGCGCGCTCACATTAGAGAAGTTTGGCAGATTTTTGCATGTCGTCAAATGGTTGACGTGCCACACGCCCTCGCTTTTTCCTTTCCCCCTGTGTTATGTCTAGACTACGGCATTTAGTAGTGTGTCACTGTTGAGCACAGCCCAGCCCATCTCCCTCCTATTCGGAAACCACCTTGCTGCTCCTTTTCGCAGCGTAAGAATGATTTTTCCACTGTAATGATTTCTTGGTTATGTCTCTTGTGGAATTTTGGGTGTGTGCACTATTAACAACTCGAAAGGAGCTTTGTCCTGTCTTGTTTGCGCTTTTACTTCCAATCCTTGACATGTTCCCTTCAGTTGGTTTCAAGATTAAACTCCTCCTTCATGTTGTGTAGATAGCGTTAGAGAGTTTTAGTTTCCAACATTGCCTTTGTTACTTATCTGGATGCTGTCCTAAAGTCTCTCCCCGGCAAGCCCTTTTTTTCCGTAAAAGTTCGTATCCCATTTTTACGAGTTCGCGCTCCGGTCTCTCACGGACTTCTTGTTTCGAATATCCCCCGATGCTCTGTAGACTTCCCCCTTCCACGAAATCCCGCCAATCCCCTCCGCTTATAATCTTATTGCTCCGCCGGAAAGCGCGGTCATGTTAAATTTCGCTTTTGTCTCCCCAAAACGACAGACTCAAGATCCCACGCGAGGATTCGCAAGCAAGTGCCAACGCCTTTTCCTCTACATTCTTCTCCGGCAAGACTTGTGATCAAAAGGCTAGATTTTGGCTTGCCGCGTGATTCACCGGAGAAGACTGAAGATAGACCTTTTTTGTTATTTTCTTCAAAATACGTCCCCCCCTCTACCCCGGACGGTTGTTCGCCGATCCCTTCCATTCTGGCTCTTGGACCGGACAAAAGCACAGTCACCGGCCCGCCTCCTTCACTACTCTCTTAAATTAAGAGGGATTTATCCTCCTACCAGTTGACGCACCAGTATTCCCTCCACGCCAGATATCCGATGTTTTTTTTTAGATCTGATCGCCCGTTTTGACGAGACAGTGTGTTCCTTCGTCCAGCGCCTCTCCGACCCCCTCCCCTACTCGGGGTGGAAGACCGCATTTTACTATCATTTCCGTTTACGCATCTCCCTCTTACGTACGAGGCGACTTTTAAACCCCCGTCCCCCCGGGCAGGCAAGTGGAACACGAGCACAGATCGCCACGGCCCCTTTTCCCCGCATCCTTCTACTGCCCAGTTACCGCATCCCCTTTTTTCAACTTTCGCTCCCCGTAGGTGCGTGGACCATAGCGGAATACATTCTTCCACTTCCCGTTTTTTCAATGGCACAGATCTTCCCCCCATCACGGATAGGTGATTGAAGTTCTAGACAGAAAAGTCCCTTATAGTCATGTGCATTTTCGAGCTCCATTTCCGTTTCCGTAACAACCTGTGATTGATGTGCCTAATCGTTCGGTTCGGCGTTTACTCGCTTTATTTCTACTCCCCCCTTGAACCTTCGCGACAGGAGAGGAGATCGCGCTGGCATGTTGCCTTTTTTGTCATTCCCAATTCCGTAGAGCAGCCCCCCCCGACTAGCAGAACCCCACTCGTATATATTTCCCCTTAGGTTATTGACCTGTTTGACATAGGAGCTCGACAGTCCCGCGCCCCGACTTTTTTATTAGCGTGAGCGAGGTTGCGACCCCCCCAATTGCTCCGAACCGGGGTTTCTTTTACAGGACCATCCTTGCTCCCGCTTCGTCGTTGCGACGTTGGACGCCCGATTTTTATGGAGCCAACGCGGAGGCCTAAACCGGGGATCTCCCACCCCCATTTCCTCTCCTCCTACCTTTGAGGAGATGTGTGTTCTCTTCCACTCCGTGCTAGAGGCCATGTGGATTTTCCCCGTAGGGCTCGAGCGACTCGATCGTAGACCGACCATTTTCTCATGAACTTTCGAGGGTTTTAGACATACCATTTTTTTCTTTCATCAGAAGATCCCTCTCAGTACGGAATTGAATTCGCGTTCGTTTCTCAGATGGACTAATTTTTTATGAGAGGTTTTAGTCTGACTAATTGATGCTGGACTATACTGAAACGAGTATTGGGACCCATGGCCCTTTTCTGCGTCTATTAATACTGAGTGGAAAAGGCCCCCATCAATATCCGTTCTGGCCTCCCCGACCCACTGATGATGCCTCAAGCAGGGGTTTTTACCCCTCCTGCCCCTTCTTGGTACAGGGATTCTGACGGTTCGCCGTGCTTTTTTCTCTTCTAACCCGGCACTAAAGATCCACTATAAGGTGCGCGACGGTTGTGAGTAGGGAACTTTGATTATTCTTCACCGGTGTTCCCCCTGGCTCCTCGTCAAAGAAAATACATTGCCGTTCGAAGGTCTCCTTTTTTGGGTAGCTATAAGGTTAGTCTCCTGGATGGGATTCTTTAGACTTGCTGTGAGTTCAGAGATGTCCTCTTTTAAATGTCATTTCCTCACTGGCAATTTGAGAATTCAGTACGCCAACGCTTCCTACTCCTTCCCCTGAAGCAGATAGCCCGACCCGGTGACAATTTGCCAACCTTCAACCGTCCGATCTCCAGACGGGGGACTTTGCCAAACCGGGTATGGAGGGTGGAGGATTAGAGCGGACTATACCTTCCCCACCCTCCCTTCCTTAAAAACGGTCTGGAGTAGTGCGAGAGCTGCCGTTTCCCACTATATATCGGCGGCTGTACGACTGGCTGGTCAATGTGGCCCCGGCCCCCTTCTATGCCAGAGCGTGCCGTTATGTGAAGGTCAGCAGACTTCGTCCGTCCCTAGGCTTTTGGGCTTCCCACTCCCGGGGCCTCAGGACGGGAGGTCAGGTTTTCACGCCAGGAGTAACTCCCACGCCCTCCCGGAAGTTCGCTCCCCTTACAGCTAAGTCAAAGTTTGAAGGTGCATCTTTTCTCCTTTGTTCATGACCTGGCGCCCTCCGGTAAACCCACCTTTCCTCTGCAGGGGAGCGCTCTTAGACGGCGGAAGGACTCCACTCTGTCAGGGCATCCCCAAAAAAATCCGACTGCACCCAGCAACCGCCATCCTTTGTAGATTCTCCGTACCTATCTTCCTCTGCCCGCCCTGCGTCACTAAGGACTCCCCTAGAGGAAAGATGGGGATCTAGCGAGGCACAACTCCCCTTGAGGCGCTCCATTTCTTCCCATCGCTCCTTCACTCTCTCTTCCCCATGACCTTTTTCCCCTCCTTCGGCCTCCTTCCTCGCATAGTTCCACCATTTTACGCGGTACGGTATCTAATGGCCCATCCCGCCCCTTTCCCGGTGCTGTGCCCCTCCTCTTAATCGTTTTTAAGTTTTTCCGCACTGTGCCCTAAGCTCGCAGCTACCGATCTTTAAGGCTCGCCCCCCTGTCTCGCACCCAGAAACTTTCAATCTTTCGAACACCCCTTTCGAACCGAGTCACTGCGTACCTATCTTGCTGCCCCCCCCCACCACCCACCGTATTTACCCCCCTCCCTCAGGGAATTTAATTTTGCCCACCCATACTCTACGCTGCTTGCTAACATCTTTTCGGCGGCGAAATTCCGGCACACCCTTCCCCTCCGATAGGTGGGACGCTACACCAATCCCTCTCCTTCAGGTCGGGGAGAAAAGGTTTTCGAAGAAGACGTCAGACCCGATTTTAAGAGTTGTAAAATGCCACGTCCTTCCCGGAGACACGAAACATCCTCCCTCCCGGCCATTGAAACTTTCTCCTCTTAGCAGAAGCTGGTTGAATGGCTGTGGGTTTAATCGCTTGCGAGTATCTGCGGTTTTTCTAACCCCCCCCTTTCTCCCTCGGCATGCGGACTCTCCGGGTCGAGCCGTCGCCGGTCTTCCTCTTGTCCCTGCCAGCATTTCCTTTTCCCCTCCTTCATGCCTTCACAATCAGAAGCTGATCTTCAAGGTCAATGTCCTGAACGTGACGGTGACCTCCCCCCTTTTTAGCTTTCCTAAAGGCGATATTTTTTTTCCAAGCTCCTGTTCCAAGCTAGTACCGTGAAGAATAGAAGTGTTGTGTTGATGAGATGTGTCCAATTCCTCCCCGAGAGACTGCCTCCCGATCCCGTTCTCCTTAGGCGATCGCTTTCCCTTACGTTTTTCCCCGCCGATTATAGATTTTTTGATTGTTTGGCCCTTCCTCGGATGAATGGGGCCGTTGACAGCACGAAAATGCCCCCTTCCCCTTCCCTTCGACTTCCCCCTAAGGACAATTTTTTTGCTCCCCAGACAGTTCCTCTACTCTTCCCAGCCAGGAGGAACCCTTTTCATGCTGAAGCCAGCTTATTCGTATCAGGATTTTTCCGGCTTTGTGTATTTTTTTCCGTGTCTTGCGGGTTCCCCCCTCTTCGGTGCAGGTGCACGTTCAATAGCGTCCTTGCGATTTGGTCGAGTCTGCTTTCTCCTGTCCTTCCTCTTTTCCGTAGTTTGGGTAGAGAATGACCCCCTTCGAGATACTCCCCGGGTTGTGTCTGATATCTTTCCATCCCCTGCCAGATACGCGGTGAAACTCCATGGGCACACTTCTTCGTCAATGCACATGACCGCATTTTTCCGTGCATTTTTTTTTTCCTGCCTTCCCCCCTCCATTACGACTTAGCGTCTTCTTGATCCTAAGTTTTTTTTCCGTGCCGAGGACGATTCATGTCTCTTTTTGTCCCCGGCCACCTCCTCCGATTCCAATTCTCCCTCTTCCTACCTCAACTCTTCCTCCTCCGCTTTCTTTCTTTTCTCCCCTTGGCTCTCCCCCTCTATCCCTCTTTATCCTCCCCCCCCATTCTCATTTGTATCAGCCGGAAGTGCAGCGATGGAAGGGGGAAATCGCTGCACCTTCCCCTTTCCCACATGAGCCAGCCTGCCCAAAATACAATTTCCTTCCCGACGGTTCCTTCCCCTTCCTCCCGTCTCAGCGCAAATGCAGGTGCCTGAAGAAGCCTCTCATTCGACCTCCCTTTGGATGCATTCGCTTTCCCTGGCGCTTTTTCACCCGACTTCAGAAATGTTTGCGGCAGTTTGCACCTCGAATTTCTCCTTCGGTTCGCCGCGAGTAATGTCGTTTCTCTTCCCCACCCAGTACACGCCCGGCCCCAAGAACCAAAAACCTTTTCCCCAGCGTCAAGAGCCCGGCCAGACAGCGACGGTTTCGGCCCATCGACCACTCCTGCCACACCGGAGCACCATTAGTTCCAATTAGCTTTGCCGTTTCCTCCGTATCTTCCTCTCAAGACCCTTGCCTTCCCGTTTAGTTTCTCATAAGACACCCCGTTTTCCCCCCCGACCGAATCCTCGTTTGGGTCGTTGACCACTCGATATCCGGTTCAGCCTTCAGAGGCAGCCCTGCCCTTCTTCAATCGTTGCTCCCCCCCCAGGACTTATCCCGAGCCCCTTTCTGCTTCGCGCCCCGCAGCTTTCCACCATCCCCCTTTCTCTTGCTCTCCCCGCCAAGCGTTTTCAACTCCTTCGGTGTCTGTTGCCTCCCGCGGGTATCAAGGTGTTGTTCCCGCCACACTTGATATCAAACCTTTTCCCGCTATAGTCAAATCGTCGGATAGGTGATTCTTGCACCTTTTTCTTCCAGACTTTTCCTTTGTCATATTTAATAGCTTGTTTACGCCGGATCTTCTCTTCCTCGGTATGGGAGTGAACGTACCCCATGATTGATTGCCTTCCTAATACTTCGTTTCTCTCTATTCGAAGCACTTTTCCGGAGGACCCGAGACTCAGATCAGGCGCGGCTCTTATTTGGGTTGGTACCCCATTAGGGTGCCGATCGTGGTCAAGATCCCCTATACGATATTCCTAGCTTATGACCCTGAGAAATAGGATCTGTCGCCCGCTTCGATTTTTCACCGCCGGCTCTAGACGAAGGGGCCTTCGATGATTCTTTTATTGGCTCTTGACTATGCCGTTTTTTTCCTTCCAATGGTTGAGAGCTCTAGTCGGCTTGATCGCACCGACGAGTGGCCCGACTTTTCTAAATTGTTTTGCCAACCCCAACATTCTCCTTTCATCCTTCCTAAGTTTTTTTTTTTTTCTAGATAGGTGTTTTTTTCGCTTTAAAAAGGGGTAGGTTTTGCTCGCTGGTCGTCATATCTGTTTTCTATTTTGTGGTAGAGCGACATCCATTTTCGAGCGCCTCGCCTCCCTCCACTGTTCGCACGAAATTCAGCATTCATCCCTCTTCCCCCTCGCCCTCTCCTGCGGATCTCTATCGTACCATATTTTTCACGGGTCAAGAAGATATGCAACTCTCGACGAGGGCGTGCTTTGGACATCTCGCCCCAACTGCGCGATTGACCCCCGGGCCTTCCCCATCTTTTTGGCGTTCTTCCAATCGAAGTCGACCGGGTTCCCTCCCCGATCTGCCCAGACTTCGATTTTGAGCGACATCACGAAGTTCGTCACGACCTTCCTTCTCCCCCTGGCGTTTAACGGGGTCACCTTAGTACTTTGCGTTACGAGTCCGGATGCGATTCTTTTTAACTCCTCAATAAGACGGTGTTTGTTTCCAGATTTGCCCTTTCCACCTTGTGGTTGCTATCACCAGCCCGGTGCCGGCAAGACCTTCCCCCTTTGGAGATTTTTTGATATCGGTTGACGCTTGGCTTTCTTTTCCTGTCGCGCGTTTTTATGAGGAATTTATGACGGCTGCGGTGCGCTTTTTTTCAGCCGGCGCGCTTTCGCTCACGTTCCTTCTTTGACTGAACAAGGGTCCTATTTTCGTGAAATCCTATAGAAGGTAAATCACTGCTCGAACTCTGCCTTAGTCTGGCGGTTCGTCTGGATATCTGGCCATCTTCAAAGCTTTCTTCGGCCACACCTGGTTCGGATCCGATCCGATCCCCCACACGCGTATCTCCTCTTCTTTACTGGAGGCTTAGTCTTCGGAGACTCCCCCCCCTTTTGACTTTTCTTTAAGTTGGTGAACTATGAGTTTTCTTTGAGGGACCTTTTTTTTGTCCCCCCCCTAGACCCCTCTTCCTCTGAGACCTGAAGGGACCGAGTCTTTCCCTTTGAGTTTTTCCCAAAAAGAGTTTTTGGTTCTTCATTTGGAATTACGTCCCATTCACTCTGATACGTCGGACTAGTGGATGGCCCCCCTGCTTTGCGGACTTCTCGATTGACTTTTCAAAGCCGCCGTCTTTTTGGGATCTTTGCGCGGCGCATTTCCCGCGAAGGTTAACCTGACTTCTGGCGATTCCTTTTCTATATAACTCTCTTTCATTGGGAGCCCACCGGGCTTTTTTCTCAGCGGGACGCGATCCCATGCGATGTTTCTCTTTTCTTTGTCTGTTGAAAGTGACCTGTCGAGAACTTGCTTTCCCCCCCTATGCTGTCGCCCCTCTTCTTTCGGTTGCATTTTTTGAGGACCCCTCCACAGATAGTGCTCCGTTCCCTTCCTCCCCTCGGCTCTTTTTTTCTCGAACACAACCCGTACGATCTCGATCAGGTTGTTTCGGCGTTACAAACAATATACGACTCATGTCGCGTTCCAAGCTGCCTCACCGTCGACCCTGTCCTCCCCTTCACGCACCTCCTGCGTCTCTGTCCACCCCCTCCCACCCGACACCAAATCCGGCCATGTCAACCCCCTCTGCTTCGCCTATTTCGCCGTCTTCAGCATTTGGTTTATCCAGAGCTCTGCGGGCTGGTTTTCACCACGTCTCCTTTGCCCTTTCCGATATCAGAGGTTCGTCTTGCCTCGATCCCTGGCGTTTTTGAACGCCTCATGGCCTTGACGCCTTCATCCGCTTTTTCTAGCGCTCCCAGGTTTAATCCACACGGGGTTTTTTCCCAACGCTCTTTCTCCCGGCCGCCGGCTTTCGGTTTTCTCCCTGCAGGATATGGTCCAACCCCTCTTATCTTGTCCTCCTCCTTTTTTTTTTTTGAAGAGTTCCTGTGGAACGAGAGCTGTCACGGAGCAGTTTTATAGCGACCAGGTTTGTTTTGAGTGGCAAATCGATACCTCAGGTTGTGAGAGAGAATGAAGGGGTGACAGAATTCCTTTCTCGTTCCCCACGGGAGCGGAAGGCGCTAACCAATAAAGACCTTTACGCGGCCTTGAGGGCGCTTCCGCTTATCGCTCTTTGACTTTTTTTTGTAGCCACATGACGTCCAGAATCGGCCCCCCGGAATTTGAAACCCCCCCCTCTCCAGCCCTCTTTTTTCCGGCTTACGTAGACTATTTTTTCAAATGCGGATGTATTGTTTTTTTCTTTTGCGCGGGATCCGGTTTCTTCCCCCTGACAACTACATGCGTTTCGGTCTGCTGCCGGAATGACCAAGCGCCGAGAGTTCGATTTTGGGCGTACTTCCCCTTTTTTTCCCGACAAACTTCCCTTTGAAGGTTTCGCCTCCGTATCATCGAATAAGATGGTGATTTAGCAATTGCTTCCGCATTTCTTTTTTCCAAAGGTTGACACAGCCCCTCAGCCCCCTCTTTGTACGCCACCGCCGGTTTTTTGGGCACCCAACTTACAGTTCCGTGGCGCATTTTCTTTTTTTCGAAATCGAGACTATCTCGCATGTCGATTCTGTCCCGCTCCCCAAAGAAGAAGTTCCAAGTCCCCCGCAGTGAGACGGCAGGGGGTGACGTTCCCCCAATGACTCATTGACCCTTTCCCCCCCCGCTTAAGGCACGCCTCCACTTAGAAGAGTTCCAATCTCACTAAATTTTGGAGAAGTGACGGAAAGAAGAAGGAATTCAGCGGAACGGCCCCGCACGCAGTCACCCGATTATGCATTCCGTGATTTTACCGACGCCTTATACCCTTACCCGAGGTTTTGAAAGGCCAGCGTGTCCAGTCCATATCTTTTTGTCACGGAGCGTTTGTTTGTCGTTGCGTGTAAAAAAGGAAAAGACCGTGAAGAAAAAACCCCATCCGGCTGGTTCCCTCTACGCTGGGATTCATCCCGGCCACCCTCTCCAACCATTCTTTTTCACTTAACGCCCGACTTTTCCCGACGGTTGCTTCGATCGGACGCTCCCTTTGTTTGCCGAGACTCCTTCGTTAGCCCGTGAAACTCTCCGGGGTTTTGGCCGACCAAGAATCGTTCGAGTTCGTTGAAAGCGATACTTCCATCCCTTTTTCGAGGAGCCCTTTTTTTTAAATTACAGGTAAGCGCAGCGCGACTTTTCCAGCAGTTTTTCAAATACAGCAGCCCTCACGCGAGACAGTCTTCCTTGCGACCGCAATCCGTTTTCAACCCTTCTTTCTTTTTTTGAACCATAGAGGCTTCAAGTCTTTGCAACCCTTTCCCCTTTCAGATCTAAAACTTTGCCAGCGCTTTTTAGTTCAAATAGATAAACTCTATAGCGGAGCGACTTTATCAGAATAACCTTCCCGTTATCCTAGACGGTGCACAGTTGACGCCCCGACTCTTTCCTTCGGGGACTTAATGCCTTCTCGCTAATAAGTCGGGTCGGCTTTCCACCTTCCCCGATTTAACGGTGGTCCCCGCTTCCCTCTCGCCGCCTTCCTTTACCATGGTGGTCCCCAATCCCCTTAGTCTCTTTTTCTGTCCCCAGCAGCCTTCAGCACGCCATCTTCGATAATGGCGCCCTTTTTTCTGTGACATTGACCCCATAGGTGCAACGCTCCATTCGTCGGCGCAGGGTCTTTTGTATGCGGATGTTCGGAAGAACACCGCGCCAGTTTGTTTTCCGGAAACTGTTTTCGCGTTCTTTTTTTTCTCACCCGACGAATCGGGCACGAGCCGACACTCTTTCCCCTCAACCCACAT
>Ga0179593_1634676_pt1 | contig 12113 bp, 14 predicted proteins | sample CZODoug2_1_08_16_FD_185931 | JGI IMG/M metagenome (GOLD analysis project Ga0179593, IMG submission 185931) | Vadose zone soil fungal communities from Angelo Coast Range Reserve, California, USA - CZODoug2_1_08_16fungal (PacBio error correction) | ecosystem: Environmental > Terrestrial > Soil >... | reverse complement strand
CCCCCCCCGCCTTCTCTGCCGATCAAATTTCTCCCTTCTCCTGCACCCTTACCGCGGACTCCATTTTCCCCAATACGAACATCGGCGCATCCAGATCGCTGGGGATTTTGATCGCATTCGTGTATTGATTTGGTTTTTCCCCTCTACGCCATTTTCCCGTGGACTTCGGTTACTTGCCCCTACCGCTTATTTTTTTTCCCTACTTTTCCCCACTTTTTTTTTTTTTTTGAGCGAATCCGGTCGGCAGCGCGTCGTAGCCCTTCTTCTCGTCCCCACCCCTCCCCTCCCCCCCCACTTGATTTTAGATTTTGAATTTTCAATACCCAGGAGATCGCTATTATTCACACTGTTGTGGTTCCCCCCAGACCCGAGGGTAAGGCTTCTGTTCATGACCTTGTGCTCCTCTCCTCCAAATCGACCTCCTCCTTTTTTTTTTTAGGTCTCTGCAAATCTGGACAATCCCTTTTCTCCCCGTTTCTACTGTGGGGGTACCCATTTTTTGCCCTTTCGCGTGCGTTGGCGGGTCTGCCCGGCCCGGGTTCGGATTTTTATTAGTCAAGAGGCGGATTGTTGTGCCCCCCACCGCTGGTCTTAATATGAATCTCCACTTCTCTTTTTTTTGAAGCGCAAGGCCTCCTTCCCCCCCCTCCAGATTTTGCCATACATCGCATCGTTGTCGATAAATTTCTTTGAGGGGAACGCCAACTTGGAATTCGTGAGGCTGGAAAGGTTCTACTTCTTTGCGCTTGGCGGTAATTCCCTTTTCTCAGCCCATGACCCCAATCAATCAGTACGCAAAACTTTTGTCCAAACCCTCCCCGGATTCCCTCAATTTATCCCTGTCTCCGTCCCCCAACCCCCAACCACCTTTTCCACCTCACTCCTGTGTGAAGCCACGACTGATAACACACAACACCCCACAACATCAAACACAAACCACCCAACAAAACACCACCTCCACCACCCAACCCACCCCCCCCCCCCCCCACACCAACCCCCCCCCACAACACACACCACAAACAACAAAACACACCCCCCAAACAACCCCCACACAACCACCCCCCCCCCCCCCCACCCCCCCCACCACCCCCCACCAAGGGCAAAACCCCACCCACCCCCCAACAAAAACCACCACCCCCAACCCTAACACCACCCCCCCCCCCCAACCAATCACCCAACCCCCCCCCCACAAAACCAACACCCACCCCACCAAAAAAAAACCCCCCCCCCCCCACCCCCCCCCCCCAAAAAACCACCCCACCCCCCCCCACACCCCCCCCCCCCACAAAACCCCCCCCCCCCAACCACCCAAAACACCCCCAAACCCCAACCCCCCCCCCCACCCCCCCCCCCCCCCCCCCCCACCCCCCCACCACCCCCCCCCCCCCCCCCCCCCCACCCCCCCCACAAAACACAAAAACACCACCACCACACAAACCCCCACCACCCCAACCCCCCCCCCCCCCCCCCCCCCCCCCACCCCCCCAAACCCCCCCCCCCCCCCCACAAAAAAACCAAAACCCCCAACCCCCCCACCCACCCCCCCCCAAAACACACCCCCCCCCCCCCCCCCCCCCCCCCCCACCCCCCCTCCCCCCCCCAACCCCACCCCAACCCCCCCCCCACACCACCCACCCCCCCCCCCAACCCCCCCCACAACCCCCCCCCCCCCCCCCTGGTTGTGTCTCGACGCCCGTCCCCTCATATTGAGGTTTTTTTCCTTCCCAAGCTTTAGGCCTGGCGGCGCCCCTTAATGGGTTGGACTCTTCTCTCTCTGACGTTTAGGACGGTTGCGTCCGGCTCGTTTTCGTTGTGATGCCCCTCCCGCAACTCTTACCTTTGCTCTGATAATATACCCTCATGATCCTGTGGAGTCCTTCGAGTGGTTTTACCCCTCTCCCACAACCACTACGTTCCCCGGTTACTTTTTTCTCCTCAAACTTGTTGGAATACCGCGGCCTTGTTCGTGCGCAATGTGTTAGAATGAAAACCCCCGATTTTTCCCTGCACTCATTTTTTCTGTCTCTTCCCCCTACCCCAACCAGGTGATTCCAGGCGGCTTGTCCAGCCCGCGGACCTCAATGGAAAGGTGTCCCCCACCATTCGAGAGGTGGAAGGGCTTGTTGTGTGGGCCTTCCTCCTGAGTTTGCCCAATTTTTTACCGTCCTACGTTTCCGAAAGCCTCACTTCTTCGTCGTTAAATCTTGCGTGATTGTTTCCTTTTGAACGCCTCCCATTTTAGCGCTAAAACGATCGCCCTTTTTTGTAGATACGTGGTCCCCGACGGTGTCCTTCTCCTCGGTTTCCTCCTGGAGCCCTTCCTTCCACTCAGTGTTTTTCTTTTTTTGCGCCCTGACAATGATACCCCCGGCCACTTTATGTCTTTCCTACCAGAGAGCTCCGCCTGTTTGAATACATTGATCACCTTTTCCTCTCTTCGATGAGAGCCTGACAAGTTGGGACCTTCAGTATAAGAGAGAAGGTGTGGGGCAACACCCTTTCCCCCTCCCGGTTTTGATTACCCACCAACCTTTTCTATGCGCGGATGAGGTACTTCCCCCCCCCCCTTCCAGTTGAACGAAGTGTCTTGTGGATGAGTTTATGCCTTTTTTTTCCTTCCTTCAGATTTTGCATTTCTCTTAACGTTGTCCCCCCTTCTCTTTATAAGACGAACAGTGTCATCCCGCGGAGACGGGTATTTGGCCATATACACTTCCCTTCTCCGTTACTTCGCCCTCCCCTTTTTCTACTTTCCTCCCTTTTCTAGCTGCACCGCCTAAACCGCTGGTCCAGACGTCGTTTGACGCTCGGTCCATGTCCGGATGTGAATTTTGCTTTCGAAGAGTAATTGGGCGCATTACATCCCTCCCCCAAACAAATAGATTTCCTTTGAAAAACCCCCTCTCCCCCCTCCGGTATTCTCGGCATAGGTCTGGTTGTAGACTTGTGCGCACCGGGACAAGCCCCCCCTCCTCCCCCAGTGCAGACAACGTTTCCGTATTTTCCGTCTTTATCCTAAACGTTGCTCCCTGATAGAGCAATGGGTGTTACCTGATTGGCTGAGCTTGTTAATCTTGTCAGACCGTGATCGTGATGCCAGGAACCCCAATGCGATCGATCCCTTCATTGCTTGTTTATTTCGTAGCTGGTTCCCCGATCAGGCCACTCTCCTTTCAGTCATCTTCGACTTTTACTTTCGACTTGATCCGTTTTTTTTTCGATCCCATAATCCGAGAGAGGTGTTTTAGTCGTGTATGTGTTAGATTGATTTCCCCGACCGCTGGTCATCGGTGTCCCCATTCGGGCATCTGCTTACCACTCCTCCCTTTCTCGCGCAATTCTTTCCACTTTGTTCCACCGGTGGTCGTGCTCACGGGGTCCCGGAGGATGCCGCGGACCCATTCACCCGGTGCGCTCTTGCGATCCTTTTCCGGATTGACGACCCAGAGCCTCGTTCAGTCCCCCGCTGCATGTCCCCGCCTATTTTCGTTTCGGCCGCTTGACTTTCGTCAACTCGCCCTTCCACAAACGTTTACCTCCCTGACTCTCGTTCGGCCCCTCTTTTCCTTGGAATCATCTTCTAGTTCACCAACCTATGTCACCCTGGCGCGCTTGAGGCCCTGGTGAACGCACACCTCCATTACTTCACATCGATTTTATGGACGTCTTTCGTCTCCCCCTCTCACCGTTCTAGGCTACTCGGCTAGCACGCCGCGTCCTTTTCTTTATCACCCAATTCTGAGACTTGATGTTCCCTTAGACGTACTATTTCTCACCTGCCATTCTCAGGGAGTCTTTTCGCAGAGTAATGCGCTCTTCTATCGTCTTAAAGGAGTTTTTTTTCAGCCCCCCTTTTCCTTTTCGTCCCAGCTCACGAAATGCGACGATCAGCGATTTATGGCTTCCGAGAGCCCCCGATTTGTGAAGCCAATTTGGAGTTCCTCTTTTAGGTGCAGCTCCCGCGGTACTGCGTTCCAACAATAGACCTTTCTTTTTTGATCCCTTAGCCTTGCATGTGGACTTAAAGGTTAACACTCTCGTATATGGATATATCTTTCTTCCTTCCTTAGACCTTTTCATGTACCATAGGTCCCCCTTCCCCCTTCTTCAAAGCTTTTTTGATAGACGTAATCGAGTCAGTGCTCCCCCCCGAGATAGGGGTTCTTCTTCTGAATTCTTTTTTATTTTTGCCTGACTTGTTTGTGATGCGTCTCCGCGTTGCCTCCTCCCTCTGACTTTGACCCTTCCTTCTTTTCAAGATTCGGATGGAAATTGATTTCTATTTTAGGAGTTTGTGGATGAGGAACTTTTATTTTGGCGATCCTTTTGCGGCACTTGAATGTTATTCCTTGTTTCCCCCCCACCTCTTTTTTTGTCCCTTCTTCCTCTGCGGACTAGCCCGAAAGACTGTCACTACAGGGCGAAGGCTTCATGATGAAGATTGTCTTTTGCACCCCCCAGTTTTTCCTTTCGGTCTGATCTGCTTCAATCGACTTCCCCTCCGAAGATTCCCTCTTATTGTTTTTGGGAGCTGAAGTTGACTAGTCCATAGTCTTACTTGACATAAATTTGTGACCCCTCATAGTTGTCCTTGGACTCCAGGCGAATTCAGGACATTTTTAACCTTGTCTAAGGGAGTCCTATTTGACTGGAGGTGTTCCCCCCCCCGGTGACTTTTTCTTTTGGCTCCGGATTTTATCGTGCATCGCGCGTTTGGATACTTTTAAAGTTTTGACTACGCCTGGTCCTTCCCCCACTGCTCGGCGGCTCTTCTCGTCCTTTGGATTCTTCATGGTATGGATGCCCAGTGGGTTCGCTTTCATTCTCCTCCTCCGTTGTTTTTTGTTTCTCTCGCCCCCCCTGTCTCCCCCCTTCTACAAGTACACTCCCTCCGAAGTCGCCTTGCCGAGTCGTTGGTAAGCAGGCGTCTTCTGGCATGGAATACCCTCGGATTCCATCGCAGCTCGTCCAAGACCCCTCCCCCCCCCTTTAGTTACGATTCGCGTTATATATTGCCCATGCCTCGCTCGAGTTTCCCGGCCGCGGAACAACGTTCTCTGTTTTCTCCGGCGACCACGCGAGTTTCCCTCCCCTCACCGTTCCGCGTCCCCCCCCTCCCCACTGAAATTCCTCTTACGTTCCCTCTTGGTGAACGAAATTCAGCCCAAACTCTTTCACCTTTGCATCAACAATCTCATAGTGCTCAACCTCCCTGTAGTTTCCCCTCTGTCGCTCGGCTAGTTTCCCTCTCCGCCTCCTACACCCCCCAGATGTTGGGACCCCCTCATACCTTTAAACAAGCCAGCATGATCGCCAAATAAATTTCGCTCAAGAGTGCAACTTCCAAAGTGAGAAATCGTGACATCCGTCCTCTGAATCCTCGTTAAAGCGTGTTTCCTTGCCCCCCTCTTCCTCTCCATCACCCCACCCCCTTTTTTCCCTACCTTCTCCGAATTCGAATTCCTTCAGCCGATAGAGTGACGCCGGTACAGTGAAGCCCAAAAATAGGGGTCCAGATTAGAAACCTTTACCCTTCTTTTTCTCAAATTCCTCCATTCCGGTGCTATGATGAGCCCACCACAAAATCGATTCTTGTCCCAACAAAATGCGTCATCCAACAAGAATAAAAGGCACTTTTCATATTATTACCCCCGCTTGCCACTCTCCCCACAGAGAAAGAAGTGGACCTGTCACAGATTGCCGAAGACGACCTCTCGGCGAAGACTTACGCTGCCGTTCCGCCCCATGCTGGCTGACCCACTCCCCCCTCCTTGTTACCCCCTTCTGTCTGTTGGTAACGTCCTTCGCCTTGCATACCTCATACCCCCAGTGCTCCAGTCATAAAGGAGCTGCGTTGTCCCCCCCCCTATTCACCCCCCCCCCTCAACGAAGAGCTTTGGTGAGGATTTTCACTGCCTTGTAGAGTAGGCCCGCGCCTCTCAAGTCAAGACCCCTACTCCCGCTAAGCGCTTTTTTTCTCGAGTGAGATGCAGTCCCAATGTTTGGCAAAGGGAGAAGTGTTTAATTGGTTGGTTTCGAGTCCGATTCCATTTATGTCCATTAGAGAGTAGGAGTCCGATTTTTCGGGCAGGAGGAGATCAGCGCAGAATTCGTCAATTAGTGTTCATTCTGTCCATCCCTCCTCTTTCCTTTCACAGAAAAGATACTAGCAATTTGTAGCTTGACCACCCAGTGGGGAAGTGGAAGATCCCCTATCTATCCCCTCACCACCTTCCCCTCCCGGCCGCTCCCTTAACCCTTCGCCACTCCTCACGGTGGGTTTGAAAAAATTGGCCCCTACGGATTGCGCTAGCCCCCCCCTTTTCGCTTCACCAAGAGCCCGGGTCCCACTCTTACCACCCGTTCTGTGACGTCAGCCCCTCTACTTCCTATCCATTTCCAATACCTATACGGATTATGGATCGGAACCCTTGATCCCAACCGTCGCCAACCTTTTTAGAACGTCTGCCGCGTTTCCTTCCTTTTTTTTGATCTGCGATCTCATCGCGCTCCCCTCACACACATCCCCCTTTATCGCTCTGTTTCCTGATGCGCGATTACAAAACTTTTCATCTTCTTTCAGGTCCCCCCCCCTCCTTTTTCTCCTTCGTGCCTCCCTTTCTCCACCAGCCCCGGAACCCGGAAAACTTTGTCGTTACATGGTATTTCCTGTTCCTTGGTCTACGGTTATTTCCCATGCCCAGGCTTTCCCGCTGGACTCTTTTTCCATGCTTTATACATTTTTTGCTTCTGTACTCTCCCCCCCCCCTTTCCCTGATCTCGCTCAGCGGTCACGCTTCATCCCGCCTCGAGCACTGCTGGGATAGCATAGTTCTGGACCGGCTGCACCCTCAATTGGTCGTTCTCCTTAACTTCCCCCCTTTTCCTCGTCGCGCAAAAGACCCCTTGTACTAGGTCTTGTTCCCGTCGTTTCTAAACTCCCTTTTCACCACGTTCATGATCCACTTTGCACAATCTTGCCCCCGGTGCAAAAACCGTATCTCGGCAATCCCACCCCCTCCTTTTCGTGACGATTGCCCTTCCCTCATCTCTCAATATTCCTTGGGTTTCCTCCAAAAACTTTGGTGCCCCACATTTTTTCGATTGCTCTGCCCATTCGCGTTCCTTTGCTGAGGGATTAAACATGCGAAAAATATCGGCTCTCTCAATGGGCACTTGTAGCATGTTCACTTTTCCTTCTCCCCCCCTTACTCCTGTCTTTTTTTCCTGGCCTGCTCATCGAACCCAGGTTAGGAGTCCCTTTTTCAGCGCCGCATTCCCCCCCCTTTATGACCGTAGCGCTCCATAAGTGTAGTAGACTTCACATTCCTTCCATTCCCCTGCAGTCAACATCAAGCTTCCGTACCCATTTGAAACCATCCAACGACTCCAAGCCGTCTCTCCTTCCAGAGATCACATGGTTGGTTTTTGCCCTCCCCCTTCCCACGTATCCCTAGGTTCGTTTCTTTTTTTCTCTGGTCAGAAGGATCAACCTATTGTCTTTTGCCCTTCTATTCCCTTACTAGTTGTCTAGTTCCCAAATCCTCTCTCTTCTTCCCCCTCTGTTTTTTTCAGCTTTCCTACCACACTCGATCGAACCCACATGACTCGGATTACACCCCTTTTCTGCGAATTATTTTTTGTGAGCCTACACCCCTTTTCTCCAGCAAGTCCCTTTCCTCCCCGGAATGACCAGTCGTTGTGCGATATACGAGAAGATGTAGAGCTCATCCCTCACGCCTCCCTCCTCCCCTCGCCCAACCCCTCCCAGCATTCCTAGCCTTTCCCTGTCCCAAACCATTCGCTTAACTCCCACAGTAGCTGCCCACATGGAGAAGGATACCCCCTTATTATGCTCCCCCTTGCCGAGCTCTTTGTCAGTCATGTTCTTCATAGCTCGTTCTTGATTCTCTATTCCCGGAGCCGAACTTTCATATTGAAAGACTCCCGAAACGCAAGTTCTCGCCTCGCCTCCCCCCAGATCATTATCGACACTTTTGGACTGGCGATTCTTTCGACTCTTCGCCGTCGTCCCTTCTTTCCCCCGCCCCCGAGGTTCTCTTTTTTCGGCTATCAGTTGGGCGACACGACAAAACGCAGATCGATTTTCTACAGCAATTTGGCCCCTCTCCCCCCGCACCACGCAAATCCCGTCGCCTCAAGTCTTCACCAGTTTCAAAGTCCTCCCCTTTTTATCACTCCCTGCGATGGCCCCGGCTGTCCCCTTTATCCCCAACACCCAAGCTTGCAGCTTGCTACTTCATAAATTAGCAATGATCTAAATTACAACTCTCTCCCCGTGACGTCCATCAAAACCTTGGGCCTCCCCCTCTTCCGTCTCCCGCCTCTTATTTTCAATTCCCCTCCCTAAAATTAGTTTGTTCTGGTGGGTCGATCCAGCCAAGGGTAACGGAGGTTTTGAAATAGCGATCTCTCTACTTCCCCTCCGGTGAGAGCGATCCCCTCCCCCCTCCGGTCCAATTTCGCCCGCGCCAGTAACCTTGCTGATAGAAAACCCCAGACCCCACGTAGTTCTTTTTTCACGCCTTCCTTTCTCTTATTAGATTCCCCTGGGATGTTAGCTTGTCCCCCGTCCTCCCTAGGGTCCGGACAGATTTGCGGGCTGGATAGAATGAAATTGGACCGCGCCTTGTGGTTGTGTTTTGGTATCTTTCCCCCTGGGGCCCCTCCTCTCCTTTGTTTGACAAGACAAAGATTATGTTTTCCCCTTTGGATACCTCGTCCCCCTGTTGTCTGGGAGGGTGTCTCATTCTTCGGGCTTACCCCTCGCTCTGAGTGCGTTCTCCCCCAACGATGTTTTAGTTTTTAGAAAGTGAATATACACCTCTTTGTTTTTAGTCGCAAGGCCTACGGCTCCCCCTCCCGAAAATTCCTTCCTCCCTCATCGCCGTTTTCCTTGTCGAAATGATTTTGGCTTTCCTGCGCATTGTCTTGTGAGGGCGGGGACGAGAATATTTTTCGCGTTCCCCTTCCCCTTCACGGTTGAGTCCCTCCTAAAACGCGATCACCTATTTCGTGAAACCCACAGCTTTCCTCGATTAATTTATTTCCTCCACTGCCTCTTTTAGTACAGACGCGCCAGAGAAGATTTTCCCCCCGTAAGGTACTCGGAATTTTTGGTCCCTCTTTTTCCTTAGCCCCGTGATGCAGGAAGTGCGCGGGAGGTCAGTTCTTCCCATCCTTTGACCTCCCCTACCTCTCCCACCCACCTTTCCTGGATGTCCTTTGCTTCGTTTGTCTTATAGAGGTTCCTTGAGATCAAACACCTATACTTACTTGTAGTGGGCTCCCACCAGTTGTTTCCTCCCCTCTCCATGTGGTCATCTGCCTCCTTTTTTGTTATTTCACCATATTGAGGTGATCTCTGCTTTTTCTTTGCTCAAATCATGTTTTTCTGTTTGACTCTTCTGCACACGCCCAGCTGCTCCAGGAGACGGATAAAGTCCGCGACCTCGCCTCCCTGGGACCGGGTGGGCCAACAAACATTGCTCCCGGCATTTTCCACGTAGGCTGGTGGAAACTTTTTTCCCTCGAGTTTTCCCCCCCCATTTTATTCCCCCGACCTATTTTTCCGGAAGATCGAGGATCGTTCAATTGCTCTTGCTGGTGACTGGCTGACTCAACTTTTTCGTTCTCTCTCCTGTCATATTCCCTTCTCTGAAGTGGGGTTCGATCTTTCCCAGTTGATCCTCGAATCCTGCCGGCCTGGTAAATCCGGGAGTTTTTTTTTTTTTTCTCTATTCCTTGGTTTTTCTACATCTTAAATGAAATCTTGGTTCATCGCCTGTGTGGCATCCCTTTCCGCCACAGATCCGTCTGCTCTCCCTCCGTTCTTCTTGATCCTCCCATTTGTGACCCCCACGGGGTGTTTTTTCCACCCAAGGAACTGTCCGCGCCTGCGGTTCTCTTTTCCATCGGAAGTCTTGATTGCTTTCTTTGGGTGTGACCTTTGCCCCTTGACTTTTGCTCCCCCCTGTAACTTTGCTTCGGATATTCTTACCGTCTGCACATATAGAAAGCTCTCATCCCTTGTCTTTGTCTGGAAAAGATTTGATCTCTTCTCTGACCCCCCTTCCCTTTTTTCTAAACGTTATACGTACCCTAGTCCCCATTATAAAGCTGGACCCTCCGATCGATCTTCTTTCAGAGGTGTCGGCTCCTACTGAAGTGGAGCTTCCTCTCCCCCACTACCTCTCATGGACCCATTTTTATCCGGCGAACATTAGGGTCTGCCATGGGGTTTTCTACTGTTGGCAAACCCGTCCTCCCCCTCCCCACTCCACTACTTGAAAGGAACCTTTTTCACGTTTCCTTTTTGATGGTGTCCATTTGCTGAGCCCATGTTTAATGAAGGATTGGATCTCACTAATCGCGCCGCCTGCTTTCTTTACTTCCCAAAGGCCTTGCTCACGGAGTGGATGTTTTTTATGTTGAGTTTTCTGAGTATCGACGTTCAAGTGACTCGAAGTAAGATTGCCAATTTATTTAGGGGACTCAGGTTCCGATCCCCCCCCCTCTCTCGGTGTGATTTCCGATTGAGAGTAGATTGAATGACTTCAATGACCTATGCTGTAATATTCACTTCGGGCATCGTTTTTTTACTAGCGAATTGCTTCTGACCTCCCTCCCCTCATCCCATGTTAACCACTGGGGTATTGGCCCCTGGGTCAGGCCTGCCCGCGTGAATTCCCCCCCCCTCGGTTTTTCCCCCGTCTATTGAGATTATATTCGTATGGACAGGCAGTCTGGCCCCTTACCTCCTATGCTGAACTGCAACGGTCGTTCTCCCTTTCCCTGCTCTTTCTCACATCCTTCCCCCCCTCTCCTTCCCACCAAGCGGAGATTCTTTCTCTTTGACCTGCCTGAGATCATATCTCGTTTTCCCATCCAACCTCTTTTCCCCTTGCGCCTTTTCTTTTTTCGTTCTCCACATTCTTGAAAGACAACGACGAGTCCCTCCTCCCAAACATCTTCGATGGAGTATTGTCGCCCAATGTATGACAGCTCTAGGTAGAAAGGGCGGCGTTCTTCTCTTCCACTTCTCTTCCTCCCTCTCTTTGAATTTCTCAAGAAATTTAGTGTAAACGAAATTTGACGCAGTGGAGTTTCAATGATTTGAATGCGGCCTGATCTCCCTTCCCTCTGCTTTCCATCTTTTTTTTACTGACTACCGAAAATTTCTGATTAGTTGAAGAACTGGTTCCGTCGGCGCTTCCCCTTTGCCCTCCCGACCTCCCCCAGATTTTTTGTTGTGTGTGAAAGGAGTCGGTCGCTTTTTGGCGTTCGCTTGCGCCCTCTTCTAGTTCCCCTCAATCTGGCCTTCCCTTTATATGTTCCCGAGTGAATGTTCTACATTGTGGAAACAGATCGATTTTGCCATATAGCCGCCTTTCCTTTCCCCCCTTTCACTTTCCGCCCCTCCTGGTTATTACAAAGCGTGGCGCCCAGGTGCTAGACTTAATAGATCCGCCTAGTCTCTTTCCGTCCCGGTTTCTTCGATTAATTTTCGCCGGTCGGGCCCAAGTGAATGATGACTGATCCGCCCTAATCAGTCCTTGAACTTCTTTCCCTTTTTCACCTCTTCGGATGGTCCACTCTTCCTTTATTCTCACGGGTTGTTCCCTTGCGCAGGAATTATTGGTTTCCCGGGCGTCCCTTTTTTGTTAGCATGTTCTTTTTGTTGTCCTTTCGTTCCCCTCTCGGGATCTGCCTCTCAAGACTTTCCACCCGGTTCAATGATTTTAACGATGAGAGTGTCCTTCAAAGGTGACGTTTGTCCGACGGGCAATTTCGTCGCTCAAATCGTTTCACGAAGTGAATACGTTGGGGGTGATCCCCTCCCTTTTACTTTGACTGGTTGCGTGAGCTCGCGGTTCCCCGATTGAACCATCAAGTTGCCAAACCCGGGCGCCCGGCGCCTTGACCCCCTTGGACACCTTCTCCGGTGCGTCCTTCCTTCTTTGTTCCCCGGACTATTTCCCACAACGGCCCGGACGTGGAATCGCGTCTGTATCAAGGCAAAATTCCTGAACTCCTCTTCTTTACCCACTTTCTTCCTGCGCTAGTCGGGGGTGTTTCTTGTTCTTTTTACA
>Ga0179593_1425634_pt1 | contig 12113 bp, 12 predicted proteins | sample CZODoug2_1_08_16_FD_185931 | JGI IMG/M metagenome (GOLD analysis project Ga0179593, IMG submission 185931) | Vadose zone soil fungal communities from Angelo Coast Range Reserve, California, USA - CZODoug2_1_08_16fungal (PacBio error correction) | ecosystem: Environmental > Terrestrial > Soil >... | reverse complement strand
CTAGCAGGTCAAAGAATTTTTCTTCACTCCCGTCCCCTTCCAAATGCCTCGAGGTCACTCGTTCGCCTTGACCCGTGATCTACTGTCTGGACATGCGATCCCAACTCCCCGTTTCCTCAAGGACGTCGGTTCAGGGGCCTTTTGCTACCCGTTTCTTTTCATACGTCGCCATCCTCCCCCCCCCCGAATTGGGCCACTTGCCTTTTCCTCCTCTTTTTCGCTGACAACCCACCGACATCTCGCCGGTATCATCACGTGACATCCAGCCCCCTGCGACTTTTGTCTTGTTCGCCATTTTTTTTGCGCTCCCCCCTTCGGCTCACCGAAGCATTTTTTTTTTTATCTGCGGCGCCCTCGTCCCCCCCAGTCCGATGATAAAACCCGCCGGACTCTGACCGTCGCGATTTGCGACCGTCCCCCCCCTTCACGAGCTTCTCGGTCTTTTTCAATGTCCCGATGCTCCTGCATTAGTATCAGCCTTTGCTTTGTCCCGACCTCCCGCCGCTCGGGTCTAGGTCGCACCCCACCTGGTACGTGCAACAATCATACATTTCTCACAACTTGTACCCCGGGTTTCCCGGAACTTGATTTGGATGTTTTTCCCGCTTCACCGTCTTGTGTCTCCTGGCAGGAAGGTAAACACTATTGTAACAAGTGACCTATTGTAATCCTTTTCCCTCCCCCCTTTTCGCCGTATTTCTGTCCAAGGAGTTCCCCCTTTAATTGATGGTTCGAATCTACTGAACGTTATCTTTTCCCTGTGACCCGCCGTTCTTGATGACATGATGGGAAAAAGATCTCGCCTTTGCCTGGACTGACTCTTTTGGAGTTTGAGTGAAAGAGAACCTCCTCGTTAAACTGCCTCTTATCGTATCTTTTGCATAAGAGGCCGGTCCCATTTTTTTTATAAAGGTTCCTTCTGCTCGGTCCCCCTCCGTGAAAATGTACTCTCTCAGCCCCACGTTCCCTCCTTGCTTTTTATCTTGCCCCTTTTTTTCACCGGTGCAAATCGAAACCCATTGACGGTTTTCTTTGGCTGTGCGAGAGTTTTTCCCAGCTCCGTTCTCGTCTGTGCTGACATGCCATCCTGAGACCTACCTTCTTGCTGCGCCACTGGACAACGCTGAATCGTTTTCTGACCTGCCGCACCTCCTTTCCCCTAAATTTTTGCGTCGCGCGTGGAACGGACTGAGAGCATGGCCCCCGCGGCAGTGCCTCCCAGATATGAGTACACGGGTATTCCCCTTACTCGTGTGATTACCGCACGACCAGCCGGTCAATTCCTCCCCGCCCAAAGCTGTTCGCGCGCGAACTGATCCCTTTGATGATTTGATACCACACACCGTTTCTGTCCCGCTTACCGTGACGGACATTCCGGTTTCGTCAAATTTTTTGTAAAAAGCCTCACGAGCCCTCCTGCCGTCCGCCTCACCCCCACATTCTGTCTGATTTCACGAGTTTGATGCTCATTTATCACAACTAAGGTCGATTAAATGGCCCCTTTACCCCGAACCTGTTAAACCTCTGCCAACGGTCCTTCTACACTGCTGGAATCCCTGACCTTTGTTAACTTTTTTCGTATCGTGACAGGAGCTTGTTTTTGCCTAGCTACCTCCAGATCCCATTTTTCTTGGACCGATGGAATCTTTTCTCCTCTTCGCCTACCAAATGTCTTTGGGCACGGCTCCCGCCATACGCTGGCCGGCTGACGTTTTTCTCCCTCATGGAAAGTTGTGTTTGACCGGTACGCTCCGTTACTGGGGCTTGCCGAAGTCGATTGAGACGATCACAGTAGCTGCATTCCAGGGGTTCAGGTCCTCCACGCCTATTTCCCCACCGAGTTTAATTTTTGTTGTGGTACAACGTCCAGCTCGTGACACCTCTAAGGATCTACGCAAAAACGTCGAACCCCTTTTTTCTTTCTTCTGTCAGGTTGATGTTCTTTTAGTCCCCTAGGTCGCCGGCCTCCTTTTCTGCCGTTCCACGCCACGCCATGCGGCGGGTGTTAATAACGCGCCCCCCCCTTGGTTTTACTTGCCCTTCCCGATCCCACGGGGCCGGCACCCCCGCTTCCCAGCGTGGGTCATTGCACGGGCCGCCACCGTCACCCCTTGCGTGTTTCTCTCGCGCCCATGCCCTGGGTATAGCCGCTCTACAGGTGCTATCTGTCCACATGCATCAAAAAGACGTTTCATATAGTCTTTCTCCCTTTCCCGTCTCGGTCGTGAACCCAGCTACCCGCAGGTAGGATCGATCTCCCTCTCTTTCCTTCCGGTGATCTCTTTATACCTGCGGTCATGGTTTTTTTTTGTTCCCCCTTAATTGGTACCCTGCTAGATTTTTCGTCTTCCTCATGGTCTTTAGATCTCCTCATTGGCCCCTTTTTTTACTCTAGCACTCTAGCGGTCCTTTTTCTGTCTGTCGATTCCACGCTGTGAGCCCCCTTCCCTTTTCCCCTTGGCCCAGTCATCGGATGGCAACCGGCCTGTCTTATCGGACAGCCCAGCAGGGATTGCGTTCGTTATTACATGAAGGCCCCCCTACCTTTGTCCTGAAGAGCTTCCTCTCCCTCCGGCTTACTTTGGGAAGTGTCGGATGCTTTCAAGACTATCGACGTGTTCTCCGGGGTTTTACGGCTGTACTCAGTCTTTGGTAAATACGAGGCGGCCTTTCCCGTTCCCCCCGTGGTGAATCAAATTGTGCGTTAGTGTCGTCCTTTTAGGCCGCCCGTAGCACTTTACCTTCAAGGTGCCTTTTCTTTCTTTCTTTGCCGTGCATCGGTCGGCCACGGATGGTATTAGTGCCCAGCATGTTGTGAAGCCCCAGGTTGTCGTTCCCGTAGTTCTTAGAGTCGCGATCGCGTGTCGCGTGCAGATTCGCTCTTCGTTTTTCCCCAGTCTCTCCAAACGGTCACCCATCACTCTGGCAGCGGTAGTTAGTTCAGTTTGGCGCTTGTATTTCGGCAGGTTTGCATCGCGTTCCCTGGTTTTTTTTTTTTTCACCCGTTTGATGCTGCACAGCATCGTTTTCTGAATCCTTATGGTGATCCTATCTTTTTCCGTTTTGTACCGGCCGGGTTCTCCCACGTTCCCGGCGTACGGTTTAATGTTAATTCTCTGGGTTGCTCCCTTTGCGTCCTTTACCCCCTGTTTTTTCCCCCCCGCCTGTGGGCGCATCCTTTGCTGGTCGTGTTTTCTGCAGCATCGATCCGGCTTTCTTTTCTTTGGTATGGAAGCGGTTTGTCGAGCTACCCCTTGCGTTTTTGCCCCAGAGAATGAGCCGTGCTAACGTCTGTGCCCGCTCGACGCCATCCTGCTCCGATCTGGAAGAATTGATAAGTCAGAGCAATTCCCCTTTCTTTCTTGGCGCATTTCGATTCATCCATCGATGGCCCTGATTTTTCACTTGTCGAACTCCTCTCCAGGGACATGAGCTAGACTGTCCGGGCCCATTGCTCTCGAAGTTCTGTTTCCGATGCTTGGCTGTGACCGCTCAAACTCAGGCTTGTAACCGTCCTCGTTTAGCTGGATTTTACTCCTGTCTTTACGGGGGTTGCTGAAGTACCTTCTTATCTGGACTTTGTTTCCTCCCCCGTACCTTCCTTCCATAACCTTATTAGTAGTCGGTGAGCATGCGCGTTCTTTTTTTTCCGTTTCGAAACGTGCTCAACTTATTGCTGCCCCCTGGGTCTTCAGACCATGGTTTTTTTCTCCTCTTTTTCTGACTCAACCTCGCCGCGACCAGCACTGAGTTAAAGGCCGGTAGGCGCAAGATTTGCCACCTTGCTTAATCGTCCATCTAGCCTCGTTTTAAAGTTTGTTTCTGCCTGACCTGTACGCGGCTGAAGAGTTGTTTTTTGTAGGACCAGTTTCTGATCCTTTGGCCGCGCGGGGAGGTGGAGGAGGAGTGCAGTAAGCGAATCTGTGCGCGTCCAGTGGGGCGAATCCTTGCCCTCCACCCTTTCCGCCTGTGTGTCCTCAGCTTTTGGCCAAGCTTGTACGTGAGCGCGAGGCTCATTTCCTTGACGTCTGATTTCTGATATGCTCCTCGCTTGACTGCAAAATTAGCGACGTCACTCCTCGGTCTGTGTGAATCCGCTTTCTACTGCGATATCGTCGCAGCTTTACCTGGGATAGTCGTCGGCGCAAACCCCATTCCCCAGTACATGCCAGTTTTCCCATGTATTTTGAGGGGTTAGTCACTGTGCTTCTAGATCGCGTTTGTTTATATGTCTTAAAACGTATTCCCTTTTTCTTGCTCATCGTTGGGCGCTTGCGACTTTCCTCCTCACAATCTTTACCGCCTTCCTCCGGCTGTAATTTTCTTGAGTTGTGTTGGTGTTTGTGTGCGGACTCTCCATTTCCGAGCTGCTCCTAGGAAGCTTAATGCGAGTGGCAGTTGGCCCGCTTCCGTGGCATTCCGGTGAACTGTTTTTTTTTTCCGGTATTTGTGACGTCCGTTTCACGCGACTAATCCTGGCAGGCTCGTCTTTTTTCGTTCTTGATGGTCTCCCTGAGAATACTTACGCCATCAGTCGGGACTTGTACGATTGGGGATGTTTATCTCTCTACCCTCCGAAGAAGGCGGGGTGGGGCGCGAGTACCAGTTACGTCTCCAGATTCAGAACCGGGACCTCATGGTCCTGTAATATCTTCTAACGTAACCTGCCGATCCTGCAGAACTTTTCCCCCCCCTCTTTATTTCACGTTTGTGCCTGGATGAAAGTACCCGTCCTACTGCCGCTTGTTTCGCACCTGCTGCTGCCCCCTCCTTGCCCAAAAAAACTGCCAACTTCCCATACTTCTTAGTATACAGCGCTTCCCCGGTCGCTTCACAGAATTGTCAGACAAAATTTCAAGCCCTTTTCCCCCCCAGCACTTATAGGTGGCAGGGCTTAGTTTTCCAAAGCTCAAGACTCAGACTTTCTTCAAAACGGATAGGAGTGAAACGAGGACTTCAATAAGTGTGTCCGACAGGCTCTCAAAACACCCAGAAATCGCGTTATAACAGTGTGTCCTTTTCCCCACATGACTTTTTTGTAATGTTCCTGAAATGTGTTTTTTGTCTTGCTTTCGAGCCTGATGAACTGCTTCTGCCGGTTACATTCTCTTTAGTCACTATACGAATTCTGTTACCACAGCCGGCCCTCCGTCTCCTGGTGTGACGCCCCCCGTACATCCTAAATCATCTTTTTAGATCTGATACTGAGCTTTTTTTTTTTTCGGCTCCTTACCGTACCAAGTGATCCGCTTTTCGACATCACCCGCATCTCAATTCTTTCGGTCTCCCATGGGTGATTCTTAGCTCTACATTCGCCGAGAGATTCCCAAAAGCGCCTTTCCCTCATCTACTATTGAGGTTACCCCCACCAGTTCCGCTATTTTTTCCCCGCATTTACCCCCCCCTTGGTCTAAGCATCTCGATGTTCTCCTGATCACCCACGCTTCTTGCCCTCTGTTAATGTGTGCCTTGCAATCCATTTTCTTTCTTTCCCTTCCCCTTCGCCGTTCACCCGAAGCCCCAGAGTGCTTTTTTTTTTCAAAGTATTTTTGCTACAGACATTCCTTTTGCACTATCGTTGGAGAAAACATGAAACCAGTTGCATCATGCTAGCAGCCTAGATTCTAAAGTTTCGCATAAGCGGCCGTCACCCATCTCCCCCAGACTTCTGTGTCGCACGTTACCCCACCCACCACACTACAGCCGCTCACCTCTGACGAGTTTTTCGCTTTTCTACCAAATTGCCTTTTTGTAAGGCAAGGCGCCCCTTTCAACATCGCAACACTTGACTATTTTTTGCTCTGTGCCGGATTGGTTTCGATTATTGATATCCTGAAATGTTCAGATTTTTCTCTCCATTTCCTCAGTCCATCCTCTATCTCTTGCTGCATATGCGAAATGGAAAATCATAGACAGCGGCCCTTTTTTCTTCTTCGAACCGTCCTTTCATTACTCCTTTTCTTCTTGTCGTTGCAAGGGCAACTCATGGGCGTCACTGCTTCAGCCCGGGGAATTTCCGCAATTCTGTTCTCTTATTTTCACGCTGAGACCACGGCGGGACCACACTGCCGATCATGAGGCGATTACGAGCATGACCCAATTTTTTGATTTCCCTTAATATCCCCCCCAATCAGATCCGGAGCGCGAGGATGCTTTCCTCCCCCTCTGGAACCCCTATACAGTTACTTCGGGCCCCGTACCTCGGGCTTCAGTCGGCTTACCCCAGCCGGGCTGGACCCTATTCCCCTGCGAAATGCGTCCCATGCCATGTGCCGCGTCCCCTCCGGTTTCCGCGGATTATTCAACAATCCCCGGGAGCGCGCCTCCCCCGAACAACCCACTCATTCCCAAGGCCCCTACACGCCTTCCGCCACCCAGGTGAGTCGTTTCTGTGTAGTAGCCTGATTGTCTGCGTCCTATTCCCAGTCTCCAATTCCCCTCTTTCATTATAGCGCGATGAGCTCCCGGCGCGATCTTCTTTTCCTGGTTCCCAACATGCTGGCACTTCTCCCCTTTTCTGGCTCCCATTTGCTCAAACCCGCCGCCAGCATCTGGAAATGTTTTACGTCTGGTTCACGTTGATTTTTTTTTTTTTTGACGTTTGTTCCCGACCCTTAAGCATCCTTTCCCTGGATTCTCCCCCACTGGCACGATAGTTCTTACACCCACGAATGGCTTTACAAAAAACCAAGGCTTTCCACCGAGAGCATTTCTTTCTACCCGGCAGTTCAACCCTTGACGTAGGGCCACCGCCTTTTTTGGATTGAAGTCTTCCAGGCTTTAAGTACGGTGTCTTTCTGTCGTTACCGAACTCCATTCCGTGGATTTCCCCCTGTTTCCCAAGGTCCCACTGCCGGTTTTTCCTTGCCGGCCACACGTATTCCCCAAGTTCCATGTCAGTGACTTTACGGCGTTCTCGCAGTGGCCAGCTTCCCCCCCGAACGTACAACGCTACCTGTTTTTCAGCTCGAGTACCCCTCACGGGCCCCCCTTATTTTTTGCTATCTCCTGATAACCAAGACCCCCCAATACTCTTGCTGGTTACCACCCCTTTATTCCAGGTAGCGAACCCCCCAACAACTCCTTCCCGGCAGGGATCCTCTTTTCAATATGTGTTTTTGTGGAGAGATTATCCTCCTTGGTTCTTTTTTTTTTTTGTCGCTAAACCAGTCGTAAAGGGGTACTCGGAACATGCTATATTTTTTGAACGCTTTTTACCTTAATTTTCTTAGCAAGTACTACCCTCTGCCCGTCTGTCTTCTTGACCCTCTATTCGGGTGGTGTCAGTGCGATTGCCCCACGCTGTGTTTTTTCCTGTCTTTCTCTTCACATGTAGTAAGTCACTTTGTGTCATGCCATGTGGCAGCTACTTAGCCGGCACCACTTATCCGCTTTTCCCCCATCCGTCCTTTTGCATTTTTCCGGGTCGCGAATCCATACGGCTTTTGGTTTCCGGCGTTTGTAATTCCGCCAAACCATCCTGCTTCTTGTACACGCGCTGACGTGCTGTTACCATTCTTCGGTTACTAGGCTTGCATTCTTGTCACCCATTTTTTTAGATAGTTCTTTTCTTCTAAATGTCAGTTCGGCACGCCCACGCGCCTCTTTTGTCCCCCTCAACTACCGCTGCTGGCTGCTGCCGTAATCAAGCCGGTAGGCCAGGTACTCTGCAGCCTTTTTGCGGTGGCGAGGAAGTTAGAAACTTCTCCGCGCCTCCATCCGCTCGCCGACCTTTTGCGGCGTTGCCTTGATATATCTTCCATCAGTTTTCGAGTCCATAAGACCCCGAATACGTTGTCCCGTTGACGGAGGGACCTTTGCATTCAGTGGCAAATTCTCTCTAGTTTTTCACTTTGAGTCTGTGCTGATTTTTTTTGTGCCTCGCGGGAACAGCAGTTTTTCTGGTTGCAACTTCAGGGATCCCCCAAGATTTGGTCCCGGTCTTTGTCACCCGTAGTCCTCAGGTTCCCTGCGGAGGTGCCTCAAGCTTGAGTTAGCCGGCGATCTTTTTTTTTTTCGCATTTGGGATGAACTAGAGCTATTGGCGGAGGTCGCTTTCGGTCTGTCGTGCTCGTAAGTTTTTGGATGTAAGGGTAAGCCTTGTTTAAGTCGAGCCGCTCCGCTTTTGACGCTTTTTCACATTCTTACGCCGTGCGTTCGTGACGGATTCGACGCCATCGCCTCCCTGTGTTTCCGCGTTTTCAGTGGATAAGATCATTCTCATCGTGTTTCCGCATGAATGATTCTAATCTCGCTGTTCCTGGATTTTTCGTCCGGAGACCGCAAAACTCTCAGATCTGGTTTAAGATCGGGCGCCCCTTCCCGGGTCCCCACGATACCCAGCCAACGACCAATAGCAGTATTTTTTTAGAGTTTCGAAGGGGGAGGCCCCACTTTTTTTTGTCCCCTCGTCATCTCCACTTTTTTGTTCTCTTTCTTCTGTCGTGGTATGTTTTCGTGCCCCTTTGTCGGTGAAAGGACATGTTGCCATTGCTCTAAAGTTAGGGTGTGACCCTTGCTGTGCTTATACTATCCCTTTCATTGTGCACCGTCCCTCCCTTTTTTTTGTCAGCGTTCTCGTTGCGAAAGGTAGTTCCTTTTTCATTTTCGTGAACCCGGGTGCTTCCCTTGCTGTACTCTGGTTGCTTCGTGTACCTTTTTTTCGTGCGCTTTTGCAAAATGAAAGGCGGCACACCTCTTTCGTGCCTCTTTCATATCACCATCGAATCCGTTTTACCGATCATGTTTTTTCCGTGGAATCGTACCTTTTTGGTCCCCTAATCCTTCCTGATTGGACCCCCCTTTTCTGTGTGTCGAGTGTAGGCATTGTAGATTTCCCTTCCCGTTTGTCTGAGACCGATAGGTGAGCGGCTCCCCCTCTCGCCAAAGTTGTACGAGAGTCTGCTGGTCCCTTGAAGGAGGACGCCTTGATCTCGCTACTCCTCTTTTTGTCCTTCGCACCCTCGAGTTTTCACTTTCCCGGTGTTTTGCTCATTTTTAAAATACTGCTGATAGGCCCTTTTTTTTACATTGCTTCAGTTGCGAATTTCCTTTTTAGTGACGCGGCTCAAACCCCCACTTTTCTTTCCAATGACAACCCCCCTTGTGCGGTTCCTGTCCCGGTTCTGCCGGCCGAGTAGGCTTTTTTTTTGATTCGAGTGTAATGACTTTGCGCTATCAGTTGGTGTAGCATGGCTGACTGTTTAAACCCGGGGACAAGTGTAGGAGACCCGCCCTGCCTAATCTCCGTAATAGTAGTGAGGGAGTGGAGTTTTGTTTTTTTTAGTCTACTTGAGCTCCTCTCCTTTACGAGTACTGCTCGAAGCGCTTGCATAGTTTGCCTATCCGTGGTCAGTCAGGTGCCAGCCTTTCTCCGGCTTTACTTTTTTACCGTGTCCATCCACGTGATCCTCCTCTGTCGTAATGGACGCCCGATTGCCTTTTTTCCCTGGCAAAAATACTCAATCAGGCTTTGTCCCGTCTTTCCGTCTATCTTCTCCCTCTTTTTTCTTCCTATTTTTTTTGTTGAGCGGCTCCCCGTTACGCGTCATCAACGGGTAAGCTCGCCGTCAGACATTGATTTTTAATTTCCGCGATGTTCCACCAAATATCGATGGTATTTCGACCCCCTTTTATCCCCTGGCTGAAACGCGTTTCAATCTTCCGCCTGCCTCCCCCTGCAGTGCTCTCAGTTCTATCGCCAACACCCCCCTCCAATCTTCGCCCCATTACTCGTTCGACCTCCTCGCTATTCGGCATCGTTCGTCTGTCGACTTTCCGCAAGCTCACCTTCCCCGCGCCCTTCTCCCCAGTATTTTTCCGGATTTTTTTTTTGGTCGGCCACACGTTGTGTGCACTCACGTAGTCCCAGCACCCACCTGCACCATCTTCACAAGTCCACTCTTTTTCGACATGGCACAAAACACCCCGCCATCGCCTCTTTCCTCAAACCCGGTGACCCCTTCATACAAGTGAATTAATTTTGACTTTGCCTGGTTCCTCCTTTTTTTGAGGAAGTACGCAGTCGTCCAACTGAAACGTACTTCCTTCTCCCCCTTTCCGCAGCGATAAATTTATGATACCAACCCAGCCGTACAACTCGTGATTTGCGACCCCCCTGCTCCCTCATCTCGCTTCATCTTTGCGGTCATTAGAATGAAAATGCGCACCGATTCAAATCCTTTCGAACCTTTCTACAATAACGAAGAGCATTTTTTGCGTCGATTTCCTTATCTCATTGCCTACATGCTCGTTTCCCGCACCTACAGCGCACTCCCAGAAACAGGCACCATTTACGATTCCTTTCCCTGCCCGTTCAGGGCAGGAAACTGTTTTAACCGGCCTTTTTTTTTTTTCTCGAGGACCGCAACGAGCGTTTTATTTGCCAAATTTTTCTTTTCCCTCCTTGGATTGGGCGAGGATATTCAGCAAACTGCTTCTACCGTGATTCAGACAAAAGCTTCCTAGACCAAGCTTTTCTTCGCCTTTCACCCGAATTTGAGGGACACCCCCTTTTTTTTTTTAACGCGTCCCCCCGTACCCTCTATCCTGATCTCGCCCTCCCGATATCGGATCCTTTGTTAGTTTAAGAGACGGTCCAGGCACCAGACCCTTCGCCACGCACCGGAGTTCCCCTTTACTCTGCGCACCGCAAACAGCCGGGAACCGGATCTCATCCGATACCCTTGAGATTCAGCTCGTTTTTTTTTTTTTCTCTCTCCCACGAAACGCCATCACCGCTATGACCCGGATCCTCTGTGGCCTTCCCCCTGGTGTTGCCGCAGAGTACTGACTCCTCTTTTTGAGATCGTAGGCTCTCTTGCCATCAGCTTCTGAATCGGATACTTTCCCCCGTGGCCCCGAGAGCAAGTCTGCTTGCGATCCCTGTATGTATCTACTTCTATCTGACCGCTAGCGGCTGGTTTCTCCGGGCACCTCTTGCGAAAGATTTCATTCGCGAGTTGCCAACTGCAGAAAGCTTTTGCTGCTCACTCGATGAGGACTCCCCAATCCGATCTGTTTTTCATTAAGAGCACAAGCCAGGAAATTTTACTACCTCTCCTCTGCTAATAGACGCGGGACTTTGCAGTACCCCCCCTTTCTCGCAGGTCCCCACCAAGTTACCGGGATTGCTCAGTACCCCCCCCCCCCCCCCCCCTGGGTCAAGTGGGTTTTGACTTTGAAGTCCCCCCCCCAATACTCGTATTGACCCAGATCGGCTCGCAATCTCCATGTCCCTGTCTTCCGACTTCCCCCCAACCCTGCTTTCGCTCCCGCCCCCCCTCTGTCCATTGCTCCCCACGCCACGGATCCGCGCACCCACAGGAACCTTGGACTTGCACGCCGATGACCCACAGTACCCGCTGCGCGGACGTCTTTTAGTCTTTTCACGTTGTATTCGGGAGAAAGTGCTTCTCTCTAAGAAGCCGGCACGCGCCGCTTCTTTCCCGCTGACTAGTGCTCATGTACCTACTTGGGCACACCTGTTTTTCCCCCATTTTTCCTTTCAAGGCACTTTCCCCTACGGGACGACCTTCCTTCTCCTTCCCTAGCCCCCTCCCCCTCTTTTTGACAAGGGCTCCCTGGTTACCCCGGAAGGATTTCGTTTCCCTGGACCTTTCTCCTAATCAGCCCCTTTAGCTGCATTCACACGGGGTGCATCCTGCCAGCCTCGTCTCCCCCCTAGAAGCCCTGAGTCCAAAGTCGTTCTTCCCCCCCCGCGACCTTGCTCTATTTTGCGCAGTACAGCCGCCTCCACAGTCCCCTGCGGCCCCGTTTATTCCGCACGCGTCCGCTCATCCGCACTTCCGCTTAAGTTTTAACGGCCTCCTTTTCTTGTTCTGTGCCTAAGCGGGCACAGGCTTTTTTCCCGGAGGTTTCCGTCCCCCTTTTTCCCCCCGGTTCCTCCTCCGGACGCACAGCGTGGGGCATCTCGTTTTCCTTCCCCAACGAAGTCCCCGCATGTCTCTCTCCTCTGCCCTTTTTATAGAGCCGAGACAGGTGTACTAAGCAATGATTCCAACTTACCTTTCCCCCTATCTTCATCAATTTTTCTCTTTAAGGGTAGCGACAAACCCTCCCCCCCCCCTTTTGAACCCCGTCCCCTTTTTCTT
>Ga0179593_1368592_pt1 | contig 12113 bp, 16 predicted proteins | sample CZODoug2_1_08_16_FD_185931 | JGI IMG/M metagenome (GOLD analysis project Ga0179593, IMG submission 185931) | Vadose zone soil fungal communities from Angelo Coast Range Reserve, California, USA - CZODoug2_1_08_16fungal (PacBio error correction) | ecosystem: Environmental > Terrestrial > Soil >... | reverse complement strand
TTACCAACCCACTTCAGAGGGAGTGGAAATTCACTCTTCCTTGCGCTACTTTTGGGGAATATTACGGATACTACAGCTTTTCCTGGACTGAAACGGGTGACCATTAAGAGGCTTTTCATACGTGGGGCTTTTTTTGCTAACTGAACTGGCGGTTTTTGGTTTCGAAAATAGTTTTTCCTTCGATCTTCCTGGGAAATCCTTTTTGATTTAACTTCTTTCTTTTAGAGGGTGGCACTTCCCCGTAGCCCCCCCTTTCACTCCTTTTGCCAAGGTCGGACAAATGGTCATTACAACACCCTTTCCTCTAATTAGGCGGTCCCTTCTTTATACCGGCCTCTTGTGCCTCGCCGAAGGAAACTCCCGGGCACTGCTCCAAGACACTCCCCCTCTCATAAAGAGCCCCTTTTGTCAGGCCGCCGCTCCCCGGCCGCCCCCCCCAGGACACTCCGTCTTCGGGCGGGATCGCCCTACCTGTCCTTTCAGAATAAAATTTTCTCCCGTGATCGACTTTCCTTGTGACAGGGTTTGGTTTAGATCAATCTCTGAGGTTTTTGCCATTTTTCTCATCAAAGGGCATAGGCCCTACTCTTAAGGAGTTCTTTCCCTATAGAGGTCTTTCCAATGCATGCCCCCCCCCCCAGCACAACTAGTGCCTTCTTACGGTCTCTTAGGGAGTCGCCGTCAGTCCTTTTCCTTCTAGAATGACATCTCGCCCCCTTGCTCACCCCCCCGAAGAGACGTTGTTTACTTTTTTTTGTCTCACCCTTGGGTATCTCCATATGAGCTTTTCCCCCCCCACGCTACTGATCGAGTTTTTATTTTTTTTTTTCGGCGGGCTTTCTCGATTTCGAGTCTGGAGATTATTCTCCTCCTCGCATCGCGCCGCGGTTCGTCGACCCTCTTTTTCGACGGCCTCAACGGTGGTCTCCCGGTAGTTCTGGCCACTGGCTCAAGCTTTTCCTCCGCCTGGAGGAGTATCGGTGCTTCTTCTCCGAGGTTTTCTCCGCTCACAAAGCAGATTTTTCTTGCGCTGTTTCCGTTCACGCCTCTCCTCGTGGCTGGTTCCTCGTAACCCCCGTTTTCCCCTTCTGACGTCTGGATAACTCCCGCTGTTTCTTTTTCCTCCGTCATCTCCCCCTTACCTAACGAAACTGTTTTTCTTCGGGTGTTGTCCGTGGGGTCTGACTGGTGACAGCGTTCTGGCTATCCGCCTAGTCCCTTCGCGTATTCCCCCCCCCCCCTGCGCCTCGCCCATGGTCGTCATCAGGTGACACTCTGAGAGCCTCACACCGCTCGCCCCTCAAGTTTCCCCCTTTCGCCGGGACCGTCGACCTTTTTTTTTCTTCACGGGGCGGACTGCCCCCACCTCTTGGGGTTCTAGACCCGTGGCGATTGTTTTTTTCCAGACTATCCCAGGAAGGATGGCACAAGATCCATTTTTGGCGATAGATTGTGCTCACCTCTTTCCCCCCTTTCATTCCTTCCGGCTTCGTATTTTTTTCTTCCGGTTGCGTTCCCATTTTCCATAATTAACTGTCAAAGAGATTAACTTTTTCCGCGGCGGACACCGAAGCTCGCCGTTTCTTTCCCATCCTCGGCAGCGGCCGAAGGCTTATCTTTTAAACCATTGACTGATGCCGCCTATTAAACTTTTATGAACTGACCTTCGAGAGGATCTTTCCAGTGCATTGGGCCATTCTCATTTCCTCCGTCGTTGACCTCCTTTTTTTTTGCGCACCGAGTCGCGGCGATCAGTCGCTCTGGAGACGCACCCGGGGTGGTTCGTGTGGAGTCTTCTTCTCCTTCGGGCCACTTGTCCGATTCCTTCCCAATTCAAAGCGGAGACACTTTCTTCCTCTTCTTCCTTTACACCCCAGTTTCTCGGCATAAGGCTTCTTCCGGCAGCCTGCGAGGTCCCCCTCCATCTTCTCCATGCTCCCCCTCTACGCGGTGACTTCGTCAGGCTTCTCACCTCCTTCCGCGCCCCTTCGACCCTTAAGACCTGACACGGACCTCCCTAAGAGGGCTGGTACTTTTGAAACCTCCTTTCGTGTCCCGTAAGTGCTCCATGACTCTTTCCTTTTTTTTTCCTCGGTTTTCTCTTTTGGGCCAGACGGTCGGCCCCCTTAAAGTTCTCTCTCCGCGTTAAGTCTCCCTTGTTAGTGGACGTCCTCGATTTTCTTTGGCGTGGATTCCTGGCCTTCTTTCTTCTCCGACTTTTGATACCGTTCCCCCACCAGGGATGCCCCTCTTCCACGGCGTCACCGATCAGATCCCCCTCTTTTTTTTGGAGTCTGCAGGGTCCAGGAACGCTTTCTTCTTATTCCATTTTCTTTGACCTTAGATGGCTGGTTTTGAATGTCATTCTCCTTCGCGTTGACGATGAGACTATGGCCCCTTTTTTGTAGAGCGTCCACGTCCGACTCTATTGGCTTTTCCTCTTTTTTTCCTGTCGCGCTGTTAGGATCAAGACGTGGACCGGCTCAACTTACAAAAATACCCCGTCCCACTTCGTTCCTTTTTTCCCCTCCCGGGGCGGGCCATCCCTTCTAATTCCTGAACACCCAGGGAAGACCTCTGCTTTCGTGGGCTAAGCTCCCCCGTTCTGCAGAGTGACCATGTGATTCCTCTTCGAGTGGTGGTCGCCTGGGCCGTCATTTTTCTCGGTCCGTTGGCGCCCCTTTTTTTTATGAGGATCTGCCCACTTCTCTGTCCCCTTCTTCTTCTCTGTGCAATGGTTTACGACCGTTCCTGCCGCGCGTACAGCTTTTAATGGTTCCTTCTTCCTGCGTTCTTCCTCCCCCTCCATGATCACCGTGAAATCTCCCCCTCCTTCCGTCCACCTGGCAAACCTCTTTCCTCCGTCATGGCATTGGCCTTTTTCCACAAGGTCCCATCAAAACCAGCCCGTTTCCCTCTCGCGCGGTAGGGTACCTTTGTTCTTTTCCTTTGGAACGTGGATGCTCCTTCTTTCCCAGCGCTAACTTGCATCTGGGAGTTGGTCTTTTTTTGACCGGGTGCAACCTTTCTTTCGAATATCTCCGTCTCCCGCGCTTGTTGTAGAGATTCCTTCCGATCTCCCTTGGTTACAGCTCCCTGACCGCCTATCGCCCTACTTTTCCCCCCCCCTTTTTTCAGTATGTCGTGCTCGCATCTCCTTGTGACGACGCTGCAATTTGTTCCAGCCGCTCTCAAGACCCGGCAGTCCTCCGCGAGAATTTAGCCGGTTTCCCTCTTTCCGCATCGGTCACGACTGCTGGTCCCCCCCAGTCGCTTTCTTCCTGGTTCCGGCTCATCCCCCCCGTTCTCCCTCCGACAGCGGCTTTCCTTTCTTTCCGGTCGAGCTTCTGCACCGGTCCTGGTACGACGGCTGTAGTTCTTTTTGCAATGTGACACTTTCAGTCGCGGAGTTTCAGCAACCTCCAACCGATCACCAAGACAGGATAAACTTTGTCCCTTCCCTCTTTTGAAGACAGCGTAGATGCACTATTGGCCTCCTCAGTGAGTCGTCCTGTGACCTTAAAAGTCTTCGTCTCCCCCTTTTTTTTTCCGGTCCCGCTTGCGCTTTACTCAAGGCCTCCCCCCACCCCCCCCACGCGGCTTGGGTTAATCACCCCCCCCCCCTCATGTCTCGGAGGAACCGAGTATTTTATGTAAGCGTCCGATGGATTTTTCCGGTGATGTATTGCCGGTCATTCGACTGCTCGAGCCTGGGGATTACTGTCTTATTGTTTGCCTTAGGAGGAGTCTGGTTTTTTTGTCTCGCCCCTGGTCCGCCCTTCACTCTCACCAGGATGTTTCTCTTTTTTCTTTAATGGTCGGCTCTTCCGTTCTTTTTTGAGCTTCCAAGTGAGACGTCGTAGCCCTTTCATGTTTCCTCTCTCCTATCGATCAGAGGCGACAAGTACACGGAACCCTTGGTGCGTCCGTCCCTCCGGGTTTAGGCAGGCGTTGACCTCCATCAGGGTCCTCCTTCCCCGGCTGGGCCATCTCTTTCCCCGCTACCCCTTGCTTGGCATCAGTGTTTGTTCCCTCATTGGGAGATCTGCTTGTATTCCGCCTATGCAGGCACTCCGAGAGGAGCTCTGGTCTGTTTTAGTATGGACCCTAACCTTTTTTAGCAGGACTCTCCGTCCCTTGCCATCCGCTATCAGCTTTTTTTTGTGCGAGTCGATTTTGCGCGGCCTTTCCCCTTCTTTAACCCCCTCGGAGAGTCTTTTTTCCTCAGCGCCGTAACCACTAGTTGTTTCTCCCTTGGGCGGCATTCTAGTCTTCTTCGTCCTGTTATCCTTAACAGCAGGTCGCGCCCTTTTCTTTTCTCGCGGGGGCTCAGCCCTTTGCACGCCTATTCCTCTAGTCACGCGGTGAAGCCCCTGTGAAAAGTTTCTCGGGGTGACCTTCCCTCTTTCCAGGTGTGACGCTTCTTATCCCTTTTCGTTTATCGTTTTCGACGGTCCTTTTTCGCGGTTCGCTACCGGTATGGTGCGGATCCCAGAACTCAGCTGCGCGGGCGGGTCTCGCTTTCCGTCCGGGCAGGCAGGAGGATCTGCTCGCTTCCTTCCCTTTCCGTGGCAGTTTCCGTCTGCGGAACCACGTAGAGGCTAGACTCCCCCATTTTCAGGAGGAGAGACCCCCTTTTTTCAGTCATTTTTCCTCCCTTGCGCCGGAGGTAAATGATGGAGTTCGCTCTCTGGTTCCACCCGCTTTTCTTGGGTCTCGGTGGTTTGAGCCCCTTTCGGTATCTTCGAGTTAGACCCCCTGCAAAGCACAGCTTGCTTATAGCGCTTCCCCCGCAGTCTTTTACCACCTCTCCTCGTCCCTCTTCCCGGGTTTTCTTCCAATTCTTCTGCCGCTGTAGTATCCGAAATATTCCCTTTTTTATCCCCCCCCGTGGCGAAACTCTGTCAGCGTTTCCCCGCCTTTTCTTTTAACTCGAAGTATTCCTTTTCCCGTGTTGTTTCTAGAGATCTGGCCTTCCCACCGGCGGACCGAGACGATTGTTTTTTCCCCCCCCCTACCTTCCATTTTCCCACTTGGGCAATAGTTCGTGGCGGGTACTTCGAGGAGAGGCCTTTCCTGGCGGGTGGACCCATGGCGTTATTCTTACTGGGCACCTGGCGTGACGTTGGCCTTTTGAACCCCCAACACCCCACCAGGTCCTATTCCCTCGATGGCGCGTTTCCGCCCCCCTCTCCCACGCGACCCAGGGTCTGCGCTTTTCCTCTTCGAACCTCCATCAGGATCCATGCTCAAGGTCTTTCCATGCGTGAAACCTCTGGCCCCTCGCCGTGTATAACGCCCCTTGTTCCGCTGCCGCCGATTCTTCCACCCTCCTTCCTTCGCCTCCCCCCTCTGCCATCGAATGATCGCAGGCATTTTTCCCCCTTCCCCCACCCCCCTTCCGCCGGCCTTCCCGGCCTTTTACTGCTCCCCTCCCCCTTAACTGAAGTTTCCTCCCTTTTGCCCTATGATTGAACTTGTCGCCTGAGAGCAGTTGGCGAATCCGGGGCGCCGGAGAGCAATGTCACCCCTCCCCCCCCACGCATTGGCCGAGGTGCTCTTCCGGTCGGTCCTCTTTTCTTTCTTGGAACACTTCCCTTCCAAAGAACACCCCGCTCCCCCTTGTCCTCGCTTACGGACTCCGGGCCTTCTCTCCCCCTCCGCTGATATACACTCCCGCACCAATGGTCCAATTCCCCGAGAGGTTTTTCCTTCATCACCTTGCCTTTTTCCAGAGGTCCTCCGAGAACGGTCCGACCCCTCTTACCTTCCGCGGAGGGCAGTGTGAGCTTCTTGCTCCGCTTCCTTCAGACCGGTTCGCACGGACCAGCGCGTCTCTGGCTCGTTTTGGAACCTACCACTCTCCTGGGCGCTCTTTTTTTGGCCAAGGGCACGTGTTTAACGTTCCTTCTCGCTCTTGGGGAGCGGCGCCGATTAGAGCCCCCTCTATACTTTTGGTCGGACCGCCCTTTTGTCCAACTTCCGTTCCCGCTCGGCTATTGCTCTGACATGAAGATCGACGCGATCGAGTTATTCTCTATCTCCCCCGTTTTTCTCTATACTCCTCACCCGCTTATTTGCGTCTGTCCCCTCTTTGGTTTCTCGATGCCCGCAGTTCACCTTTGAACTCCGTACATCGCGGCTTCCACACCCTGCTTGTATTTCCAGGTAACAGTTCCCGGCAGCAATCCCCAGGTAATCGACCTTTTTTCTCTTTCCGGTCCCCGTTCTCGGAAACGCGGGGGGCTGGACCGCGGGTCTTCATGTCCCTATACTCGCCTTGGTGCCGACTCATTTCTTTATTGGCCGTCGCTCTGATGATTGCCAACTTCCTGATCGATCGGATGTTCTTCCTTTCCTCTTTCGGAATGTGCCTTTCCCTTTGTGTAGGCCGTGCGATCCACCTTCTCAAGACTTCCAAATCGATTTCCGTTCTACTTTCGGACAAGAGATCTTCGCTATCAACCCCCCTCTTTTTCCATGATGCGCTGTCACGACTTCCCCTATGTTCCCCGCGATCTGCTTGCATTCCTTTGACCTTTCCTACGAGAGAGCCCAGATCCAACGTTCATTCCCCTTTTCGAAGAGCGGCAGGTTTGAACATTAAGTCATTTTTTTGTTGGGTTGCCTCTCTTTGAGAACAGCGGTTACATCCCCTTCTTGGGATCATTCCTTTGGATCTGGCGGGGCCCATCTGTTGCTCTTCAGGACCAACCTACGGGCGACTCTCGTCAATCGTACTTCCCACCACTATCCCTGTCAAGCGTATATCTGAGGGAAAGCGGCGAGTGCCACCGGTCTTCAGTGGCATCGCCTGAACTCCCTCTTAAGAGATTAGACGAAGTTCCACCTGTAGAAGACTCTGACCTCTTCCTCTTAAGCAGTCGGTTTATTGCTCGCTTAACATTTCGCAGAGTAAGTAAGAGGCATCTCTTTCTTTCTTTTTTCGCGGCTTTCAAGGGAGGCCCTTCTTCCCCGGATCACGTCCGGCTGCGGCTCTCGACCCTTTCGAAAAGGACGCTTTTCTACCTTCCCTTGGGAGGTTTTTCGTTCTTTCACCTGTTTTTCTCAATCCAACCTCCACACCCACCGGCTTTGGAGTCCCCTCATCCCGCGGATGCCCTCCCAGCTTCAATCTGCCGTTTTCGGCTTCGGTCAGTTCCTGACCTTCCCTGATGTTCCACCTTTGAAGCTGGACCTTCACCCTCTTTTCTTGTTCGGAATTGCCTTTGCGGGAACGCATACGCCTAACTTTGTCCCTTTTCCCATTGCGGGTTCGAGCCTGGCTTGAGACGGTCAACGTCGCCGCTTCTTTATGTACCATACTTCTCTTTCCTCTCCTTTTTTTTGATTAGGTTTTCCCCAACCCCTCGCCGGCTTTTTTTTTTTTAATTCCAGCCATCTCGACCCCACCCCTCCCGGCCAAGGTTTCCATCGGTGGGCCCTTCCTCCTTCCCCCAATCCTGAACATATCTGGTTCCCGTCGAGAGTGGTAAGCTACCCTAGCCGGCCCCCGGCAGAAGTCTTCCCTTGCGAAGCGATTCTCTTCCCTTTCTCCTGAAGGCTACGTGCGGTCGCCTCCTTTTTTTGTCTTTTTGTAACGCCTTAGGCCTTCCCACTCCAGCTAGTTTCCATTTTTCGCATACAGCTTCCGATTTTTCTTCTTCGCGAACTTCATGATCGCCCCCGTTTGCACCCCCTTCTTCATTCTTCGCTAACCTTCTTTCCCTCCTCAGTTAGATTCGATTCCCAACGGGATTGAATTCAGGTACAAACCCCGGAATTCCCTTTTTTCCGTTTGTTATAACTCGGGTGCGTCAACTTTTTTGCTTTTCTTGAGAGTCCCCCTAGCCATCGTTCGTCTGGGCTTTTCCGGCAGCTGGCGGTGGACCATTCTGCACGCTTCCTCCTCTCTCCGATTGAAGAGAAGGTAGTTCCGTAAGAGGCCTTTTTTCTCCTCCTATTTTGAACTGGTGGCCCTAGTCCCATCCTCGTTCTTTCTTTCCCAGCACCACAGAATTGGCTTTTTCTTTGGTCACCCGCATGAGCGGTTTGGATCATCGGTCTCCCTACAAAGGCCTTTTGTCCCCCCCCGGCTTTCTTCATGATTTATTTTTTGGAGCAGCTTGTCTGGGACGTCCTCTTATAGTTTTGGTTCATCTTCGTTTTTGTGATCCAGTTTTAAAGTCTTTCCATTCTCGTTGGAAAGAGGCTATTATGGCTATCCTTCCCGTCGATTTTTATGGAAGATTCTGTTCCCCGCCCTTCCGTTGTCTGCCTTTCATGATGTTTCCGTCTTTTCTGCGCCTCCGCACATCCCCCCCTCCAGCAGGAAATGATCCCCTGCTGACGCGTTCTAATGTTTGCTCTCCCTCCCTCTCGAGAGTTCTCTGTTCCCCGAAAGTTCCCCCACGGGTGCGGTAACCCGATCGCGGTGACTCTCCCAGGCTTTCTTCGAGGCGCATCCCCCCACCATCCGAGTCGTCGGCGGGCCGAAGGTTGCCCCTTTATGCTCACCAGGGTAGTAGGATTTTGCGGTCTCGATGTCTGCGCATTGATGCGCGGGTCCATTTCCTAATGGTGTGGTTTTCAGGTCTTCGAGGGTGTTTCCATGGCTTCACTTCGTTTTTCTCGCCCCGCCGTACTCCGCCCTTCCCGCCCAATGGTGTAGGTCGTAATTACTTGTTTTCTTTTTTCTGACGTCTTTGATGAGCAGAGGTAGGATTCTCTTTCTTGCTGAGTCATCTTGTTCCTGACACCTCTCTTCTGAGAGGAGGAGGCCAGGGTCGTTCCGTTGGGCGGGAGAGCTTCCCTGATAGGCTTAAATTGCTGAGATTCTATCTTTGGCGCTAGCATAGCTTTATGACCTTTTCCACTCTTACTTTTTCCCTCCAGGATCTGGTCTGTTATTACGTACGATTCTTTCTCTCGCGCGAGAGAGGGTTATACTTCTTTGATCGGCCCCGTCGCCCTGGTTCTCTTTTCGTTCGCGGCTCTTCTCCTGATACTAGTTTTTCTATTTCGACAGTGAGATTCCCTCTCTTCCAGCGAGGGCGCGATCAGCGCCTTTAACCCCGATTTTTCTTTGAGCAAGTGTTAGTGGCCTTAGATCTTTTTGTCCTCCCGATCCGTCACTCGGCTGTGTCAGCATCTTCCAGTTAGGGCAGGTGGACTTCTTGGTTCCCCCCCAGAATGAGTCTCGTAGTTTGAGAGAGTCTGTCGTATTGGCTTTTTTTTTCCATGACTTTCTGGCTCCCATGTTATCCGCCCTTTCTCCAGGGAGAACCCCCCCCCCCAGTTCAGCTTAGACTCTTTCGTCAGAAGGTTTTCCAGTAAACTTTACTTAAGTTTTCCCCCGGTGCGACAGTCCTTCGGGGACGTTTTTCTGTTCATGACTTCTCTTTGAGTTCTACCCCGTGCGGTGGAAGCTCTCTTGTTTCGGCCCTCTGGGAGAAAGAGAATTCCTGTTCCGCCCGGCGATTCTCGAGGTTTTCCTCCCATTTTACTTCCTGAGGTTGTCGTCGAGGATCCCCCCCCCTGTCATTGGTGTTTGAGCTCGGTTATGAGGGACGCCCATCGAGTCTTCCCTCTGTCTCTCAACCAAAAAGGTGGATCCTCATACCCGACAATTATAAGAATCTTCTGTTCCCTCTCTGCCAAATTGCTTCCCCCTTTCGTACCTTCCTCCCCGTCTCCCCTTTTCCATTCTATTTTCTCTGTCGGCCGCGCTTTTTTTCTCGTCCTTTTCCTCCCCTGGTGTTTGAGATCTGCTGCACACCCCGCTCTTCCGTGACGAGGAAGAGGGTTCTCCTCCCCTTTTTTCCCTTTCCAACGGGGACTCTATACTCCCGCGGATTGCCACTTTTGACACGAGGTGCGAGAGTTCTTAAGAGGCGGGTCTCCTACGGCGGGACTGCTTTCCTGCTTTGTTTTTGGGGCGATCTGACTATTTCATTCGAGACTTGCTTGAGTTTTTCACAGATCAGGGCTTCCGCCGGTAGCGCGACCCCCTGGACCTCCTGTTAGGTCGTGAATGGCTCACAACCGCCCTTCCGCTTAGGCGGAAACTGGAGTCTTTTTCCTTTACGACTATTTTCGCTCTGCGTTTTCCGGCCACCTCCCTGCCCGTCGCCCGCTGCATTACAGCATTCTCCGTCCGGGCCCGCTGCCCTCCCCACGCAGGGTCCGTTAGTGCTGTTCTCCCTTAGTACCTGACTGTTCTCTTACCAAACTTTTCTCCTTCCGATGACCCGGGTCGCTTATCCCTTTCCCCCCGATGCTACGACATGGCGCAGGATCACAGCATATCGATTTCCGATTTGACGTCCACGCTTTGGACGACTTTTTCAATTTTGGCCCGGAGTTCAACGCCCCCCCTTCCGGCAGCAGGCGGACTGTCTTTTGGCCTTTTCTGCTTCCCCCCCCTCGATGATTCCGATCATGGCCCGGTTTTTTTTTTTCAATTTGATGTTTATCGCTTTCACCGCCGCTTTGACGACCAGTGGCGTTTCTGACTTCCTGGGGAGCCCTAAAGTGATCCCGATCCTGCATGCCTTGGTTCTCTGGCTTTATTTTCATCGGCGGCGTCCGTGCTTTCCCGACTCTACTCCTCTCGCACTGAGGCTTCTCCCTGATCCCCCCTTTTTTGACATCCAGCTCCGGGAGGTTCGTGGCTTGGAAATTTTCTTATTCGCGCTGTCTCTTTGGAGTAGACTTTTTTCTATTCCCCCCGGCCGAGCTGGTCGCCAGCCCCTTTCCGCGGAACGTCCGCTTTTCCTTTCTTGCCTCCCTTTTACGTTCGACCCATCTCTGTGACGCTTTTTTTTACTGTTCAAGCTCCCGCCTCCGGGTAATGACTTCCTACGACAAGTCCTTTTCTCCCCCCCATCCCTGTGTGCTCATGTTCGGGCACCTAAGGTCTTGCGAGTTTCCCACCGTTTTTCCTCCGCCTCTCCCCCCCCCTTCTTGCCACCCCCCTGTCTGCACTGGTCCCGCTTTCCAGACTCGGACCGGTCCTCCTTTCAATGTCAACCATTTCGCTTCCCCCGCCCCTCGCGTGGTTGTGGACTTAAGCGCGCGTCCCTGATGCAGGCCCTTTGGTCCCGTCCTGTGGCGGTGGGTTTTGACTCGAGGACTCCTCTTTCTTTGCCCCCGAGCCGGGCGGCGATCGAGGGTTTTTTTCCTTTCCAGTCCGGCTGGGCTTTTCCTTTCTTTTTCGCTCCCCCTCCCCTTCATTAATTTCCGGACATACAAAAGGCGCCCCTCGCTTCTTCCAGAATTCTTTTGTCCGGCCTAACTTATCTGCCGCCACGAGGTTTTCCCAGATCGGAGTCTTTTTTCCGATTGAACACCGCTTCTGTTGAGAGCGCCCATAGGGGCACGGCAATTACCTTGATTTTGGTCGTGTCAACATTTCCCATGGGTCGGATAACCGTTCCCTCCTCTTTCACGGGCTGCCGCACGCACGACCTTTCGGTTTCCTGCATTTCGTTGAGCGAGCTCCTGCGGGGCCATCCCCCTTGCCGTCCCACTTTCCACTGAGTTTCATCTTACTTCTACCCCAACCGATCTTTCAAGACGTGCTGAGCTGGTCTATTTTCCCCCCCCGCTTTTGGCCCAGAGCCTCTCCCTTCTTTTAGACCGTTTCCCCACTCCGCCTTCCCATTCTATCCAACGACCTGACCAACCCGTCGCGCGCTTCCGGTGGTTTTGGAATTAGAGGACTTGGACCTCCCTGCTTCCTTGAGCCCTTAATCGGGCTTGCATCACTTTTTTCGCATTTGTGTTCTTTCCTGGTCCCTAAGGGGCCCTCTTCACGAACGTTCCAGGAACGCGAAGAGCCCCTTTCCTTTTCTTTTCTTGCACATGTCCGGTTGATTCCCTGGTTTGGTTTCTACGACTCGGATTCCGATCCACTCTTAACCACAAAGGAAGGGGCCCGATGCCCCCTCAACCTCTCACTGTCGCCCTGTTCCCCGATTTTGAGGCGTTTCGTTCTTCCTTGGTCTAGGAACTTACTACCTGGGCTACAGATAGGTGGCGGGGTTTTGATTTCCTCTTTTCCCGAGTCAGATGGCACTATTTGCTTCGGTCTTCCTGGTCCTAGTCCTCCT
>Ga0179593_1591612_pt1 | contig 12114 bp, 12 predicted proteins | sample CZODoug2_1_08_16_FD_185931 | JGI IMG/M metagenome (GOLD analysis project Ga0179593, IMG submission 185931) | Vadose zone soil fungal communities from Angelo Coast Range Reserve, California, USA - CZODoug2_1_08_16fungal (PacBio error correction) | ecosystem: Environmental > Terrestrial > Soil >... | reverse complement strand
TTCATGCCCCTTTCCGGCTTAGGACTTTCTTTTTCGGAGGTCAACGCTAAGTCCCCTTTTTAAAGGCCTTACAGTTCCCTCCTTCAAGGTTTTTTTTTTGTCCGAGCCCGTCGGCGATCTCGCCAAACCCCTCCACCCTGTCATTTCTCCCCCTCGAGAGTGCCTCTTTTGAGAAGAGATATTCCCCCCGGCCACGATGTGGTTTCACACGCCGTCTCGCACGTTCCTTCGGTTCTTTCTTTTCTCCGCATTTTCAGACTCCTCCTCGAACGATGCCCCTTTCCTCCAGTTCCTTTTTCGGCACGGCCTTCCTCCTCCGGCTTTATTTTTGTCAGGTCCGGCCTTTTTCCCCACGAGGTTAAAGGCGGACACAGCTATTCCTCCTTTCCTCCCGAAAGGACCTCCTGCAGCCGCGCCCTCCTCCCTGCGAGGACGCGTTTCCAGTTACGAGCTTTGCCCTTCTTCCCCCTTCCACGCACACCACGACGGCTTTCTGCCCCTTTTTTTTTTTTTCCCTTTCCGTCCTTTCCGCGCCTGGCGCCGAAAGTCGGACACTTTTTTTGTCCCACTTCCTTCCTTTTTCCGGCGACAGTTCCATCTTGTTTCCCTTTTACTAGCTTTTTGCCCGTTGTCCCTACGATGCGGAGCAGCAGTTTTTCTGGCCTTTTCCCCCTCTTTTGCCCAGCCTCCTCTTTCAGCGCCGCCCCTCCCTGTGTATGCAGCGCGGCTTGCCAGGCGGCGGCGCTGCCTTTCCTTACCTCTCAGCAGTGTTCGCGGGTCCCCGGCCGACCTCGAGTCACCGTGCGGACCGGTTCTTCGGTCGTGTGCCACCACAGGGAACGTCTGTTCGCCCTTTCGCGTCTTCCTGTCCTGTAGCCTCACCTTCTTCCCCTGGCAGTTGCACAACGATTACGCCATGCGGGCGGTGATTTTTCCCCCTTATGCGGTCCTTCTCCTTTCCCCCGATCAGGGCGTGCCGGCCTCCCCCTTTCTCTGGCGGGATTATTCCCTCGTACGATTTCCCGCGACCTGGCCTGGTCATTCTGTTCAAGGTATAAACTTTTTCTTCGGATTCCCGTCCGGCGCTCGGGTTCTTCTTGCTCAACTGCTTACGAAGCAGGTCCTTGGAATGGCTGGTCCCGCCGTTTTTTCGGTCGACGACCCTCCTCGTGTTAAGGCTGTCACACGCTGCCTTCGCCGTGCATCGCATCGACGACGTGAGTCAAGCCTTTCCTTTTTTTCCGGGCGCGCGTCTTTCCTTGTTCTTTCCCTCCTCGTTCCGGCCTCTTTCAGCCTCTCCGCTGCCGTGGGTTTTTCCCGCCTGAATAAACTGAGTTCCTGGCCCGTCTTCCATGTTGCCCCGATTTCATAGACGCGCTTGCGGGCCGAGGCTCGGACGCTCCCCCCTTTTTTCTTCGCCGGCTGGTCGCTCATGGTTCGGCGTCTCCGCGTTTTCGTCAGACGGGTACCTCGATGCGTTTTTTCCTGCCGCTTCTCGCAACGTTCTGCTTTCCTGGCCTTTTCGGTCCCCGAATTTCCTTCTTCATTTTTGACATGTCCTGACCTTTGCTTTCCTTCGAAGGTCCCTTTCCCCGAGAGGAAGTACGATGATTCTCGAGAGCGTCATTCCTGTTCCAGGCAGGTTCATATTCAGAGGAGAGTTTTCTCAGATTTGTGAAACGAGCAGGCTAGGAAGATGTGGGCCCTTCTCCGATGGGGGTTGTTTGTGGCTGGTTTTTTTTCGATTTCTTTTCCTCAAGAGTATGTTCCTGAACTTCAGTTTCCCCCTAAAGGGATCCCCTGTGCTGTCCCTCCAGGCTCTTTGGAGATCTCTTAAGTTTTCGGAGTCGTTCTTACGGTCATTTCGGTAGACTTTCTGCGCTTCCGTCTCCATACTTCCCCCGGTCACCCTGCGCGATCGGTTCAGCCCCTCTCTGGTTAGGGCTTTCCTCGCTGAGTTCGGTACCAGCTTTGAAGATACTAGCCCCGTGGCCAGTTTTTGTACGTTCTGCCGCCGCCTGTACTGCCCTTGGCTTTTTTTAGTACTCCGTCGCCTGGAGGCCCTCTGAGTCACTCGTTCGTAATGCTCCTTGGCTGCCTCAAGGGGAGGTCCCTTTTGCCGACTTCATTCATTCCCCCCTGCTGCTTTCTTTGATCGTCTCGGGACGGCACCTTTCTAGATTTATAATTAGCAAGAATGGAAGGTCTATCCTAAGGCCAGGGGTTTCGGGGGGACTGACTTAGTTTTCTTTGAGGAAAAGGTCCTCCGAACTTGCTCTTTGGGGATGTTAATGAGGATGTGTTATTTTTTTTTTGTAATGCTTTTGACAGCTGGGGTCGTTTTTCTAAGGGTGCGAGTCTGTGGTTATTAAGCCTTCGATAACTTTTTCGATGAATATCATCCCCCGAGGGTAGTTCAGAGGAGGGGGAGATTCTTGATTTCCCCCGAGAGTCAGAGACCCCTTCAGAAAAGTCGTTTTCTCGATAGTGAGACCTGAGGTCGACTTGTCCCGTATAGTTTTTATATGCTCCCTTCTATGAGAAGACCACCGCTGACTTTCTCCCCCGTGACCTGCTTGCTTGCTGATGAGTTTTTCTTTCAGAGCCCCTGGTTCGCTTTGATGTCTTTTTTTTTCACTGCTGGTTTGATATGATCCTTTAACTGTGAGATCGGATTCGGCTCTCACCCGAATTCATCTAGTCCGGTCCCCCTCCCAAAGGCTCTCCCCCCGGAGACCGAGAAGAAGAGGCCTTTCTCATGGTCTTAGAGGAGAGGGGAAGATCCGTTGTAGGTGGATTCGTGAGCCCCGGCCCCGTTGCGAGAGCTTTTAGTCGACCGGGAGAATTGGGAGGCTTCAGGGGGTCGGTGCTTCATTTTTTGGTGTTTTCCCTAGGACGCATCTTTGTCTCTCTACGATCCCTTCTCCCCCCTTCCCAACAAGACCTCCCAGCTCGACAGGTGCTTCCTTCCGCGCCTCAAGAAGTTTACAGACCGGACGTCTTCCAGTTGTATTTCCCTGCAGACCGCTCTTCCGATAGACAGATTCCGGTAGATTAATTTTTCCAAAGCCGGGAGAGCACGTTCCCGAGAGAGGGCCTACTTCCTCCCCCCCTAGATCGAACTATTAATGACGTTGGTCCAAAGATTACTTTTCTTTCCCTCCCCCGCGTGTAGCAGTTTTGGACGCTTTCCCATCCGGTGACTTTTTCCTCCACTCTTAACCAGGCCTGATCCCTCCTCCCGTCTTTTTTTCCGAGAAAAAGTCAGAAAGTCGGAAGGATTAAGGAGATTACTTAGAGAATAAGTTCCTTTCTCAGGTCTTCCTTAGCGAAGGTCTCCCCCCCCCTGTGAGAGACACTAAAGGACTCCAGGAAACTTTTCCCCTCCCTCTGCTACCCCGTTTTTTAAGAAGTTCTAGGAAGCTTTCGAACCTCCTTAGATAAGTATTTCTCAATCCCGATCGGCAAGGGAGGGCCTCCAGGGGAAGCCCTCCAGAAGCCGCCAGCCTCCCCCCCAGGAGGCCGGAAGTTTCCCCCCGACATTTTGCTTACTTTTCTCCTGGCCTGCCCCCCCCTTGATCGCCGCCTGACTCCTTTTTTCTTCGTTTCGTCGGCTTCCTGTCCCCCTCCACCCCCCTCCCGGACAGCCCTGCGCTGCCCGCATATTTTATCAGCGCTGGAGACCTTGATAATGAATCCCCCCAACGGCAGACACGTAGAGAGGGTCTGAGTCTCCCGTTCATCTCCTTGCCCATCTTTCCCCCAGAGTTCTTCGGAGCGCCCGATTCTTCGAAGTTCAGCGAACATCCCCGTTGCGGAAATCGAACCCTCCCCTCAAGAGGAGGGACGCTCATATTCGCCCGGCAGGAGGGAATTTTTCTGCGTGATTCTTTTCGAAGTTCTCCAAAGAAAGCCCTTTTCTGCCCCTCGCGGACCACACATCCCGCCACCCGCGATTTTCCCCGATCTTTTGCAGTCGCCTGCTTCCCTACGCGCCTGTCGCTCTCTTCCGGGTCGCCACTTTACCGCTGTCAGGCTCTCAAGATAAAATTAGGGAAGAAATTCCTCGGACAAGAGGAAGACATTTTAAGGCGAGCGTCTTTCCGCGGAGAAAAGTTCCCATCTGAAGATTAAGAAGAATTTAGAAAATTCAGATCGTAAGCTGTTCCGAGCCTAGTTCTCAGGACTTGTGAAGTAAGGAGCCTCCCCCGGGTTCCGGACCTACTGTAAGGGGCGTGGAAGTCGTCGGCTGGTATTGAACGTGAGCAGGCGGACAGCTTTTTTTTCTTTTTCGGCCGCTTCGATAAATCTTCCGCCGTCTTCCTCGCCCCCTTCTACTCCGTCTATGCTCGACATTTCGGCGCCGCAGGCCTTCCTCCCGCTCCTTTTTCTTCCGCAGCCGCGCGGTCTTTTCGACTTTTTTTTTGGCGGCCGCTCGGCCTTTAACATCCGTCCTTGTAGTTCCCCCCTGACCCTTCCTGGCAGAGGAGGCTTTTTTTTTTTCCGCCGTGCCTTCCTTCGACGTCCGGAGGAATCAAGCGTTTTTACCGCTTCCCCAGATGCTCTTCTTGAGTAGTTCGTCGTCGGTCTTTTCGCAGGCTTTTTTGCCGGATTTTGTCCTTCCAGAGGGATAGGCGGAATTCGTCGGAAATCTCGCGCGGTCTTTCAGAAATTAAAGCCACGCTCCGGTTGCTGCCCTCTCGCCAGCTCCCTTTCGCAGCGGGTCAGCGTAGAGCCTGGTAAATTCCGCTCGCCTTCCCGTGAAAAGCTTTTTTCCCGTTCCAGGTACAGCTTTTCCTCCGGTAAGACATTCGTCCCTTTTTCTCATGCCGCCAATTCTGCCTGCTCTCGTCCCTTCCGGTGCCTCCTTCCCGAAAGACTTCCCGCACCTTTCGGCGGTGATCCCTTTCGTTCGTGCCTCCCTTTTTTTTGAGGAAGTTCCCCTTCCACGTTTTTTTGTACTCGCCCTTTTGAAGACTCATGGGAAGGAGATCCTCGCCGCCGACAATCCCAAGTTCCCGTTTTTTCCTGGCCCCCCTTTTCTGATTCTTACCCCTTTTTTCCTCTTTTCCTTCCCGATATCGCCCTGACCTTCTTGAGCTCCCCGATTGTCCTTTTTTCCCGAAGCTGCTCTGGCTTACCAGGCCTGAGCCGCCCCCCCCACTTTTTTTTCCAAGGGATTTTTTTTCGTTTGAAAACGCCCGAGGCTCTTTTCTTCTCTCGGCGACGAGCACGCTTTCCGACTCTGTACCTCTTTTGAAAAGGTCCTACCTCTTCGAGTAGTCTTCTCTGGCATTCTTGGAAGAAGAGAGCCTCTTGTAAGCGAGATCCCCTTTGTGTCCGTTGCGTGATTTTCAGGACCAGGAGCTTTTTGCTTCCCTTCTTTGGAAAGGACCCCCCCCTGCGGGATCGCTTTCAGTCTTAAGGGTCGGTTTTGGTGCGTTTTCTCTTATTTCCTTTCTTTTTTCAGGATAAGTTGCTCGACTCCTCTCTGTTAAGGAGGCGGTGCTTGTGCTTTTTTCCGGTCCGTATTTTCTTGAGGTTTTGACATTTCCTTTTTCCGGTACGGTTTTAGAGTCGAAGAGGAGATCCCCCAAAAGCGCCTTTTGGGAGATTACTTGACCGCCCCCCTCTCTGAAGAAACGGGAAGATTTTTGCTCTTGCTGTCCTATCTCTTGCGGGAAGTTCCCCCTGTTTTACGATTCATTTTTTCCTCCTCCTTTCATCCCCTCCCCCGTCCTGGACTCTGTTGCTTGTTCATCCTTTCCCTGCTGAGTCTGGCGGGCTGATAGGCTTGTCCTAATAGGCGTCGCCCTCTCGCTCCAGAAGGAGATCCCCGTCTACGTGGTGCTTTTACGCCCCCCCTTTTTCGGAAGGGTCATAGAGAGATGCTACCTCACCCTTTCCGGCTCGATGTTTTATTTTTTCATGGGGGGACCGGTAGTTGGGAATTAGACTTTCCGTCCCCTGCTCGCCTGCCCTTCCCTTTGGCGAATTTACTGCCTTAATTTTTTCTCTTCTAAATTTTTCTCTTTCTGACCTCCTCCTGGCGCGCTGACTCTTTTTTTTCCTAGTAAGCCGTATAATCCTTTTTATTCCTCCTCCCTTTTTTTTTTCTAGAGATTTAATGCCGCCTTAGGCTTTTCGGATTTATTTTTCCCTGCTAAGGCTTTTTCCTCCTCCTAAGGGTAAGGACTTTAGGCAGTAAATTCTTCCAGGCGGTCCTTCTTTTTTGAAAGGAGAACGGAGGCGACTCCTCCTGCAACCTCAGGTCTTCCCAGGACTCCTTTCCCCCCGGGGCCTTTTTTTGGATCGGTGATTAGATAGATGACCTTTTGAAGATATTTTTTCTGAAAAGCCTCCAAACGTAGAACGTTCATGGATCTCTTCTTCGAGAGGTAGCAGCTTTTTCCAAAGGAGGCCCAGAATACTAATAATTTCCTCAAGAACATCTGGACAAGCCTGCGTTCTCAAGCATCGCCTCCCAAGTATTTGATGCGGTCTTCTTCTTTTTCAGGCCGCTGAGGTCCGGTGAACGAGGAAACCCTCGAAAGGCATTCCCTCTCCCCAGAACTCGAAGATACGGAAGTACCCCACTGCCTCCCCCCCGACTAAGGAACTGGTATATTCCTGGCTCCCCCCGTAGAGCATCTATACTGGTTCGGTCCCCCTTCAAGGACAAGCACCATACAGTCAATACCCCTCGTCCGGGACCTTCGTCCGAGATCGGCCTTGTCCGAAGAACTTCCCTGACAATTGCCCCTTAAAATTTTCCCCTATAGAGGCCCCTTCAGGCGAGCCTCCCAGAAGGGGTCTCGTCCCTCGCCTAGGCTCTGACCCTTCCAAATTTACCTCTTACATCAGATTCCTCTCCTTGCAGAAGACACTCCTGCCTCGTGTTCAGTTAGTCCCGGCGCTTCAAGTAACCCCCTGGTTATCACCGCCCGCAAGGATCCGAAATCGGTCTTCCCCTTCCCGTTCCCCCATCTCTTCTCTTTGCATCTTTTATTCATTTTCCCCCTTGCTTGCCTTTCTTCTGTTACGTCTCTCTCTTCCTTTTCCAATTTTTGCTAGTTACCCCCTTTCTTCCTCCCCTACCTCTCTTCCTCCTTACCTTCTTTTATATTCTCTCTACTCTTGTCTTCTACCTTCCTCTCACTTCCCACTCCCTTTCCATTCTCCTCCAATCTCCGTCTACCCCTCTCTCCCCTCAACAGCGGCATGGACTTTCACGACAGATTCTTTTGCAGCCTTTTTCCCTCCGATAGCGGCGCCCTCGATCCCCCCGGTCTTTTCCCTTAAGCACCGCCCCTTGGTCGGCTCCAACTTACCTTTTGGTCCCTTCCGCATTTCTTTCAATTTCTCCCTGCCCGGTAGACTCCCGGACGGCTCTGATCGCAAGAGCGTTTCTCCCGACTGGATACCCTCCCTTCCGTTTTTCCGTTCGTGACGTCTTGTTGCCTTCGATGACTATTTCTTTTAAGGCGGCCGCCTGCCATTAGCTTTCAGCTCCCTCGAAATGGCGAACGGCTTTACCGCCCTTGGGTTCCCCACCTCTGTGTTAAATACATCGGCGAGCTTTTTTCTTATTTTCCCCGGCGAGCGTCTTCCCCCCTCTGATCAGCGGTCTTGCCTACAGCGGACCTCCGAGAGGTACTTGGTACATGTCTCCCGCCGCCGGTCTCTCAGGTCCCTTCCGCCGTAAGATTTCGCGTTTTTTTTCCCCCCAAAGCTTCGCGACGCGGAAGTGCTCTCCGAGATCTATACCCGTAGGTACAGCGACCCGATGCGGTCTTGAGAGCGCTTTAGGAGTTAGTCTATTAGTTCACTTCCGCGGAGAGCATCCTTTCTTCCGTGGGATCTTGCCGGCTAAAAAAGGAAGGCTAGGGCATTGGTAACTTCCCCTTACGAACGGGGAGGCCAGAGACGGAAGGCAAGCTCTCGTGAGGAGGAGGGTCGACCGCTCCTAATGGGTAGATTTCGACTTGAGTCCACAGGTGGCCAGGAGAGTTTCTTTTAGAGACAATCGAGGGGCGCCCGAGTCTTCTTTTTTCCACCGTGGCTGAGGAGGCCCTTAGACACGATCTGCGGACGTGTGCCTCCCCGGCGGTCTAAAAAGAGTTCCGGAGGTCCGGAAGGATCTCTCAAGCCTCCTCCGCTCTTTTTTTTTAAGAGGTAAATCCCCGCATGGACTCCTTCAAGGGGGTGTCGATATTCTTCCCTAAGAAATTCCCCCCGGCCGGCCGTAGGCCTTCCCGAGCGCACGTTGTTTGAATTTTTTTTTTTTTCCCCCCCCTTTCGTAGACTAGTTACCGAGGATTTCCCCTCGCCTTTTTCACTGCCCTACGCGTTGATCTTTTGGTCGTATGCCTGTCCTCGGTCATTTTCGGACGGCTGCGACGTCCGCTGGTGCTGCTTTCGCTGCGGTCGCTGCCTTCCGGTTTTTTGCGAGGTTGGTCCTGCCGGTCCCGCCTGCGGGCTGGGGGCTCTGGAGAAGGCCCCCCCCGACGGAATGTTCCCCGGTGAGCGAGCTTTCAGACCACGGTGTAGTGCCTTTGGTTTACGGCGTTCCAGCGCCGTCGATTGTCTGGGTCGTTTTTTTTCATAGGGCTTCTCCCTAGAAACTGGTCCCTTGGCGTTTCTTTCTGCCGCCGCCGAACTATCGCACGGGGTTTGTCGTAATTTTCGGTTCCTTTCCTTCTGCAAGCTTCCTTTTCTATGCTTCCCTGGCCAATGTCTTTTTCACGGGGATGTCAAGACCCGGCAGCCTTCAGAAAGGATTCCAGTAGTAGGACTCGAGAGAGGCAGAACTGCTCTTCTCTCCTCCTAGAGGGATCTCCTTCCCAAGGAAGTTTGTCCTGGGTGAACGGTAGTTTAGGGCTTTCAGGGATTCCACGGTGCACTTGCCCCTTTCAATTGCAGATAATTTTTCTGTTCTGCTGCTGCGGAAGGTGATCTCTGCGCTTCTCCACGTTTGACCCTTTTCAGGGCGTCCTTGTTGTCTATCCTCTCTTGGTTCTTCCTCTCCTATACCGGACTAGGTGCGCTGATTACCTCCCGACCTCTGGTTACTCTGCAGCCAGAATCTGGTCTCTTCGCTGGATTCTTCCCCCCAAGCATGAAAGCAGCGCAGCTCCCTTATGAAGGCCCCCCCCTTATGGTTTCCGCTCTCGGTGATGGTGCACGTCCTTTCGATTAGAACATTTTTCCTCCTTTGGTGACGAGGCTATGCGCACATCGGTCTGCCTCCTGGCCTGAATTCCTTTCCGCATTTTTTCTTTTCTGATCGCGCGGAATCAGCCGCCCCACTTTTGCTTTGAAGCTGACTCGGATTTTCTTTTCCCTTTTTTCTTTTGATATTCGCATGGCCCTCGACAGTCTGATTACGGGCGGCCCTGAGGTCACGATCGCCAGGGCAGCCTTTTTCAGCATCTTCTACGGCCGGTCCCCACCCCTGCGTATCTCTCTTTTCCCTCTTTGAGATACTTCCTGGCTGTTTTCTTTCTCGGTCGCGCTGGCTGCTGTACCGTTGGCTGTGCTCGTGACCGTGCCTGTGTGCCGCGCCGTTCTAACTTTTTCTTCCCAGTCTCTTAAAACTGGATCCCCGCAGTCAACAAGACATCCTCTCCCTCGTACAAAGGTTGCTTTTCTGATTTCTGCAGCAGCAGTCAAACGGCCAAGTCCCCCGGCCTTCGGCAAGTCCTTTTGGCAGCTTTTCTAGAAGATCCTCCGTTAGACGAGGAAACGGCTCCTCGGGCGTCTCACCTCGACACCATACTTTTCCTTGCATCCTTTTTTTTATGATTGAGCTTCTCCTCGTGACCCCAGCCTTGCTGATGGATGCCGATCCCTTCCAGGGCCCAGGATGAGATTCCTTTACCGAGGACAGGTTCCCTGGCTTCTGAAGAACTCGCACAAGGAATAATTCCCCCTTTCCACGTGGCCTCCCGTTTTTCATCACCGTCCCCAGCTCGCGGTCACTCCCCCACGATCTGGCCTTGAGGAGGTTAAACCCTTCAGAAAAGAAGCCCGCTAGACATGAAGAAACTTCAAAAAGGTGCAGGCAGGTGAAGCCATAACCTTTCCCTGCGGATAATAGTATATCCCCCCCTGCCGTCCTTGAGGGCTACTTTCTTACAATGACGTAGGGAAGGTTTCTGGGAGTATCGGACTCATAAAAAGTGACCGTACAAGCAGTGGCCGAGCTCTCTGTATAAGATCTTTAGACAGGAGATCCCTGTTCCTAACCCCTTCCCCAAAGTAGAGATTTTTCTCTGACGGCCCCGAAATCGACTCCCCCTTCCTTTTCCAGAGGGCTTCGCTCCCTCTAATGAGTACGCCTCCTCACGGCGCTGCCCCCCGGGCCTTGAGGGACTCCGATAGATCAGTTTTTGAAGTGGGTATGGCATACTGGATTCTCCTCCCTGTCAAAGCCCCTCTCTTCCTGCAGGCTACCCTTCCCCTCGGAATGAGAGGTCTCCGAAGTCTTTTTCCAGAACCTTCTTGGAAGTAGAAGTACGGGTTTCAATGCCCTAGGGTTTTCCGTACGACCACCAAAAGAGGATTGCCTCAGTCTTCCCCTCTTCTCCCCCCCTACGGGAAGATCTCCCCCCCCGAGGAGAATCCAAGCGAAGACGGATTTTAACGCAGCTCAGAAGGGAGAAAAGTCCCTCGAAAGACATTAAAAACGGCGGTGCAAAGGGTAGGGCGTCCACGATCTATCCAATTTCATGGGAAGTCTGAAAGTCCTAGGCTTACTAGGAGTGGTGTGTGAACTTGAGCACGGAGTTCCTCAGGCTCATTTTTTTTTCTCTCCGTGAAGCGTCTCATCCTTTCCTAGACCGACAGACTTTCTCACCTCTTAATACGACAGCCCTCCGCGATGTTAGCCGCTGCTCTTCCTGAAGGACAGTCTCCGAGGGCTTTTTTTTTTTCCTTCCGACGAGCTTCCTTAGATCGGATTCATCCAATGGCTCGCCGTTCTTCCTAAGGAAGGTGGTAGTCTTTTCAATACTGTCTCCCGGCAGCGGAGGCTTGAGCGCCCTTCCGGACTCTTCCCTCTCTCCGGCATCCATCTCGGCTCCCCCCCCCCCTCCTATGACTTCAACCGCCTGGTAGGATTTCTTCGGGATCGTCGTGCCTTGCGAGTGAGCTTCTCTCTTGCTCCAGCGTCCCTGCGGAATCTCTCCTCGACTGCAGCCGGCTTCTCCTTGGGGCTCCCCTTCCCCCCCCAGAGATTTTGCGGTCCGCCTGACGCTCTTTTTTATTTGGGGGTACGACGGACCCTTTCTTTACAGAAGCCTATTTCACCGTGAAAAGCTTTCTTCCGGCTTGTCGCGGGACCTCCCCCGAAATTTTGATATGCCTCCCCCTCCTGGGAGGGTGAAGACTTCTCGCGTGGTAAACCTCGCTTTCTCTTACAATAATAGTAAGATCCCCGGCTGGTATACGTCTTCTCCCGGATTTGACCCCTGCTTCTTCCGTGAAGGTATATCCCCCTCCATGGTTTTTCCCTTTTCGAAGAAGCCCATTTGTTGTACGGAAATTCTTAATGCCGGTCCTCCCCCGTTTTGGCCTAGAGAGCCCCCTCCTCGCCCTAAAAATCTGCGAATAGGAACTTTTTCTTTCCATCCAGAAGATAGGTTTCCCCTGACCTTGCCGGGAAAGGGGCGTGAAACGGGCTGTAGAGATGACATTTTAGATAGGGGGTGCGTCGATGACCTTTCTTCGCTGAGGCGCCCAGTCTCGGTTAAAGATTCCCCGGTTAACTTCCTGCGAAGGATCAGGACCAGGCTGGCACGTTTTTTCGCCGTTACCCTTCCGCCAGAGCGGCTTTCTTGCTTTTTTTTCCAGGTTGTCGAGTTTCCGGCCCTTCAGCGGGGCGTCTGACGAGGTCCAGTTTTGCACTATTTTTTTCTTTAGTGGTGTTCTTGTCGGATGGTCCTCTCAGGATAACGGCTCTTCGAGGCCCTTTTCCTCGCCAAGGTTACGGATTGTCTATGCTTTTTTTCCTGAAGTTCAGTCGTCGATGTCTTGCATTGCGGGCGCCTTTCTCGGTGCCTCGGTCCTTTTTTTTTGCCCCTGCCATCCCGGCCGAAATTAATACAGACGCCC
>Ga0179593_1438551_pt1 | contig 12114 bp, 20 predicted proteins | sample CZODoug2_1_08_16_FD_185931 | JGI IMG/M metagenome (GOLD analysis project Ga0179593, IMG submission 185931) | Vadose zone soil fungal communities from Angelo Coast Range Reserve, California, USA - CZODoug2_1_08_16fungal (PacBio error correction) | ecosystem: Environmental > Terrestrial > Soil >... | reverse complement strand
AGAAAAAAAGCATTTATTCTTCACCCCTGCGTCCCTCGTCTTCACTCTCGCCGACTCACGATTGTCGATCAACCCTTTTACCCCCCTCAGCTGCCAACGAAGCTTCGGCTATACCTTGATGATCGTATTCAAGTCCCCGGTTTCTTCCCATGCACCAAAACACGTCCGTCCCTTTTTTGCTTGGTTTTTTCCCCCTTTTACGACTTGTCGGAACTTTTGGAGTATTTCGTCCCATCGCGGTGGCCAGGTTGGTTTGGTTCTTCATTTTTTCGTATCTGATGTTTTAATCGGATTCTCATCCACTCCCTTTTCGCCTCTCCCCCCCATGCCAGCACCTCGTGCGTCCCTGAGCCCTCCATGGGTTTTCCTTTCAATCCTTTATTCGCATCCGAACGCGTCAATTCCATTAATAAGAAGACCTGAATATCTCTAATCTCGGAGGATCGGCATGGTCCCCCTTTCCGAAGTGAATTTTTCACCTTTTCCCCCGCGGAATTTTGTCCCTTCTTTTTTTCTCCTGTCCCTGAAGCAAGATACCAATACGCCCCAGAGTCGAAAAACCGGCAAGCGTATCTGTGTAGTCCCATCACGCTTCTTGCTTTAGTTTTTCTATGTTACGGTAGACTAGTCTCCTCCCCCTTGATCCTGCCCCTCCCCCCCCCCCCCCCCATACTCCCCACCCCCCCCTTCCAGTGCCTGATACCCACTGTATACGAATCGTTTGGAAACCAACATTCTTTGTAGGTCGGGCCGCATTTCTTCATCCACAATAATGTACTCTCCGCCCTAACTGACAGATGCGTTCTTTTGTGAGCAGCCCCTTTCCCCCCTTTGATTGTATATCCTATTCTCCACCGACTTTCCAAGATCTCCCCTCAATTTTCCCGGATTCTTTCCTCCAATTGTCCCAAGATATTTTCCTAAGGGCCCGGCAAGTCTCCCTGCTGTGATAAGGATTTTTTGTTCTTTACTTGACCCCGCTGAGAGTTCTGTTGGTTTGTTCTTCTCAAATTATTCCCGGTTGACTTTTTTTCTTTTCCACCGTCGACTTTTGAGTTGAATCCTTTTTCGACCCCCCGCCCTTACGACTTTCCCGCTCTTTTTTTTTCCCCTCGTTCTTTCATAGACCCACCCCCTGGTATTTCTTCCAAACATCACGCAGTAGACCATAAGAACTAGCACCCCGTACCGCATCTTGAATGCCCTTTCCCTCAATCTTTTAGTTTCGTTCCCCTCGTCTTTATCCTTCTCCTCCCGCTTCTTTCCTTTGTTCCTGTTTCCTTTCTTTCCCACAACATAACCATGCTTTTCCCCCTTTTGATCGTCTTAACTTTTTTGCGGCGAGGAATGGGTGACGAATCTATTTTTCCCCCTCCGTCCCTACAGAACTTTTTTACCCTCTCTCTGTTTCTTCTCCCTTTCTCTTTTTCTTAGGTAATCTCTGCAGAAGCATTCCTCCGCCCCCAAACAAAGTGGCCGTGAGCTCATGGACGCCCCGCAATTTGTCTGTCTTATAAGTTTTCTAAATCTTTTTTCCTCCCCTCGAAAGATGTGCAATCTCTGTCATATCGTTAATCACAGCCCCCTCCTCCTGCAGCCTGCCTAATTTGACTTGGTAATTTTTAACTTTCCCCTTCATTTTGCGGACTTGACTCCAAAGCAATTCTAAACCCCGAATTTCCTTTCCCTCATCCCAGTTTTTTTTTCTCTCTTCGGATTATCCTTCTTCTCCATTCCTTTCTTTTGCTTCACACAGTCACCCCCTCCCGGAGTAAACCATTTCCCAGGCCCCCACAAAGGTCTTTCTGCCTGATGCGGTTGTTAAACTTTTGAAGACGTTCTCCAGTTCCTGTTTTTTTTCACGAGCTTGACACAATGAGACCTTCGTCTCCTTCCCTCGATGGCAGTCGTCTCTCTTCCCTTCGCTCCTTTTTTTTGTTCTTCTCTCTCCCGAAGCACACGCTCTTTTTAGCAATCCCTGAATTCCCTGGCCCCCCAGATGTTGTCTCTGTTTAGAGACAGTCTTGCTTCCCCCTTCTCTCTTTCTTAGCAACACAAAAAACAAGTCTCACCCTCTCCCCCCTGTCACCTGCATCGTCTTGCGTCCCTTTGTCGAAGCCATCGTCATCACCTTTCCCGGAACACCAAAGGGACAGAAGCTCCCGTTGCTTCTCCCTACGACGATGGTGGCCTGATCAGTCGGTGAATCCTGTTAAATTTCGGAACGGTCCGTCTGGTGATATGAGGTGCGCATGTTTTCGTCCCGCGGTTTTGACTTTGGGCCTCCCTACCCGTTTTTGGTCTAGTCCGAACTATTTTTTCGCGGGATTTCCCCGGTTGTCCTGCCTTTGTCGAATTAACGTTTTCCCCCGCGTCCTTTAACCCAGTGAGAAAATTCCCTCCTCCCCTTGTCTCATTACAACCCACCGTATCTCCGCGATAGCCCCCCGTCATGAAAATTCTTCTTTAAGCGTGGCTATGCCGTTTCCCTAAAATCTTTGGGCAATTTGTTCATCCCCCCCTGCCACTTTTCTCTTTTTTTTTTCCTTGATTCGTTGCTCCTCGGCCTAACCCATTCCTTTTGCGGGTTTTTTTTTCCTAAGTAAGTTCATCTGGGTCCTGGATGTCTATTCCCAGCCTTTCTTTGTCCCCCATGCTACCAAGTTTTCCGACATTATCAAATCTTTTTTTACTGACCCCTTCTTCGTCCATTTTCTTATCAGCCTGGTTTTTCTCCCGGAGCCTTGTTTCGTGGAACCGAGGTCTACTTACCATTTTCCCCCTCCAACTAATCCTCAGCCGGCTTGCGTACCTTCACAGGTGCCTTTTTTTCTCTGTGGGTGGATCTTTCGTTTTCAGTGTCAGTCGTAACCCCTCAGTCTGACCTTCCGCTTGACCCGTTTCCAGTCTTATTTCCCTTCACGAACTCCTCTCATTCCTTACTCCGCCTCTATTCTATGATACTCTTATGTTATGAGGCTACTGAGTACAGTCGTTTTGATGTTAAATCAAGATGAGAGCAAATCCCTTGACTTTTCCTCTCCCTGCTCTTCTGGCCTTTTCTTCCTTTCCGGGCCTTCGTTCCGGACGCCCATAGATTCGGCGTCGACGTTTGATCCAACCCTCCTGGTCCACCTCGTTGCTTTCACCCCTACCGTTGAAGAAAAATTGCTTGTCTTTTTTGGAGTTCCCCAGGCCCTTGGCAACCGTTTTTTTTCCCCCCTGCACCCGCCTTGGCCAACTAATCAACAAATTAGTTTCCCGACTTGATGCTTGGCGCTTACCGGTGTGAGGTGTTAACACAGTCGTTGTCACTAGGTAGAGACGGATCAGGAGAGGCAGAGGGTGACCATGGTATCCCAATCCTTAATTTCCCGTTTGGCTGCCCTTTCTTCTCTTTTTTCCTCTCCCTTCGTTGTTGTGTTTGTTTCCTTCGCTCCCGCAAGCCCCCAAGGAACGGCTTTTTTTAGTCCAAATGATCCATCGTTCTGCCTTTTGTTAATCAAGTTGTGGATCTCATTTTGTTTTCCCTAACACTTTCCGAGCCACCTCCCTAATCCTCGGCCTTTAATTTTGTAGAGGTAGTCCACTGCTTCTTGACCCGTGCCGTTGACCCCAACGTACGTGCAATGCCTGGTTTTTTCCCTCTCCTGGATCCAGTTGGATGAATTTTTGTCGGTCGTCCTACGCTGTTTTTTTTGTTGTTGTTTTTCTGTTTCTTCCCGCCTGCCCCGTCTCCTGATAGAAAGACCTCAGCGAATTAGCCAACCCTCTTTCGCGTCTTCTCGTATCATCCTTTGCGATTCTTTTCTTTCTCATTCCGTAACGTTCCTTCACCCCCCGCAATCGCAGATTTCTCATCGAGGCCCTTCCTCTTGAATGGTGAACTGCTTCGTAAAGATGCCCCAAGAATCTGCAACGGTTCAATTTTTATTATCTGTCCCTCCCCCCTTTTTTTTTTTTCCCTTGCTCCCTTTTTTTTGCACGAACCACCCGACACATACGCTCTCCCCAATCCAACGGCACCAGATCTCATGGAGCCCTTGGAACATCGAGTTTATTTGTATGTAGTTTGATGTTTCTTGGTTCCCCCTTCCCCCCCCCCCCCTCCACTCTCGCCACTCCCTTTGAGTATTATAATCCCTTCCAGAATCGGTTCCCTTGACCCAACCTATGTGGCGTTTTTTGAATGAATTGTTAGTTTTTTTGACCCCTATTTATCGAAGCAGACTGACCCCTCTCTTCTTTGTAGCCGGCCCCCCTTCCACCTTAATGTTCCTTCTTTAGTCTCCAGCCCCCTCTCCAGACCTATCCCAGCCCAGTTCTACATTTTCCTTCTTCCAAATCCTCCCAATTATTCTTGCAACAACGCTGCTTTCTCCACACCTGCAGGAAGAAGTTTCCCCTTGCTTATTTTCCTCTCTTCTTCTTTTTTGTGTTGTCCTGACGAACAGATGTAGAGGTCCCTTCTCTTTTGGCCCGGACGCGGTGTTTAGGGACCCCTTTTTTTCCTACAAAAGCCCCTTTTATACTGAAACGGTTCAAACTTACTCTTTTTTACCTTTTCCTTATCACCCCCCCAAATTTCTTTTCACACCTCCTGCCTGTCTCCCCCATTCGACCTCATCCCCCCACGATACCAGTATCGAAAATTTTTTTCCATGTCAAATATCCCACGATCTTTCCGACCTCGTCTCGGGAGAAGCGCCGGTTTTTTCTTCCCTTTTTTTTTTCCGGCCTTCAGGTTTTTCTTCCCCAACAACCTTTCCCCTCAATAATCTTCTTCCATTTTTGATCTTTCCCAACTTTTTTGATTGTGCTACGGGCACCTAGTGATTTAATGGAATAATAATCTCCCCCTCCCTCAGATTGGCACATTCTTCATCTGTTGGATAGTCCCCCTCTTTTTTTTTTCGTTGTCTTCTCGGAATGCCCCTACCTCTCCCCCCCCCCAAGTGGAGCTCAGGCCGATAGTCCGAGCCCTTGCTGATTTCTCCCCGCTGGATTAAAAGGGTTTACCCCCCTTTCCCCAGACAAGATCTCCTTTTCCTTTCCCCCTTTCCCTCCTTCAGCCCATTCTCCTTTCAATGACCTTTCCCGTCTTGCTTCTGTCTCTTTCTTTCCTGTCTGAGAAGTTCCTCTAACCGAATCTCTCTTTCACATCCCGTTTGTTTCTCCGTCTAGAACCAGTAGAGCGGGAGTCTTTTCAATTCCCCCAACTCTTTTCCCTTCCCTTACAAAATCAATTTCCACATTAGTTCCCTTCTGCCTTCTGTCTTTTCTTCATTACTTTTTGAAGAAGATGCTGACATGCTATTTTTGCCCGTCCTGTGAGGGAGCCCGAGTCCACCCTTTCCCTCCCAGTCGTCGCTCTTCCTGTTCATGGCGCCTACTCCACATTTTTTTTTTGTTGTTCTTCCTATTTCCCCTCCGCCCCCTCTACGCGCCCTCCTTTAATCCACTTTGAGCCCCGATGTTCTGTCCTTCTTTTCTTAGATAGAATGTCCTACCAGTCCGAGGCCGTGTTTACCCAAACCCCCTTAATCACTCTACCAAAATGGAACTTCAGTAGTATTGATTTCTTTTCCTATAAAGCCTCTGGCACCTTCTCCGGCCAAACCATTCACCGCCGCGTTTTTTTTTTTGGGGGGGCGTCGCTTCTCCGCGCTATTACGGTGGCCGCTCATTCTCTTTTGATTGTGCCGCCCCTTGAGAAGGTCTTCGGTTAATTTGTCTCCTGGTCTTCCTGCGGGAATTTTTCTCCCTACCCTTTTTGGTTTTCGTCCATATTTTAAACTGCTGCTTCTGAACCGGTTCGTAACTGCGTGTTTTCGAACATGATTAAAGACACCAGTCCGGTCACCCCCCCTTTTTCCCATTCACTTCTCACCATCTGGTTCTTAGGTTTACACACCCCCCCCCCCCCCTTTAATCTCCCTTCTATGCCCCTTTCTGGCCCATGACTTCGGTCAGAGTGATCGATGTGTCTTGCAAGCCTATCTGAAGTATTTTCTTGCATCACTAGTGAAAAACTTTGAGGATCTTTCTTTCTTCTTTCTTCCCCGGGCTCTTTTTTTCCACAATTCCTTTCCTGTTTTGGTCCCAGTTCCCTTCTTTTCTGGCTTTTATCGAGAATTCTTGTCACTTCCTCCCCACAATACCCTCAACGTAGTTGGTCTCAAACCTCTTCTTCCTGTATATCGACTTTTCTTTTTGAGATCATTTGTTCGTTTTGTCTACCCTAGTTCTCCCTAAACGAGCATCCCCCTTTTTTCCCCCTGCCATAAGTCGTTTTTCCCGCCATGATTTCTGGGCAGTTTTTTTCTTTTCTCTCGTTTCTGTAGATTGAGTGGTTGCGTGTAAGTTCCTGTTATTTTCATTTCCTCCCCCCGAATCCCCCTCTTCCTTACTCCCTTTACCCCTGCAGTGCGTCTCTCTGACATCCTTGTACCATCAATTGAATCCTCCTCGCTTCGAGATTTTTTTTTCTGTGGCATTTCAGTACGAGTTCGGATCGACCCTCTTACATCTCCCCAAATTCCTTTTTTTTTTTCTTCCTCGACTCTCCTCTTCGGTCCTTTTTTCGGCCGTCGCTTTTCCCGTTTCTGGGAAGCAATTAGATGGAGTCGGAAATCTCCCCCTAACTTTCACCTTTCTTTTCCTCACGCCATCCTTTTCATTCCCCAACGTCGTCCTGCGGGAGTTTCACACAGGTTTCTGGCACGCCCTTTTGTCGTCACGCATTTAAACATTCCACCACCTCTCTTCCCCCTCTCTTCCTTTTTTTCCCTTGTGAACACTGGTTCTCTCACCATCGTGATTTCGAATTGTGAGAAGTCGATTTTTTTCCTTCTTTGTCGACATCCTGAATTTTCATTTGTTTCCGGTCTCTCTCTCCCCTCATTTTTGTTTTATACCGAAGCAAAAAATGCATCAGGATTTTCCCCCCTCTTTCCCCCTCTCCTGCCCCCTTTTTTCATCCCCTATGTTGGCTCGAACGTTTTGCCCTCCCCTGGCCGTGCAGAGAAGCCTTATTGTCCCTTTCATTTGTTCATTTCTCCCCACGGTTGTGCTTGTTACCAAAACAAAAGTCCCTTTTATTTGGTTTCCCTCCCTCCCTTTACCTCCGTTGTCCTACCCCCTTTTTCGGTCTTCCCCTTTTCCTCCTAGTTTTTTACCTTTTAGGGTGCCCGTTCGTGATTTTCTCATAGTAATTTCCTCCACGTTCCTCCCTAGCCCAATGCCCTCCCTCGCGTTTTTCTATCCCGGGATTTCGTTTCATCTTATTCATCCAGTGACTCTTCATGTCATAAAGCAGATCCCCTTATCCTAATCGAGGGTTTCTTGCCTTTTCCGTTGGTACCTTTTTTTCCTTCACCTCCTCTGTCCCCGGTCGAATGCGCTGTCCCTTTTTCTTTTTTTCGCCTATCCTTTTGTCCCGCCAATATCCACACCCTCCCCACTTCTGTTTCAATACAACACGGTCCCCACCCCTCTCCCTTCTAATTTTCCCTTTGATGTCTTTAGTTTGCTTGCTTTTCTCCCTTTTTTCCCTCGCTAAACAGAATTCTCTTCCTGCCACATACCATGCATGATCCCCGCCTCTTTCTTTTGCAGGCCCACACTTCTTGTTCTTTAGGGAGTTCCTTTCTGCATTTCCTTCATTTCCTGAGACGCCTCCAGGACCCATTTTCCTTAGTTGCTTAGCCACCCGGCCCGTTTCGTTTTTAATAGCCCGAGGTCCAATCAAGAGTCCGACACAGTTTAAAGGTCTGTGATTAAGCTTTTCCCCCTCCTTAGCCCCTTTCAACGTCTTTGACGGCTAGACAACGCTGCAGTAAGTTTTTTCAGGCGACTTGGAATATATCTTGGTAACGTTCTTGTGTATGACACCAGATGGCGGGTTACATTCCCTTTTTTCCCTCATTTTTTTTTTTTGTCTTACTCCCTTTTCGCCCACGCCGTACGACCATCGTTCCCATCCCAGCCCGGTGACCAACCCGGGTACTCTCCAAAACCTGGTAGGATTCCCACAATCGCAGTAGCCCCCCATCATCTCCTTCCCCACCCCTAGTCCGTATCGTCCTGACACAATACGGCCTTCCCTCTTCCCCGCTGCTAGTCCCACCTCCATAGTCGTAGGGTGAAGGATGCCGCGCGGTCTGTCCCACTTTTTGTGACCCTTTTTGCCTTTGTCGTACCCAAAATCACTCAATTTCCTCTGGCTTTCCCCCTTTTCTTTTCTGACCCTTTTTTTTTGTTCGTGGCCTTTGCCTTTACTAATGAAGCTCAAAAGGATGCCCATAGACCGACCCTCTGCTTTCAATTCTTAAGATTATCGGATTGCTTTTTTATTTATAGATCTCCATACAAGAAGTCACCCCCCATGGTCTTTCCTCCTGACCTCTCATCCACGCCTCCATCGTTCTTCTTTCCCGCCGCTGGATTCTATGGGGTTGGTTTTTTCCCCTCGGGCACATCGAAATACTGCCTCTCATTTCTCCTTCCGTCTTCCTAATGACCCAGGTTGGCATGTGCATCATTGTTTGGTACTTGTTCAAATGTTTTCCCCCTTCTTTTTTTCTTTTCCCTTGACGCTCAGTTTTCTCTCCATTCCCTCCGAAATATCCCTCCCTTTTCTCCATTCCGTTGTTTTTTTTTTTTTAGATTTTTTTTCTTAGAATTGATTTCCCATTCTTTTAGCGTTCTTCCAGTCAGCACCCCAATTTTTTCCCAATTAAAACCACCCCAAGTCAAATTTGATTCGCCTCTCTTTTAATCTGTCCTACGTTTCTCCTTCCGCTCTCGTCTTTTTGGCCTCCCGAGATTTTAACCACCTAGTCCCAGCTTCTCACTATTTTAGTCGTCCCTCTTGTTCAGTCGCTCAAATTTGTTTGGTTTTTGCTTCTGGTATTGATTCTCCACCCTTCAAGTTTACGAGCCATACTTCAAGACCTTCCTTCAATCTTTTCTTTTTCTTTCGTCTTTCCTCTCCATGCTCCCCCCTTTTCCTCCGATTCCCTTTAGCACCCACAAACAAACTCCCCCGTTCCCACATGGAAAGCAGAGTCGGTAATTGTGGTCCTGAAGAAAGTCTGAGCTCCGGCCCACAACTTTTGACAGCAGGCGGCCCTTCTACGTACTCCCTCGTCGGTGTTTGCCCTCCGTTTCCCCCCCCCCCGTTCTAAATAAGTATTGTCATTCCCCTACGTTACTTTTCTTGTTTGATCTTTTTCATCCTTCTCCTGCGGGAAGGGTCTCCCATGTTGGTATAGTCGTAAATCCGGAGCTTCTTTCCCCTTTTCGTACCTTTTTTTTTGGTGGTCGACCCTTATTCGATCACCCGCGTCCTCCAAAATGTTTTCGAACACACAGTTCCATCATGAGTTAATGACCCCAACCGGTACTCTCCTCGATCTTCCCCCCGTCTCCCTTTTACCCTTTCTGCGTTTCGATGTCCTTCCCGGCTTTAAGAATATCTGGGCAGGCTTTGAAGGTTGCTCATCCGGAACAAACTTGTTCTTTTCTTCTTTATTTTTTTTTCTATCCAATGAATTTTTGTCGTTCTGGGTCCGCCTTCAGCATTTCCTTTTTTCCTTGATTTCGTCTCATTTTTCCTGTCCTCCCATTTGCCTCCCCCCTTCAAAGATAGGTTGGTTTCCGTTTCCACTATTCGGAATTTTATTCCCATTTATGGTATGGTAATTGAGTCAGTTTTTATGTATTTTTTATGCGTTTTTTTCTCCCTCCCCTAGCATCCCCTTCCCCCCCCTCCTAGGACCCTCCTCTCTTTTTTCACCTACTCATGATCGCTTTGTCCGTTTTTATTTCTCTCGTTCATTTCGCAGTTCGTTTTATCTTGCGTCCCTCTGCTTGCGCCCAAAAAAGAGGCAGGACCTTTTTGCCTAATCCCTTTCACCCTTTATTATTCTTCCTCGACACCTTTTACCATTCAGCAAGTCCGATCAGCATTCTATCTTCCTTCTATGGGCAGTGAGTAGGATTCGACACAGACTCTCGTTCCCTTCAACTGTATCTCGATTTTGCATTGCGGCCGCGAAATGAAACGGTCTTCGTTCTCCTCCCCCCTCCGTTTTCCTTCGCCCAGTTCTTCACCCCTCACCCACCTCGTTGACTGCCGACAACAATTAAGACCACCGTTCGTCTTGCTCGGTCAAACCAGTTTTAAACCTTTGACCAGGACGTTTTTGTTTCCCTGCCCCGCCTCCTACCTCCCCCCCCACCCATTCGCGACTACAGGACCTGTTTGTTCCAGTTTCTTTTAACACTTTTCGCACCCTCGTGATTGCGCCCTGCGGAGGCAGGCGATGATTTGGGGTACGACCCATCCCCTTCTTCAGTTTGCTGCGGTTCCCCTCTCTCTTTTCCTCATCTTTGTTTTTTTTTGTCATTTTTGAGCCCGATACCAGTGCCTTCAACCCACCCTCCATGAAGCTGTGTCTTTGTCAATTCCTGCCAGCCTTCGGCGTAATCCCCGAGTTCTCGCCCTCGTTTTTTTCACCTGGACTCTGCCCCAACCTTCGAAGCCTTACGGCGATCCTTGTGATTTTTAGGCCTTCGGTTTGCCGCGAAAAAAAAACGTCCGCCCTTGTTTTTTTTTTTCCCCCCTTTCCTCCACTGTCCGTTGTCTGCCCCATTTGGATTCTTCGTCAACGCTTTTTTTTTCCCCTTTTAGGGTGATACTGTTCGAAGCATGATCCGTTACATAACCTTTTTCGTATCAGAAATTCGTCCCCAGTCGCCCTTTTCTCCCAATTCCCTCCTCGGTCTTCTCCATTTTTGATTTTCTGACCTTCTCTTTACTCTGACCACCTTTTTTTCATAACTCTTGCAAGATCATTCAGATCTAATAATCTTTTTGCGTGGATTGCTGAATGGGTTTTTCCCTTTTCCGTGAGTGAAATCCATTTACAACGTTACAGCGTTAAGGAGATTTTCCTCTTTTCTTTTTTTTCGCCTGTTTGAAAGCTCCCACTTCCTCGTTTTGACAAATCCTGACCAAGATCCCAAATCCCACAGTTGCAACTGCTCATACGTGCCATTCTCTTTTTTTTTTCAGTAGTTTGCCTTTCCTTCTCGTTGCTGTTAGACCTTCGTCAAATGATAGTTCCACCTTCCCCTTTTTCTACGCCCCTTGGAATTTTTGCCGGACCAAAACCCCTGCTCGTAGTTAGTCCTTCCTTTATTCATTGTCCCAGACACTGAGATCATCCGGACCCTCTGCTTAATTAGTTTAGACCCTACCCAAAGGCCAAATCTTTTTTGTTCCCTCTAAAGAGTTTTATCAACCCGCCCCCCCGTACGTTCAAGTTTAAGGTAGTATTTTTTCCCCCTTCCCACTTCTCCCAGCTTCTTTTTTCCTTTTGAGGGCCCTGAGCAAACTCTTTCTAGGACTTCATTTCAGGCTCATTGGATATACGATCTGAGTACCGGTTGGTTTGTGAACACCCGAGAGAGTGCCTTTTCCTTTTGTCCCTTCCTCGGTTTCCCATTTACTACCACCAGTCGTCTCCCAATGTTCAATCTTTCTTGGCAACTAGTCGTCCTTCTTTCTGACCCAACTTTATTTGGATTTCCCAACCCATCCCTCCGTTCGCACCCATTCCTCAACCGCAAACCTTACTTTCCCCTCCTCCCCCCCCTTCCATTCACAAGACTGATCCCTGCCACCGCCCCTTTGTCTTGAGCATTCCGAGTGTCCCCATTTTTTTTTCCTTGACCAAGGGTTTTTTTCCTCCCCCTCCCTCAATCTTTTTTTCTGCTCGTTTCACTTTTTTGGCTCCCGGGTCCTCTTATTACTTTGGAAGCATCTCTCTTAAACTCCTCCATAGCCCGAACATCTTTCAATTCTTAGATTTTTTAGTTCCTGGTTTTAGAACCTTAGCCCCCATGGAGGAAGGCCACTATGTATTCCTTCCCTCGTCGATTCTCTGGATTCTCATTTTAAAATCTGTTGCTCCCCGGACTCAAACGATTTTTTCAGTTCATTTTCCCCCTTGAAAAGACCCCCATAATATTTGGAAATGGCCTAATTTGACTGTACCCCTTAATTGACTCCGGATTTTTGTTGACTTGACTATCAGATATTAGAAA
>Ga0179593_1425402_pt1 | contig 12114 bp, 14 predicted proteins | sample CZODoug2_1_08_16_FD_185931 | JGI IMG/M metagenome (GOLD analysis project Ga0179593, IMG submission 185931) | Vadose zone soil fungal communities from Angelo Coast Range Reserve, California, USA - CZODoug2_1_08_16fungal (PacBio error correction) | ecosystem: Environmental > Terrestrial > Soil >... | reverse complement strand
CCTTCTAGCTGGATTTTTCCCTTTTTTTCAACCGCCTGAGGTATCGAGGAACCCCCGGTCCGATTTTCTTCTTTTCCTTGGGTTCCTGCCGTCTCCCTCTTTCGAGGGGGACGTAATTAGCCTGTCCTCCATCTCTCCCGTCTTGCTGCGCCCAAAATTTCATGACTTTTTCTTTATTGCACCGAATCACGTTCTTTTCGTCTGGAGCGTTCTTCTCTTTACCCGTTTGCAAGTGAACTCTGAGCAACCCTCGGTCTTTTTTCCTTTTCTTACCCGAGCCCCAGGCCGACGAAGCGGTATCTTCTCGTCCTGAGCGAGCTTTTTTGCCTCACCCTCATACGTTTCCTTTCCTAAGCGTTCTGCCCTTTCGGAGTAGTTTGTTCAGGGTGCGACGGCGCAGTCCCTATCTCTTTTCATATGGGGACGATAACTTTCCCCTGCCACCCTTTTCTTTCCGTTCAAATACTGGATATCGTGTGTTTCTCTTTCCTTTTCGTCTTCCGCCCTGTGGAGATTTCCCATGCGACCTGCCCTCTGTCGCTCCATTGGAAGGCCTTCTGACACAATTTGACTTGCTCGGCCCTTGTTTCACGCGAGACATCTGGCGCTGTAATCTTTGCTTACTCGGCGTTTTAACTAGGTTAATTCGATCGTCCTTTCTCTATCCTCTATCTGAACTTTCTCCTTCTGTTAGCCCCACGTTTTCTTTCCATGAGTGTAGTTTCCTCTAGAGTTTTCCAACCGACCTCTTCCCTTTCCATTTCTTTTTCCCAGCGCAATCTCCTCTGAGGGGAAGAGCAAGATTGTACATGTGGGTCCTTTGCTGTCCCCCGCGGAAGGTCGACTCTAGAGGCCGCAAACGTCTGACAGTGTGTCACCCGTTTTCAAAAGTTCCCTTTTTTCTTTAGATTTTTCCGTCATCGCTCTCCGAAGCACCCTAGTCTCCTGTGATTTTTCGCGGTTCCTTCTGTTTGTGGCAATGGTTTGGGAAAGGTCGACACCCTCGTCTTTTTTCAGAAGACTCCTTCTACGACCTTTTTTCTCCCCTGATAGAGGGTCAGCCGTTACAGATAGTTTCTTGTTTTATCTCCCCCTCCCCACCCGGAGCATGCGACGCGACTCCCGCGCGCGCCAGCACGTACGGTCGGTTTTTCAGTTCCCCGATTTGCCCCTTCTCCCTTCTTTTTTCCATGAATTCGTCGACAAGTCGTCCGATGGCGTAGGGCAGCAATTTCCCGTCTTATTCTTTAACGGCAGACAAGCCAGAGAAGCAGAGCACGTCTCCCCTTACTTCGCGTCTTTTTATTTTACTTTCCCCTCGCTGGCCGTGTGCAGTACGATTTGCAAGAGTTGCAAGACCTTCCGGCCTAGTATTTTCCGGAGGGTGGAGTCTTAGCAGTCCTCTTTTTGCTTTATGATCCGCGACGCTGCGTATACAGCCGAGACAGTTCTCCCTTTTCTGCGCCTGGCTCGTGCCATCAGCCAAAGCGGCTTTCTCTCCGCTTCGTTTTCTTTAGAGAACGCAATTTGAGTGGAGTTCTCTTTTCTTTCCTATTACGGAACACTTCCAAACTACTACTCCTTTTCCTTTCCTTCCCTAACTCTCTTGGTCTGAGTCTCTTGATTTAATCCTAGGATTTGGAGTCGAGTTCCCCACGTTCTCTTTTGAATCTAATACTAAGGCAAGGCTTTTTCTTCCCCCAACTCATGACGTAACCCAGAAGAGTTGCTTCATTGCCTTTTGTTCGGAATATTTGTGGAAAGATTCCAAGTTCTCCTTTTTTCGCGGCGTTTTCCGAAGCTAGGATGTCATTCTCCTTTTCAAGCCTTGCTTCTTTAAAGAGACAACCCGCCCCCTAGTATCCTCTTCCATTCCGTTCGGGTTAGCTTTGCAGAGATACACGTATTCCTCCTTCATCTCTTTCTTTGTGATTCCCTTTTTTCCGTGGCGTGTCCCGGATGTGGATGTCTGTTTAGCGCCGCCGATCTGCGAGGAAAAGCGCAACTGTTTCGATGGTCGCCGACCTGGTCCCCTTCGTTCTTGCACGACGTCGGTTGAGCGAAGCCGACGACTTTCTGCTCGTCTCGTTGATGATCGATGTTGTCTCCTTGAGCGGGTGCTGTTCCCTCCTTGGAAAATTTATAGGTCTCTGCGTTTTTATTGACCATCTTCCTCATGGTTTACTCCATTTTTTCTTCCACGCAGTGTTCCCGTGCCGTCTTTCACCTGAAGTGTCTCCTCCGCTGTGTTATCGATCTCACCATTCACTGCACCTCCGCTCGACCCACCCCCTTTTTTCTCTGCCGGCTAGACTGCCACGACTCTGCCCTTCTCTCCTCCACCTTTGAGAGAGCGGGTGTCCTTGCCCGACCTGTGACTTTAAGCCGTTGAGCCCCCCATTCTTTTCCCGCCTCCTTCGTTTCTAAATCTAGAAGCATGATGCCGATTTTTGATGATTTTCCCTTCGATTTTCTCTCTTTTTTACAATCTTTACTTCTCACTTTCGCAGCAACTGGTTTAAATTCTCTCTTCTTATCATTGGTGCCGGCTTTGAGTCCCCAATGAAGTCCCAGGTTTCTTGCCTAGACCGATGACGTATGTTCAATTTTGCCCCCCGTAAGGCCCCGAGCGTCAGCAAAGATGCCCCGATTTTCTTTCCTTGACCCTCTCTTTTCGTATACGGATCGTTGATCCTGCATGATTCTCCACTGGCGCTTAGATGGAGTTTTTTTGTCACGAGGAGATCCCGTATCACTATAGCACTTGGTTCCCGGACCTCGCTTTTGACCTTCTCACTATTACAGATCTGCGTTGACCTGGGCGCGCCTTTTTTTTTCCCCTGCAAGCCCTTGCACTCTTTTTATGGGAACTAGACTTACAAAATTAGAATGGACTTAAAGTCTCTTCGGCCGGTCAACCTGTGCGGTTTTTTGAGTGAGGCCAAGTGACTGCGCAGGAATATTTCAACTCCGATTCCCGCTCCGCCGGTCTTGAAGGGGGCTGTCAGGGTCGAGACACGGGTGGTAACCTTGAACCTTCCCTTCTATTTTTGCCTTACTGCAATGAAATGCGTGTTTTTGCTTACGTCCCGCGACTGTACTTTGAGGCGCTCGAAGGACTGGAGATGTGATCAATATGCGTGTTTGAGCGGCAATGAAGCTTCCACACCTCACCGCGCCGATCGTTTTTCCCTTTCCACGGCACGCCCCGAATGATTTCCCCTTGGTGATGCCCCTTCAATCGGTTTGTGCAGGCCACGCCCGGCTTTTTCACAGAAAGAAGCGAGCGGAATGCAATGATTCTTTCCCCTCCTCCTTTTTTTTTTTGAGAGTCGGGCCCCAATTCCATAGTTTTGCCTCGGGCTTCACCGCCGTCTTGCGCACAAAGTTCCCGAATGCTTCTTCCTTTTCTTCCCTGGAGCCCTATTTCGCCCCCGGTGCGTCTGGTTTTAAGACGAAAGGAACACTTTTACCCGCTAGACTCCTGTGTTCTCTCTCTCCCTTAGTCGCTCTCACAAATTTACGACGTTCTCTCTTTTCCCGAAGGGGTGCAAGTGTTTAAGAAAAATAGGTTATCCCCCCATGTCCCCGGCCCCCTGCGCCTGATAGCGTCTATTCGTCGAGCTCCTTTTCACCCGTCCTTTTTGGTCCTTCCACGGTCCAAATTCTCCTTTTCCCTTTTCCGTGCTAGGGGTCAGGGTTTCCTTGTTCGGCCCCGAACTCCCGATAGCTTTCTACCCTGCGGTGCAGCCTGCCACCGGCCCTGCACCATTTTCATCTCGCCAAACTCCCTGTCTTACTATTTGATAGGTCACGGTCGCCTTTCCACCCCCCCCGGTGACGCGCCTCCCCCCACCTTTCGCTTCGCTTCTGTGCCAAAGTGTCCCCCTTGATCACGAGACTTCTCCCTTTTTTACTTCGAATGTTTAGAGTACCTGCACGGCCTTTTTTTCCTTGGCTTTCGATCGTGCCTAGGAAGCAGGTCAAATCATGACTCATCGCGCCGCTCCTCCTGAGAAGGCTGTCCCCAAGGCTCTTCCTTTCGCCACGTCGCAGAGTTTTTACTCAGGTGCAACCCCTATTTCTTTTTTCCGCAGCTAATGGCTGTGGCAACCCTCCCCGATGCATGTGAGAACGTGTTCCCCTAGAACATTCTTCCTACGGCTAGTAGAGGTGATACGCCGCGCAGCCCCTCATTTCGTTTTTAAGTCTGGCTTGACCACCCTAGTTTTTTCCCTCACCTTTTGCTGACCGGGATGCGCGAGATGGAATCAGGCACTCGTATGCCCGATTTTAACTTCGTAGGAAATTTTCTTGTTTAGACGGTGTTTTTGTGTCTTCTAGTTGTACCGGTCTTTTGTAACATGACCGAAATGCCAGCCAGACGTTCCTTTTTGCGAAGCATGGCGTATCGACCTTCTCTTAGTTTCCTCCCGCGGCATCTCCTTTTATGTCATTTGGCCCTATTAGCACCTACAACCTCTGCGCTGCGACACCGATGATGTACGTGCCACCTCTTCTCTTCCTTCAAGGCGGCAGCTTGCGCGGATTGGAACGGTCCTCCTCTCAACTGTTGGGTAGCGCGCGTCCCTCCTCGTTCGCTGTCCCTTTCCTTTCATGATCCTGCCAGTTCCCCTTTCCCCTTTTTCCGAGGCGGCTGATCGAAAATCCCTCCAGCCCGTTTAACGTGATTCCGCCCACAATGACACAGTGGATCTTTTCCCGGCGCTGTTGCGTCTCGGTACGCAGTTCCTGCGTTGCCATTATAGTTCCTTTTTTTTTCCACAAGCCGCGTCAGTGACAGTGAAGCACTTTGCGCCTTGCCCATCTATGAAGACTACACGGAAATCTTTCCCTCCCCGTCGAGATTCGTCTGCGTTGCGAAGCCTGTGTCATTCGAGTGTTTTCGATAGAGCACCTATTAACTCCGGAAACGGCTCCGACAGAATATCTTGACGCCGTCGTCCTTTCTCCTCCTCCGTGTTGTGGTTTTCTTCTTCGCGTTTGAATTTTTGTTTTAGTTGCTTTGCTTTTTTTCCTATTTAATAGGATTCTTGAGAATCCCCCGCATTGTTCGTCTTTTTTTTTCCCCGGTATCTCTCCTGTCTCCCCCTGGGCAATTTTCCTCCTCGGAATGTACACAAGAAAGAAAAACCGCTTGCCCAGCCGGCCCACGGACGGTCTCCTTCGCGTTTGTCTTTTCTCCCATCCCACCCCCCTCCAAGATACCGCCCCGGAGTTCGACGCAACCCCCTCACTGCCGAACTCTTTCCGGTCCCTTGTAGCAGTGTGAAAGACCACCCAACCCCCACACCACCCACCGGCCCCGTTGATTTTCGTCTACTTTTCGCACCGACGGACTAGGTACTCTTTTTATTTCGATCGCGGCTGGCTGCCGCCATTACACACACACACGCGCCTCTTTCCCCCCCCCCCCTGCCAGAACCCGTCCTGACAATTTCCCCGTTTTTTGCCGGAAGAAGGGATTTTCCCCGTCCGTCCATGGCGTGAGCGCGCGGACCTTTTTCGCTAAGCAGTTTCTTCGCAGGGCTTCCTCGTTGCCAAGCAGGAAAATTATACTCCCTGTCTGGTAGTGCGAGGTTAACGATCGCAAGCAGTTGCCGCTACTCATTTTTTTTCGCGGAGGGTGAGCTCTGACCTTTTCCTTTTTGTGTACGCTCGCTGGAAGGCCAACCAGTTCTCCCCAATCCGGCACCCGCGACGCGCCTGTAACTAATTGCACTCCCCTTTCCTCCCCCCCGGAATTCGGCATTTTTCCGCATACCATCCTTGCGCGCTTGTGGATGACACTTGTTTGCAAATGCACTTGCAGACGTGAGGCCCCGCAATCTTGCGCCGGTTTGATAACGCGTTCCTCACATGATTAAGCTGATGCGATTCGATGGAATCCCCTTTTTTCCAAGTAATGAGGCCATGTTACCTTCTGGTGGCACCCCTGCTTTTCCTATTGACGACAAGTATTTGGCTACCTTTCTGACTATTTTTCTTAGCGTCTCGATGCTGCCACGGCAGATAATAATGGGAAAATTTCATCCCGCCGCGAGCTTCCGATACCCCCCTAATGCTTCAGTTCGAACTGTCAATTGTGGCTCTTTTCGTTACAATCAGGTGCCTACATTCCTCCCTCAGCGTGCGGGAATTGGCAGCTTCCGAGGTTCCGGGCCCTTATTTTTCAGAAAACATCCCGGTAATTCCAGTTTCGTTTGACCAACATCGACGTACGGTGTTTCCTCGAGGTGGTCAGCGGCCCCCCCTTTGAGCCCCCCCAAGGTAGACAATTTCTCGTGATTTTGTGACTAAATCTCCCCACCCCTCTTGTACGGTTTCCACTGAAACTGTTTACTAGTTGTGTTGTATTGCGGTCAGAAGTGATCCGATTGCCTATTCCGTCCTCCTCTCTCGCCTCTCTGCGGAGGTAACTGTACCTTCTTCTTTTTTTTTACCTTGAAAATGCAATAGAACATCCTCTGACTCCCTCCCTGCGATGTTCCTTTGTTTCCGAAAACCCCTCTCATTTATTGCATAGTCGCTCCGACGACAGTTTTGAGCTCTCTTTTCATGGCGGCAACGCCGCCAACTCTCAGCTCTCCATGACTCAAATTCTACCATCCGATAAGTCTTCTTCTCTCTGTATCCCTCCCGGCCTGCCCTTCCACCCGTATCATTCTAACCTCCCGCCACCGCCGAGACGGAAGTCCTCTTCTTATCCTTTTTCTCTCCCTCCGTGTTTGCAGTCTTTCTTCCATTAGTCTTCCCGGGCCGGGCGGTGGACTTTTTGCCGTTAGTTACTCTTTCAACAAGGTATTCTAGGAGGGAGTTCCTCGTCCTTCCTTCGATCTGCTCGTGTGCGCGGGGGCGTTCGGCCCCTAAGTTGACCCGCTGTCCTCCATGCTCTCACCGTCGAGAGAATGCAAAATGTACCAAGTTTTCCTTTTCGTCCGCCAACCTTATCCCGCCGCGGGACGTCGCTGATTTTGTTTCAGTTTTTTCCCCTTCCCAAAAAGCAGAGCAGACGTCTAGTTGTCAAAGAAGATTCCCTTCGCCGGCGACGGGATCTTAGCATCGCGCTCCTTTCTTGGCCGCTTCAGACAACCGGCCTTTTGCCCCGAGAGCGCCCAGTCATTTTTCCGTCCCCTCGTGGTAGACGGTCTCCGTGGCAGAACCTCACGATAGTGCAAAGAGGGGGCCGATGCCATTGCCTGCAACCGCTCTCAGGCCGGACAGTGCACCGTCTGGCATCGAGAGTGGTACGGTCGAATTTCCTTGAGTCCCAGATCAAACGTCATCTCTCGTGCCTCTTGCATGCAGCCAGTGCTACGTCTGGCAACACCTCTTACCTTCGTCCCTCCCGCCGAGTGGGCAGCGTGTTTTGAGATTAAGGAGGATGCCTCCCGAGTGTCCTGATTTTGTCGAAGCAGAATCTTTATTTCTGAAAAACGGTATGCGGAATGTTCTTTCACGGAGTGTAGTCACGGTTTTTTTGCAACCGACTGTCTTCTCCTTCATGCTTTGAAAAGCTCAAAGTCCCATCTTTAGAAGAAGCTGTGCAGCTCGTCAATGACTCCTCGCGTGAATGCCCCCTCCTTGCGGCGGCTCGACCTGCCGAACGTATTCCTTGGACAACAGGTCTGCGCACACAATTCCCCCAGGCTAGCGTTTGATCTTTGAAAGACTCCCCTTCCGCTTTTTACGGTTTGCGCCTTGTTGTGCTGACGGGGATTTTTTTTTTTTCGGCGAGAGGAGGCCTACCAAAGCTCGCATTACACCTGACTGCAGCCTCGGACGCCGATCCTCTCTTCAAAGACGGCGTATCGCCCCGAAACCGGACTTTCTCTCGCTAGCGAGCCAAATTTACACCTTCTCGTAGGTTAGCCCAGCCAAGAGGAGAATGAGACCACGAGAGCCAAGCACGCAAATGCAGCGGCCTTCCCTCGTGGCCCTTTGCCTCTGACGGATAACCCTGTGCACAATCTCACATTTTTATGGGGTCCTGCAGGGTCTCAGTGCTTGCGCGTTTGACTCGCCCATCCGTTAAGCGAGCACCCCCTTAGCTACCCACCCCCCGAGGCGGAAGACGTTTCTGACAAATAGAAGTGTCCACCACCAACCCACCCCCCCCCCCTGCAGGTTGACAGATCTGAACATGCAATCCTCCTCTGCGGTCTAGGGTGGCGCCCATGGTCCTCCTTTTTTTATGTTGTCGATGATCAGGCCGGATCTGAGGGGGCACCCAATGGCCCCCCCCAGTGCTGACCTGCTTTTTTTATGCCGCCTGCGGCCTATACTCAGCACAAATGATAATGCGCGATTGTACTCGTTTTTCGCCTCACACGCCTGCCTGGGGAGAAGTCTCGCCTACCTCTTCATGAAACGCCCCGAACACTCTGAAAGCGCGATCTCATTCCTCCTTCCAGTTTGTGATTGAGTTCTATGCATTTTCTTTCGATTCGTTGTTCTTGGCGGAGGGTCATTTCAGATTCGCGTTGCATATCCTTCTTTACAAGACAGGCGTGTCGCCCGATAACTCAGGTACGACGCCTTGACATGGGCCCTCCCTTAGTCGAGGATTTTTTTTCGACTCGTGACGCACGGTTAAAAGTGTTTTCGTCGCTTGAAATAGCCACCCCCTCAGAGATATTTTTCCGCCCCGATGGACCGCAGACCAGCCTGCCTACCACCACTCTTGCCGGTTAGTGTTCTCCCTTTTGACCTTATTCAAATGCCACGCTTTTCGATTTTTCCGACTCGAGCCCCCAGAGGGTTTTCCGTTTCTTGCTGGCTTGATGGCCTTGGCCAAACCACTTTTTTTTCCTCTCCGCCTAACGCAGAACGCGCACAATCAATCCCCTCTGTCGACACTTGGATTCCACTAAGTAGGAAAGAGTTCCATCGCCGCGCCGCCCCGTGCTTTCGCCTTCGTGCTTTCTCTCTTCAGACGATGGTGCTCGAAGGAAGGCACACTCTATCTGGTTCTTGAGGGTCTTGACCGAGCCGACTTTTATCCATCTGGAATCGACGACGGTGCGTGAACGCTTGATTGAATGTATGAGCTCTCTGACCTTTGTACGCCTCTCATGCTTCCCCCCAGGGCAGTCAATACAGCTACGCCGCCACCCTTTACTAATCCATCTGCAGACTGCATTTTTACGGCGGATTATAGAGACCAGGCGCTTTTTTTTTTTGCTCCATCGAAGCGGCAATTGGTCCGTCACCCTTTCAGCACCGCAATCTCTCGGCTTTGTCCACGCGCAAGCCCGTGAGGAAGATAATTGAGTCCCCGAAACCCTCTTCACTTGTCGCGTTCAACATCATGAGCAGGTTCCGATATTTTTTTCCCCAGTCTAGTATGACGAAATTGGGTGACTATTCGTAACGACTCATACCCGGTTTTCAGCGGCGACTAACGGCAGTCCTTGATATGGAAGGCCCGCGCCGCTTCCCTCTGGCCCCAGGATTTGTCTTTAGTCACTTCATTCTTGGCACTCGGGATCTTGATCAATTGCAATGCCCCCCCAAATGCGCCAGAATTTCGGGCTTTTGATCGTTCCCCTCGGCGCATCCTGTGTCCTATCACTCCACCTCGTCGTGGTCAGTTGTTGACCGTTCTATAAGATGTTCGTGCCGGCCTGTTTTTCAACGCGTTTCCCCAGTGCAATTTCTAACAGCTAGCGTAGTGAGATCCTATTCCCCCCTCTCATACTTACCTCCCTAGGTCTTCCCTTCTGGGTGACTCCCTAGGTAGATTCAGTATTTATGAATCTCGCCTAATCTACAAAGGGTTTTGCGGTTTTTACCGTTCCTATAAGATCTCTCTGCGTTTCTTACCCCCTCGCGTCCCTGTTGTCCCCCCCCCTTTCGCGCGCTTCTTTTTGCTTCAGAAACCCGCGACTTACCCCCTGTCTTGGTTTGGGAAGACCGGTCTCAGTTATTCCCATCTCTTTCGCAATGTCCCCACGCCTCACGAATGAAGATTTCCTTTGATTTTTGCATTACTTCCCCTTCACTCCTTTTTTCTATGAGGGAAATTGCGATAGTTTCCCTCTTCTTTTCATTCCCCTCCTTTCCTCCTCTATCCATTCATATATCTTTAATCCTCTCCTTTTTTTTTTCTGATTTATATCTCGAATCTTGTCTTTTTCTTTCTTCCTTTCTATTTCTTCCTATTCCCACCTATCCCAACAATCTGATATATTATGATTTCCGTTATTTCTCTTCACTTATTCTTACTTTCTCTTTCGCCTGAAAGGACCACTTCCAGTAGTGACCTTCGTCTCTCTCCCCTCAAAAGTAATATTGAGAGTTCCTTAAGCCCAAAGCCATCCACGCCGCGGGCGCTGAGGACGAGCATTTACGGCCAATTCCCCTTGCAACACAGTCACCCCTTTCTTCGTTGCAACCCCCCGTACCTGCTAGAGAGTATATCTCTATCGTCGAGCGAGCCTTCCCTCTATCCCAGCAGAATTCCCAACACGCCGAATCGGCGTCCGTTGCCTATGCAGGGTGTATGTGTCTCCCGGCATAGACTTCCCTATGGGGAAGATGACAAATGTCCCGAGTCTTCCAAACCCTCGTCATCGCGACAGTTCAATATTACTGGAAGGAAGAGGTCGATCTCCGGGCGCGCGCCCGCGTTTGTGCGAGGCCTAATTCCGCCTTTTCGGCCATTTTTTTCATGCCGAATGATACTACCCCCCAGGCCCCTGGCCATGGACAGTTTCACGCTCTTCCCTCAGCGAGTTGTTTTTTGACGTCGTGCGGGGACCGTTGTCCCTGATGCCAAATCCCTCCGATACCAAACACCACTGGTTTTCCTTCCCTGTCGCCAATCGCATCAATGTGTTTTTATAGCTGAGCCTTGTTGCACAAATATCGCCGCTAATCTGGTCCCCTCGCACTCTGCCATCGCCGTGCCCCACCGAAGCGCAGGCATCTAGCCTGCGTGAGCTTATTTTTCATCGCCGTCTTGCGACGATTTCTGGTTTCCCGCAATTTTCTGCGCAGAACAGGTGCGGAACTTCCACCCGACCTTCTCGAATGCCGCCGTCCGTTTAGGCCCTTTGCTGCAATAGTCGGACAGTCGTCCGGTCTTCTTTGGCGCGCTTTTTTTTTCCGGTCAAGAGGGAGCGTAACACAGTCCGATCAGCCGACATACTACCCCCGAACTACCGGCAGGGGCGATTTCTTTATGTGACAGAGATAGAACCGAGGCATTGGCTAACCGGTACTGGCTTTTTCCTCCCTTGTTGCACCAAACCGCTCTTTTGGATCCTACTCCCGCCTATCAACTCACCCCTCAGGGTTCACACTTCTTGCGTTGTTCTTCCCTCCCCCCTTCCCCCTCCCCCTTACGCCCCTTTTCCTTCCGTGTTTCCCCGACTGACTCCACTGTCCCCCCCCCCACCCCCCCCTCCCCCGACCCCCATCTGCCCCTCCCGTCATCCCCTCCTCACCCCTCTTCTTTCAAATACCCCTATCTCCCCACCAACGGCTTTTCCCCCCCACTCTCCTCCCCCCCCCGCCTTTTCCCCCCGCCATAGGTTGCTTCTAACCCTCTTCCCATTCCTTACTCCACTCTTATCCCCTTGTCCTCTCCGTACTCCTTCCCCCGTATCTTTCAGTCAGTACCAATGAAAACCTCGGCTACTTCCGCACGCGAGATCACGCCCCTGCGCACGTCGCGGCGACAGCGGCACCGATTCCCGCTCCCCCTCGTGGAAATCCCGTTCGAGGGCACTTAGTTTTCGCGGTATCGGCATTTCAAGATAGAAGACAGACAGTCTGTCCCGCGCAATTCCGGCCTCGACGGCGGATCGAGTTCGACAAAAAGGCCCACGTTTAAGGACTCTTGCCCGACTGAACAGAACCCTTTTTCACGAGCCTCGTCTCCGGTACGAAGGTTGGCGTATGAGAAGATTAGGATTTGCCCCTAAGCCCCCCACAAAGGGGCGCCACGAGCGCCGGCGCGGGCTCACCATATGTCGCCCAAGGCACGAGACGAATATTCGTCTGCTTGAGCACCGACACTTGCCGGAGTTCTTATATTTTCGCGAGCGCATTAATTAATACCTAACCGCCAAGACCTTTGAACTCCTC
>Ga0179593_1380649_pt1 | contig 12114 bp, 11 predicted proteins | sample CZODoug2_1_08_16_FD_185931 | JGI IMG/M metagenome (GOLD analysis project Ga0179593, IMG submission 185931) | Vadose zone soil fungal communities from Angelo Coast Range Reserve, California, USA - CZODoug2_1_08_16fungal (PacBio error correction) | ecosystem: Environmental > Terrestrial > Soil >... | reverse complement strand
TTCTTTTTAGTGATGAAGTTTCAATCGCAATCGTCGTAGTTCTCTTCTTACCCCTGCCATTTACTTTAAGTTCTCAGGCGAAAGGTTTAGTGAAACCCCGTTCCTCTAAAAGCTTTGCCCGGCTCTCGCAGTGTCGTCATTATTCCCGTACTGGTCGCTTTTCTTTTCATATCAGGGCTTATCTTTACAGGCAAACGTGAGTTACTACTCCTTTTGTTTTTTGTTTCCTTCCTTTGCGATTAAGAGACCGCCGGAAGGGCCGGCGGCCTGTTTTGAACACCTTTTTAGTTGCCGCCCTTTGCAACCTCTGCGCCACTGGTCTTAGACGAATGTCTTTGCCTTCATTGCCGCCCCCCCGCGATCATCGATTCCCGCATGGGCACGACTCTTTATCTTGCTTCCACACACCCAAAGCTCTGATACCAGCCGGTCTTAGAGATCAGGCGCTCGCCGTTCCGCCGAATGTCCTGCCGCTCAACCTGCAAAATGTACGCGTGCTCTCAGACAGAACGGCCCTTGTCGTTTTTCTGGCCGCCGTTGGTCCGGTCTCACAGCTTTGCATCAAATATCCTGGGGCCTTCCCTGACGGGAATAACCTCGCTCGATTACTATCCAGCAAGTTCTGAAATTTTCTTAGACTGGGACTGTCGTTTCTTAACGTGGGAGCGTCTTGAACCTTTCCCGCTCTTGAAGAGGCAAATCCCCCCCCCCTCTTTTTGTGTCCGAAGGCAGACTTGGCGGCGAGGAAGTCTCCCATGGTTCATTCTATGATTTTTTTCGCGATAAGAAAGCACGAACTTTTCTTTTTTTTGCACGTATCAGGGGTTTCTCTCCCCCGCGTTCATCTTCAGCATTGCACAAGCTATGGGCTTCGTTTCTCGTCCGAGGGTGTTCGAATTTTTCACTGTGGTCCTTGCGCTTGTTTCTTGACCAACGGCGAGGCGCCACCCTTTTTTCTTTCCTTTAGGTTATTTTTTGTTTTAAAAATCGCTTGGGGGAGTTGTTACTCCAGCAATTCTTTTCTCCTGCGGCCCCCTGTTGACCGGCGCTTAGGCGCGCCGAGAGATCCACATCGAAAACCTCTGTGCCCAGATCATCATTCCCCTATCTTTCTTGTTTGTCGGTCAGATTTGACATGGCTGATACATTTTTTTTGACTCCCCAAAAGTGTTTGTGGTTTACCGTTCCCTGTATAAATGACCTTTCTTTTGCGCTCTTTTTTTTTTTTAGTCCGCTCCTCGGGACAGAACGGCGAGGCGACGTTTTACAGTCTGTTTTGCTTCCCCTTCTAAAATTGCGTGCAGTCCAGTTGGGAACTATCAGAGGTTGCTTTCCCGTTCTCGCTTGGTGGACTTGCCGAAGTTTTTCTTCCCAGACATTCAACAAGAGGGGTCTCAGCGGCCAGTTTTTTTCCCTGTCCCGCGTATCCCCCCAAGTCTGACGCGTTCGGTTTGTCGTCTCGGTGATACAGGTTGTGGCCCTCGCTGTTTTGTTCTGTATTCTGCAAAGCCCTGTCAATTGCGGGGATGGGACCGTCTCTTCTCAGCCCCGGTACTCTATAGCGGCAGAACACTCTTCCTGCTCTCTTTTTTCTGAGCAAGCCTTGATTCCGGCTTCTCCATTTTCTCCCCGCTGAGTTTGCTCCTTCAACGCCCATGGTCTATTCATATCGCTTTCCTCTTCGTTTGTTGCTTAGATTTCTGAATACAAGGGTTTACGGATTCCCTCCTCCACTCTCGCCTGCTACTCCACTTTCTGAGAAATTTTTTCTTTTTCTTTCGAGGTGCGATAGGAGACACCTCTTATCCCTCGACTGCCATCCCCGCCGCGTCAGTGACAGGTCTTGTACTCGAGCTCCTTTTATTTTTCCCCCAAGGTCGTTTTTTGGCCAACGCCATTCAGGGACCTTTCTCACCGAGACGATCACCACCCTCTTTCCTTATTTCCTTTTGGAAATACTCCGAGAGCATTATGCGCGATACATCATAGGACTCCCCTATTCTTCTTCTCCCCTTTGGTGTCCTGCTCCTTTCTCAAGCAGACCCGATGATAGTTCGCCAAGACTGTTTCCCTTTATTCCGCTAGATCTTGAAGCCCAGACTCAATCTTGTCGGGCTCGCTTTGCTAACGATTTCGGTTTTTCTCACTTTCTTTTCTGGTGACTCTCCTTTTTCGCGCTTATGTTTTTCTCCCAGGTGGGTACCACCACCGCCCCTCTTGTTTTGATGTGGTTGTTCCATGCCCTCTAATTTCCCGTCCTCCCTCCCCTTTTTACGAAATACTCGAGGCTCTGACTCATCTTTTGTTTTCTTTCCCCCCCCCAACAAATTTTTGCCGATGTTTACTTCTCCCGCACTGTTTTTTCCCCCCATTTTTGATTTTCTTTGCTGTAGTACTCAGATTTTGGTTTCTTTCAGTCCGTAAGTGCTCCGCTTTTCTTTTTCGCGTGGCTCCTTTCTCTTTTAGCTTTTCCCGCAGTGCCGTTCACGCCAGCAATTTTTCAGGAGCGCCCTGGCTTTCCATTTTGTCTATAAATTCAACTCTGTTTTTCCACCCCCGCTTTTCGGTAACACCTGCTCCCTTATTTCTTTTTTCTCTCGACGAGAATCTAGAGTCTGCGTATTGAAGAGAGTTCGCCCTCCCCCGTCAAACGGTCCTTTTATCTTCGCGTCTCCATCTAAGCCTTTTTCTTCTCATTTTTAAGCTTGTTGCTTGTCACGACTGCCTATTTTTTTCTGCGTTCCCTTTTTTGACATCGTTCGCGTCGGCGTTCCTTTCACCCCCTTTCCTTGGATGTACTTCCGAGCGCATTTTACAGAGGCGCTTTGCAGCTTTCCCTTTTGGATTGGTTGCTTCCTGTCCATCCAAGTCTCTTAGAAACGTGCCCTCACCACCCTCTGGTCTGTCTCTTTTTTTTCCCTTCCACTTTTTCGATGTTGGTGTCGGCCGCCTGTTCCGGCGGTCTTTCATAGAGCCCCTACGGCCTTTTACTTTTCTGAGCTTGATTTTGTTTAGCGCCAGCTCGCCCTTTTTTTTTTGAGAACGTTTTTTTCGTCTTTCCGGCATTCGCCTTGCGCCCCTGCACTTTTAAGCCTTTTGCCTTTGTCTTGTTTCCGCGGGGTTAACCCTCTTTTTTCAGTTTTTTTCCTTTTTTCCCGGCGCGTCTCCGTTCTGCGCCGATGACAATTTTTTTCTTTGCGTACTTTACATTGCTTTCCCCCAAATGTCCGCGTGGCCCATTCCAGATGCGGCTCTTCGCTGCCGGTCTCCTGAATCGAAAGTGGCGTGAGTTTTTCTTACTTTTTCGGGTGTGTCGTTCCGATACTTTTCTTATGCCAACTCCTTTTTCCCCTTGGGTACGCTTCTTGCTAGCAGAGACGGGGATGGTTTCCCAAGAGAAGCCAGACCATTCTCTTTCTCTCGAGACGGGCCTCGGTCTTGAGTGGCCTCCTCAGTCGAGATCGTTACTCGTTTGCGCCCTACCTTTTTTTCCCAAGGCACTGAACCGCAAGACTTCCCTCAACACTTTTTAGCGTCCAGCCCTCCGTTCAGCTTCCCTTCCTTTTTCTAAGCAAAAGTTCGGAACGACTTCGTTTTTCCCTCCCTTGGCGTTCCGTATGCAGCTCTCTTGTCCTGCTGACCTGCTTGCTGTTTCGCCCGTCTCAAGATTCTTTCCGGTTCTTTTCGGTCCATAAACTCCACCGACGGGCTCGTTTCGCTCACGCCTCTCCTTCAGACCCTTTTCTGGAGGAGGGTCGTTCTTTTACGTGTGACAGGGAGTCCCTCTTCTGTCCCATTTAGTTGAAATCGGCGAGCAGGATTTCGAGCAGTCACTCCCGGCTTTGGCTCTGCACTTTTATCTCGGTCTTGCCCCATCTATGATCCCTCTTCTTTTCGGTTTTTTTCGCCTGGGCTGTCCCGATTCAGGTTTGAATTATTGCGATCCCAGTCTTCCCAAAACCGTTCGCCGATGAGGTAAATCCTTTGCGCGTCGATCATGGTTCTCCCTTTTTCTTTTTTAATTTTTGGCCCTGGTTTTTAGCGTGTAGGGCAATCCCCCATGCCGCAGTTCCTCACCCTGAGCCTTTTTTCTTTTTTGAGCATTCCGCTTCTTCTTTTGCCGATTCTGGTCTGTTTGGCCCCCCCCCCCAGCCGCCTATGTATTATCGGATTTTGTTCTTTTTTCCTCTATAGAGCGCGGCTTCCTTGAGAGGGCTCACTCCTTTTTCAGGCCCTCGATCCCTGGTTGTCCTTGGGCCCTTTCTGTATTTCTGGCTTTTCTTGGTTCCACTTTCCTGCAAGACGGCAAGGATTCCTGCATTCTTCGTGTTCTGGCTGGTTCCTCTTGGTTCCCTGCTTGGCGACGCAAATGCCCAATTTTTGCCTTTCTTTCGCGTTTGCGGGCAATGTTGCTTTTTTGCCAACCTTTTCACTTTTCAGTGGCTAGCCAGCGGGGCTGGCTGAAAAAACCCTCTTGCTCCCCCCCAGAACTTCGTGGGTCATCGCTCGCGTTCTTAGAATACCACCTTTTTTCCCCTTTTTCGGTACTTTCCCCCCCTGTCGCCAAATCCTCCGCGCTCATATTTCGAGGCCAGGAAGAACCACACCCTTCTTTCCAAGCATGTCATCGCCACAATGGGGCTGCTGGTCTCTCTAACGGCAGCGAGCCATCCTGACCACGTTCTTCATTTTCCCATTCGAACTCAAATTTTTTCCATCAACCTGGAATCTCTCTTCCCTCCGTTGTTGTGGTGGACTGAGCTCTCCTGCTTTCTTGACGACCCACCTTTGTCTATTCCCTTGTGGCGCGCCACGACCATCCTTCTTTCAAGGCTATGCTCGCCTTTTTGACCATTGTGTCTCCATGTTCTTTTTGGTACTGTTCTTTTTATCTTGTTTCGAGGATTGTTTCGAGGTGGTTCAAAGCGTATCCGGATGCGTTCGCTGAATGTTATTCGTGTATGCGCTCTCCTCTGACGCTGATTTTCCACCATCGATGGTTTCTTTTTTTTGTCAGCGTTTTTTCGCCGGTTTTAGATGGCGTGCCCACACTGCGTTTCTTGAGGGGGGGGGGTTTTTGCTCTCTCGAAACAAAGCGCTCTGCGGCCTTCCTTGCGCTAACCCAACGCACGCTTTCCCTCTTTTGTTCACCCCCTCCTTCACCCCAAGCCTTTCCAGAACTCTTCCCCCTCCTTCCTTTAAGCCGGTTTGGGCGAGGAACGACCGACCCGACCGTGGGGTACAGTCATCTCTCCTTTTTCTTTTTCCAGCTTTTCTTTCTACCTTCTCTGGCACGGCCTCACGATGCAAGACTTTTCTCCGAAATTTGACGCGACCTTTCGCGCCCTTGCCTCCCATAAACGGGCGCTTTGGGCGCCTTTTTTTTTCTAAGCCCTTCTCTTTTTATAGTCCTACCTCGCCTTGAAGGACCTTCTTGCTGTTGGCGATTGTACCTCCCCCCTTCTAACTCCATTCGACGGTGCCCACCAGGCGGACTCAAGACCGCTTCATCATCCGCCTTTTTTTCTTGGGGTGAACCCCTTTCCTCCCTTTGACCAGCGGACCATGGCGCCCTGCCGCCGGGATCGTTCCTGGTTTTCTCTTCTGTTATGCAGGCCCTCACAGATATGGGTGCGCTCCCATCTCCGTGAGGCGCCGGCACTTCCCTTTTTTTTTTTCCGCCGAACCCCTTTTCTGATACAGCGATAGGCACGCACCCAAAGGAGCGAGCCCTTGCGTTTTTCCTTGATTTTTTTCTGGGGCTTTCTCGGTGTGGCCCGTTTACTGGACCTCAAAGTCGCCTTACTGGGGTGCGTTCTTTCTCTTTGTCCGCCAAATTCCTCTTTTCCCTCATCTTGTCGCGCAACAGATCGCCCCCCCCTTCCATCTACTCTAAGTCGTCCGCCTTTTTTGATTTCCTCAATTTGACTGACGCTCTATCATCCCATACCTTTGCGTTTTTCTTGGTTCTTCGTTTTTCCTTTTAACGTTTTTTTTTACCGGTGTCGGCTGGCACCTATCTCGCACTCATTTCTTATTTCTCCCTTCTAGAGTGCGTTTTTTCTTTCTCGTGACGAGGGAATGCTTTGTTTTGCTGATTTCCCCCCTCCCCCTTTTTTTCCATGTTCGCCCTAGACGTACGTTCGTGCAAGGCTTGCCCGAATCCTAGTTCTGCGAATTTCCTTCTCCTTCGCTCGCTCTTCCATTTTCTCCACGTTTCGGAGCCGGAGACCCGGCGAGCTCTTGCCTTTTGGCCACTCTACGCGATTGGTTATGCAACAGGCGTCGCTCTACCCTCCGGGGCTTTTCCAGGTTTTTTCCTGATTTCCCCGCCCGCCCCTTTTTTTGTCCCAACATTTTGACTTTCACTGCCGTTGGGAACCCTCCTATATGGAGTATTTCGTTATTGTCGCTGGCGTTCGCGTTATCTGCCTCCCTCAGCCTCCTTCTGACAGTTTCACCTATGGCTATTTGGCCTCTCCCCCCGACTATTGCCCTTCTTTAGGCCTAGGCTCTCATTCCAGAGACCGCGGAACGTTTCGTTCCCTCTCTCAAAACCCCTTTCCTTTTCATTCGGAGATCGGAGAATGACCTACGGCCCTGGAGTTTTTTCGGGTCCCTGGTAGATCCTTGGTCCTTTGTCCCTCCACTTCCCTAGCATGGGCACCCTTCCCCCAGCGACTCGGGAATAACCCCCACTGTTGCTCGAGTCCAGCGACTTCGTTAATGCGGGAGACTGGCGACCCGCGAACGGATGGTTCTCACCCTTTTTTTTTCCAAATAGTTTCTTGGTCCAAGCAAGCGGCCATTCGCAATTCGAGCATTCCCCTTGTTTGGACCTCCGATCAACGTTTGCCGCTAGTCTCACTTTTTTTTCTGCTGAGCACGCGATCCACAAGGCACCCGACTCACTTCTTTGCAGGGGTTAAACTCATTTGGCTTTTTTTTCTTCTCCTCCGCGGCGTCGGCAGATATGAGCATTGACCAAAGTAGGTTCGCTCTTGTAGCAGTTTCCAGGGCTTTTCACAGGTTCACTGTCGTTCTTCTCGGTCCACACAAAAGCTATGCCGGGCCCCCTCCCCTGTCATCTGGAGCGTCCTTATCTTGACGTCGGCTATAAGTGCTTCCCCTCCCCCTTATTTTCTCCTTTTCCCAATGGGACCGCGAACCTAGTTCGGCCGCTCAGACTCCCCATTTCTGCACCCTTACGGTTTGAGATTAGTAGAAGGGCCCTCGTAGGTCGAAATTTGTCGGTCAGTCTTTCCTTCTCCTTCCGCGGTTTCGTTCCCACCCATTCAACATTCTTTGGTTACAGGGGACATGCGCGAGTCCACAGGCTGATTCGCACCAGCAGGGTCCTTGCGAGATCGGTGACCTAATTCTCGGCAGCTTCTTAAAAAGTGTCGGGCCTCTCTTCTAGTAATCCCTTTATTACGTACCCCTGTCTGGAGAACTAAGGGTGGGGTTTGTTCTTCCAAGGCTCCCCCTGAGCTGGGACCGCCGCGTGATTCCAAACTAACTCGGGTTTTGGAGTACTATGATTCTTTCTTCAAGGCAGCCTTATCTCCCCCTATATTCCCACCCACAGCTCATTAATCGTGAGGGTGGTATGTTCTTTCCTTCCTTATGCTGGCACCCTTTCGACCTTGGCATACCGAAGTAGTCTCGCTCCCCTCACTTCGTATTGTCCCCTGCTGTGCACGTCTTCCAAGTCCTTCTTCCGGGTCTCCTCTCGCACGTCTGCAATTTTGAAAAAGCCTGGCTCGGAATGTTCCCTCTGCTTCCACCTGCTGAATCGGGTGCAGGCTGGAATCGCAGAGTTGAGTTTTTTCCTCCAGAAGTTTTTCCTATTAAAATTTTTTTCTCCTTTTCCTATTTTCCCCCCCACTTCTCCGTTGAGTTCGCCTAGAGAATCCCGGGCCCTTTTCATTATTTCCTCTCACCGCTGCGATTTCATGCCGACTATGTTTCCACAGGGCTGTTCCATTAGCGAGCTTTTTTTTTTCTGTTCGACTTCGTCGACCAAAGGCCCTCGATTACTTTTTCCGAATGTTCCCCGCGCTCATGTAAGTTTATTTATTTACTCGTACTCTCTGCATATCCAAGGTCGCGATATGTGTTCCCCTCCCACATCTTTCTTTTACCCTGATCACCACCCTAACGCGTAATGACAGGTTATTGTTCCCCCCTCTGATTCTTTTTCTTGGCCGATGACATCTCCTCTTTGCGTGACTTGTTTGGATGGCTGAAGCGGCTGTCCCCCCCTTTTTTCAGAACTCTTGTAGTTCTCCAAGCAATTTTATTTCGCCCATTAGCTCCTGTTCCTCCCCCCCAGATTTAATCTCGCGTTCCCTCGCCCGTTTATGTTCCCCGACTTTTTTTACAGATGGCCTTTGGCGCGTAGCTCCTTCTGTTTCTACTTCCCCCCTTTCCGGTTTTCAACATGATTTTGGTGCTCCCCGCGTCAGCCATTTTTCTGTCCCAAACGCCTTTTTAAATGAGGCATGCATTCCCGGAGGTGACCCCTGTCATTTTTTTTCTTGAACTCGTTTGACCCTCTTTTTCCCAATTCGAGAATTGAACACTTTCGGTAGTTCCTTCAGCTTTTTTTTCTCGCCGGCGACAGCTGCTCTCCCCCGCTTAAGGCTGCGTTTTTGCTCTCGTTTTTGTCCCGATCGCTGCTACCCTTTTTTTCAATGACACTTTCCCTTATCGCCTCTCACCTGAGCGCGTCCTCTAATCTTTTTCCCCCCCCCCATGTCCTGCCGTTGACATTCCGCTGCGGTCTCCTAACCCCCGTGATTTCAAACCTAGAAAGTCTCTCTCCTTTTGCTGATCGCCGAGTAAAGAAGAGGCTCCCCACCCATGTGGATTCGCAGTGTAGCTTGCATACTGCCTCCCGTGGTCCTTGCATTCGTTCCGGCTTCCCTTCTAACATTCTGTCGATGCTTCATGGCCTCTGATGCTGTTACGATTTTTTACACGGTTGACATTTGCGCCGGCCTGTACGTGTGCATATAACTCCCCCCTTTTTTAATCTTGCCTTGATTATTCCCGCGGGTCAGCGTTGGGACCATGCTATGAGAGTGTTTCTTCCCCCTCTTGGCGTCAGTTCTCGCTGAGAGCACGATTTGCCCTGAACAAGGCCTTCTGTTGTCTGCTCTTCCTCCTTCCTCGTTTTTCCTTCATCCTCTCGTTCGGCCTGTCTACTCATCTTTTTGACCTAAGACTCTCCTTCGAGCGCTTTTTGTTTAGCACTTTGTTTTCTTTTGTGTCTCCGATGCTTAGGCGTTTCGGTACGCACTTAGCGCTGCCTCACGTTTAGTCAGCTTGGTTCCCCCAAGGGCGGCGGATTCGATGTGTTTCACTTGGTTTTTTTTTTTCCGGTCAAGGTCTCGCTCTGTTTTTAGTGACCACATGGTTCCTCTGATCCGCCTTGCCTTCCCCCCCCCAAGTCGGAAGTTGGGCCGGTTTCAGCGTCGCTGCCTTTCTCCGCCCTGATCCTGATTTCAGACATTCTCTTTCCAGCTTTTTCCTGGATTTCATTTTCGATCGACTTCCTCGGCACTCTTTTTGCGTCCCTTTTACGAGCTCCTGAGACCAGAGACCGGGGTATGGTCCCCTCCCTTTATTACATTCTCTGCTTTAGTACGTGACTCAGCGCGACATTCGGGCTAGTGTACTGAATCATCGAGCTTCCTACTCCTGCCTTTTTTCCAACCACGACGTGGAACGCCGCCGCACCCCTTCCTCCTTGTCAATCCCTCACATTTGAAGAGTTTTTTCTGTCGGCCCTCTGGATGAAGCATCATTTATGTTAAAACGACTCGTCCATTTGGCTTGGTCCTGCGAAATATTTAGTGGATTTTTTCGGTCCCATTGCGCAGCTCCGTCTCCCCTTTCCTGTCAGTGTTCTAGGGCTTGATTGTCCCGTTGACCACGCCACGGGGTTTACGGCAGGCTCATGATATTTCTTTCTTAGCTGCCTTTGCCCTTCTTGAATCGCTTTGTTCTCGACGCGGATCGCGTTGTCCGTTCGGTCAAATTTCTGTAGTTTCCTGCGTCATGGTTTCGCCACTCGCTCTGAGTTCCTGAATCTTGTGTTCTGTTTCACTTTTCTTTGTGCTTCCGTCTGTAAATTTTCATTTGCTACTCCCAGTCCCCACCCCCGTTCGATCCCTGAGTTCTCGCTCTTGCGTGAAAATTGAAACCTGTGGTCCTTGTGGATAACGCTTTTCTTCCCGGGCCTCCCATGCCGAAGTTGTGGTCCTCCCTCTCGAGGTATTGGTCGTTATCACCGACCGGCTTCTGAGGAACGTTGCTGGTTTTTTCCCAAAGGAAACCGTCGTGTTTTTAGTTTTTTTCTCGAATAACGAAGCGCCGTCTTTGAAGGGATTGGCCAACTTTGGCTGCCTTCGATCAATGGCAGCTTTTATGGCCTCTGGGCCGCTCGTGCGCGGCGTAGCGCCTTTTTTTTTTCTTTTGGTCGTTTCGTTTGTCCTTTCCCAGACCTGAAAGCTTATTCTTCATCGCGGTTTTTTTTGTTTTTGAAATTGAGGTGCCTCCCCTCGAGCTTGTCCTTGACAAGGGAATCGTCTTAGTCGCAGTTTTTGATTTTCTTTTCCTGTCCTCCTTCTCGAATTATACTCTCGCCCGTTTGGCCGCATCGTTTTTCCTTTTCCCCAAAACCGCCACTGCTCAACGCGCCCCAACCCACTCTGGGTCCTTTTTTTGCTCCTTGCCCCAATTGGCTTCGGATCCTCCCTCTTTGACTGTTCCCCAATTCTCTTGAAGTATCTGACGTCCAGGCGAACCCAGTTTCGAAAGCGTTTATCTTTTTTTTCTAATGCCAGCGAGTCCTTTTTTTTTTTGGTTGTGAAAGCCTTTTCCGTTTTGCTTCTACCAGGATTTATCAAAATTTTGTCCTCTGGAACTCTTCTTTTTTCCGCTCCTGTTGAGGAGTCTCTTTTTCTTTTCCTTGGATCCTTTTTCGCACTCCCCCCTCCTTCTTTCAAGGATAGGCCCAATTTTTATTTAGATAACTCCCATGCCCTTTCCTCCCTGAGCATTTGGTTTTTCCTTCTGTCGAGCCATATGTTCTTCATGGCTTTGTTCAAGCCCCTTGATTTGTACTGGACGTTTTTTCTTGGCTTATGCCTAGGTGCCTCGAGACCACCTGCTCCCCTTTCGATATGTTTTTCGGTGTCGCGCTTTTTTTCGCGGCCCGAAGCGTGAGAAACGAGGACCGCTTGCCCTTCAAAAATCCTTAGCGCCCGATCTGCCTCCCCCCCGAAACGATGCACCGATGGTCACCAGCGTTTTTTTTTTCGCCTCCATGACTTTCACCCAAGTCACCCGCTCCTCTCTCTCCCAGACAGGAAGCCTTGCTTCTTGGAGATGACAAACACTCGACTCCGTGTGCGTCTCTTCGATCTTTTGCTTCCTTCACGCCCAGAAGGCATATGCCATTTATCTCTGGTACGGCCCGTCCTCTCACTTATCTCCAGAAAACATGCCGCGCTCCTCCCTCTTTCCTTGTTGCTTTTAAAATATGGGGCGTTTTGGCCCCCAGACGCAATTTTTTCTTTTGCTCCCAACTCTTTGCCCCCCCCCTTCCTTGCTGTGGGACCCCTCTCTCTCAACTTGCCTCCCTTTTTCACCCAACTTTTTGCAATTTCCACGTCTTTTCCTCATCGCCGTGTTGTGGGTCCTTCCCTCCCCCCTGAAACCATTCCCTTCCCCCCCTTCTGCCGTTATCGGCAACTTGGATTGAGTGTGACGGCAGACTCATCGTGTCCTCGGGTTGGTGCTTCCATCCTCCGTCTGACTTCCGGAAATTCGCGTATGTCGCGATTTCCTCCGTTTCTCCCTTCGGTTCGAGATGATCCTAACTCTGACAGGCGAGCTCGCGTGGAATGGATGCCTTTTTCCGTCTTGCTTCTTGACCCTGTCCTTTTTGGCCCTTCGGGAGCCCATCTCTTGGGGCGGCTGGCCCTGGAAAGAGCGTTTTCCTCAGAGCCCCTCTTCCAAATTCCTCGAGCTACGAAAGTTCGCTAGCATCTTGCATGCTCCTCCCCTTCCTTTCTATGTATCTGTGCCGGTCTCAACCTGTTG
>Ga0179593_1333208_pt1 | contig 12114 bp, 9 predicted proteins | sample CZODoug2_1_08_16_FD_185931 | JGI IMG/M metagenome (GOLD analysis project Ga0179593, IMG submission 185931) | Vadose zone soil fungal communities from Angelo Coast Range Reserve, California, USA - CZODoug2_1_08_16fungal (PacBio error correction) | ecosystem: Environmental > Terrestrial > Soil >... | reverse complement strand
GATCGCCGAGGAAAGGCGCATTGAGTTTCCACCGGGTCTTTTTACTTCCACTCCCCCCTTTTTTTTTTCTGTACTGCCCCCGAGGCCTCAAAGTCCCCATCGGCAGTTTTAGCAGTCTCCATGACCCCTGGATAGCGTTCGATCCCTTTTCTGTCACAAGAACCAAAGGTCTTTCCCTTGTAGCGTTTCCCCTCTTCTCTAAGCTTCTCTACCGGAGCCACCTTAAGAATTTAGGCCAGTACCGCTACGTGTTTCCTCCCTTCTCTAAGAATCGACCCGGCTGGCGTCAAGTGTTATCATGGGCATAGCGTTTAAGTGGATCTGACCAAGGCGGGACCCCCCCCTTCCCCCTCGTGAGATCTTTGATGCCCCGCCCGAGGTGAACGAAGAGAAGCGTTTTTGTTTGGCGTGGTTAGAGAAAACCTTTAGCAAGCGCCTTCCAGTTATTTCTCCTGGGTACTCTATTGGAACTACCGCCTTTTCCATCCTCCAACTTACCGGGGGCCTTTCACCCTCCCCCCAATTCTTTTTGAGAAGCCTCCCCCTACTCCTCCATTCCCTTCGTAATTGGTGACGTTTTCCCTTGTCAGACGATCTTAAATCTGTTATCCTTTCTTAGGCAGGAGTCCTTTTCAAGCCCCCTCGAAGAGTCGAGAATAACATCAGGCTCCTTTGTAGATTTTGGGCGTACGATCAAACGGCCCCCCCCTCCTTCTTAGTACTTTCCGGTAACACTCGGTCACCTTAAGCGGAGCCAGTTCAAACATGAACACAGTATCTCCTCTAAAGTTCTTTTTTTCAACTCCTTAAAGAGATTGAAGAAACTTTGCTCTGCCAAAGTTAACTAGTTCAATGTTTCTGCTTTAGTAGTGAATCTACCCCTCTTGACAGAGTCGATTTTCCCCCCCCCCCTGATTAAGCCTTACCTACCCCTCATACTCCCCCCCCTTTCTAAGATTTTCTCGCTATTAAATGACTTCCATGCCGCGGTCTTCTTCCCCCTTTACCCTCGTACTTTCTGCACTTTCACAAACCTAAGCCGGGTTCGCTTTATGCTTTGACCTCCTCTCCTTCACACTGATACTTCTTTTTGCAGACTGCAGAGTCGGCAGTGCGGAGGCCACCCTTTCCCTTTTGACGTCTTCTTTTCTTCGGCTCAACGCCCATCCCCGCGATCTAGGTGATCTCTAATTTGAGGCACATCGTCATCCTCCTGTTCCCGGTCCGGGATTTTTCTCGGCTACGTCCCAGGTTACTTATTAAGTTCTCCCTTCCTTTACAGAGGCTGATGGTTTTTATCTGTCCGCTAACGACCTTAGAGCAGTTGGACTCCTCTCTTCCCCAAGCCTCTTTCAGCTGGAAGTTTTTTTTTTCGCTCCTGAATTGTTCCACTGACTGTAATATCTTTCCCGCTGGGCTCGCGAGACACTCTATTTTTTTGTAGGGTTCGGGCGAGTATCTTTTCTTTTTTGAGCAGTTTAGTCCAGAAGTTTCTCCTCTAACGGTTCTCTGAAGGAGGTAGCTATGGCAAGGGCGGCCGACCTTTTCCCCCCTCCACCCCTCCCTTGTCCGTGAACAGTCCGAAGCCTCTCATTCCGCGCGTCTGCTGAAAATTTTTCCGCCGATCGTTTACAATATCCTTCCGGGCGCTGAGTCATTTTTCAGTTTCACTCAGCATTGTTCTCTCATACGGTTTCTGCTATCGAGGCCGTCCCCCAACTCCCCCCGCCCCCTTTAGACAGGTAAAAGCCTGGTCCTTTTTTTTTTCTTTCTCAGTGATCTCAAACCCCTCGATGCGAAGTGGGCGATTTTGTGGTTGTTGTTCGCGCGGCTTGCCCCCACGATTCCTTCACCCCACCCGAAAGGCACGAATCTTCAGGTCCCGGCAAATATGGTCCGGTTTTTTCTTAGAGGCCCATTGTCAGTACCCAAAGTTTGCTTCCCCAATTCTTTCTCGAAGGTCGCGCTCCTTCGTTTCTCTACCGGTCACCGCGCACACTCCTGGGTGCTAACCGTTTCCCCCGGAAAGCGTCATTCGTAACTTTGAAACGACCCTTTCCTTTCCCCATCTTATCCTTGGCCCGATTTTTAGACTATTCAGGCTTATTGGCCGTCCCCCCAAAGAACATTTTTAGATCTAGACTTTTTCCTCTTTTTATAGGATGAAAAGCTCTTCTCCCCATCTCTCTTAATAACCCCGTGTTGGGCTTCTTAGATTTATTTGACGAAGCATGGTTCCATCCTCATCTTTTCTAAGTCTCAAGAACCATGGTCATTCCTAGCAAGAGCCCCCTGGATTTCCCAGAAGTCCCTACGACTTCTCGAACAGTCCCAGCCGGAAGAGGTAGCACTCACGGTAGAGTTTTGCGAGGTGAGGAGTCTTTTGTTTCTGACAAATTTTGATACCGTTCACTCACAACGCAAGTTGCGTTGTCCGTTTCAATAAGATTGGGACCTCTGGAACCCCCGTCCTGACGAAGGCCCTCTATAGGCTCCCGGCGATCAGTAACACCCGGCACTCCTCTTGCAGTGCCCGCCTTGCCTCGGATCGCATTTCGCGGGTGAGTCCCAGGAAGTTTCACGCTCGGCCCGAGAACAAACCACTTGCCCCTTCCCCCCCCTTCCGGAACCCAGCTGTTTTTACTACACTGGCTGATCAAAAACTTTTTGAGCCGGATTACCTTGGCGCTTAGGATTTTAGAAGACCACTGCAGACCGTGCCCAGACTTCTCCAATTGTCACGTTTTCTTAAAAATTGACCCCTGTGAGCCGTACTGACTGGCAGATACTCGCGCCCTATTTTTCACCCTGCAGTCTCGCCTTCCTTTCCTGCCTTTTTCACCCTCCCCTGATCATTTCGTGTCTTCCCTGTTTGCCATAATTTATGGGTTGGCCCAGTGCTCTCCATGGTGACCATGTCCTTGCAACCCCCTTCCTCCCCCGACCCTCCTTTACCCTAAAATTAGATGTCGCTCACCTAGCTTTCAAGGAGAACCATTTACATCTGATTCCTCCCCCACCCCCGTCCCTCATTCCCACAACGCGGTCTTTCGTGCCTTCCCTCTTTGGCCCCCCCCTCTACGACGTGGCTAGTAGGAATTTAAGGCTGTGGCCTTCGAATTGTGAAGGTCCGTCCCTTTTCCCCTGAAATGAGTTACATGGCCGAAAGAGCGCCCCTTCCTGGCCATGATTACCCGGTTATATGATCTCCCAAGAAATAGGTTCCCCCGATTGTCTTGGATGAAAATCCCCCCCTGACTTTAGTCCCGATTCCCCCCTCTTCGCCATCTGCCTATATTGCAGGTCCGTTGATTTTCTTCCCAAACCCCGAGACGTTGTGTCGTCCTTCCTAGTTGTTTCCCCGGAGTCGGTTAGTCTTTGGTTCTTTCCTGGGACGGTGACGCCTGTTATTTGCCGCCTTGTCAAAGACGTCAACGCATGGAGCCTTTTGTTGCCAGATCGGGAATGTCGTCGGTCAAGTCACCTTCTCAGCCCTTCTCTCATGGGATGACCTCCCCGTTTTCAACGCCAGCAGGTCCTCCTGAACCTTCAGTCCTTGCGGGTCTTTCGTAAAGCCAGTGGGTTATTCCCTCTAGATAACTTACGGCCTTATCGAGGCGCCGGCCTTATCTTATTCGCTATTGGTGTGTTTGCTTCATCCAACCGGTGAAGCTTAAGCTTTTCCCAGTCCGTACGTCCGGAGCCGGGACAAGTTCCATCGACATCCTTGCGTTCCTTTCGACGCCCTGGCCTTGAGCGAACTTCCGCCTCCCCTACGCAGTCGGTCTCCCCAATGAGGTTCCAGCTACGTTGCCGTCGCTTGCAGACCGTACCCACCGACTTTTTGAAATTATTGTGCTTCCCCCTTTTTGCAAAATCGTGCTTAATGAATATCTTTTATCTCTTGGCTTCCTCCAGGGTCCTGTAGGGCCTTTTTTTTTAGCCCTCACATGTTCACTGAATGCCTAGGTTCGTCCCTTCAGTTGCCGAGGAAACCCCTGACCCAAAGACCTAGGTCCCCCCATCCCCATGGCTCATAGTAAGAGCGTAATTTCCCCGTGATTGCCCCTCCTGCCCTTTAAGCCTACATGATGTTTCTGCCTTAATTTACTGCGATACGGCCTGCCCTTGGCTCTAAGTAGCCTTCGTCGCCCATAGATTCATGACTTCCTTTTTTTCAACCCTTTTCTTAATATTAGCGGAATATTGACCCGCTTTTCCCCTTTCCTGTTGAGTGTCTTAACTCCTTGCACCCCCCCCCCCCCAGTTAATGTGATTCTCCTATATCCCGAGGTTTCTTCTCTGTGTGGGCATCCACACCCATAAATTTTTTATTTTAGATGGACTGCCATTCTCCCCTTTCGACTCTTCTTTTCGGAGACCCCCCCCCCCCATATTTTTATTTTCCCATAATACTAAGTGTTGTTTTTCTCTATACTTTGAATGCTCAAGCGACCATCAGATTTTGATTCCACTCTCCGGGTAACGTCGAATTAACCCCCTTTGGTGGTTTGGTTTTATTGACACACAGCGCAATACTCTTTTGCTCTCCGGATCTCTCCCTCACATGGGATAGCGTCGAAGGTGAAAGAATCCCCATCCGCAATTTGTGCTTCTTTTGGTGAGCCGAAGATGATTAAAGGTTATCCCAACCCTTTCAACCACTATCGTGGCCCGATTTACCGTTGTCCCCCCCCCTTTTTTCCGGATTCAATCCCGAGCACCCTTAGGAAGGACAGACATGGTATGAAAGCTATGCAGGACTTCTTCCAAATAGAGGCGTTTCCCTAAAGCGTTTCTGTTCACGATGCCTTTCGATGAGACCATGGTTAGTGGTAAGATTTCCTTTTGTTTGACCCTTTTACCAGTGGAACTAGAAAACGGGTTCCGCAAATCTCCAGCCCCTCACAACCGGTGACCCACAGAGCGGTTCCGAGAAGGCACTAAACTGGAATAGACCAATCAATTCTCTGAGATTCTTCCATCTCCCCTAAAAGATTCTTTCCTGCAAGCACACCACTACTTCCCCCCCCCCCTTATTAATTGGGGACAGGTTTCCCTACACTGTCATCAGTGATAATTCTCTTTCTCGAAGAATTCATTTGCCCCGGGTTTCTTGATTAATCTCGAACGATATTTATCTTTTTTCCCCATATCTCTAGAGTACCCCCGTTTGTCTGGCTTCTTAGCTGGAAGATCCAATCCCGGTATTTCTGTACTGTTACAGATTCCCCCCCTGCCACCGACGGCCAGCCCTTTACACCCCCGAGCCGGAATCATCATCTGTTCTCCTCGTAGGAGAGGTCCCCCCGAGATTTTTGATGCAATGTATGCGTGTTCAGTACAAACGAAAGTTTTCCGACCTTTGATGATGGATTCCCGAAATAGTCTTGAACGTTCTTCGTCCAACCCCCATGAACCTAATGAGCTGTACCGACCCTCGTACTTCAGACAGTGCCGCCCCGCTACACTCTTTTGAACTTAGTTTGAGAAACTGACTCCCCTTTGGTCTCAACGCAGAGCAACCCCCCTCCCTCCCAGAAATTTCTTGGATTTTTTGAAGCGATAAGGCTTACCCCACCAGCCTCCGTTTTCTCGGTTTTGTAGTGCCCGTCGGAAACTCAATATTCATCTTCCCCTTCCCCTGAGAGCCATCGGAGCAGTTCGTTGTTAGATTCTCAAGTGTGCTTTATCCCTCAATCACGTCGCTTCACTCTTGTTCTTTTTTGAGCAGAACCAGTAGACAGCTCCTTCAATTTGCCCCCTTGGAGTTCGCGGTTTGCGTTGAATACGGCCTTTCTAGGATAGACCTGCCCCCCCACCGGGAATTCCCGATCTTAGTCTCGCCCCCCCGCGGAATTTGCAAGTTGCCTCCCCCCTCCCCAACGCCAGTTCTCTCATTGGACAGCTTTCTTCGGCAAGTCAAGTTTTTTCCTGCGTTGGCGCGCTGCAATTTTTTCTCATTTGCCAGACCTTGACCTGCGGGCCTTTCTCCCTCCCCCGAGTTGAGCTGTACGCGATTCGGATTTCGCCGGGGTGCTTTGACCATCCACTCTTAGCACAATTATACTGTCCGCTAGAAGTCTTGGCCCACCCTCCCTTCCCGAATTAATCCTCCCCAGCGAGCAGGATAATGCGATCTCTTCATGAGGAACCGGAACCACTTTATTCTCCCGATAAGCACGGTCGCCTTCTTTTATTTTCAGGAACTCCGACTGGAGAGGATTCCCTTCTTCCCCAAGTAGATAGGAGTTTCTCTTTAAACGACGGCCTCGAAATGTAACCTCCTTGTTAGAAGCACCGATCCCTTTCCTTCTAGTTAAACTAGATTCGTGCCCCAAGGGGAAATTGTCAATTTTTATTCCCAGGTTTAGTACTATTGGACTGTACCCACCACCAGCTAAGTTCGATAAGGGCTCACCAATCCCTTCTTTTACAGGTTGACGGTCCCCCCTTCAGTCCCTCCGGTCATAGCACCTCTTATTTGTCGGTAAGGTAGGCTTTCCCCGCCCTTTCCTGCATATTTTGACCGGACACAGACACAAGTAACTTGGCTATCCCTTAGACTCTTTGCGTCCAACTGCTGCCCGAGAATAAGCCCTTTTTAGGTTTTCCCCCCCCACCCAGCGACCGGATTCCTTTTTCCGATGAACTTCGAGAACGTAGTTTATTCTTCATTAGGGTCGCCACCTCTGCCCACGTTCTATGCCCTCTTGAATTCCGACCTACCCTTCTGATCCGGGATCCGCTCATGCCCCGACTTTTCACAACCTTATCTTCCCCCTACTCCTCAATCTTTGTTTGTCCTCCCCTCCACCGAATAGTTCCTCCCCTTTTTCCTCGGTTGCAGCATCCCCTTATCCCAAGAACCCTGCTGCAGTCACTTCCCCCTCACATTGGCCCATATGTGTTAGGCGAAGTTCAGGAAATAGCTAACCCTTCCCAGGCTCTCTCCCGACTCGTTTAGCGTTCCCCTTGACGAGGCGCTGGGCGGTAACCTTTTCCTTCCAGAATTACCTACAGCAATCTGTTGTTTTAAGGTAAGAAGCTATCCTCCTGGCAGCGACATTTAACCCTCATGTGTTCCCCGATCTCTTTATGCCCCCTGTAGATTCTTCACCCTTGGTCAATTCTTTTTCATTTTTCAACATGTATGGTGCAGCCTCGGGTGTCGGTAACGATACCGGCGACCTCCCCCACCAAAGAGTACCCCTTTTTACCCACTTCCCTACCCAGCTAGGTCTATAAATGATGAACCCATGTTTTTTTCTTTCCTTAAGCTCCACTGTAGTTACCGCCTCCGGAGGAGTTTAGAAGGAAGCAGAAATCTCTAAAGACTCCTCGAAACTTCCTAGCCTCCCCCCCTAAAGAAGAGAGACGGATCTTCTTTTGGTGTATTTCCCGAGTCTTTACTCATTTATCTTCGCCACCTTCCCTTCCTGCGATGGTACATCTCCTGGATTCCCTTTCTAAGCATGAAATTAATGATAGTGCCTGCCCGATCCCGGCATTGGCTGTTTTCTTTTTGACCCCAGACAGGATAAACAGGCTTTCCCCTCTCGAAGCCTTCCCCCATAAATAGATTGCAAGCGAATGGTAAACCACCCTATGCCTTTTGCCCTCTCTCTTTTCGAAATTGAAGAGAGAGCCCCCCTAGAGAGTTCCCCCCTCATAACTTGGACCACTCTCTAAGGTGGCTCATCCGGATTTAAGGACCCGGCCCATAGATATAGTCCCATTTTTCCCTTATGTCGATATTCCCTTCCACTTGAGAACAGCGAAGCCTTGTAATGGCCACTTACCCCTTCCTCCGATCCCCCTTTTTCTAACCACCTGAACTAAGGGAAGAGCTGTGGTGTGGACAATCCAAACTTTGAATATCGAGCTTCCACCCTCGACCGATAGTAGAAATGCTCTCTTTCCCTTGACCTGAAGTACGGAGAACCTTTATAGGGTGTAGTTGAGATTCTGAACTTAAGAAGCATCCTTCCATGAGAAGGTTACTGGGAGAGGCCAGGGTCTTGACTCCAAGGAGCTTTACTGACGCCTCCAATTAAACTCCCCGTCCTGTTATATAGTTCCCCTCCCTTCAGACAGTATTTATTCAGTACACGGCTTAGTAGGGATACTCCCCCAGAAAGATTTCGTCCCAAGACAGCAGGCCTTTCCTCCTCTTCTCCCTCTCTTGAGACAGGCGAACCCTTTCCTCCCAAGACAGGCAGAAAGTTGACCTCGGAGCATCTCTCCGATTATTCTGGCGTCTCTGTGTGGTCCAGGGGGAACCATCGGTTTCTTGCCTCTGGCTTTTCCAGATGTACACCTTTTTCCTTCTCTTTGATAGAAGACCCTTCCCACTTCCCTAGTACAAAAGGCTGATCGAGAGTCCTCCCCCCAACCAGGATTTCCTTCACGAAGAATCGCCCTCCGTCGGAATTTTTTTTGACCAAAGAGGTGCATTTCCGCTCTTTGTTGGAAGTGCCTCCCCCGTCAACACCCATTTCCGTAGTTCTCAGGAGTAGGTGCGGCTACCCAATAGTTTTTTTCCCTGCTTAAGAGATGATGAGTATGGCCTTTTCTGGCGGACATTGATAGAGGTCCCAAGGACCTGATCCCGGATCCTCCCCCCCCTTTCGCGAGAACATTTCCGACAACCCTCCCCCCCCCACGAAAATCGGTGAAAACTTATGTTTAATGCCGCGAGTCATCCCCCCCTCTTCAAGCCCGATATTGTCCCAGATGACTTCCCTCTTTGTCTTCACCTCAGGAGGAGTCCCGCCTCATCCTTTCAATGTACGTGTCAAAAGAACTGTGTTCTTCCTTTTAGATAAATTTCTTCTATTAGGAAGTCTCAAACCACTTTCCGGTGATTTGATTCCCTTTCTCCGCCCGATCCGTTAATGGTATCTAGGAGTTTTTTTCTATGCGAGTTAGTACCACAAGAAATTTAAGTTTCTTTTACTTCGTCTCCTCTATTCGCCGGCTCCCCTCTCTATTTAATCCTCCCGTCTTTCTATCCGATGTGAATGATCCGCATGAAGATTCCGTGACGAGAAAGGACGGCCCCAACCTCTTTCTTAGAACACTTAACAACTTGTTTTTTTGTTAAGGTCCCCCAAGCTCCAATCCGCTTGCGAGTCTTCCCATGTGGTCTTTCTTCAAGTCCCTTTCAAGTCCCATCGTCAAGAGGCTTCAGTTCGGCCATAGAAGATTCTTCTACTGTTATCAACGAAGATTCCCAGAGCGTGGGCCGGCTGATTCATCGCCCAGTTCCCAGGTGGGAATTACTGGGACGAATTCTTTTCCCTGGTCTGGAAGAGCTGTGCTAAATGATTGAGGAGAAGATTTTTGACCGCGTCGTGATTCACTTTCAGTTTTTTTCCCCGGACTTGGACGCGCAACTGATCCCTCCTGCCAAAAATTGTCTTCGTCGAGATGGAGACCCCAATTAGCCTTCGCTACCACCTGACCTTTCTCTTCCCAGTCATTACAACGATTTGTACTCGCAACCAGTGAAGAACTTATTCTCTTCCCCCATTTTGTGACTTATTTCCCATTGTAGGCGAGCTGGAACCCCACTCTTGCCCGCCGTACTCGGCGTTCGACGCCCACGCGTAGGTGCCAGTGTCTAGCTACTAGACCCTTTTTCTTCCTTTGGCCGGTAGATCCCATGGTCCTTCTTGGCCGGGAACCGCCACCATTTTTGTCAACCACGTCTGGCCGCCCATTTACAACAAAGAAGAAATAACTTTAGCCCCGGAGGAGCTAGAGGGCAAAATCCCGTCGACTTTTTAACTCAACGTCTCCTGCGAATGGAGTAATGATTATAGCTAGAGGAATTTTTCCCTTAATCAAATAGGCCCCTTTCTCTTTTTCCCTTTTCTTTTTCTTTTTTTTTTCTTTCTTTTTTTTTTTTTCTTTTTTTTCAAGACGAGGAATGCAAGCTGTATGCCCCCCTCTTCAACTGCAGTGAACGCCTCGAAATGAACAATGAACCCCAGTGAGGTCCAGACTTGCCAACCCCCCCGCGTTGACGGACCTTACGATCCACACCGTCCTCCTTCTAAATTTCGATGTGATGAGATGGACGCTCTCCAAGAGCGGCGATTCGCCCCAGTGACAACTACCCCTCTCCGAATTTCCGGAATAGGAGAATTTAAGAGGAGCTTTCACGGTGGGGTAGACCCCACCCTAAATTTATTATGAACTAGTGTGCGTAGATCATTCTTTCCATCTTTCCTTATTATTTTTTGTTGTCCTTGGCCCCCCGTCACGGTTTCGGGGTCTTCCAATCGTCCGTTTTATCCAGTTCTCGCTTTTTGTGTCATTAAGCCTGAGGAAGGGCCTCGTGTCGTGCACGGAGCTCCGTTTCACTCGTACCCCGGCATCCTACGAGCGTTGTTAACCTGGGCGATGATGTCCTCAGATCTGGTTTTTTTTTTTTCTTAAACATGAGCCTGTGGCCACCAGCTGTACGATCCTTCCCCCCCTTATTCGGCCGGTTTGTACTATTTCTGGCCCCCAAGTCCTGTCGCACCATTGTTTTTACCGGATCACCTGTTTCTTGGGCTAGCATTGGCCACGGGCTGAGAAACTGGGGGCCATGATCGGACTTCCCCCGCCTGCCTTATCCCGCCAGATCTGAGGTAAAATCGAGCGAGCCCCTGATAATTCTTCGCGAAAACTGCCATTGCCTGTGAACTACCCCTGTTATGTGGCGGTGTGCATCTTCTGCCAGATACATTTTCGTGGGCCTCAACGCAGCCGTACGCACTTAAAAAAGGCGAAGAATCATGTTTTGGGATCAATTTATTGGCCTTAGGTACCCCTAGATGTTTTTTTTCATAGTTTGGCCTTTGGGGGCGTTTGTGCCTCCCTTGTAGCCCATCTTGAAGTTCACCCAAGAGGGGGAGTCCGAAGTAAGCTACCTAGGAAGACAGAGTTTTTCGACATGAAAGAACCTCCCGGAATCAGCAGGAGAAAAGGCAAACTTATGTGAGAAGCCGTTTGCCCCAGTTCAGCATGGAAACGAAACCCAACAATACTTTGGCAGATGGCCTCTTCCGACAGATCAGCAAATGTCGAAATTTTCCCAAATTCTGCGCCAAAATCGAAATCTTAGTCCCATGATTCCCACCCTGGTTTTAAGTTCCCCCCTCTGTATTCGCCTTCGGGGCCGACCCATCTCCCCCCGGCGTTTGCCGATGTTGGGCCTTTTGCCTGATCTGTATCACCATGCCTTTTTTTAACTCCGTCGTCCCCCCCCTCTATTTCCTCCGAATAAGTGTTTTTTTTGATTTCTGTCTGGTCCTAAGAGCGTTCAGGTATACCTTGACCCGATACAGCCCAGCGGCCGAATCGGCCTTAGAGGGGCTTTTTTACTCTAATCAGTTCCTCCCTACATCTTTTTTAAACGTCAAATCGCAGAGGGAGCTTCCGAATCCTTGCGGCCTGGAGCTTGAAGGCGGCGCGCTGGACTGACCCTGGATACCCCTTAGGATCAACTTTCCAGGATGTTGAGGTGCCCCCCTTTCCGGACATCGACTCCGTCCCCCCCCGCACCTAGTAATTAGGTTTGCCTCTCTCTCGTCTGTTGAACCAGCCTAGTTTCGTGGAGATTTTCGCACAAGCCCCAATACTGATTCATTGTGACGACATGATGTTCTCGCCCTGTCGAGGGTCAAGGCCTTAATTTCCAGAAGCCCTCTCCCAACCCCTCCCCGGTTCAAAATTCCTCCCACTGTTTTTCCTACTGGAATAGTTTAATTCGACATTATCTTACCCCGCGCAGACACGGGTCGTCCCGTGCCCTTCCTTCTTGCAGCTACGCAGCGACTATCCCCTGGCATAACTTAATTCACTAGAAAATTCTTCGCTGAAAAAAGGCCCCCTAATTTCGCCGGGCTTTATAGGTACTGATCGGATTAATATAGAGTCCCTTTATCCCTGAAGGAGTCTACTTCCCCAGACTTCCAACATGGGAGTTTCTCGACAGCATCATGCAGTAGAACCTTAGGTCCTCTTCCGACGGGTAGCAGGAATGTCGACGGTTTTTGGGCACCCGGAAAGGAGCAAAAAGACTTCCCATCCTACACGAGACACAGAGAGGAAACCCAA
>Ga0179593_1332933_pt1 | contig 12114 bp, 14 predicted proteins | sample CZODoug2_1_08_16_FD_185931 | JGI IMG/M metagenome (GOLD analysis project Ga0179593, IMG submission 185931) | Vadose zone soil fungal communities from Angelo Coast Range Reserve, California, USA - CZODoug2_1_08_16fungal (PacBio error correction) | ecosystem: Environmental > Terrestrial > Soil >... | reverse complement strand
ACTAGGATAGATAGGGGAAGACTCTTTTTTGTTCTTTCTGATTCTATCTCTTATTTCCATCTTTGGCTCTCCGCGATGTTTTCTGTGAAAGTTCCTCATTCTCTTTTTTGTTCTTTTGCGACAACGTACTTAGTCTTCTCCATAGAAACGCTCAGTCTTTTTCACGACCCTAACGCCCTCGTCGCGCTCCCTTGTCCGCTCCACTTGCTGTCCTCTTCCCCAGTGGAACTTTCCTCCTCCCTTGGACAGCTGCCGAAGGCCGGTTTATCACCCCCCCTATTTCCTGCTCGTAGAAGAAGCCTCTCGCTCATCTTTCTTGATTGAAAGTGCTCTTTTTTCATGCCAGCCTTTCCTACTGAGCGAGCCCCTGACTCTTGCCATTCTTTTTTCCCCATTACCCTCGCTTTCCTTTTACATGTCTCCGCCCTGAAATGGGTGGATTGTCGCACGTCTTCTTCGTGCCCCCGAAAAGCCCAGAGTACCTTTTTTTGCTTGGCGCCCCCCCTGGTGGCCTTCTTTTTTTCTTACCCCCTCATTGCCTTCTGTATTGTCTGTAGATAAGCTTTTCCCTGTATTATATTCCCACTGATATTTTTCCCCGTGATCAAAATCCTCTCCCTCTACCATGCCCCCCCCCTCGCGTAGTAAGATCAGGCTTGATCGGAATTTTTTTCCCTTCTCTTCGGTGACGGGTTCATTGTCCGTCTTCCCCCATTTATTGATTTCGTGGGGGCTTCACCGGCACCATTTTCCCCGTTCTGTCTCCTGGTTCCCCGTCGATGGTAATATCAATTGCTCTTTTCCCCCCCGCCCTATGTAGGTTCCTCTTGCTCCTGCCCCTCTACGATTGGCACTGCACAAACCTCTCGCCCTTTTGTGAACGCTCCCTACCCCTCCCCGGCGGGCATTATCTGTCAGCTGCCTTCTCAGCACGTTTCTCTCTTCTTTTCTAGTGTCTTTTTTGATGATGGCAAGCACCCGTCCCCCCTTTTGCAGTAGGTCTCTTCTTGATATCCTTTTTTTTTCGTCTCTTTTGACCGGCGCACCTCCAAAATCGGATCCCTCAGACTTCTCCGGCACCCCGACAATCTTGTTTTTTTTGGCCTTGGTTGATGTTACCTCATTCCCCGCTTCTTTCTTTGTACTCTTGGAGAGCAGCCTCTTTCTTTTCTAATGGAACAAAGCTTTTTTCCCCCCTTTTCCCCTCCCACTATCTCTCCGTCTCCTTTTGCCCCTTTCCTTAAGACTTTCTTCTTCGTCGATGTTCACTCGCCTTTTTTGACTCGCCCTTGAACAAGGGCGTGCGCCTTCGCCTTCTTTTGTTTGTCTTACATGGAAGACCTTCTTACTCTAGCATCTGGTCGTGTGAGATGGTGTTTGAGAGGTTTCCTTTACGGCCCCCTCTTCCCTTTGCCATTTTGCATTTTCTGTCTTGACGGTCGGGCTTTTTTAGTTAAATTTTTTTCTCGTGGGTCATCCGATCCCTTCCTGGGCGTTAACCTGTTTCCTATTTCCCTTCAGGAAGTCCCTTCTTTTCTCCCGCTTGTTGGGGAGCCTGGGTAATATCTTTTTCGCTTTCCAGGAGTCCTCTTCCTTCTTTTGACTTTCCTTCTCCGTCCCAAGGAGCTCCCGGTCCCCCCTCTTTCCCGCCCGGCACTCATAGACCCACTTTGCCCGGTTCATGATGGGTAGAGAACGTTTGCTCAAACCCAGCAGCCCCCCCTATCCTTTTCTCTAGAGATTTCCTCATTCCTCCTACTTACTATTCTGCCTTCCCCCCCCCTCCCCTTTTTTCCCTGGGTGACCAAACCCAGGCATTCCGCGTTCGGGTCACTTTTTTTCGGTTTTCCCGTTGTTTCTCAAATGTGAAAGATGGCATTGCTTTCCAGAACGAATTACTCTACCCTCAGTCCCCGTACCTGGTCCCGGTTCCGGTTATCAAGTCAGCCCGTCACCTAACATAGCGTTTATTTTTTTGGGCGCCTCTTCTGCCGTTTCTGACTTTTTTTAAAGACGTTCCTTCCCCCGGTCCTGTTAACTTCCGTGCATCCATAGTTTGAAACGTTGTTGCCCCCTCTTAGCCACGTCACGTGAAGACGTCTTTTTCGCTGACCTCATATCTACGTCCATTGTCGTTTCATCACTACTAGCACCCCCCTCTATATAGTTTTTCCCACGTCCGTTCTCTTGCTTTCATAAAAGTAAAGTCATGCCTTTTCATTTCAGGTCACTCGCCGATCAAGACTTCTCTTAGTCCTTCTTCCCTCTTGCATGTTTCGTGGTGGGGTGAGAGGCATCCTCTCACATCCCGCTTCCCACCTACCTTTCCCTCCCCCAATTCAGCGTTTATAATTTGAGATTTGACCCTTAACGTGTGCCGACCTTCCCTGGCTACAGAGAGGCCCAACTTTCCTGAGACGACGGGATTCGCCCCCTAACCCCCTCCTTTACTGATTAGCTTTTACGCAAACCGGCGGACTTTCCTTCCTTTGCCTCCCCCAGGTCGCGCAGGACACTCCCGGCTGCAAAATTCAGTTATTCCATCCACTCGCTCTTTTTCCTAACGAACCCTCCTTTCTGTCTTTGGTCCCCCCTGGGATCTGCATTTTTTTATCATTTCTTTTTTTTTTCTTTCTGGTCTTTTCATTCTTATTGCGAGCACCCACTCCCCCTCTTTATGGAAACCCCTCCGGCCTTCAAAGTCCGGGCATTCGTCCGATAGAATTTCCCCGTGCCCCCTCGTGTCTTACACGCGGTTCGTTCTGTATAGTTTTCAGTGCCCTTGATCCCCCCTCTCTTTGTCTCGCCAACCTGTCCCCCTTCGTACAATAATGAAGCTTTGAGTTTTGCGATTCTAGCCCTTTTTTTTTCCTGCTAGCGGCCTCTGGATAGACGTCAGTCGCTGCTTTTAGCGTAAACCGGTTCTCCCCCTCAAACCCTAGTCAGTTTTTTTTAACTGCACTTTCACATTTGTGGGTCGTTTCCCCCTTCTGGGAGGAATTCTTACTCTCTCTTTTCCTTGTGTTGTGTGACTTCTTCTCGACTTCCTATTTCCAACGCATTGCCCTTAGGTCAACTTTCCTATCCGGTTTTTTATATTGCCTGCGCACGTTGTACGCCCAGTCGGAAGCGGGAATTTTTAATTCATCACGATTCCCGTCCCGAAGGAAGACCAGCGACGCCGGAGTCTGCGCTCTGTCCTGATGTAGAGTTGTTTTCCGTTTTGCTCTCCGCACAGCGTGAATCTTGTTTCTCCCCCTTCCGGGTAGCGCTGTCCCCCCCCCCCCTCGTTGCCCCCAATTCCATTTCTTTCTTTCTGTACTTCCGGTGGCTCCTATTACTGAAGTATGCTGCCATAGGCCTGCGGGTTTGGGGTCCAGCAGTGACCGCCTTTGGCTCTTTCCGCACTTTTCAACAAATCGAACCAAGACGACGACGTCGTGTCCTTCCGGAGGAACAGCTTACTTTTTTGTTTCATGCGTTTTCCCCCTCCACTCAATACAAGTCCGCCTTCGAGACCAGACCGTTGCGGAGTTGTCTCACTCAAAGAGTTACTGAGAACGTTTGTTCTGGTCGCCGCTGCCAGTATTCGGGTTTCCTGAACAGGAGGTATGCATTCAATCCTTTTTTTTTCTTTCTCAGTTTCATGGATTCCTATGTCATTTCGTTTGAACGTTTCAGGGCCCCTCCTTCTTGATTTGCCCTTTTTTTCTTTCCTGCCTTGTCTTCCTTCCGAAGCAATTTCTTCGATCTTTGCTGCGTCTTTTTCTGAGATTTCAGTTCCAACTTCCGCACTCATCTCCCCTGAGATATGCATGCGTTGTAATCCCGATTTCTTTCCGTCTCGCTTGGGCCCCGACCCCCCCGCTCTGTCTTTTCCCTATGTCTCCCAGACCGCACGGACATACGCCTCTTTTTTTTTTGTTGTGAAACTCCTGAGAGATAGGTACTCAGCTAGGTCGGTCTTCCGGTCGGTCGTGTCTTTCTGTGTGTTTTTTTTTTTTTTTTTTGTGTCCTCCTTTTTAAGGTTGTCACCATCTGAGAGGACGTAGGTCGCCGATTAGGGTCACGATGCCACTTATGTTTCTCCCAAGTTTACCCACCCTGGGACTCATCGCAGGAATCAGTACACCCTTTTGTTTATGGGAGATGACTAATCCTTATGCTCCCCGGGGTGTTTTTTTCTGTTTTCTTTCCACCATTTTTTGTGAATGATCACCCGCCTCTTTCCACTTCCTAAAACCTTTCTCTGCCCTTCTTCGTTAGATCCGACTTATTTTTCTTTCCGATGTCATTAGAGTTTGATAGAATTATGTGTTTTTGCCCTCAGCGAATGCGTGTTTTGAAGTTGCGGAAGCCGTTCCGTCACAAATTTTAGATAGTTGGTGCCTTTTTCTTGAGTAGTTTTTTTGTGTAATCTCTTCCTCAATTGTTATTAGGTCTTTTTTTCTTTAGGGGGCTCTTGCTTCTCCTTCCCCCACCCTTTTGTCAAACGTTCCCCCTGTCTCCTCCGATTTCCAGATCCTAGGGACTCGCCCCCTTTGTTGCACTGAAGGCCTCTCTTCATCCTCTTTTCTTTTTAGAGGATAGATTTTCTCGCACCGTGCACTTAGGTGAAGACTCGTGTCCTTCTCTGTCCCCTTTTCTCTCCCCCGATCCCCTTTTGCTTTCCCCCGAAAGCATCACTCCCCCAATGTGCAAGGTCAATGTTTCTCGTCACCCTTTTTCAACCAAACCCGCTCCCCGCCATTTCCCTTCCTTCCTAGATTCTAAAGTTCTCCCCCTACTTCCCCCCTTAATTGGCTTTCTGAAGCGACCCACGCCCTTCCCATTTTTGCTCCCACAACAGATCCATCGACGAAGCACTTTCAAATCTTCTCTCTCCCCCTTCTCTTGCTCTCTAAGTTTTTTTTCCTTTTGCTGTTTTTTCCCTTAGAATCTCTATTTACTTTGCCTTCCCCCCGTCTTACCGGACTGCTTTAGGCCTCCTCCTCCCTCCCCCCCCAAATCCCCCAATCCAAAACGATTTTTTCCTCTTCCTTCGCCTCATCATTCCCTCCCCGGTGTTTTCCTTGTTGTCCCAGTCGAAAACAAGCTTTTTGACACCGTACCTCCCCGATCTCTTTTTGCCCGTTGCTTGATCCCGTCTCCTCCCTCTCAAAGATCTTTTCTGGGTTGCGCTTCCCTATCATCAGTCTTTCCCACCTTCCTAGTCTCGGGTTACACGTCCGTCGTTTGTGTGGGATAATAGACCAACCCAACTAGCGGGGCTTGCCCTCAGAGTCCTCTCCCTTTCGAATGCCAAGTCCTTTTCTCCCTCTCCTCCTCTTACTTTGGATCGTTTTTTTTGCTCTTTTTTCTTAATCAGATTAAGCAATTCTTATTCGAACCAAGTTCCTAAAGCACCTTCCCTCTCTTGTACATAACCTCCCTCCGGCCGCTTTTCTTTGCACTCTTACGAGATTGGAAAGTTATTTCAGAGTCTTTTCCTCATTGAATACTTCTTGTATAGACAGACCCCCCTCCTTGAGTCATCTTGATATGCGCAACCACAGATCACCCCCTTTTCTTCGTGCCTCAAACGGAGAAACAATGTTCTCCCTTCTTCTCCGCCCTTCCCCCAGTGGGCTCAAAACCCCCTTCCTTATGGCTGCGCTACTGACACCCCCCCTTTTTATTTCGCCGAGTGTTTCTCCTTTTTTTTTTTCTCCTTTTCTTCCGCTTCCCGTTGTCTCATCTCTTCCTTTTGGTGCCTTCCATTGTTCTATGGCCAAGCTTTTGCCTTTTAAATCTTCCTTTCGTCCTTTTTCTACTTGACGAACTGGACATGGAAAAGCTTTTTTTCACAGATTCCTCTTTCCCCTCGGCCGGTTGCATCTACCAGACCTTTTGGATCTTAAAATCAAGCTCTCTCCCCTCGCGAATCAGACTCTTTCCCCTTTCTTCCTTCGCTTTTTCGCTTTCCGCTGTGCTCATACTATCTTGGGAGATAACCTCTGCCCCCTATCCTCAGGCTCTCTGACTCTTTCTAAAATAGGTTTCTCCTTGTTCTGATTCCTTGGAGCCAACCTTGATACTACTTTATTTCCTATTTGTTTTTTGTGAGAGTTCCTTTAAAGATGCATCAGCAGGCCCTCCCCCCTCCTCCCCCAGTTTAGCCACTCGTTCTCGTTCCTTCTTCTCTATGGCGGTACCTTTATGTTCCCGGGACTTTCCTCCCCTTCCCGGACAGCAGGCCGACCTAGCGTGACGTCGGTTTCTCCTTCCTCCTCACCGGTTTTAAGTTTTACTTTGGCTTCCCCCAAGACGCCGTTTTGTGTAGGCGTTCTGCACCTTCCACCCCCCCCTTGGCGGGATCTCCCGTAAGTCTTTTTTCCCTGCAAGCCGGGTCTGTAGAGCTCCGATCCCCGATTTCCTTCCCCTTCTGCCAAATTTCCCCTGTGAGGAGTGAAGCTGCCGCCTCCGACTTCTCCTTCTCACCAGTCCCACTTTCGACAGCCAATGAACCCCCCCTTGTTTAACATCGCACGTTCCCCCCTCATAGTAAAATTGCTACTCCTTTTGACAAGGTTTCTTGAGTCCCGGCTTTTCTTCCCAAAAAGACTTCCAGGATACAGGTTTTCGCCTGTGTATCCATGTTCCCCCCTCCCGTGTGGTTCTCTTTCTGTTTTTCGTCAATCCCCTAGTTTCCTGACCGCGTGTGTCGGTTGATTCGATCATGCTCTTCCTTCCCCTGATGTTTGCCCCCCCTATCTTCTCCCCTTTCATCCAATTTTTTGCAGACTTCTGTCCACTTCTAATCGGAAGGTGTCTTTTCTTTTCTTATCCATTCCGCCTTCACTTCTTCATTTTTTTCAGTCGTTCTTCTGATATTGTTTATGCGGGCAATACCCAGAGCCCCCCGAGCAAATGCGCTATTAGAGCATGTCTTTCGAAGGCAGCGCGTTCCATTAGTCTTTTCTTCTCCCCCGCTATGGGCCGGCTCCCTTTTGATTTCTTCAGGACTTGACTTGAACTCCACTCTCTCCATGGATTATAGCAATACCCCCATCTTCTCCCTACTCGACTTCTACTTCGTCTTCGACTACGCTCTTTCCTCAACGCTCAAAAGAAGACTTTCTTTCTCTCCCCCTCTGCTCTCGGGTCTGTCGTTTTGCACCCGTCCCCAACCACCTATCGGGCCCGCAGCGGCCGCCGGAATCCTAACCTCTTGTTTGTTTTAAGTTGGAGCTTCATTCCCTCTCACCTCCTGGCCGGTTTTAGTCCGTATATTCAGTTATTCCAGCCATTTCAAACTCACTTTCGAGCCAGGCTCAGTCTCAGACACTTCTCTTTCTCTGCGTCGTGTTTTTGATCGCCCATTCCCATGGGGCGTGTTCCCCGCTTCGAATGTCAGTTGTTTTCCGTCATTAAAAAGTCTAGATTTCCCCCCTTATCTCTGTCGTGATCGGCCTCTGGTTCCTCTAGAGAACCATCTGACCTGACCCCCATTTGGGCTTTCCCTTGGTCTTGAAGGTTGGATTTTCTTTTTCTCTTGCAAATTGGCTCGTGGCGCTTTTCATTCCTTCTTTTTCCCTCCTCCTCTTGGTCACTCCGAGTTCCCGCCTCTTTTTTCTGTTCCAATCTCCGTTTTTGTTATCAGTCGCTCCTAGGAACTTCCCTTCGTGCGCTGAGGATATGACCCTTCTTCGGCTAAGCCAGGCCCCATTTTTTTTTTGGGCCCCCCCATTCCCGTCCCGGCCAAGGCCCTCGCCCTCCCCAATTTTGCAAGGTTCTGGTTCTCACTTCCACAGCCTCTCCACCCTCCTCAGCTTTCTAGCTTAACTTGAGACGGGCTCAATGAACGTCCCTCGCCGGCTATGAAGGCCCCCCACGCCCCTTTCTTTGAAATCCATCTCTCTCCGTATAGCCGATTGTTCCCGGCTCCTGGCTCGAGATTTTTTCAATCAGTTTTTGTACCGTTTCGGGTCAATTTCCTGAGACTCCTTCTCCCACCCGCCAAGGTAACTAAATGGCGCGCTTCATATTGCCCTCAAGGAGACTGCCCACCCCTCCCCCGCTTGGCTCTCCCCCTTCTCCTAGGCCATTTTTTGGTTCCCTTATGTGTGCGTCCAGTCTCTAGCCCCCCGTAGCGTTCCCATAGAACTTCCGTAAGGACCTCCAGCCGTTTTTGAAAAGGCTCTCCCGTCGTTCCCTTCCCCCCGAATGACCTCCTTCTGAGGGCGCTTTGCCCCTTTGACTCTCCGGTATTGTTCCCGATTTATCACCACATCGGTTTTTGTTACGTACGTCGGTGAAGCTCCCCCTTTCCCTCGCTGGAACCCCTTCCCCCTCCCTGTTTTACACCTTACCTCTGGCAGGGTGCCTCAGCTCTCAGGGAGCTAAGAGCATTTCTTTTGGTGCGTGATGTGGCCCGCTACCCCAGCAAGATTCAGCTCACAGAGATAACCACTTCAATCCAATGAAACTGGACGATCTCACTCCCAGCCTGGACCTTTTCCAATCCTTCCCCGTACTTCCTAAGACGATGCCCCTTCGCTTCCTTCGGTGGTAGACACCCCCCTTCCCTTTCATACGAAAATGCTTTCTCTCCCGAAGCCTCGACACCTTCACTTCTTTTCTAGGCGCAACCGCGCCCCCCCCGTCTTGAGCGATCACCTGCTTCACCTCTTCTATGACATCCGCGTTTTGTGCTCAAGACCTTTAGTCCACTCGAGGCTCATCCGCCTTTTATCAGAGTTTTCCCCTTTTTTGTTTCCTCTTTTATAGTCCTTGGCGATTTCATCGTAAGGCTGGCGTAAATACACTTTTTTTCTTTGTGCAAGCACGAACCTGCATGAAACAAGACATTTCTTCCAGTAACTGGAACTTTTCCCCCTTGGGGTTGTTCCACAGGACGAGTGTTCGTTTTTGCCTGGTTGCGGTCTTAGCGACGACCGATATGGGGCCCTCCACTTCGCGTTTTCCATAGATCTCTCTCCAGACTTTCCTTCTAGGCCTTCTGTGTTAGCGGGGATTCGACCCGGTTTTTTTTCGCTGGGTCTCACAGATAGCTTCTCTAAAGAGTTCCTCCCTTTTAGAGCTTTTCAAACTAGGTTTCGCGGTAGATTTGCTTTTCTATGCCTCTCTCTCTTTTCTTACCTCTTTTTGTTTGTTTCATCATATTCAAGATGCCCCAAAGAAGACTCAAACTTGCTGACCCTAGTTTCCTGCAGAGGGAACCCGTTCTCCCTGGGTCTTGCCGGAACGCTTCGACACGGATATTTCACCCTCTCCCCCCTCATCCGAAGGGTACTAGCTGCCTCCGCGTCTCTCGATAGTTAGGGAGTTACTCGATTTTGTTGTGGATCATGAGGGAGTCCCTTCTCCCTCCCCAAACGCCGCTGTATCAGAAAGGCGCCTTTTACCCAGAACAAGCGTATTGCCAGTGGTTCTCTCCCGTCTCTTTAATGCGCTTGACCCTTCTCCGCTTCTTTATTGAGCCTCCTACCTCCTGGTTGGGAGGGGGGAGCCTCCACGGATCCAGCCACGAGAACCCAAACCGCGCACCCTCCCCCCCCTTTGTGGGATCCGATTGGTGTAAAGGACGGCAGGACTCGCCCTCTCTTTAGTGATTGATCTTCATCCTGGTTCCGTCCAAGAACGAGTAGTTCTCCCTGGTGATCCCCGCGAGTCCCTGGTGTGCCCTTTTTTTGCTCCTATCAAGTTGACTTATCCTCAATTGCTGGTTCTTACCGTTCATCCTCGCGAAACCCAAAGGATTGTTGTGTTCTATGAAGCTCAGACTTGGATACCCTGCGTACGTGTCCCGGCTTGAAGCTTCCCCTTTCTTTGTCTTTCTTACGCCTTTCTCCTTTTCTCGCAGGATTTTCCGATTTTTCTTATTTGTGAGGGCAATATCCGCAGTTACCTCTTTTGCACCCCAGCTCTTTCCTTTGCGCGCCTCGATGGGCTCGTCGGTATTCTTGTCCCCTCTTTCTGTGGGCAAGACTCTTTTGTATGATCCGCCTTTTGAGACGGAACGTGAACGACCCCTTAGTCTCGATGTGGTTTTCTTTTTTTACTTCTATTCTTACTACTCGGTCTCCTCGGGCTGTCTACGCTTTGGAACTCCCCTTTCCCATCATGATCTTATGTTCACGAGTCGTAGCACTGCTTTTAGTATCTCTCATTCACCCCCCGTCGTGAAGCTTCTCTCCATTCCCCAATAGTGTGATTTCGATTGTTTTTGACCCTTGAGGGGAACCGCAGCCATTGTCTTTGCCCTTTTGGTTTTCGCAGTTTTTTTATTTCCTTCTTGCCCGCACCAGCTCTTTCACATTTGACCCCCCCCCCCCCCTCTCGCCGAGTCGTTTCTCGCGTCTTGACATGATCCTTTTGATCGCTGAAAAAGGTTTTTGGTTGCTTTGTTGCCTTCTTTTGCCGTCATTGCCCGAAGGCCTTTTCCCCTCCTCTCATCGATAGGGTCTTTGACTTTTTTGTAGGCCCGTTCTCTAAGTGAACTCTGACTTGCATGGCTTGCCCGTTGCTTTTCCGTCGGATCTTGTAGTCTGGCAAACCTTTTTTGTCGCAGGAAGAGCTTTCTCTCTTTCTTCCCGCTGTAGGTGGCGCGCCTGCCATTTCCTTCCCATTTCTTTTCCTCCTTTGTTGTTTTGAGTTCTTGACTTGCGCACCGCCCGTCCGTCTCCTCTTGATATCGGACTTCCTGTTCGACTAGCCCTTTTTTTGTCTACCTTTCATTGCAAAACTCCCTCTCCCCCCATGGAAAGGTCATTTTCCTCTTCTTCTCCTGTCCCCACAACAGCTCACCTCTATCCGAGCTGAGATGTCTCCAGGAAGATTGCGTTCTTTTTCAAGGTTGGTACTTAACCATCTCCCCTTTCGCTAAAAAGATTCTCTCCGCATCTTCCTGTGAGATTCACCCTGAGGCCGCTAGAGTTTCTTCTCTTGTGAAAGCTGTTTTTCAATGAATTCCAGATTACTTGCGCTTCCCGAGCCCCCCCGGTCCCCTACTGGAGCGGGCTCTTTCAACATGCAGGTCTCTCCCCCCATTCCCAAATAAAACAAAGAGGTCCTCTGTTTCGCCTCTGCCCCGCTTTTTTCCCCTTTGTGCTTTCCCTTCGCTAGCCCCTCCAGATGTTAACTCGCTTCACACCCTCTCACTATTCACGTTGCTATGATCCACGCGTCGCCCTAAGTCCCTTCTCCTTCTATTTTTGGTTGGGTTGCGCTCCTATTAAGGGTATTTTTCCTCTTCCACACCCCCCGAGATCGTTTCGTTCAGTTCTCGTTCTCATCGCCCGGACATCGCTTCTTTTTTCACCGCGACTGTTTACTACCGAGGCCACATAAGACTCTCACTCCCTCTTACTGTTCCTTGGTGAGAGGCCGTGATACCACAGCACGAGACAGAATATTCTCGACCCCCCCCCAGCACTGGCACCCGGCAGAGTTTATAAAGCCACCACCCCGATATCCTAACCCCTTTCCCCGACTTCCTACTTTCCCCCTTCATGAGCTCCTTTGAGACCAAGAAACCTTTTTCTTTTTTCCACTGCGTTTCCCAACCAGCACGCGCGGTCTCCTTCTTCTTTTTATGCTCAAACCCCTCTCCCCTTTCTCTGATCACCGACTCAATTTTTTCCTGCAAGGCCACTGGGTACGTGCAGCACAGACTCACCCGCAGTCCGCTTTCCGGCCTCTCCCATGACTGTTTCCTCTCTCTGATTTATAGGGGCTGGTTCGCTCCCTGCTCCCTTTTTTTCATTGGAGTGCCCGATTTTCCCGGCTTTCGTATTCCTCCCCATCCTTGCTTGCAATCGATTTATATTATTCCCCCCAGCGCCGAAATTACCCTAGTTTCTTGCTCGTCCTAGGCTTTATTCCCCGATTTCTGTCCTTGCCCGACCGCTTGTTTCCTCGCCCCCCGTTTCTGAACCATCGGTCCCTTCCTGTCCTAGCGCTCTTCCGTGCGTATGCGCCTTCGTAGCGGTTTCTGCCCGTTCCCTCGGGCTAACATAAGCGCTCCCTCCCCCTGTTCTCCTCCCCTTCCTCTCAATTTACGAAGCACTAGGGGGTTTCCTCCCTTGTGGTATCCTTATGTGAAATCCTGAT
>Ga0179593_1635510_pt1 | contig 12115 bp, 13 predicted proteins | sample CZODoug2_1_08_16_FD_185931 | JGI IMG/M metagenome (GOLD analysis project Ga0179593, IMG submission 185931) | Vadose zone soil fungal communities from Angelo Coast Range Reserve, California, USA - CZODoug2_1_08_16fungal (PacBio error correction) | ecosystem: Environmental > Terrestrial > Soil >... | reverse complement strand
CCAGTCTTCTTTTTGTACCCTCCTTATCTTTCGACGTGGATCACTGTCGATACAGGTCACAACCCTTTAACATAACCCGGTAGGACCCATTTGGCGGCTTTCCATCCTTTCCGTACGGAACAATCCTACCAGTTAAGCTCGTGGTGGACGATCATAACCTATCTTCCGATTCCTTTTTCCGCCATTCTCTGCCAGGTGTTGGCTTTGCACGCGGCGCTTGCCTCCCCTCACTTTGTATTCGGTCCGGGAGATGTAGAAGAAGGTCCCCGTTCCGCCTGTGTCGAACCGAAATCTCTTTTCTCCCCTATTGGTTTTTTTGGAGGTCCATCGGGGATCTGCTTTTTTTCCCTTTAGGTCTTTTCCTTGAGTCCGTTCTCCCTCATCTGTAGGGCTGACCATGCCTAGGTGTGTGGATTTTCTGCTGACCCGTTCGAGTTCCTTGGGGTTTGCTGCTGGTGAATGGATGACGTTCCAGTTCCTCTCTTTTTTTTTAAGACCAGCCTATTCGCTTTCCCGATGCTTCTGTAGTTTTTCATTTCGGTTGGCCAATCTTGTTCTTTTTGCTCTTCCAGAAAGACGTCGTCGGCGGTGAGTTCGTTTGTTTCTCTCCCGGTCCACCTTTCCTTTGCGCTAAATTGGGTTCGCCGGTTCTTCCGCCCTCTGGACTTCCGTTACCTGGAGGGCATCGACGAGTCAATTTTGGGTTGAAGATTCCCCGCTTTTTTGAATCCGTAGTTCCTGGGTGCGGTCGTGCAGTAAATACTGGAAGAGGATGTGCAGGCCCTCCTCATGATGTCGGAAATGCCCCGCCGTGCTGCTGGGCACGGCTGTTTTGGGATCTCGATTTCCTGTGACGTTTCTGCGTGATTGGACAGCGTCTGTTCGGTTCTGGCCCGCAGTTTCTCACGTATGATTTCCATGAACCCCGTCACTACGCGGAGACGTTGGGGTTTTCTCTCTCGACATCAGCTTGACCTCCGACTTAAGATGACCAGTTCGAGGATGGCATTCGGTTTTTTTTTCCCCCTCGGGCTAAGGTGGCTCTGCTGCATCGGAGTTCCCTCTCTTTTCGAGTGAGCCCGGACACCGCAGTTTAACAGGTTCCTTTTGCCGTACAAGCGCGGCCGTTAAGTAGCTTCACCTGTTTCTTTTTTTGAAGTCCCCCCTCCTTGTGACCTGTTGTCGCGCTCACAGCATTCACATGTTCGCTTCCTGAGTGTGTTTTTCTTTTCCCCTTTCATATTTTCTCAATAAGTTTTGTTGTTGTTAGAGGACCCCCCCCCCCTTCTCGTCGTAACTTTTTCTTTTTGTTTATTTCCCCAAGGGTCCTTCGGTTTTTTTTCCTTTTTACCTTTCCTCATGAGTAAGTTAGAGTTTTTCCCCTTCTCAAGGCCCCCTTGACCTCAGGTTTTTCTTCCGCACATCACTCACCTGTTTAGCGTCCGGAGCCATATCCCGCGGAACACCCCCTCTTTTTTTCGAAGTGCTCGGACTTCTTTCTCCCATAAATATGAATTTTTGACCTGATTCCTTATCTCCTGCAGTCGTCTCCGCTTTTTTTCTGGCCCCTCCGCTTAGCAACTGCGGCAAAGACTTCCACACCTCGCCTTTTTTTCGTCATCCTTGTCCCCGTGCAGGATCACGGGCCATAGATTGACAACCCATCCCCCCGCCGAGAACGGTAAGCGTTCCCGTTTTTTGATTTCCCCTCCCCTAAGGATCTTTTTATGCCAATCCCTTTCGGCTTTCCCCTACCGGTCCCCCTCGCTGTCCCCTGAGTAAAGGATTCCCGACGCGTTTATTTTAACCTGGCTTTACTTTCCACAAGCCCCGTGCCGATGTTTAGCCCTCCCCCCCCTGGCCTTTCCGCCTGTTTCGAGAACTGGCCAATGTTTTTTTTTCCCGTATTTTTCGTTGCAGCTTTTTTAAGATTCGCTGCCCCATCTCAAAGGGATTTGTTTGCTTCCATTTTTTTTTACACCAGCAGAGTAAAAAATACCAGGTCACCTTCAGCAGGTCAGCTTCTTTCCTTTATGCTTTTTATTACTCGATCCTCTCTGGAACTCCCACACAGCCAGTTCCCCCCCTTCCCGTTTCCACCACTCTTTTTCAGTTATTTTTTCCCCCTTTCACACCGCCCTCTTGCCAGAATGATGCAGTACTCCTCACTCTTCCTCCCGCACCGGCCAGTATTCCCCCCCCCCCTCTGGATAAGAAGTCTGTCTGGATGTCCTTTCGATTTATTCTTCCCCCGGAGGAACGACTCCAGTTCAGCGGGTAAATCTTACCGTCCCCCATCCTTTGTACTTGGTTCAAAGCCGATGTCCCCACCCCTTCCCCCCAAAAAAGATTTCCTGAGAATTATTAACACCGGCTGTCCTCTTCCTAAGTTTCCACATCCAGAGGAAACGTGACCCCAGTACTGGTCTTTTCCCGGGTCCCTTTCCAAGCCCCCCTGGTGCCTTTCACCCCCTTTTTGACCGGCAGGGGATCGACAGAGGTTCCCTTCTCATACATTCTTGTGGACTCCTTTCCAGACTCCATTTTCAATGCTGAAACCTTTTCCCAGTAGGACCAGATTCTCATGGGGACATTATCCTTGAGTCTCTATTTACTGGTGGCAGGTTCCTCCCAAGACGTTTAAGTTACATTCACCTCCAGAGCCTGAACTTTAGGTGATCGGGAAGGGTTTTCTATTGGCCATTAGTCCTTTTGCTCGACTGAAGATGTAGGTAGTCTGAGGTCCCGGGTTTGCCACCTTCCTTCCCGTGTCCCCCCCAGTAGGTTTGTTATGGGTCGGCCCCTTTTTAATTCTTCGCAGGTACCCGACGACAGGAGAATCCACCCCCCTTACTTTCATTGACACTTTGGTTGTGGGGGGTGTGGTTTTTTTTTTTTTTTTTTGTTTTTTGTTTTTTTTTCTTTCCTTTCTCCCGACGAACGAGGTCCTTCTATCACTCCCCTGCTCCTTTAATGCACAAACGGTGTGCTCATTCCCACCCAGTTCCCTGGACGCCTTGCCCCCTACTGCCGAACGGTCAAGTCCTGCTAAGACACCCCCCCCCCTCTTTTGATCAGCAGTTTGCCCCAAATATATAGTTCCATCCTCCTTGTTGTTGTTGAGAGTGTTTGTGTTCGTCCCACCAGTCCCCTTTGGTTGGGTATGCTTCTACTTCTCCTTATTCGGACGAATGAGCCTCCCTTTTGTGTTCTGAGATGCCAGGGAGTCAAGGCAACGAAGGTTTCTTTGCTGTAGATGTCGTAGGGATCGAAAGTACTGCACTTCCCCCCGATTTTCTGAGACGTTTTCGTCGGGTTTAACCGCGCGATGCGTTGGGAAAGACTATGGGCTTCAAAGGTAAAAAAAAAGATAGAAAGGAAGACGTTTCGGTGTCATAATCCTCCCCTTGAGATTCCCCACGTTTTGGAGAGCCCCCCCATAAGCCTCAGGAACCCCGTGGTGTTGTGAAAGCTGCTCCCCCATCTCACAGATTTATTCTTGATCTTGGAACGAAACCCCCCCCACACTGCCAACCAGGAGGCACAGAGGTTTCGGGTGGAACCAAGGGATAAAACATCTTACCATCCAAGTCCCGCTTCCTCAGTTCCAAGGTAAGACACCCTGACGTAGAGATCTTTATCGGGCCATGACCCCCTGTTATGCAGCTGGCCAAGTATTTCTTCGCCTGACACGAAACAACTTTTGGCACTGGGGATCCCCTCTTTTCCAGCCCGGTCTCCCCGTCATTTTTTTTTCCCTGAAAGGATCACTCTCCCAGTTGAGGATTCCCTGGCTGGCCGTCCGGACCTCCATTTGGTTCTTGCTGCGGTCTGGTCATAGAATCCACGGTGCGCTGAAGACTGATTTTCTTCCCAATTCTAGGCTCCGGCTGGCCCCCTGTTGACACGTCAACGCCCCTCCTGTAGCGGAAGGGAAGATGTCGGCTTGCCGTTTTAACTGGGTCAGCCGGATACATCTTTCAAAACCCTCCACCCGAGGCTTACTGAGTCATAGAGTGGGAGATTTTTTTCGTGTTCTGAGTTCACGGTCACATATTCCTTCAACTCATCAGGTTACTTCCCTTTTCCTGTGTGTACTTCGGAAGATGAAAGCGAGTTGTCGATGTTTTTTCCTCCCAGTTTTTTGGTTCTGAGGAGTTCAACTCTCTAAGCCCCTCTTCGGCCAGTCAGTGTAATTTTGATCTCTTTCCCTTCAGGTAGTCATACTTTCCCACAACTTTTGCGTAATGTCGCCGCATATTGGTTATAGGCTCAGGTCTTTAGGACCGATGTTCCCCCAGCTAAGGACCCACTTTTGTAGGTTTTTCCCGATCCCGGCTTATACTTCATGTGTGTCTGGATTATTCAGGAGGCGCGGGGAGGTTCTTCCTTTTTTACTGCCAGTCGTCCCTGAGTCCTGGGTTTCTTTGGCTCATTTCTTTCGGGCCGAGTTCGTGCTCCCCCCGGACGAGTGTCCTTTCCCGTCACCGATATGTGGTTCCTCCAATTTTTTTTTGCACGCTGACCGGGTTTCTACGGAGTTTGAGGATGTGGAACGTCTTCTTTTCTTTGAAGCGTCTTACGCGGCGAGTGTGGATTTGTTCCCTGCACTTGGCTGGCATTCTCATGGCGTGACTGACCCTTCTAATACCCGGAGAACGACTTCGGGTTTAACAGGCGTCGCTGCAGATATTCCTTTACTTGCTCCCCCTAAACTTTTCTAGGAGGGCATCCAAATTATTTTTTTGGTCTCCTGGTAAGGTTCGTTTGCCTCGGTGGTAACCCCCTCGGGTTCTTCGGTGATGGCTCAAGGACCCGCGTCACATTTCTTGAGACTGTTTCAAGCGAGGAAAGTTTGATTCTCTTTCCCCTGCCGTTTTTTTCCGACGGGTTTGGACCTTGTGTAGCTCATCACAGCAACCGCTTACGTCGTCGTACTCTATAATTTCCTCCCTCCGTTTGTTGTGCGGCTTTCTTCCCCCCGCGGCGTACCCGATCCGCATTGTGTATGTGAGAGCGACACCCAGGTCACCCTTTCGCTCCAGTCCCACCTTTCCGCGATACGGACCGTTTTTTCCGCTCTTTTTCCATTCACGAATGTCCTTCCTGGTGCACGTGTTCCCCCCCTAAATCACCGCAACCCCCATTTTCTTTTATTACAGGAACTCCCCTTTATGAAACTGAAACACCCACCCACCGGTTTTGCTCCATACAAGTATTTTTTCTTTTCATCAATCTGCATGCTCGGACCTTCTCTTTCGTTCGCACCCAGCTGTTTTCTTCAAGCGTCCTTGTTACTTAAGCCCGACTTCGACCAACTGATTCCCCCCCCCAGTCTCGTCCCAAAATCGCCGGTAGAAGACGATGTCCCCCCTCCACTTCCTTCCCTTGCTGCCAAATTCCTTCCCCTTCCTATATCAGGACCCCCCCCAGACTTTTTTGCTAACGTCGGGAATTCGCCTTTTTTGTCCGGTCGACTACTCCCCATCCTTCATTTCTTTTCCCGGCACCTTCCGGCCTTTAGTCCAAGCCGCGGTCTCGCACCCTTCTTGATTTTTCCCTACCCGCCTCCGTTCCGAGGACCCCCAGAACGACAGGGCTCCACTTGTCTCCTTTTTTGCCATTTGTTTTTTCCGTTAGGTGTTAACAGCGTTCCCGATAGCACCTTCCACCCGGGATTTTGCTAGCTACTGGACGATCAACAGCGATGGTCCCCCCGCCCTTTTCCCTTTTCCCCCTAGCCAGTTTTTCGATCTCCTTCGCTGTTTTCTCCTCCATCTTAGTTCTCCTAATCCCCCCCGATCCAAACCTAGATTCGGATGTCCCCCCTCCTTCCCCCCCTGGTGTTCCCCTACGGCACCCAACCCTTTCGACAGGACTCCCGAAAGGATGCCGTTGACCCCCTCAATATGGGTCATTGACCCTTCCAGAACCCCCTTCGCAGATCCCCGATCGGAGCCGTCAGCGGTTCGGATTTTTTCGTTCTGGGAGCGGTGCTTTCCCTTTACCAGATTCCAGTTGAGGCTACAGCTTAACTTCCCCTTCTCCACCCCTCGAGTTCCTGGTACCAGGACGCGTGCACCGCAACCCAAAGTTTTCTAATTGTTTCTTCACCTTCCCGCTTCGCGTCCCCACCACCTCCTTGTAGTCTCTGTTTCCACATCAGCACGTTTCGGGAAATTCTTGCCGTATTCCAGCGAGGGCTGCCTAAAACGTCGGGCTCCTTTTTTTTACACCTGTTGTGAGACTCCTGGTAGCAGGGATCCCCTCGCCAATACGTTCGTTTTCATAGACTTCCATTCTGTGCATGGTTGATGGAAAGTTCAGGCCACTCGTTTTTCCCTCCTCATGGAGCGAGAACCTTGGCCCTTTGTGTTCACAGCACATAAGAAGTACCTCGCCTTTACATTATCCCCCTCAGTCGCCCTCGTTGCTCTTTTTCGGGTTCCGTTGGATCGTAGGAGTGCGCAGGCGAAGTCCTTGTTGATGACACTGTTCCTGTGTCACCAAGTTCAGTGACGATCGGGTTGTTGATCTTCTATTTGCATCTCTCGGAAGGAAAAAAACTCTCACTTCTCTTCAAATGCCCTCAAGTTCCTAAACGGAAACCCTTCCTTCCGTACTAATCGTCCCCTCTTGATCCATGGCACAGCTGGTGTCTCTCCCGGTGTGACTATTCATTTCCACCCGCGGCTTTATAGACGAGAATCGCCGAAGGATCTGGTCAGTCCACCCCCCCAACCGCCCCTTTTTGAAACACATCTCTATCTTTCCTAATCGTTTTTTTTTTTTTGGATATGTGTCCGGCTTTGTCAACCGTTGTGGGGTGGCTGGTTTTGAGTAGTCCTCCCTTTAAGTCGGAGGAGGTCCCTTCGTCGAGAATTGCGTGGTGTGGATGAATCCCAACGGGAGTCATCACTCCGGTATTTTTTTTAGGACTTTCGTTTCGCTGGATCCCCCGGCTTTTTGGCCCGTTCCTGTGAGTTTCTTTTCGGGGCCGTTTTGCGGCTTTAGGGCCCGACCCAGCAAAACCGATTCCGGGCACCAGTGGTGGACCCCCAACGTTACCCCGGGTAATTCCCCACCCCGTCGGTCGCCCTCTCCGATTCCCCAAGATGGGGAACACAGGCGGCCTCTCCCGTCGACTTCTTTCTCGGCGGACCGACTTTTTCCTTACCGTTCGTTTTTTTTCAAATGTCACGGCACCATTTCGAGTCAATGAAGGGCTAATTTCCCATCCTTTTGGACGGTTTCCATCACCCAGGTTCTGAGAAGGGACCAGTTTTCTTGCCCCCTTTTCCCCCCTAGTGGCCGACGGATTCGGTGTCGATCCGTGGGATTTTCCCCAACTCGGTTTTACATTTGGTCTCATTTCCCCTTTCGGCCCCAGTACGCAAGTGAAGTTCACCGTTTGCTGTGGCCTCGACCCCATCAGTCGTCCCCAGCTTTTTTTAAGTTGGCCATTATCGGTCCGGATGTTGTTTTGCAAGTCCCCCCTTTTTTTTGCTGCAGATAGTTTTTCTCTTTACGGGAAGATGTTCGCCGCCTCACTGGACTTTCCGCCTTCCGCTACCATCCGCACTTTTTAACAGATGCCTCTCCGATAGGGGATTTTCAGAGTTGATTTTTTCCCAGTCCACTTCCCTTCTTTGTTTCGCCGGCTCGGTGTGTCGGAGGGATATTTTTCTGTCGTTGTAGAGGGTCTCTACCTGAAGCTGAGTTTCTTGTGAATGTATTTCTACTACTCGTCTGCGAAAGATTTTCAGCGAGAGTTAGCTGTCTCGTTCCCCCTTTTTGGGCTGGTGTCATGTCTGCTCCTCCATCCCTGTCTGGTTTTGGGCGGTGCAGTGTCTATCGGCACATGTGGAACCACTCCCCCTTTCCCCCCCCCGGCCGGTTCTCTTTTTCCCTTTCGGACAAGCCGGTGTCGGAGGCGAGTTCTTTCGGCTGAGGCGTACGGAGGTTCTCTCTCGTAAGACCCTTCCCCAGTGGCAGTTTTTTTTCTCTTCCCCTCCCGGCTTGTTGTTTAGGTCGGTCTGACGACTGCTCATACCCCCCAACATCTGGCCGACTTTCCCCTGCTCTTTTGGATTTTCCAGAAGTGAGTCCAGTCTTCGGGCCCCCCCCCCGGTTCTCGGCTGAGGTGGACGCCCCGTTCCAGTGACGGTCTGCGTGTTTTTTTACCCTTTCTTTGGTGTGTCTTTCTTGGCCGTGGCGAAAGCGGGCTTGCGTTTTCCCTTTTCCCCGGCACCTCGGGAGACTACTGCGGGGCGATCAGTAAAGCCTTTCTTCGTCCTTGATTTCTTTTTGGCTCGCCCCGTCTCTTTATGGCAGCATTTTGTTTTTTTTTTTGCTGTCACGGTGGCTCATTTCCCTGCCAAGTTGAGTTCCCGGCAATCGATTTCCGCGTTGCGCTGGAACTCAGTTCACCCTTTCAGTGTCCCTTTCCCCCGGAGAGGAGCGGCCAGGAGTTTTCGTACGGTGGGGGTGGAGTGTTGACCCGCAGGTAAATGTTTCTCGCTCCCTACAGAAATGGGCCGATAGTTGGTCCCTCTAGTTGTGTTCCTTCCTTTCCCCTCCCTCGTTTTGTGCTCGAGCTAACACGACACAAGAAGAGTCTTGGTTTTGCGTGACACACCCCTTTTTCACACTTTTTTCGTAAACCTACGGCCCACCGTTCCTGCCTCTCATTCCTTGTTTCCTTTTTTTTTTAACGTAACCCCCCCTTATGACGCGTGTCCCTTTTCCCAGTCACCCCCTTAGAACCCCCCCGACTTCTTCCTCTTTGAGCAACCCTCAAGCGGACCCCCCCCCCCACCGAAGGGTTTATCTATGTTTCTCGGCAATTCTAAAGATGCATTTCGCGGCCCTGCTTACTGATCCAACCCCCTCCCTTTCGTCCCTTCTTTTCCTTTTAGCCGCTATCGACAACCTTTGCCACGACAACCACCTCCCCCTCTTCGAGTTTTTCTTGTCCACATCCAAGGACGTCAGAACTAGCTTGCCCTCCCTACCCCTTTTTTCAAGATCTTGCGGGCATTTTGTCCCATTTCATCAACTCCTAGGTCTTCTTTACTTGCACGTCGCACCTTTTTCTTTCAGATGCGGAACAGTTTCCCCTCCCCACGCACCCCCCTTGAAGGATGAAGAGTCGTTTCTCTCCCCCGTACCCCGTGCCGAGTCCCCCTTCACAGTCCCTTGATTGCCGCACTTGAGCTTAACCTTCCCCCAATTTTGGTTTTTCCCCTCTTTCCGATAGGCCTCAACCGATACGATCCTTCTTCTTGATCTTCCCCGCTGACACATAGTGGACCCCCCCCCGCCCGGATTTACCACAGAAGGCACCGCTCCTATTCCCCTCTCCCTCTTCCGAGAGTTTACCTCCCCCCAATCACCAGAAGAAAACACCGCATCGACCCTCGAATAGCTTTCAGATTCAACTCAGGCCACACCGACCTCAGTCCCCTCCTTGACATACCTCCCTCTTTCCTGACATACCTTCAACGCGGAAAGCTCTCCCCTAGTCTTTTTCCCCCGTTTTTTTCTGATGGTTCTCCACAGGCTATGTTTTAGAGAACATTTTCCCCGATTCACCAGTTCGGCAAACTTTCTTCCCCCGTCCTCACTTGTACTTTTTTTCACGAGCGGTGGAACACAACATCCTGAGGAAGCCCTAGCGATGTGCACCCTTTATTCTTCCCGATCATTCTCCCTTCCCTTCCTTCCGTACATTTTCCAGGACTAAAACGTCTGCCCTCTTTTTCGGTCGATTGCTTCAACCTAGGTGTGAGCCAACCGGTTATTTTATTACCTGTCTGCACCAAATACGTTTCCGTTTTTCCCTCTCGACGCGGACTTTGAAAGCACCCATTTTTTGATGGACCCGTTCCGGTTATCTCAGTTCGGCCCTTCGTCATCTCCGTCTCGTCCGTGGAACGTTTGGAAGGTTCCCCCGACGCGGCCGCTGTCCCAGTCCATACGCGAACCGACCTCTCCCTTCTCTTGTCGCTGGTTCCCAAGCTTGCCGCGGTCATTCTTTTTTTTACGGACGTCGTGTTTTTATTTTCGTTACGTGGCCCACGCTGCCGTGGATTCTTGGTGTCTCTCGGACCTCGCCATCTTTTCTGACCCAAATCCGGACAGTCTCCCACACCTCTTGTTCTTCGCACGTTCCAACGACGAGATGAAATACTTTCCTCAGCTCAGCTTCCCCAATGATCTCCTTTTCGCATCGGATGCAGTTGCCCTCCCCCCGTTTCGACTCCCCTCCCTTTCTAAATGGACTCTTTCTTCACGTCCCCCCCCCCACAACTTTGATTTTTCCCCGATCACTGAACACATTCTCTTTTCTTTTCCCTCCGTTTTTTGTCTCTTTTTTCGGATTCTCTCGGCACCTTCGTGTTTTTTTATTCGAATCGGTTCGGCCGGTAGTTCTCCTCTTCTTTCCTCTGGGTGGATGACCTCACCGTTTGATTCTAAAGCGGTTCCCTTGGGTCTGCTCGGCATCTCTTTTGTCGTTGTTTTGTGTGTTGGTTACGTTCCAGCTGGAGGGTGTTTTTCTGCGCGATGCTGGCCCATTGGCCCCAGATCCACCCGATCGTCATGTGTTTACCCCTTCGTGTATTCCATCCGACGTCTTCCTTCCGCTCCTCTCCCCCAGATTTGGAAACCCTTCAGAACCAGTTATCGCTGGACTTGACGGTTAGCGGATGGAATCGACCTGAGTACCTAAGTCCAGATTTCTTTTTCCCCTTGCACCCGGCACGTTAGAGTGCCTCCCTTATTAGGCGCCTCTCTGGCATGGTTCCTTTCCTCCCATTTTGCTTCTGACTAGGGACCAAGTAGTCTTGATGGTTTCCCCGTATTTTCCTCCCGTTGGATAAAGCTGTCTGATCCTAAGGCTCACCCTTTTTGTGACACTCCAGTAGCCGACATTGGACGCGCAGGCAGGTCAAGGTAGGACTTGTCCCTTTCTTCCCCCTCATGGTCAATTGTTCTTCCCTGCTTCTGTTTTTTTCTCTACCTCCTTTGCAGTCCGCGTCGGGGAAGCCCTCTCGGGAAGTCTTTTGCCTGACTGTCAGATAGTTTTTCGCGGGAAGGGAATTTTCTTCGCCCCTCGAAGTTCCTTGCACCCTGTCCTCGCCTTTTGACCCCCCTAATCTTTTTTTTTTGATCTTGCCCCCCGAGTCTCCTTGAGGATTAATTCGATTTTTCTTCTGTAATCTCCTTTCTTTTCTCTTCGGTTTTTCATTCTTTCTTTTCAGATGACGAGTTTGTTCCGACTGGTCCTCAGTATTGGGCTGGTCTTGAGGAGGTCTATTTTCGAGGCCTCCATCAGCACTCCGGAGAATACGTCTACTGCTGTCGTTATCTTTTTGGTCCACTGGCTGTGTCCCAGCGTCCGGACTGTCAGCCAGAAGACGTGGTATAGGAGTTGCCTGGCACAACCTCTTCTGGAAAACACCTGGTTTCTGTTCGTTTATCAAGTGCGGGCCCCGCGTTTCCCCGCGGAGTGCGTGCAACTGGGATGGTGGTCAGCCTCTCGTAAAGGCACTGACCGGGGTGAAGGTCTACATATTGGTTGACCTCTTTTTTTTGACGCGGTGTTTGTCCTAGAATTCAGTACCCCGGCCGAGGATTTGTTGCCCTCCCGCCATTATGTCGGCACGTGCCCCCGCACGTGACGCCGCCCTGGGGACTTTGTTTTTGGTTCGTTTTGGCGCGAGTGTGACGTCCTTCGTTCTGTTTGCCAGGCTTTTCGTCGAGGGTGGATTGTGTCCCAGTTTCGACTGTCGTGTTCACCCGAGCAAGCACTCCGCTGATCTGTTCTCTAAGGCCGTGTCGCCGTCCCTGCAGATGCATGCGACTCCTTTCCCTTCCAAAATTAATAGTATGGCAGCCTTCGGTTGTGGTTTTTGGTCCGCGGGATCATTTTTTGCTCCCTCTTCGTTTCCCCCTCGACACTTGTGCGCGTTTTATGTGCGGAACACGTCCCAACCCCTCCCGTCAGTTCCCAGTCGCCTGTTCCAAGCGCTTGAACGAGTTTGAGTCTGCGGATTTCAGCTTCCCAGAAGGGTGACCTGTTCGCGCTCACAGCAAAAGGGTTTTGTACCTC
>Ga0179593_1632576_pt1 | contig 12115 bp, 13 predicted proteins | sample CZODoug2_1_08_16_FD_185931 | JGI IMG/M metagenome (GOLD analysis project Ga0179593, IMG submission 185931) | Vadose zone soil fungal communities from Angelo Coast Range Reserve, California, USA - CZODoug2_1_08_16fungal (PacBio error correction) | ecosystem: Environmental > Terrestrial > Soil >... | reverse complement strand
TTTTTTTTCCCCTTCCCCTTGACGACGTTCGAAGGATTTTCCTTTTTCTTTCGGCGGCCTTCGAGACTGGGGAATGTCCGTTTTTTTTCAGTCGTGGCTCTTGTGAAGCTGGAATTCACCCTTCGCAACGAGTGTGGGCCCCGTTCCTAGTCTGCACCCTCCACACCCCAAAACTCCCCTTTTTCCAGGGTGTCGAGTTTGGGGCGCTTGTTGTTCCCTCCTTCCCCACCAGCGTCTTCTTCTGGCCCCCTTTCTTTTTTCAGCAGGGGTCACCCCCCATCCCGTTTTCTGGCTATTAAAATCCCTTGTGAGTTGGTTGTGTTTCCTGACGGCCTCCCTCTGCCCATCGCCGCTTTCCCTGATCCCCCCGCGGAAATCCCAAACCGTACGGTGCGATCTATTGCCGAGTTATGTAGGCTCCTTTTCCCCTCACTGGCGAGTGTGTTCCCTCACTTTTTCCCCTTTCACGCCGCCGCGGGCTCTGCCTGAGCGGAACTTTGGTGTTAGGCATTTTTGGCCACCCTCCTCTTTTCGCGCCGCCCTGTGCTCTTTTTCCCCACTGCGGCTGGGCTCGCCGCGGTTTCAGTCGCCCATCCTTCTTTTTCGTCCAAATCTTGCCCTTGGCGTTTTTTTACACCCCGCTAGAACTTTTTTTTTTTGTCTGGTCATTTCCCTTATTCGTAAGTTCGTCTGAAGAAGCGGTGCTCCTGGTCGCCCTCTTTGGCACCACCGACAAGCGGTGTTGCCTCCTTTTCCCTGATCTCCCCGCGGTGGAGCTTGCCCCGTCGTTGTACATCTCCCCCCACCCTTCGGCGTAAGTGTGCTCTGTTGTAAGCGCCCTGCTGTACCCTTGTGCTCGTTCCCTCCTTTTTTTTCGAGCACGAGTGCCACTTCAGCGGTGGGTTTGGACTCGTCTGTTTTTTTGTTCTGCCGGTTTCGTCACCTTGGAAAAACCGCAGGAAAGCTAGCCCTCCCACTCCGCCGCTTATGTGTAGGGAACGGAGGTCCCAATCTGGCCTTTTCTATCTTTTTCGATCGGCGATCTACCCCTATGTTTGTGTTTACGCCTGAAGCTTCTTGCGTCCGATCTGGGTCCATCTACTTTTCTTCCCAACTGCAAATCGAAAAGAGGGTCTCCCCCCCGAAATACGATAGCGACTCGTTGCACCACAGAATGCCTTTCCTGCGAGCTCAAAAGTAGTATATCCCGGTGCACGTTCTTCACAGTATCTTTGTGGCTCGGTCTCCTCCTGCAGCAAAATTCCTTTCCTTTGGCTTTTTCACCCCGGTCTTTGCGATCGGAGGTCCTTCCAGGACTTGTAGAACTCTCGTTTCTCCTGAAAGCGGCGCCGCGTCCAATGTTTGGTTTTTTTTTTTGATTTTGATTATTCTAGCCGGCCTAGATCTGATTGATGTGCTCCTCCTTTTTCTCCTCACGCACTGCGACTTGTCACCCTCCCTCCCCCTTTTTTTATTCTCTCCAAAACAAGTCTGCTTGCTCCCTTCAATGGTTTGGGCTGGGCCTTCTTGCGTCGCCTACTGGGTTGTTCAACCAGGAAAAGTATTTACAGTCCTTTTTTTGGTTCTTTGCGGGACAAAGGGGCTGCCCTTTCCCTCAACCTCACTGTCTCCATGCAGGTTATTTTCCTTCGGATCGAAAAACTCTGCCTTCTTGCCCGCGCAGTCTCCCTCGTGAACGCATTTTTTTTTTTGCGCCACCGAATCCGGAAATCCTTCGGCTTCTTGAAGCAAGTTTTGTACGAAGGAAGCGTTCGCTCTCCCGGAAGTGACCACGCGTCTCCTCCATGCGTACAAACGCGCCAGTAGGGTCCCAACGGTCCGGTCCCACAGTCTGCCGTGTATTCTTTGATAGCGCCTTATCAGCGGACTCTTTTGATCTCTTTTCTCTTAGCTTTTTCACGTATGTTACCTTGCCCGACCCCACCGTTGTGCCAGAGGCGTTCCTCTTCGACAGGTTTTTCCCCCTTCGGGTTTTTTTTTTTTTGTCGTGTATCGAGCGCGCCGGTTTCCACCCCATCCAGGCGAAAGAACTGCGCAACAATCCATCACCCTTCTTAGTGACGAAACTGGAACGTCGTCGCGAGAACCATTGGGAGTATCGTTATTTTCCCCTGCGTCCTGGAACGCTTTTCCCTCTTTCCAACCAGTTTTTTCCACCGCCAGGTCCCCCCCCCCCCCTTAAAGTGTGGTGTTCTCTAAGATTTTGATAAGGCCAGCCCCGTTGGGCGTTAGAAGGGTTTTCTGGGTTAGATGTCTATCAGGTATTCAACCCTTTTTTGTCTTCTTCTGATGTGTATTCTTCGCCAAGGTCGTGTTACTCCCCCCCCGGCCGTAGGGCCCTTCCCACGTGTCGCGCCCCTCCCCTTTCCCCGTAAACACGTAAGACGCCATGATTTATTTCGCCCGTGATGATCATCTACCTGGGACCGTTTGTGTAGTGTTGGCGGCGGCAGCATAATCTTCCCCTTTTTTGGCTTATTCGCGGACAGCGCATCTTTCCCCCTTTTTGATAGACGTCGCGAACTCCTTTCTGGTGCTTAGCCGTTGTGGTCTTTCTTTAGTACCATTCTCACCTTATCCTTTCCCACTTCCCAGGCTTTCTCTCTCGTCGATCAGACGGGCCTTTTTTTCTTCTCTTCCCAACGAACTATGGGCGGGGAGGCGGCGGTCGTCCCCTCGGCGAACGAAATCTTTCCGTTTGTTGTGTGAGAGATCTCTTGCCGGTTTTCTGTTCGCCGCGTTTCCCGTTTTCCCCCGGCCGCCTCCCCGCCCTCTTCTTTTTGGCGCTTCCCCCCCCCCTTTGAATCGACGAGCTTCTTTTTCCCTCTGAGGTCGATAAAGTTTGTCCCATCCCCTCCACGGACCCCCCAGCTCCAGCAATGAATCCGTTACGGGTGGAATTCCTTCTTTCAACGCCCCGTCCACCCGATGGCCTCCGAGTGATCCCCCCCCTCCTCCAAACACCCCACCCGGTCCTTTTTCCGCCCTTTTTTTTCCTAGGAACAAGTCACGGGCTGGCGTTTCCTCAGGATCAGTTTTTCTGGGGATCGCGAACAGTGCCACTTCCTTCGTCCCTGGCCGCGGAACTGGACCCAACTCCCCACCCGCTACCGGAAGGTCTACTTTGCTCCCGTCATTTTACAGAGATCCACGGGTGGACCCTTCCTTCGTTTACTGGAAATTCTTCCCTTTCGCTGTCGCTCGACCCACCTTTCCCCGGGCACCGTTTGGGGGGGGGTGATTTCGCCCTCTTCAAAGTAGGGCCATCCTTCTAACTCTTAGTACATCTTTAATCCTTCCTGCCCAAGGAATGGTTTCTTCGATTTGGGTCTCTATCCCCTTGCTCTCCGCACGCGCTTCGCGTGACTTTTTTGCGTCATTCTTTTGTGGATCGTTCCCGTTTTGCCCCGGCGCGATCGATCCCCTTTCCCGGACCTTGCAGCTTTCGAGTGCTTGCCCTTGCCCACGTCATTTCAGTACGGCCAGCGTCCTTTTTTCCGCTCTTTCATGAGAGGCTCTCCTCCCCTCCGTACAACCTTCCCGTAATGCCCTTGAACCCCCCTTCCTGTTTATTTTTGCTCTGGGCACCCCTCTTTGTCACGACGCGTTTTTCGGCACGCGTTTCCTTCTTTACACCCCCCCCCCCTTTCCAACCGGGGCTTCAATAAGCCTCCTCCTCTGCCTATTACACCGCTTTGCGGGACCACCATTCTCTTGCTTCATGCGCGGCCCTCTTCGAGGGTTCGAGCCCAGTCCCTATACGATTCCCCTAGTCGTAAATCGGGTGCGCTTTCTTGACTGGAAGACCTCGAACCTGACAATCTCTCTCACGAAGTTGGTTGTTTGTCCTTGAAATCCATCGCTTACGCAGTAGCGACCTCCCCCTTTCCACCAAGGCCAGGCCAGGGGGTTTGCCTGTTTCCCGGTACGGTCGCAACAGGTCAATTACAGGGTTTTTGTTCACTACTCTATAAACAGTGGATTTCGTTTTTTCCCCTTTTTTGAAGGAGACGGAACTGCCCAATGGAGCCCCCTCTAAGGAAGTACGGATGGTCCCACAACAGAAGTTCTTCCTGGATCGACGGCGCCTTTTTTTGAATTAATGTTTCCTCCCTTCTTTTCTTTCCCCTGTCGCAAGTAAGTTTTTTCTACTGGGAAGTTCACGTGGGAGAAACCCCCCACCACGCAAGAATGTGATTCTTATTTTTTCCAGCCACACCGCCGTTTGTTTGACAAGAACGGCTTCTTCAGACGACCTTGGCGTCCCACGTGCTCCACCTACCCCCCCCCCTCCCCCCCCCCCCCTACCCCCCCCCACCCCCCCCCCCCCCCCCCCCACCACCCCCCCCCCCCCCCCCCACCCCCCCCCCCCCCCCCCCCCCCCCCCCCCCCCCCCCACCCCCTCCCGCCCCCCCTTTCCAACCGTCATACTGGGCCCACTTGCCCCCCCCTTTTTTCCAGTACGATATTCCCTTATTTCCGACCTCGACACGATCCCTGTTTTTTTCATTCGTGAGCACAGACTTTTCTCGTACGTCCCCCCTCCAACATCAGCGCGTCCCACCGGTCTCCTTGGTCGCGATCGCCCCCTCTTTCTCCAGATTTTCCCTTTCCTCCTTTTACTTTCTTCTTCTTTCTGTATCTTCATCCGAGTTTTACCCCTTTCCCGTCCAGCACCGCTTTCCCCCAACCCAGACGGCCAGGACGGGTTTGTGATAACTCGCTGCATTGCCCCCCCCTTCTACGGTCCTCCGAGCCCAGTGTTTGAACCCGTCTCCTTTCTGCCACGACACTAACACTTCGTGACAGGCCCCCTGTCCGATAACACCTTTCTTCGTTCGGCTACACTCGCTTTCGGTGCGCATCTTCCCCCCCATGTTTAGAGGGAATGCCTGGCTGTCAGTCCGTGTTGACTTCTCCCCCCATGCAGCGCGGCGGTTGTGAATTAAGATCACCTTCAGGGGTGGTTTACCGCCCTACCACCGTGCTGCCGGCCACTCTCCCCCCCTCCGTCTGTTATCCCCTCTGATGGGCGCTGAAAACCCTTCCCTCCCATTCAGGCTGTATTCTTTTAACCGAATTGTCGTTGCTCTCCGTCTTGACGTCGTATTTCTTTTTCCCCCGCCCGATTGACACTACGCCTCGCTTTCGCTTCCTCGTTTCTCCTGGCGGGCGTGAAAGTGTTTTCCTCTTTTTTGGTATAACAGACCCCCTGCCCTAGCGGATCTTCCTTGGCGTTCTGTACGGGTTTCGGTCTTCCCAATAATCGTGTATTTTTCTTACGGTACGGTGTCCCCCTTTTAGCTTTTAGTCAGTTTCCTCCCGGTAGTATGTGGGCCTCTTCCTGCTGATAAGAGTCTCGTCCCCAGCATCGGCCGGGAGTGAGCCCCCCAGACCCGTCCCTCCCCATTCTACCCCGTTCACTCCCTTTGTTGAATTAGGTCCTCCACCCAGTAACCTTCCCGCACATAGTTCGAGCTTTATTATTTCATTGAGGGTGCTTCTTTTTTCCAGACCTCTAACACGCGTTTCTCTGACCTTTTCCTTCAGCGAATCAGTCCAGCGCCTCTAATCGCTCCCTCCCCTCACAACTGCAGCCAACCATTTTTTTACAAGTTACCCCTCCCGAAAGACCTCCCCGGCGAGCATCCCCTCCTCCCTCTCGGCGCAGAAGATAACCGTCTTCGTTTTCTTTTGGTTGATTAGTCTTCTTAGGTGTTGTTGAGAGAGATCTTCCTTTTTTTTCCAGTTCGTAGGAGGTTGTTGCTTGTTGAGTCCCCAGAGACGGTGGCCCCTGCGAAGAGGGATTTTTCATCTTTTTTTTTGCGCGATGTTCTCTGGAAGCTGGCCCCCAACGTAGCTCCTAGTTTTGTTTTCTGCGAAAAGAAAGCCCACCACCCTCGTCGAAGGTCTCTTCGTGTGTCTTTGGGCTCATTCTTCCCTTCGTGAAAGGGGTAATTGGTGCCCCCCTGGGGGGACGTTATTCAAATCCCTGTTTTTTTTCTAGTGAGTTTTTTTTTTCTTTTTTTTTGGTGAGTGATGACACAATCTACTTTTCTCCTCCGTCGCCTAGACATCAGCTGCCCCCCCAATCTTTTGCGACCCAGAAGACCTTCTTACGTCCAGCCTTCCCTGGTGTTGCTCACGTGCCGCCTTCATTTTCAGAAAGCTGATGGGCAGGATTCTCCTTTGAAGCCGCTTGTAATCTCACCCAGGACCTCCATGTGAGGCCGCCCCACCATGACCACTAGTTTCCTCTGGTTTCGAGTGGTCCACCCACCTTTGGGCTCCAGTCCTCTCCCAAAATATGGCCCTTGGCTCCTTTTGATGTTCCCCCCTTTCCTTTTTTCAGTTCTGCGAGTTTCTACTGCAGCGGCGTGAACTGGTTCCTTCCCTGGTGGCAACGTCATGGCTGCACAGCTGGTTTTTCCGCAGGCTATCCGCAGCGGTTGTCTACATGATTCTTTAACATCATTCCGTCTGCAGTGTAGGAAAGTCGTTGTCTTCCGTGTTTGTGCCCTCAACGTTAGACTGTCTTTTCCCCCGCGATGCATTTCCCCTACTCCAGCGGCTTTGAGAACACCGTCTGAGAGCACTTGATCGCCCAACTGCGGCCTTGCTGGGCGTCACCTGAAGGAGCGTACTTTTTCAGTTCCTTCTCCTTTCCCCCACCCTTCCCCCCTTTTTTGCCTTCATATATGAGATTCGGAAGAATGGTATTCTTTGGCCGGGCGTCCGCCCCCTACCACCGCTCCCCTGTGGGGAGTTCCCACGCCTGCCAGCGGGATTGCGTGCACCCGATGTCTGTGCCCCCTCCCCACCACAAAGCATGCGCAAATCCTTCGCCGATCGCGAAATCTTTCCTGAGTTTCGAACCAGTCCGGTTTGCACCCCATTTCGGTTTGACCCGTCTGCGTCCTTCGTCGGATGTGTCTTTTTTCAAAAGTATCGGTGTGGCCGGCTCTCAGCAAAATGAAGATCACATCTTTTCTTTTGGTCGCCGCTTATGTTCTTGCTTTGGATTTCGGGCGCCTTTTCCTTTTGTGAGCTTTTTTTTCGGCCAACGGTACGGCTCCCCTCAAAAGACGTGGGACTAATCCTCGGGCGTTCAGACGTCCTTGTGCTCCCTCCGCGTACCCGCTTTTTCTTTCTCTTGGTTTTTCCGCTACAGATAAGTAATTGTCCCTCAATCCACTTTGCTCCTCCCCCCAAAAGTTGCTTTCCGTGTTGCGAGCCTGTCGTACCTTTTTTCGGAACTGGGCATGGGCTTTTTTTTTCTTCTCTTCCCGCTACTGGGGTTATTGTCAGGAAGCTATTATTGCCGTCGTTTTGTTGCTCTTGGTCAGTCTTTCCCCGCGTGTTGGCTCTCGCTAAGAGACTTCAACCTCTTTTTCGATGATCGAACTGTTCCTCTTTAGGATGAAGCCTTTTTTGACTTTGGGCTTATCTTCCCTACCGGCGCTTAGGAAGACATCCTCTTTCTTGGTTTTCCGGTTCCGAACACCTTCCCCTTCCTGAATGAGATTCCGCCCAGGGGGTGTCCGACTTGATGTTTATCGTCCCGCGTTCCGCTCGAAGTCTCTGTGAGATCTCTTTCCTCACGTAAGCGAATATCGCTTTGGCAAAGGGGAATTGTAAGTTTTTGACGTGATCTGGTTATCTTTCCTCCTCATATAGAGCCCGCGCTTTCCTCGCCTCTTTTCGACGATGTGCAGAGCGTTCAGTCCATTCGGCCCTTGTAAAGGGAAGCGGTGTTGATTGTCGGATCTTTGCAAGCGTATCCGGCCGAAAATACAACGGCCGAAGAAATGCGACAATCATGTCCCCCTTCGTGAGACTTTCCCCTCCTTGTGGTTTGTTGGACGGCCCCCCCCTCCCGAAGCGCCGCGATCTATTTCGTATCGGTATCATGTAATGTTGGAAACGTCCGTCCAATGGCTTCGAATTGCAAAAGGAGGAGCCGCGCCGTGCGGTTGCCAGTTCTGAGCAGTGAAGCCCGTGGGACTTTTGTGCGGCTACTTTCCACACGTTTGGCGTTAGAAGGGTTCCATTTATTTCTGTGAACCCCTTCCCTTTGCAAAGGCCAAGCCTGGTATTTTATTGCTGGCCCAACAGGTCTAGGCCGCGGGTCTTTTTCACAGCAGGCAGTTTTCCTTTTCTCCTCCGTCGAACTTCCTCCCATGAGGGAATGGTGGGCCCCGCTTTATCCATTCAGTGCCTCCAATGGCTTCTTGGCGGGCTAGTGATCCACTTTCCCCATCTGGTTGTCGCGGCTTATTTCTTCCGCAAATCGTGTTCCTTCCCACGAATTACGACCCCCGGCGACCGATTCAGGCTGGTGCTTCTGTAATTGGCGTCTTATATAGTCCACTTTAATTTTTTCTTTTTCCTCAGCTGTCGATCAGCCGGTTTTTATAGCGTTTTTCCCTTCGATCAGGGAGGGGAGGCGGCCTGGTCCAACGTAAGCGGAGACCTCCCTTCTCTCTCTCTTTTCCTCCTCCTTGGGTTTATCTCTATCCTCTTTCTGCCACTTGGACCTGAACCGGCCGTTTTTTTTTTTTCCTTTAGTGGGTTCTCCCTGCGCAAGGCTGATCGACGAGCTTTTTCCTTCCTCATGGGAGGGGTTCCTATAAGTGGACCTTTTCGACCACCTCCAAACAAGGCGAGCCCCCGCCTGCCTCGACGGGTTAGGACCTTCTTTCTTCCCCACGATTAGCTGATAAAAAAGATGGAATCCTTTCTCCACTTCCGCCGCCGACCCCCCCCCCCTACACAAATGGCCATCCCTTGGAGGCTTGTATTCTCACGGCGGCCCTGAACCAGTCCCCTCCCCGTAATTCCCTCTTTTTTCGCGAAAGTGAAATGCCTCTTGCATAAAGGGCCGCTTGTCCCTTTCCTGTGGGCCATCCCAACTACCATGTCGTGTCCCATACTGTCTCATACGAAGCTAAACCCCGTTTCCCCCCCCAAACGTTACTTTTTCTTTTTTCCCAAAAAGGGATTAAAGTCTTCCCATGACCAAAAACACGCGTTCCCCTTTTGCCTCTCCCGGACGTCGGGCCATCAGCTTTTCACCTGTTCGCAGCAGTAACCTTCGATAAGACCAATCCCTCCGAGACTTTTTTTGCCCGAGAAAATCACCGCGCTATTTCCCTTTCACGCGCGTCGGTGCCTTTTTTTATTTTTTGTCCGTGTTATGTTTTCTCTTTTCCTTTTCCCAAGGAGCGGCCCTTCCCCCCATCCGCCGCACGTCTTTCCAGTCGAATCTATGTCAAACGCTCTGGCCACAGATTTTTTAGCGGGTACGACGTTAAAAGCTCCTTTTTTTTTAGTGATTTCGCTCTCAGAGACCTCCCCCTTTACAGCCGTTACAACGGGTCCTTTTCTCCCCCTCCTTTGTGGCGTCTTTTAGCCAGGCTCTGGGGTCGGTAAGAGATTAAAGCTTTTGTAACTTCCTCTTTCTTTTTTAATTCGGTTAAACCATCACTCCCGTCTACATTGCTTAAATACCTCTCCTTTTTCCGGAATTTTTGGAGGCCCTTTTTGCGTCTGCACTCCCCTTTTTTACCCCCGGTGTCTTTCTGTTTCCCGATCAGACCGCCCATTCCACTTCTCCAACCGGCTTTCCAGTTTCGACATAGTACCCTTCCTTCTCCTTCGCGACTGAAGCCCCCTCATAACCTTCACGAGCACAACGGTTTTCTTTCGAATTCCTTACCCTACCTGTCGCCACTAGCAGGCGAGAGTCCCCCCAGGTTGCTTCCCGTACCGGCTCGTCCCCCCTTTTTAGGACGTGGTTTTTTCCTCCCCCTCTCAACACCCGTCTTCCTACTTTGGGCTCCTAGAACGATGGCAACTTGTCAGATCCCCCCTCCCCCTAAGGAAGTCTTGTTTATCTTTTTTTACCCCCCCCAGATTCCCTTTCATCTTGCGTTATCTTAAGTCCTGTCATCCTTGCCTGCTGACTCTTTGTGACTTTCCCCATGGACGCCGATCTCCCCCATCCGTTGGACTTACCCACCTACTCCTTCAGGATTTTTTCCTTCTTCTTGATTTCACACAGATTTACTTTTTTCCTTTCAGAAACGTTCCTTTAGTGCTGCTCGTCCTGTTTTTCCAACGGCATTCTGTTCCCCCCCCCTGACTGGGGTTGCCCTTCTGGAGTGGTCTTCTCTTCTCGATACGTTGCTGATCTTCCCTCCGTGGTGCATCTGCCCCCTCCTAGGACGCAATCCCCACTGTGCCTGGGTGGGCCAACCACATCTTCTCTTTTCGATCGAAACAGCTTTCCATTTTATAACTGACCCCTCTTTTTCAATCCTTACTCTTCCTATGAATTCGGGCAGGCGGATGGTAACGATACGAGCCCTTCCCCCGTTCCCCCCAGCAAGGAAGCGAATGCACCCCCCCACAACGACTCCTCTTAAGTTTCTTCCCTAGTCTCTACGACAGCTACCGTTAGACCCCCTGACACCCGGCCCCCCCCCATGCACCCCCCCAAAAGCCACTTCAACCCTTCGCTCACTCCCTACACCACTTTTCAGTTTGACTCATTCCCACACACAGCTTACGGCATACGCCTGCTTCTACCCCCAAACCAGCCTTCCCTTGGCCACTCAGTTGTAAGGAGAACCAGGTCCCCTGCTCTATACTTTTACTGTACACAGGCCCACATTACTGGACCTGCCCTCCCCTCCACCACCGTTCTGCCTTTCCCCCCAATGGTCAAGCATTTTTCCCTTTTGATTTTCCCTCCAAATCGGTCTGCTCTCCCAGTCCCTATTAATTTATTCTCGCCACATTCGCGCCCCCCTGTCTTTTCCCCTCCCCTCCTGAAGAAGAAGTTCGCTTTCTACTTACTATTCTTGACCAGGTCTTCCTTCCCCCCCCCACTTTCAGCGCATGGAGTCTCAGATTTTTTTCTGTCTGCAATCTTTCGGATGTCGATTCTCCCCTTTGACCGATGGGAATAGACTGTTTCTTCCTTCCTGTCATGACGAGTTTTTCCCGGCTTATAAGCAAAAGAAAGGAATTTCACCCCCTTTCACGAACTCTTACGACCCAAACTAATTCTCACTAAGAACAACCCAACCCCCCTCCTTCTTCCTTTCTCACTTTTCCCAAGTCCCACGAGTTCGCCGAACGGTGCCATCTTCCCCGTCTCCGTAACGTCCCTCTCACAAACTCCTCCATCCCCCTAACCGTGGGACCAAACGTCTCTTCCTCCACCAGGCCCCCCCTCTAAATTTTTCCTCGACCTGAAAAACCCTTTCCCCCCTCCTCCTGCAGCACGTGGTCGCACGCAGAGGATAGTGAACAATCTTTCGAGCTTAGCCTTTTCTTCTTCCGTTTTTATTCGCGCGGTTCTGTCCTTATAGGAAGAACTTGGACTGCTTTCCGTTTTTTTCACGGGGAGAGAGAAGGGCTTCTCTTTTCCTGCTTTCAAGGTAGCCTTTCTCACCCCCGACCACAAAAGCAAAGTTCGTCCCCCCCTTCACCCCTTCTTTTATCATTGTTTTTCCCCCCCACAAAAAAAGCAGTTCCAGTGCCCTTATTGTCTTAATTTTGATGCATCTTTCCTTTTTCTCCTTTTCCAAGTCCGGTCCTCTTAAACTCCCTTCCGGGTAGTAATGCCCCCCTTCCTTCCCGATTGAACATCGTTTTTTTTTTTTTTGCGTTTCCTCCCCCAATCGTAAAAGTAACGATTTTTTTTCCTCCCTCACTCTGTGAGGACGTCTCGTTTTTTTTTTAGAGTTGAAAGTGCACCCTTTTCTTCCGCCGCCGTTTTTTATCCCGGAGCGAACATGCGCTTTCCCCCCCCTTATCTCTTAATCGCGCCGCCTTTTTTTCTAATTCGAAAACACATTACCTTCTCCTTGCCGGACGCGGTTCTTTCGGTCCCGGTCCCCCTTGCCCTGGCAGCCTCAAGAATTTTTTTTTCCCGCTTCTGGTTTCTTAAAATACGCGTTCGCCTCTTCTTCGCGTGACTTCATTTCAACCCGCAGGCTTGCATTATGCCCAAGCTGTTTTGACTCTCAGGCTCCTCTTTTTAGCCTCCCCTCCTAAAGGCAGAGTTCCTTTCCGTAGGCTCTCT
>Ga0179593_1522689_pt1 | contig 12115 bp, 11 predicted proteins | sample CZODoug2_1_08_16_FD_185931 | JGI IMG/M metagenome (GOLD analysis project Ga0179593, IMG submission 185931) | Vadose zone soil fungal communities from Angelo Coast Range Reserve, California, USA - CZODoug2_1_08_16fungal (PacBio error correction) | ecosystem: Environmental > Terrestrial > Soil >... | reverse complement strand
GTATCTGCCCCTTCCCCGTCCGGTTTGAAGTCTAATCCCCCCCTGTGGTTGCTTTCTTCAGCGGTGGAAGTTAAATGAAATCTCTCCCGACAGTCTTTAGTTCGTCGTTTGTCCTTCAGCCATCGCATCGCGTATAAATAGTACTCCCTTCCCCCTCAGTATCATCCCTCCGAGCAGATAAAAACCTTCCCCGATGCACCCCTCCCTCCTCCCGATGAATGCGGCCAGAACTCTCCTACAAACATCGGTCAGTGACAGCCTATAAATAACCCCATCTTTCAGTTCCCATTCAAAGAGTCCCCCCATCTGTGATGGAGACTGCCGGGTAGAGGTCTCTTTAGCCACTCAGTAGTTTCTTTTCAAAACTGTTGAACAGGGACTCCCGGGTCGGGAAACCTTTGCCCCTTCTTTCTTTTTTTTGAGGATCTGCCGCCCCCATGAGGAGCTTCTTATTTTCATCATTGTCGCTTTCAGTGCTAGAGACCCCTCGCGGACGGCCATATTATGATTAATTCACACGTTATAGAGTTACCTCTCCCCTTACTTCCTCCCGAGTTGACCAGTCCTCCCCGTTTTTCACTACCCAACTATTTTTTTGTTGTCTTCAGTCCGTTCGAACCTCGGCTGTCTCAAAACTGTCAATTCGGGTCGACCTTTTTTATTGGATTCACTACTTTATTTGTGCGACCAGCAGGAGGTTTCTCCAACTGTTTTACGGTTCTTCTTCACCCCTTTTGTTTTTTTTTTCGAGAGTTTCTGATTAAGATAGCCACTTACCCTTCGGATAAGATCTTCGACCCTTGTCAGGGTAGCTCTTTACTTGGTTGATACCCACGTTCCATCCAACTTCGATTTTAGATATCCCTCATCCCTCCTTATTTTAACCTTTGCGTCCTGCGATACTCCCCTGCCCCTACAGAGCATTTCATTTCCCCCAACCAACCGGGCCGCCGAGGTCCGAAGCACCTGTGGACGCTGCCCCGTCCTTACATCGGCCGAACGACCTCTTTGTTCCCCATTCGTGCGGAAGCGAAGCGTGTAGACTTTTTCTTTTATAGCTCCTTTGAGGGATTGCGTCCCCTACTTGTCCCTCCTTTTTTATTGTGCCTCCCTTCAATATTTCCTACTTCAAGCCTTTGTTTGTTTTGCAGTCGCGATTAGGAGCGCACGGAGAGTCTCTCCTTTTTTTAGTTTAGTCCCCCTGCCCCTTCTATGAGTCGCACTCTTAAGAAGTCCTAGACCCGGTTTAGCTACCCGTTTTTCCGAGGTATCATTTTGCATCGTTTTTTTCTTCTTCTTTACGCGGCAACGGTTGTTTGGACACATGATAATTCGTTTTTTCCCTTGGAGTCGTATTTTTCCCTTTCAGTTTACCGCCAGCAAGTTCACCTTCTTCGTTCTTTTCATGATTTTGACTTTTAGAAGCGAATTCCCTTGCCTTTTCCGACTTTAAGTCCTTTCCCTTAAGCAAGAGTTCTCATTTCCCCCGCGTCTTGCGTTTGAGAGAGCTTTCTCGGCTTGATATGAAACTCCTACAACGGTCCCCTCCTTTTTCCCTTCCCAATCCTTGCCCCGGCCCTCCTGTCGACGCCCCCTCCTTCTGGTTCCTCCCTTCCCCCTTTCGACTGACGTATTCAGGAAAAGTTTCTCACCCCCTCCTGTTGTCTCGAAGGCCTTTTTGATACGCCAACCTATGTTGTATTTTTTTGTTTTTTTTTCTTTTTTAGTCCTCCTCTAGTCGGTACTCTGATAATTTTTGGATTGCAGTACTACGGTTGCCCTATGCCTGCGGGTCTCTACCTTTGAGGCCCTCTTTGTTTCGCTCCGTCTCTTTGGAACTCCCCTTCGTTTTGGGAGGCTTTTCAGAACTATCGCAATACCGCGTGTTTCCCCCCTTTAAGATTCTGGACATAGATTCTTTTTCCCCTTGACCTGGTTTGCGGGCCTACAAGTGCCTTCCTTTTGCCCCTTATAGACAATTTTCCCCATGAGGACATAGTGTATGGAATGAACAGTTCTGGGGGTCTTGATTCCTTTTTTTCCTTAGACTTTGAGGATGATGCCCCCGGTAGTCTTTTCGGGTTAGCGTCCAAGTCTTCTCTTTGAGAAAGTTTCTATTGTTTTGACGCGGGCTAGACAGATCTCTTTCGGTGAGAGTGGAAACTGACCGTTTCCCTCTTGAGCATCTAACTTCTCTTCCTTTCTGCTTGTCTGATTATTCTCGAATTTCTTCTTTTTTTTTTCCTTGACATATATTGCTGTCTTCTCCCCCTCTCCGATGCCTGATTCCCTCATAAGTTTTATCCTCTACTTTTGAATGTCTTCTAGTTGACTGCTGTATCTGTTCATCCCCCTGAGAGATGGTTCTTTTCTCATGGGTAGCGCAATTCCCATGATTCTGCCAACATATCATTTTCTCTTTTCAAGGCGCCTCGACTCTTCAGAAAGAAATTATGCATTTGATGCACTTTTCCTCGAATAGCGCCCCATTTTCCCACAAACCCCCTATATGCACCCGACAAACCCCACACCCACCACCCCCCCCCCACCCCCCACCCCCCCACCCCCCCCCACACACCCCCCCACTCACTCCCCCCAAACCACCCCACCTCCCCAACATCCAACCCCCCCCCCCTTTGGGATCGCAAGCGCGTGTCTATTTATTCTTCTTCCCCGGGTTGCGTAGCTCCTGGGTCCTGTGACAGATCGCCACTTGCACAGGTGATTGGGTAGGGCCGCTATCTTTCTCCTTCCTTTTTGTGATTCTCTTTTTGCATGAGGAAAATTGAGTTTTTCGGCTTTCTTTTTTCATACCGTTTAGCCCGCTTTTGGTCGTGTGATGTGTCCCCTTTTATAAATCTTTCCCTGTCGACCCCTTGAAGTCCACCCGCGTTTGCGAGCAACTTTCCATTATAAGCTTCTCTCTCTAGGGATCTATGATACGACGTTTCCGAACTTCGTGCCCTTTAGAACCGTTCGTGTCTTTTTACTGGTGACCGAGTTAGATCTTTTCTCTGCTCCAGTTTTTCTCCACCTTTACCACCTACACTTATCCTTTCGGGGGGACGTACTTGAAACATACTTCCCCGCGAAGACTGATCTTGTCTTAGTACCCCGGTAACTTCGATGTTTTGCCATAGATATCTTGGCTAATGCCATGCGGTTGTCCCTGAAGGTTTTTTCAAAAGGTGCTTCTCTTAGCGTTTGCACTGAAGTCCCTTTCTTTCTACAGGTTGACCTCTTTTTTTCTGTGACGCTCTCTCTTAGTTAAGCGACATTGCTTCCTTCCATCTGACCCCGTGTCAAATCGAGTAGTGTATCCTGTATGTTCCTGGCTTTTTCGGCATTGAAAAGAGCGGAAGTTCATTCAGCCTACATATATGTTCCAGTATGCTGCCCTACATTTGTTGTTGAGTCTCAGCGATGTTCGACCGGAAGCTGGGGTACCCCTGGAGTTCCACACAGAGTTTAAAAATCGCAGAAGCTTCCACCGTGGGGGTTCTTTGGCCTACCCCTGTGTTGGGCACCGACCTTGGTTCGCGTCTTTGGAAAGCAGTAAGAGAGCTTGCTTTAACTTGCCGCACTAAATATGTTTTTCTTTTCATCACGGTAAGGTCTTGAACTCCTGTTCCTGATATGGTTCACTATTCTCATAGCATCTCCCGGAAACCTAGAAAGCCGCTCGTGCCAGTGCTCCCCTCGTTGATTCGTCTCTTCAAGGCTTCTTCGAACCCCCCCCCCTTTTTTGCCGCTCGCTTCCCTACTGCGGATTTACCCCCTGAGGGTATCCTCGTCGGTTTGTTCCTCCTCGAATAAGGGCGCGGCTACGCCTTTTCCGCTTCCTAATGTCAAACCCTTTCCCGACCCTTAATTGTGAAGTCTGTTAAGAAGACCGTCTTTTGGCAATACCATTTTCTACTTTCCACATCATGCCCATACCTGACTTGCTCAGACTCTTGGGTAAGTTTCTTCGTTCCCCCCTCATTTCCCCCACGGCCCAAAGAGGTCCCTTGATAGTCCCAAACCTACGTCCCATCGCCCGTACTTTTGTCGCCTTGCCCGAGACCACAAGCTTCTCCTTCTCTTCTAGACTTCACGCCGCGAGATGGGGGTATTCAGGACCCCTTTTATTTATATCCACCCGTCCGCCTGAATGAGATTTTTCAACTGTACTGCTATCGTTGCAGAAAATATGCATCCCCCCTCTGGTATTCTTCTCTTTTTTTTTTAGATGGTTAATGTTTCGCCAAAGGGGGTAGCTCGACTTGCTCTCCCAAGAAAAGAATAATTGTTTTAGAACATTTTCCCTGAATCTTTTGGACTTCCCCGGCCCCCCCCCTCCCTCCCCCTCCACTTTCATTTACGTGTCGTCGAACTTCTCTTCTTAAATACCGTCTCGGTAGTGGAGGTCATAACCCCTTTTACTGTTCACAGGTTTCGTCAATATCCCTATCTGTCTTCGTAGACCTGTGTCCTCTTTTCAAGAAAATCTCCCCCGCCGCTTTCATGTATATACTCTTCTTGACCTTCCTACTGTCCATGACCCCCCCTAAAATTAATTTTCCTCTCTTCCGAGCTACCTCCGTTCTTATAGGAGATCTTCATCTTTTTCCGCTTCAATGGAAAATTTTTAGTTCACCCAGAGAAATATTAAACATTGTTCCCGATGCATACCACCTCAGTTACGTTTCACATACATCCACTATTGCTGACTGGAGAGAGGAAGCCGGCTATTCTTTTTTTCCATTGATATTCATGTTGTTAGGCCCCTCCACCCACCAACCCCCCCCGCAGCTTCGCTCCTCCTCACCCAACCCCCCCCACCACCCCCCCCTCCCCCCCACCCCCCCCCCGTGGCCTGAAAAAGCAGATTTTTAGAACCACCTGTGCCCTGGAGGGTCCCCTGACGTGTTTAACAGTGCAAACAACTGTCTGTCCGTTTGTCGAGTGGTCCCTCCCTCTCAACCCTTCTTTCATTGCTCATAGTGAAGAACCTCTTCGTTGATTTCTCCCATTCCTCAATCAACGTGCTATCGATCCTCCACTTTCTCTCGAGGCAAGTTACTACACCTTCCCCAAACATTGTGGGTTTTTCAATCTCTTCCCTAGTCACCCGTTCTTCTCCATCGAAAACTTTTCAGCGGTCAGGTTTTCCATGAGGCTTCCCTCCTGGCATTTTTTCTCCAGCAGGACTGAGAGTTTTTTCAGGTTCCCCGTGATGGAACCAGTCTTTCTATGTCCTCCTATACAAAGGTGCCAGCCTTCTCGAAGTACTTCATCCTCATGGTCGGACAGCTCTTCTCTAAAAGTGCCTGTACCCCTTTTTTAGTCCGTCAGCCATCCGGTCATTATACCCCTCCTGATCCAGTAAGTCCACCTTTTTCATTCCTCCATCCTCCCTTTTAATAAAGCGACGACTTCTATCACTTAAAGGATATTTTCTTGCCCCCCCAACACTGTTCGACCCTGTCGTAGCTTGAAGAACCCCTTGTTCCAGCTAAACGACCCTTGCGACTTTGACCCACCCGCGCAGCGGAAGCGGGCAGTGCTTGCCCACTTCTGGGTCGCGTCCGGAGCGTCTGCTTCTCCCTGCACTAAGTTCCTCCCATTTTGTCTACTCCCTTTCTTCCTCCTTCCCCTTTTTTTGTTGTTTCTAGATTAGGCGGTCCCCACGCTGTCCTTTTCGACATCCCTCTTTTCCCGGAATCAGTCCCCTGCCCTCGATGTTTGAGTGCGAAAGGACCCCTCCATTTCCTTTATTCGTCCGTTTGGGACTTTGGACCGTCGTTCGATTTCTCCTGAATAGTCGGCTTCGCCAGTCGATCGCATGTTGTTTTTTTTCCCATTCCCTTTCCCTTCGATCCCGTTTGGTCCTCCAAGTGACTAAGCCGTTCCAACTTCAGTGCTTCGCTTTCTCCCTGTGCCCCTGAGCTTATACTTCCGATGGCGACTGATAGATTTCCCCTCTTTTTCTAATGTATCGTAGCTGAACTCCCATGATGCTGATGGTTGGCGCGCGTTCCTTGACGGAGGCCACTCCTTTTCTGAACGTCTGATGCAACCCCCATGGGTCCTTCTCCAAAGAAATAGCGCCCAAATAATCTTTCCTGTGGTTTCCTTCCGCTCAACTTGGTTCCTCTACTTTGATACCTTTTTTTTTTCCCCGACCCTCCCCATTCGATACGGCCATGACCACACATCTTGTTTCGGGGAGTTGGACTTGTTGTCCAGAGATAGAAAGGCTCCCCTTTTCCCCTCTAGGTGTGGGTTGGGGTTCTAGAACCTTTGCCTCCTTATTGGACCTACCGCGAGTTATATACGCTATTCCTTGAGGGTCCTAGCGTACTACCCTAAGCTCCTCTGTTGTGGTTGTTCCTTCCCTAGTTTCCTTCGGTCATTAGACCTCGCTGCAGGTTTAATGAACCCCCTGTTGCGCCTTCCCCATCGCGTCAGATTCCCCATCACTGCACGTGCCGAGCTTCCCACCCCCTCAATTCGTTTTCAGCGTGTATGAAACCCCCAGGCACCCTGTCTTTTGTCTATAGAGGCTTTCCATCAGACACTTGCTATTGTCTGCCCCTTTTTTTCTTTGTTCAATTTCCCCCCCCCCCCCCCCCCCCCTGAAGCCTTTTTTTAACCTTCTTTCTTCCCCAATCGCTCGTCGGTTTCTTGTCGCGGGGAGCCCCTCTCCCTACCTCTTTCTTTTATTTCACTTTTTCCTATTCCCGTCTTCTCCATCCTGCATTTTTTTGATATGCTAGGAAATAGCCTGAGTTCTTGATAGTATGGTACGAAATCACTCTCCAGCATTACTCAACCTTTTTTGCTTACTCTTGTCGACTGGACCTCTGACGTCCCCCCGGCTCGGACGACTTGAGCGCTTTTCTTTTCTTAGGAGGTTTCGGGAAATAGTTTAGTCTGACGCATGGTAGTTTTTTAGTAATTAGGATTTTTTTGCTGCTTCTATAGAATCGCCGCGTACTTCCCCCCGTTAGAACGAGACGGCCGACGAGCACTTCTTTTAACTAAGTCTTTTTTTTTCCGCCGCCTAGTTGTCCTCCCTCGTCTTTCTTCCCCGACGCTTTAGGTCCACTCATGCTTTACGACGCGGGGTCCTTGAAGAAGACAGAAAGTTCTCAGGTAGTGGTATTTTTTTTGTCTCTCAATTCTAGAGCCTTCTAAGTCCTTTTTAGATGCTCTTCCGTGTCGCCCTTCTTTCTGTGAGATCAGTTCAGAAGTATTGGGTCGCCTTTCAGATTTTGCCCGACCCCTATTTCGGTCAATGTCCACGTCTGGTCGAAATGTCATTTGGCTTTCTTCCCCTCCCCCGTCCATCGTTGGTTCGGGGGCGGTGCCCGTGGGGGGGTTTTTTGCTTTCCCGTCCGGTTGTTTGGGAGTCCCGACCAGTATTGACCCTGCCCGCGGTGAGGTCTCCCCACTTCATTGATTTATGTTTTTTGTAGTTGAAACGATTCCCCCCCGTGAGTGACCCCGGCCCCCTTTAAGAACATTCAGTCCCTCATTATAGTCACGTCTGTTCTTCAGGTTTCCCCCCAGATTGTAAACGCTTTCTGATCTTATAGGCGGAATTCCTCCCTTGGAAGCCGACCCCCTGTTCTGAGTGAGTCTGGCCCTGTCAGTGTGCCCCCTTTTCCTGTGATTATGGATCGGCAAGTTAAAGGGCGTGAGGAGCCTCCAAGAGAGCGTCGCTTTTCATCCTATCTTACTTGCCGTTCGCGTTAAGGAACTCACTCCAGTAAAAAGGCCTTCAGTTGTCCTTCGACTTTTCCGAGCGATTCTTATGCCACACCGGAGAGAGACCGCTAACGTAGGACCAGTTATACAATATACATATTAATCCAAAGTCCTGGTGTTTTTTATGTATAGAGTCTCTTTCCACTGCGGTAATTCGATTTTTACTGTAAGTCTCAATACCACCCGCTCGTTTTCTTCCCGTTTTTTGACCGGTTTCCCTACTTGCAGAAATCTCACCTCTGTCACATTCCCCCCGCGTGGAGAGTGCGCTTCGACCGCTGAGATGTATAGGGTGCCCATTTTGTCATTCCCTTCCCTGCACTTAGCGTGCCTGCTCCTCCCGCCCCCCCTTTCGACACTCGGATGCCGCCCCTCCGATTCAAAACGGCTTCTTGGTCCTTTGCCGCCTCTGCTTACCATCGCCCTTGATCTGAGATTTTGTCTGATGGTCTTCTCAACACTGGCCTTTTTTTTCCCTTACGCTCCTGTTCCAGATTTCCTAAGATGTGCTCACCTCTCATGGTTTTCGCCCCAGGTTCCTGTCTCTAGCACCGTCTTGCAGGCCCGTCTTTTCCCCCCCCCCGGCAGCTTCCCGATGTGTAAATGAAGGTCTTTCAAGCTTTCTGGTCTTGTCGGCGCATTTTTACCCCGCATCTCCCTTCCTACTGCGGCACTTTTGAGTATTTTCGTTGCTAGGTTTTTATTCATAGAAGGCTGCAACCAGCCCGGGCTTAATCCCCCAGTACCCACCTTCCCCTTCACTCTCCCTTTTTGCGATTGGCCATTTCGTATCGGGATCACCTTGAATGTAGGCAGATTAAGGATGCCTTTTCCTTCCGTTGCACCATTTGCCGTCTGTCTTTACCACAACTCATAATTCGAACGATAGCTCCAACAACGCGGCCTGATGTATGTTACATGTTTTGCTCCCTTCACCTCTGAGATAAGCTATTCAGGATCTCTGGCTCTCTGCCTTAGATATGTCTGTTTTCTCCTTTCGATTGCTTGCCACGCTACGACCAAGATTCATTCTGGGTTCGGCAAGAGTCCTTCCTGGGATTTAACGTTTCTCACCCACCGAGACTCAATCAATACCCTTCATCTTATGACGACTCACATTGTTCGGACTAGGAAACCGGCGCGGTCCTCAATCCAGCTGATGGTCGTGCCCCTTAGGGATGTCTCTTTAGATCTTTTTTTTGACCTTTTCCACGGACCTTTCTTCGTGCTTTCAATCATCCCCCCAAATTTTTAATTGTATCTCGGCTCGTACGTGAATTGACTTTAAAATCTCGTGATATTGCGCCTCGAACTCTCCAAAATCTTTTTTTAACGAGCGCTGTCTCTCAGAAGGACTGAAGTTACCTGGAGGCCCCCAAAGGATCCGATCCATAATCAAAGTCGATCTTTCCCCTTCGTATCTCCATCCACCCCGATTCCTTCCATCAAAATGCCCCCTTCTGACTGTAGCTTTCCTTTTCGTCTATGTGCTCCCTTGCCGATCCCTCGATTTCTATTCCCTCAACCATGTGTCATGCCCCCACAGGGTCGACCGCAAGACCCTTTGAAAAAGGACTTCTTCTCCTGACCCCCTCTCAATAGTAGATTCTGAGTTTCTGGCCTCTGACCCTCTCCTCGTTCCTCGATACACCCTGCCGGTACCTGTATTATTTAAATGTAAAGTTACTTAATGTACCACCCTCCCTGATATTTCTACTCAGTCGTAATACCACCAACTCAAACCCCCCTATGTTTTCCATTTTAGCGAGCCCCCTGGCGTCTCCACTTCATTTTTTCTGTTCATGTTCCCTCCTGGAATCTCTACGGATGGGGCGAATCTCCGGGCGTTTTTCTCTGGTCCGTGTTTCGTGTTTTGGAGAGGAACCCCCCTTTCCTTGGCGCCTTCTGTGAGAGCATACCCCCAGTTCATCATCGCCACGCCCCAAGAATTACGGCCAGTCCCTCTGATCATGGAGATTTCCCCTTTAAAGCTTCTTCGGTCTCCTCCGGCCCTTCTAGCGCTATTCGGCACGTCCATCCTCTTTCTTGAACGATTCGGCTTCCGTGTAAAAGATTCGCTCCCTTTGACTACCTAACTTCCCGGTTTCTATTGCTTCAACAAACACCACTGTGTCCCCTTTCAAGACGGTAGATGGGGTCCTGTCTCTTCTCTTAACCAGTACTACCACTACATGGGCTTCCAGCACCCACCCTCTGTCAGGTTTTATATGTTCTCCCTCTGATTTTGGGGAACGATACAGGCGCGTTGCGGATTCCTCTTCCCGCCGGACGTTGCCTTCTATCATTTTTTCTAATAAGTTGTTTTTTTTTGTTTCTTTGATTAGGACTCTCTGCTTGTCTTGTGTAGAGCACTGATAGTCCCTTGCCATTTTCATTATTTTCGCACAAGTCCAATCTTCCTCCGTATCGCCCTGTGGGTAGAAGGTCGCCCAGTCTTCATCTTTTATGGGGAATTCTGCTTAAAGTCCGCCCTTCCGCTGGACCATGAAATCCTGTAGGGATTGGCCCTGTCTCCTGGTAACTGGACAGGTCACCCCTTTCGTCACATTAAGGGAGGAGTGTTTCTGCCCCCTTTGCGTTCCCGTAGTGACCCTTTTTTTTCCTTTGGGCGCTCCTCACGAATTCTTTCCCTCTGACTTGGTCTCCCCCCATCTAGTATGCGGGGATGCATACCTTCTGCCGGCTGTTTTGGACTCGTTTTGGCTTGATTTGAAACTACTCTGCGGCGCCAATAATTCATTACCGACACCGTGACACCCTCCTTAGGAGCCACATCGTTCCCTTTCGCAAGGCGACGCGTGCAGCCGAAAAGTTCCTTTTCGCCTGGTTATCGATTTGACCTTCTAATACCACCTTTTTCTACTGGTTGCTTCGTTTAATCGAGATACCAGGATTGAATACCCCTTTTTTCCTGACGCTATTTTTGACTTCCTCCTAAGAACCTTACTCTAAGATGTTTTTATATATCCGCTGAGGCACCGTTTCCCTCTCGGATCATGATCTCTCTGCCCTCTCCTTATTTTTGCGGTATCCTCTAAAGCAAGCCGTGCAATTGGTTCGACCGAGTGAGAATTGCCCGGCAAACCACCTGAGTTGGGGCCCCTCCTCGGATGAAGGATCCGATCCCAGGCATCCGTCCTCCATGTTCCTATTTTCCGCGTGTATTATACCCCCCCTTCTAATAAGGGGTGGCTAGTTAGTGGTTCGCCCCCCTTTCGCCCTTTTTTAGGCTTTAGTTTGCCACCGGGTAATGTCCTCCGGCAACCGCTGATTTTTTCCTAGGTATCTTTTTTTCTCCTTTTTTTTTAAGCGACTTTTTGCGTCCTCGAAGAGATGGTACCTCTGAACCTTTTCTTCCTATTTCTTTATTTCTTTGAGTTTGATCGTCGCCTCGCCGAATCCGAATTCTCTTTGGATTGCCCATATCCTCCCTGATGGTTTGATTACCCTGCGCTTCTGGCCCGATTATTGAGGTGCGAGACAGTCTTCTTTTTCTCATGCTCTTTCGAGCGTTCGGCCGAGCTTCGCGGGTTTTCAGTGCGCTGAATCATCCGCAAGAGAATTTGAGGGTAGCGCTGCATACTTTTCTATCAAGACCCCCCTTTTTCTCCTGATCTCCTGCCCTGGGCACTCTCTCCTTCATTGACTGTCGTATTTTCTTGGTCATAGTTGAGCCCTATTTACCAGTACGTTTCCTGGCAATACCTTTTCTTCGCGTCTTCTCCGAGCCATTAAGGCACGCTTCAGTCCTCCCCCCGGACGGCTGTGACCCCTCTATCTCAGGTAGCAGCTGGTCCCTATTCCTGCTGCCCCTCCCCATCCTTTTTTTTCGGGGAAGGATTGCTATTCAGTTTAGTAAACCGAGTTGCCGCCGTCTCCTTTTTTGCACCCTTACCCCAAGAACCAAGCCTTCGCTTCATAGGACTGGCGCGACCTTTCTCCCGTTCTTTACAGCGAGTATGCGAGTAAGTTGCCATTGCACTTCTTTCTTTGTACTTGTTTACCCCCCTGCTGATCCTTTTCTCGCCTTTGGCGCCATACATCTTCTTACTTGTATGATGGGGCTGAAGCACCCTAGTTTTCGTTGCACCCGACGAAATTGATCTCAGACTTCTTTATTTTTTAGTGTCTCCACTTTTCGAAGGTTTCCCAGGCTGAGCGCCGGTGTCCCCCCCCTTGATCTTTTCTGCCTGACGCACTACTTAACTGTCTTCTATCTCGCTATTCTCTGCGTTCCTCTTCAATGATTCGGAACATTCTCGTCTTACCCTCAAAAAAGAGTGTGACGACTCCTGCTATATCGTTCGGAAAAATATCAGATGTCCCTCTCCCCCCCTGA
>Ga0179593_1443048_pt1 | contig 12115 bp, 14 predicted proteins | sample CZODoug2_1_08_16_FD_185931 | JGI IMG/M metagenome (GOLD analysis project Ga0179593, IMG submission 185931) | Vadose zone soil fungal communities from Angelo Coast Range Reserve, California, USA - CZODoug2_1_08_16fungal (PacBio error correction) | ecosystem: Environmental > Terrestrial > Soil >... | reverse complement strand
TCTTTGGGTACTTCTCCCAAGTTTGTCCCTTTCTGTTCCTCCTGGATGCAGGAGTATTACACCTATTGCCCGCCTCCTTCTTTTTTCCGTTGGGCCTGCGGATAGTGGAGTGGTCCTGTCTTTGACCGGTTTTTCTTCTTTCAATTCCCCGTTCTTTTTGGCTTGGCCGTTGGCCCACTTTTTTTTTTGGCTTACTCCACTTATTTCTGTTCACCCCCACAAGTCGCTTGGATGTCACTATGCACTTTCTTTTTTTTTCCCCTTTTTGGTTGTTGTAAAAAAACGCGCCTTCCACTTCTATACGGGCTCGGATTGCCCATCGCTTAACTTTTTCTGTTTCGTCTCTCCCTTCGCCGGCCTTTGGTGCATTCCCTTAGGGGTATACTCCACGCGGTGTTGGAGTTTTTCCTGGTTTTAATCTCGGGTTTTTTCAATAAACTTTTTTTAAGCCGCAATCATTTTATTCTTATGTCTCCCCCCCCCAATTTTTCCGACCAAGTCTCATGTCCCTTCTCTTTGATCTTCCTGCGATCAAGCTGTGGTAACAGTTTATTTTTTTTCCCCCCCCTTCCCTCCTCCCTTCCGCGGCCTTTTGCCGTTGAATCGTATCCTTCTTGGACGCCGCCCCGCGGGACTGTGCTTCTTTTTTCCAGTTTTCTTAGGATACACAGCTTCTTTTTTCTCCCTGTGGTGCACGCTAGCTGTTACGAAATCTTCTCCAGTCTTTTTTTATGCCTGAGCCTTCTATTGCTTATTTTCTGTGCCGTTCTTGACCAACGTTAGCTCCGCTACGGAATTTCACTTTGCTTTTAGCATGACTTTTTTTGTTAACCCCTCTCACTGATCCAAAGACCCGGCATTTCTCCTCCCCAAACTGATGCTGCAGGCCCTTCCGCGGTTAAAACAGGCTTCCTTTTTTCTCATAAACTGCGCGAGTCCACCTCCCCTTCGATCTGCTAACTAACCTTTTTGGCCCCCCCCCCCCCTATTATTGCTGGCTTTTCCAAGGACCCGCACCTGGATCTGACCCTTCTCTTTTTTAACCGATTAGGACCACAGTTTCCCGCGCTGCTTTCCCCCCCTTCTTTTTTTTCCCCAGATTCCCGGGTAGCGAATGTTGACTCTTCTCCGAATTTTCCTGTGTTTTTTGGTTTCGTCCCGATCCTTTTTTCCCCCCATGAAGGTTTTTTTGAAATATAAGATGAGCACGACCTCCCTCCTTGAAAAGTAGCCATTGTGAAGTCCCTTGGCATTTTCCTGTGGTTAATTGGCCTCCTTTAAAGAATAATTCAAACACCCACCTCTTTTCCCCCTCTCACCCGATATTGCGTTGTTTTCTGATTTTCATCATTTCGACGACTGGTTATGTTCCCCCCACCTCATTGCATACGGTGAGGATCTCTCTGTATACCCCCGCTTTCCCAACCAGTTTTCTGGTTTACCTTCTGAATTTTTCTCGGAGGCATCGCTTTGAGAGTGCATTTTTGTATCCGCGGATGTTTGGCCTTTTCACCAGGTCCCTCCCCCTTTTTTTTTGTAAAACCCATTAGACCTTCCCCACCGTGCCGTTTCCAGGATCTCCTCTCTGTGTGATGTTTTCCTTCAAATTCTTTCCCCTTGAGAGTGTCTTGCGAGAGTGGTCTACCCGTCCTCTTTTTTGAACTGCTACGAGCATCTTTTTTCTTTCCCTTTGATCGGTTTCTCCCTGGAAAAAAGAACCGCAGCCTCATCGGTTGGCTGTCCCCTCCTGGTTATAGTTTCTTTTCCCCCAGTTTCTTTTTTCGCGAGCTTTCTAGTTCTCAGGGACCTTGTTTCATCGCTCCCCTTTCTTCTCTTGCACGATATGTTATAGCCGTTTTTCGGGATGATCGAACCCTCCCAATCCGTGATAGTCTGCTTGGAGATTTCCCGGTTTTTGGCTCTGCAAGGGATAGCTCTTGGACTTTCTTTTCTTTTCTTCCAGAGCCTTCGTAGCGCCTTATCCACCCCCTTCCCTCACCCCGGCTGATGAAAGAAATCTGACCCTCTTTTTTTCCTGGCCTCTTGCAAGGTCTCCTCCTTGACTTTTATTTGTTTCCAATGGCCGCTTTCCTTTCCTTTTTAGCGGCCTCTTTTGGCCCCCTATCGGCGGCTCTACCTTGTGTCCTAGCCACATGAAGAAGCATTGTCTATACTCCCCCTTTCGCAAAATACCTCGACACCCTCTGGCTCAATGGAGTTCGTTTTGATTTTTCCCCCCCTTCCGGACGATATTTTTACCAAAATTTGAGGACCTCTCAATGTATTCACGTTCCCTAGCTTATCCTTACGGACTCTTTTTAGACGAAATCCCTCCTTCCCGAACTATTCTTACTCCCATCCGTTGTTTTTGCTGAGATCTGCTGCATCGAGCAGTTCTGCCGTCACTCCCCCCCCTCCCCTTTCCCTCGTCTTCTGGCTTTCCTCATGTCTGTTGAAACCACCCTTCTTCCGTAATGGTTTTTTAGAGTTTCTTCATCACCTCCGTCCCCTTTTAGCAATGTCGAGGTATTTTGTCTGTTTACTTGAGCTCCGTGTTTCTTTTCTTTTTACTAACAGACACATAGGTCCCCCTTCCCAGCACCACGCTGACCCTACGCTCGCCCCTTTTCCAGCGCGTCCTTTGTTTTTCCCAGAAACCCGAACCGTTTACATTAGTCTTCCTCCCCTCTCGTTACCAGTCTACGCTGGAGACCTACCGGAGTTCTGGGTCCGGGCGTCCCTTTGAGGACCAGGGAATTGATCCTTCCTCGCCCCTCTACGCCCCTGCCGCTTCTTATTGGCCAGACGCCAGTCATCAACTCCCTCCCTATCCTGTGCAGGCAGCACACCTCCCTCCCCTCCCATCCCGCGCACTTGCCTTCTTGATAAAGCGAGATACACTTCCCTTTTTCCCTCAGAACGTGAGCGAGAATCCCCGATCCAAAATGTTCCTGAGAACACTCCCGTGATTCGATAGAATAACGACCTTTTTCCCCCCCCCCAAGAGCCTCATTTCAGCCCCCCTCTTGAGCTGCGCGTCGCCATCTTTTCCTCCCCCTTACAGTTTTCACGCCCATCACAAGCTTCGTACGCGAGCACCCACGTCCCTCTCTTACCACGCTCGAAGGAACGCCTCTAAGTCTCCCTCCCTTGGTCCTTGAAACAGCAGCCTGAGTCAGTAGCATATCCTGTGAACGTCACGTCCCTTTCCTCTTCTCTTTGTTTCCCCCCGCAAACGGTCGTTGGAAAGGTCCCCCTTTTTCCTCAAATTTTTCCGTGGAATAAAACCCAAAAGTTCCCCCTCCCCCCTTCTTCCGCTGCTACTGCGATGTTCCGAAAAGCAGTAGTGAATAGACATCTTCTGTTCCGACCTGCAGGGTCCGTTTTTGGTGGAAATCACCATCCGGAGTCGTATTCCTCCAAACAGTCTTTTGTCGAGCCCCCTATTCCTTTGGCGGTGGACTATGATGGACTCCCGTTTTCGACAACCAAATCCGGCCCAAAAGCCATTCCTCCTTTTCTCTCCCTTTGTAGGGTGAATTCTTTTTCTATGTGCGATCTTTTCATGGGGCCCCTCCCCGGCTCCTCCGACAGGCAAACACCTCAGAGTGTCTTTTCTCCAAACCGCGATTGTTTTTTTTTTTCCCTTCTCTCGTAACACCGATTCAGCCCTCCGCCTCTGTTGTCCTGCCTAACGGTTCAACAAAGATCCGTGGTCTCAGCGTCCCCCCAGGTGCTTTTTTCCTTTTGTTACGATCCTACTTTTGAATCCTTTTTTGCTTTTCCTAACTTATCCATGCTTGAGGCTACTCTCCTTTTTCGCGAGATTTCTTCCAATGTTTTTTTTGAACTTCCCTTCTCTCTCCCCAGAAAACTTGGGTTTTTTCCGTTCCCCTCTCTCCCTTCTGCTGATGGTCACCCTTGCAGTGAAGAGGCTCCCCCTTCACGTCCGTCCCAGAGTCGGGAGTTGTTCCATGCTCCCCTCCTTCGAAGATCCTTAATTTACAAAGTTTTTTGACTGTCGTACTGTCTCTCCAGGTCACCTCACGTTTCGTCCCCTGGTATACGAAGAAGCCCAATCAATCATAACCTTCCTCCCCCTCCCCTTCGTCTCAAGCATATCCCTGTGCCCCTTCCCCGGCCGCGCTTAGCAGAATCCGGCCTCCCCCAACTTTTCTTTTTCTTTTTCTTTAAGGACTGTGTCCTAACTCATCTTCTTACTTTTACCCCCCCCTTAAGGATCGCTTTCTCTTTTTCCGTAGTTGATCTCCTCCCCCCTAAAACCCTGGACGCGCTTCACCAAACAATGTAGGCTCCCTCTCTTTGACCCCCTGAGCACAATTCAAGACCTCCGTGTCTTATTACCCACGCCGGCATCTTTGCAGCCTCCGTTTTTCGATCTTGCCCTCCTGACCTTCCTCTTATTTTCCCCGCGTCTTCACATCCGGATTCCCCCCTTTTCTCGAAATTGAGGGAGCTTGGTTTTTTAGGCCTACTACTCACCCCCCATTCTCTGTAAATAACCCAGCATGTTTCATGTTTACATCCACTTGACTTGTAGAGAAGTAAGACTGTATGTCTATTTTCCCACCACCACTGATGCTGCCCCCTTGCACCCAGAACAAACGCCGGTCCTCCCTCTCCCACCCCCGTTAGCAGCGTTCAGAAAATCACTAGCCAACCCCCTTATCTTCCCGTCGTAGAATGTCCCAATTAATTTTCCCCTCCTGCCTAAATCGGTTATTAATACTCGCTTGTGAGAGTCCAAGCTCCCTTTTTTTTTTCCCCCTATTTTTTTGTTGTTGAGACTAGGACGGCTCTCCCACGATGAAGGATTCTTTCCTTCTCCTTTTATGCCGGAGTAGTTAATTCTTTCCCCTCTCCTTTTCAGCGTATCCTTGTTTTAAGTCGTCTTCTTTTCAAGTTTTCTTTTCTCTTTTCCCATCCCGGGCGTTTTTGATTTGCCTTTTCTAGACCTGTCTATGGCTTCCCCATAGTTCCCACGTGTCCTTTTTTCTTCCCCCTATTAGCAACTTGTTTTGCTTCCGTTGGGTTGGGCTTCGTCTGAAGGTCAAAAAAAACTTCATACTGTCCTTTTCCTTTCCTGGTATGCCTGATAATTTTCACTACTCGGCTTGTGCGGCTTTCCCTTCCTTTATCGCCGTTCTTTTTTTATGAAAATTCTCCCGGGCGGGTTTCCCTCCCCTCGTTCATGGGTTTTTCTTTTGTTTCGGTTTTTGACTGCCATATTTGGTTTGACTCCTCCTCCTTTATTTGAGATTCCACAACCCTTACGGCACAGATGACCCGCGTAAGAAAAGGACTGAGTTGACTTCCTTTTTCTATACCAGTTATGTTCCGCGCCTTTCCCCTAGTATTGGGGATGAAGGAATTTCTGCTCTCTGCCGGCCTCAGGCATCGTTCTATATTCTCTTTTCGCCAATCGTCGGCGCGCCCTGAGATTCTGGCTGCCGGTCTTTCTTATACCCCCTTAGTATTCTAAAGATGAGTGGTGATTTTACTTACTCCTCTGGTGCAATGCTATCCCTTCGCGTTTCCGGCCCTTTCCCCCCCTTCAATTGATGGCGATACGGACTGTCCCAGCTTTTCGCTCTCTTTCATGCTTGGGTTTCCACTTCAACAATCCATAGCGAAGCTCCCCCCCCCAACCTTTTCTGCTTGCAGATCCCTTCTTTCCAAGTTAGTTCACATTCAAATACGTCTTCTTTCCCCTCTGTCTCGGGAAACCGCTCTGATCTGCCTCCCCCCCCGTAGGCCCCATATATGGAGTCATCTTACCAACCCGCCACCTGTTCTCCTGGACCTTGCCCTTTTGACGACCCCTACTTTTCCCCACCCAGATCCCCGCCATCGTTCTTTTGGCGCCTTTTTTTTCTCCCTTCTTTTATTCTGTTTTTCATTCGGCAGAGGGCGTTTCATTCTTGTAAACTCCTCACAATTGATTATTCCAGTCCCTTCCTCTCCCCCCGCCCTTCAGTTCATGCAATTTTCTCTGGTTAGAACTCCGCTCTTTCTTTTCTCCCTCACCCAATTATTTGCCGGAGACACGATCTTGCTTTTTCTTGCATAGCAATTTGTGATGGGACCCCCCCCTTAATTGCATGTGTTGATCGCCGCTTCCCCAGATTCCACTAAAGCTGCTTTTCTCCCTTTCCCTCAGTTTTTATTTTTTTTTTCACGTCGTGCCGTCGTCCTTTTCTTCTGCTCCTTGAAATCGGTTGTCTAAACTTTGCTTTACTTCTCCCTGTTTTTTCGTTATCAACCCATTTTTCCCTTTCCAGGCTTTCCAGGGAGTCCTCCCTCCGCCTCCTTTGCTTTCTTTTGCCTTCTTTTCTACACGGAGGATCTCCTCTTCCTGCTGTCTAGAGTTTTTCCTCGACTTTCTCTTTGCTGCCGCCGACTCTTGGGGTTTGCCGTTCCCTATTTCTGGACTGTTCTCTACCCATCTGCACAAAGAGCACTTCGGTTGGCTGAAGCCGCTCTATTGTTTCTTTCCCCCCCCGCTGTTCTAGCGACTAAGGTGTCTCCGGGACCCTTTTTTTCCCTCTGTTAGATAATAGGTGCCCTTAAACTCGTTTTCCCCCTTCCTCGATAGCCTAGAGACACACGTCTTTGGATTGGAAGAGTTGTGCGTCCTTCTTTCTTTTCCTGGACTTTGGCGTCTGGAAGCCTGGAGATTTTAGTAGCGCTTTCCATCTCAATCCTTTTTCTTTATGCAAAAGGCGTGTCTTGCCCCTCCCGGTTACGTACTCTTTTTTTTTTTTTTTTGAAGGACGATCTCTTTCCTTTTCCTTCCCTGTTTGTGCTTGTCAAACTTTTTTAGGGCCTGGGAGATCGATCATGCATTGTTTTTTCTGGGAATTCGGAGGCACTTCGTTTTTCCCCTTCCCTCCTAATCCCCGACGCCTGTCAGGTTACAATGCCAAATACCTCGACACACGATTTTCTTTTTGTTTATTATCTCGACCTTCTTGACCAGAGTTCCCCACACCTGGGAAAGCTCCCCTAGCCCTTTCTGGAGCAGAAGCCTTACTTCCTGCAGCCGACCGTCCCCCCGTTCCCTCTTTTTACTTTGTCGTTGTTTTTCTCCTTTCGCCGTGCAGTTCGCTCAGTTAAGGCCCCTCTTTTCCTTCTTCCTCCTCTTTGCGCTTTACACCTTAGTTTTTCACCCTAAGGGAACTTTTTCGAGAGAATCGCCCGTTCTCCATTCCTCCCTTTTTTGACGGGTATGCTAATGGTAATTCGTCTGAACTTCCCTTTCGACGTTTCGGCCAACACCCATGTCCTTATCGTCCCGTTCCTCTTCGCCGACGATCCCCTTTACCCCGCGCGGCCATTTTCCTCCCATCACAAATGATTTGATCAATAACTATCCCTTTGAAACTGTCCTCGAGCTTTACTTCTCCTTCTTGGTGGGCTCCCTCCTGGCGTCCTTCCTGTTACTTGCTAATGAAGAGCGTCTCCCTCCTTCCTCTCGCTTTCAGATCCCCCTTCACCCCTTCCCTCTGCTATCAGAGCCGCCTTTACTTCCGCATCTCCCGTGAATGCGTGTCGCTTTAAGACTAGTATAAATCATCTTTTCCCCTCTCCACCGCAACTTTTAGATTCAACTTGATCCACACTCCCGTGAATAATCCTTCTTTTTTTCTCTACTTTTGAATCAATCCCCTGGTCCCCCTTCCCCCCGAGAAAGAGGCATTTAATCAACCCGACTTATTGTTCTTCGCCAGTCTGTTCCTTCAGTTTCCCCCCACACCCCCCCCCCCCCCCCCCCCCACCCCCCCAAAACCCCCCCCCCCCCCCCCCCCCCCCCCCCCCCCCACCCCACCAACCCCCCCCCCCCCCCCCCCCCCCCCCCCCCCCCCCCACACCCCCCACCCCCCCCCCCCCCCCCCCACCCACCCCCCCTTGGACCTCTCCCCCCCCTCTTCTGGAGAGCTGTAACCTGCCGAGAGTCCACTGAATCCATCTCTCCGTTTTATTTTTCATTTCGGTCCAAAAGCATTGAATTAGTATCTCCTGGTCCCGTTACACGGTTTCCCTGGTCCGTTTTAGATGGGTTCCTTTCCCCTCACACATTTTTTCCCGTTACCGGTTCCCTCTCAGACGATTGCTTCTTCCAAACCTTCTACTCCCCGCGATGCGCCGACCTGCCCTTTTCTCCGTCCCCAGCGTTAGTGGAAATTTTTCTAAGATTAGAGCAGCACCTGCAGAACGGCAGTTTTTTCCCCCCCCTTTCCCCATTCACGGTAGCCTTTCATACCCCAACGCAGATGGGTCTCCGCCAATTTCTCTTTGTTAGGATGGCGGGTTTCCCCTCCCCCCAATCTTCCCTGACCAAAGTTGCTTCATGGGACTTCCTGCGGTATGTTTAGGTTGAAGATACGGTTTTTTCTTTATTTCCCCTTTGTGTTGATCCCCCCGTTTTGCTTCGCCGATGTCAAAAATGCTTCTTCTCAAATTGCCTCTATCTGTACCCAAAGATGCACGACAGCGCGATTTTCCTGCCCTATTCCAGGGGCGGAAAACTCTTGGTCCCCAGTCTCCACATTTGCTGGTCCTTTTTTGGTAATTTCCTCCTGGAGAATATTTGTCATACGTTATCTCTCCTCTCTGCGGGTGCCTCCGTTTTGATGAGTCTCTATATCGTCAACTGGTGTCCCTACTTCTGATTGCGCTGATCGGTTGGCGTTCGTCCCCTCTTTTTCCTGTATTGGCTTGATTTTCCCAAAGGCATGGCCTTTGCGCTCCCCCCCCTTTTCCTTCCCCCTTATCCCTTCGGGAGTTTTTCACCACTCGTTCCCCCCGGAGCCAGGAGTTTTTTTTTTTTTCCTCTGCAACCCAAGATTCACTTTCCCTCTTCCCCCTCTGGTAGCCTTCATAAAGGTGCCTACGAAGCCGCCGCAGCCTCCCCTTCCCTGGCCCAGACCTAGTCGCCTTGCCTCTATACTTCTTCTTGACTCTTAACATTTCATTCCCCACCCCTTCGAAGCTACTACTCCTCCTTCCCTTTCATCTCCATCTCTGATGAAAGGCCTAGCAAACTCAGACTGTCATGCTCGGTATAGTGTCCCTTTATTTTGTCCCTCAGAATCCCAAATTCCTTTCCCGGCTTCACCAAATGTTTAGCCCCCCCTCTTCTTGCCGAGCACCCCCCACCTTCGCGGTTTTATTAGACCCCGCTGAATCTTTTTCCTTCCCCACGGGCGTTTGAGAGATTCTAGTACCTCACCACTTGACCGTAGATATCGCCCCGTCTTGCCAACCCCTCTTCCCTTGCCCATCAATCGAAATGAAGGCGCTGGTTTTTCTTCCCCCTTAGACTCCCCCCCCTTAAGAGTAAGCCCTCCCTTGCCGGTTTCATTAGGCACATATCCCTCCTTGGTCGGACTGCCAGAATCTCTTTTTCTCCACAGGCCCCTTCTCCTCGACGGCCCCGCCCAAACGCCCTTGTCCTTTCAATCGCACTCCCCCAAGTAAGAGATGCCGCCAGCCTTTTTCACACCTTAGCCTTCCCCCTCCTTTCGAGGTCCATCCGCCCGGATTTTACTGATGCCTCACCGGTTCCGAAACCTCCCCTAAGCTTTGCGCCGTCCCCAGATATTCCCCTTCTCCCCCTTGTTTGTGTTGATACTCCTTCGTGACTCCTCCAAGCTCCACTCGGAAACTCCCCTTTTTCGGATTGTCTTCCAAGACTTATTGACAGCGACTTCGTGTCTCTGTCCATCTGGGGGCGGTTTCCTTTTTCCCCTTGTCCGTCGTCTTCTACCGGTTGCTTGGTTCTTTCCAATTCGGGTGGGCTTGTTTTTTCAAGCACGCGTTTCTGTTTTGCCACGCACATGCTGCACCTGGACCCCTTTTCGTGGCTGTCGCCGCATGTTCGGTTATTTCCGTCTTGTTGGTCTTGTATGCTCACCCCACACCACCCATTTCATTCCCAACTTTGATCTTTTTTATCCTAAGGGCGGTTTGCAATCGCGTGTCCACAATCCCCTGCCGGAAGGACTCTGCGGCTATCATGTCTCCTCCGCGCTTTTGGTCGGCAACCGATTCATTTTCTTTATTTCTTTTTACCACCGTTTTCGTGGAGTGGTGGGGTTCCTCCCTGTGGGCTTCATCACCTTTTTTTTTGTGGGGTGAAGCCGCACCCGACCTTATTCTGAGATCACATCCTCCCCAGGCCCCATCGTCTTTCTTTTTTGCTATTCCGTGATCAATTTGTCTCTTTCATGCCGTAACTTTAGCTTCCCTATGGAGTTCCGGCATTTCTTCGCGTACGCTAAGAGTCTACGGCGTCGACTTTTCTCGCATTTCCCCTGATTACCCTGGATTTATTTCGTCCCTCCTTCGGCTTTCCTGCTTTTTATAACCTCTGCGTTGCTTGCTTATCCGTTTACTGGTTCAACCCTTTTGTCCGCTTTTTCATCCTTCAGCCGTTTCTTAGCCTAATTTCCGGGAACCAACTCCGCTTTTGCTTCCGGAAGGTCCCAGATTTTAGCTTTCGTCAGCCATTTTTGGTACCGTCCCAGAACAAATACATGCGCTCGCGAACCACTCCCACCTTGATTGCTGTTCATTCTTTTCCCCCTGTCCTTCAGTTAACAGTAAATGAGATATAGCTCCTCATGCTATACTGAGTCCCAAGCCCCCCTTTTCAGTTATTCAGTTAACTATTTCTTCCCAACCAGATGGGTCTACCCCCTTTCCGCCAAATTGCGGCTCTTTTTTCCCCCAGGCATTGGTGCCTGACCCCGTATCTTTCGTTGCAAGCTCCTTTCTTTCACTCGGTCCCCCCCCCTCTTTTCCGACTTTTTGTAGCCATGTTGGTCCCTTCGCCCAGCCGTTCTCCCCTTAACCGGAATATACGCACTGAGCTTTTCCCTCCTTTACCGCCGGAGTCCCTTTTGCATTCCGCCGGGCACTTTTCCTGGGCCCCAATGGCCGCGCCTCATACCCCCCACCCCCCATTATCTTTCTGCTACCACGATATCGGTTGATGAAAGCGCTCCTTTTCTTTGTACACAACCTCGCTTCTCCTGCTTTGGTTATAGCCAGCCCCCCCCTTTTCCACTCCAGCTGTGCTGTGGTCGCTTCCCCTGGACGCAGTTGATCTTCGGCCACGTTCATTTTGGTTTTGATGATTGTCCTCTTTAGGACAAACGCCCCCTTTGCGGCTTCCGGGCCCCTCCCTTTTTTCGTTCTTTTTCCCCAAATTTATTCATCGAACTTTTATAAACCTCCTTCCCGTCTATTATAATGTTTAGATTGTCTTCTGGTTTGCCTTTACCCTTTCTTTATCCCTGTGACTGAGATTGCTGTTTTTCTTTTTGGCATGGTCGGGTTTGACTCCTCCCCCCTTCTTGGGGCGTCTTGTCCCGTGCTGTGGCACGTTTCTTACCTCTTGCACCCAGTCCACGGCATAATAGGTTTCTGACAGACCGGTCCTTTTCTGGCCCCATGGTCTGGATTCTAGCTTTTCCGCACGGGTTCAACTTTTATCTCTTCCCTCTCTCCTTTCGGGAGTCTGCACCTTATGTTGATGGAGGCTCTCCGCTCACTCCACACGCACATTAATTATATTGATTTTTCTTTTCCCCCTTTCTTTTGTCGTCTCTGCACTGTCCCTCTCTTTTTTCTTACTTGGTATGGCAATAGATCGCTGTCTTTTTCCCTTTTCCCTTCTTCTCAATCCTTCTCCGCCCCTTGTTGGCCTACGTAAAAGCTCCCTTCCTTCTCTCTCGGAAGTGGATTAATCTCTCTCTCTCCTTATGAGTACTACCCCTCTTGCTGTTCTGTTTCAACTGTACGCGCGGTCACCCTTTTTTCCCCCGGCTCTTTCCGGTAGCGTTTTCTGTTTAAACGATCTGAGGCCACCTGAGTGTGTCTCTACCTTTCCTCAGCTCAATTCCCTTCCTAGCCCCCCCCCTTAGTCCCAAATACCTCTCCCAACCTTCTTTCCTTGAGAGAGGCTTGACTCTCGACCCCCCCCCTTTACGGAAGTTTTCTTTTTTGCCCAACCATAACCAATAGGAAGCGCAAGATTTGGCGGCTACTCCTTCTCCTGTCCGGCACTTCTCTCAATGAAAGATGCTCT
>Ga0179593_1401299_pt1 | contig 12115 bp, 15 predicted proteins | sample CZODoug2_1_08_16_FD_185931 | JGI IMG/M metagenome (GOLD analysis project Ga0179593, IMG submission 185931) | Vadose zone soil fungal communities from Angelo Coast Range Reserve, California, USA - CZODoug2_1_08_16fungal (PacBio error correction) | ecosystem: Environmental > Terrestrial > Soil >... | reverse complement strand
CTACAGTTGTGTCGGACTGTTGTGAATTTCTTTCATCCCCGCCATACCCCTTGAGTCGTACCGTCGACGGAGTCCCCTTGCATGTTGTTCGTGTCTTTATATGTTATGCCTATGAGATGTTCAGTCCCAACATGGAAAGGAGTCCCCTCACATTAAGATGGCTGGGTTTCCAGAGGCGATTTTTTGAATCTGGCTTCCCGAAGCCGACGAGACTCTTTTTTTCAACGTTCGACGAGATTTTTCTCCAGAGGATTCAGGCTCTCCTCCCGATATCGGGGGAGGGACTTTAACTCAGGGCTACTCTCTGAAGAAGCATCTTCCTTTTTGATTCCCCTTGATCGGCGGCTTTACGGTTGACTGTTTTGATTCCGCTTTTCTCTTCTGTAAGGACGGCCCTAGGCCCCCCCCTAGTTCCCCCGGTTTCCGCTTTCAGGCGTTGGCTGGTACGCTATATGTGCGTCCGCGAGACCGGCCTTCGAGCGCGCGTTTCCTTGAATTAGCAGGTGAAGGCCTGCCGTTTTCGCAAAAGGGGCCGCTGATTTTGACCCCTCCTTTAATGCCTGTAAAGAAACTTTTTAATGATCGGTCGTTTCTTCCTATTTTTCTCTTTTTTTTTTTTTTTTTTATGGTAGTTGTGCGCTGCTATTTTTTTTTTTTCTCTTACCTGATGCATGTAGCGCATCTTTTTTCACCCCCATCTTTCGGACGCCCATAGAAGAGAGGAAAAGGTGCGCCGCGTTCCGCCCCTCCGCGCTACCTCCCGCCTTCCGCTGCGGGCGTTCTTTTAAACGAAGTCGATCCGGGTTGTCAGTTTCGGCCATTCCTTTTCTCCCCACTACGAGGAAGGCCCACTAATTCCAGTACATGTCCGGTCGGTTTGGATGGCGGCGCAGCGGATCTGCGATGACGTCTGCCCCTTGTCCACTCCTACGAGGTGGGAGGCGACCCGTGCGAGGACCTTCTCCTTCCTCGTCACCAGCGTAAGTACCACCTCATGACGCTTCCTCTTGTGCCATTCTTTGGCGAGGCGGGCACCGGGACCGAGCTACGCAGTTTCCCATCTCTTGTTACGCGTGCCCTTTGCTCCCCTGTGTGTCTCCCTTCCCGTCGATTCGTGCACGGCTCTACACTGGCCCCCGTCTACCTAGTTCGTGGAGATGGCGAACCCCCCCTCTGTTATCAGCTTGATCGGTGGTGTCGTCTATGCTCGGTCTGCTCCGCGGGGTCAACCCCCTTTAGGCAGGCTACTGCCCCCCTTCTCTTGAGCTAGGCAGGCCTTTGCGCCCCCATCTCTGCTTAACTTTGATGAGAACGAAGGTTGTGTGGTGTTTTTCGCTAGCTTTTTCTTCCTCCCTCCACTTTTAGCTTCTCCGCCACGAGCCGTGGTGCTGTCACCTTTCCGCTCCCCTACGGGAGTGAGTTCTCTCCCCTCCCCTTGGCGAAGGTTTTTTGATCTACAGATTCGCGACGGGTGTTTTGGTTCCTGAACCTTTTCCGCGATTTTCCCCCACACCCTGGCCAAATAGATGAATTCTTCTGGTCCTAATGCCAGTTTGAAGCTCTTGCTGGCGCCCCCCTGCGGAGTTACTGCTTCGGTGAGAGAAAAGTTTTGTCTTTAAAGGAGGACCCCGAAGATCCGCTTCCGAGTGGCTCCGCCGGCCATTTCCTTTTTGATTGCATTTCGTCACGCGTTTCGCCCCCCTTCTCCCATTGCTTCCTCAAAAGTGGTAGCCCCTTTTCCTTCTCCCCCCCCGCAGATGGTGGAAAGACCGTTGCAGCGGATCGTCGCGCTTTTTTTACTAACCTTTTCATCTTTTACGCTCGATCTTTTTGCGTGTTCCGGCTCATCGCCACCCGGCCGCCGTTTTTTCAATTGAGATTGGTACCACTGGTTCGTCTGGCTATTTTGCACATCGTACAGCTTGACCTCTTCTTCAAGGCCTTCTCCTTTTCCCTTTTTTGAGTTCTCGATTGGCCGTTACAGTGGTAAGTTCTGTACGAGGTCGACGATCGGCCGTACGAACACATTGGTCTTTTTTTCCCCTTTCCTTCCCCTGTTTAATTGTTTTCCATCCATCCCTGAGAAGCTTCCATCCGGTTCCCCGATCGATCTGGCCAAGTTTTTGCGCCCCAGTCTTGACGATTCGCTTTTACAACGCGGACATCCCTCCGTGTCGTCGTTTATGATCTCAAGTGGTTCCAGGCCCCGGGCGTCCTTCTTGCTCCGTGTATATGCCGCGTGCGAGGAAGATCTTTCAGCAAGTGTTTCGCACATGCTAGTCAAGGCCAGTCCTTTTAAGGATGGGTTCGAGCGAGATCTTGGACGGTATTTCCGGTTACCTCCTTCCCCGACCTGAGGGAGAGAAGCGCCACTTTTCTCTCCACCCCAAGAAGCTGAAAATTGAGGTTCTTTGTCCTGACCTTGTCGCCCAGGCTCTTTTTATCCCGGGCCGTTTCCGCTTCCTCCATATCCGAAAGGAGTAGTAGCCCTCTTTCCTTACAAACTCCCTTATCCGGTTCATGTTTAACCCCAAACCAGCGTCCAAAACCCATCTGGTAGAAGGTTTCGTCGGCGGCGGAGGAATGAGTTTATAGTCCTCCCTCCTCCCCCTAGTGTGTGGAATTTTTTTTTGTTTTTTTCCCCTCGTCTCACCTTTCAGTTTCGGCCTTCCGGCTCCTGTTGAATTTCTTGGCCCCCCCTCGCTTCGCCTTATGTAATTTTTTTTTTTTAATGAAGAAGCGGGTGTCATCGCGGTGACCTTCGGCGTCTTCCCTTTTTTGGGGCAGAAGCCAACCGTACCGGCCATGCCGAGCACCGATGGTGTCTTCCCTGCCCGTCGTCTTTTTTCCGACCTCTCTTGTCATCTCCACTATGCAAAGTTTCATTCTTTGCAATATCCCTCGGCTTTGCAGTTGTTCAACAGACTTTGCGGTCCCAGAATCTTCCGTGTAAGTGAGAGAACACCCGGATTAGTTTCCCCCTTGCCACTTAGGGCTGGACATTGGCGCCTCTTGCCATTTTTCCGCCCATCGACTGTTCCCCATTTCTTCCTGGGCTTATTAGATAGGGTTACTTCAGTTTCGACAGACTGCCGCTCCGGTCGCATGATCTCAGATAACTTAATGACCCATACCTCACTTTCCTCCAAGCAATAAGAGCCGTCCGTTACTCGACAGGTCATGTACTTGGTTCGGACCTTGGCCTAGAACTCAATCCTTTTCCTTCGTGAGCTTTGTGGTCCAACCCTTCCTCGTAGTTTTGAAGCCCCTTCAGACCGCGAACAGGAGACTTTCCATGCCCCCGCCTGTGGCCAGAGGCTGAAAGGCGTCCGCTTTTTACCGGTCGAGGCTGTTTTCTTTCGTCCCCCCGGGATCGTTTATTGACGAGCGTTCGTTTCTGGTTCCCATTGCTCGAAGACAGGGGGGTAGTGATGATATGAGCCTTCTTCTGTCCCTGTAGCCTTGCCTTACTTTCTTTTCGGAGGGAATTCCCGCTACACTGCCGACGCGTGAGGGAGAGATTCATTCCTTCCGTCCATTTCTCAACGCCACCCCGACCCACTCTCGTCCAGGGCCTTCACACCGTGTCCTCCTTTTCCTGTTGGTACAAGAGTTAACGGCCTTCCTGCCCCACATGCCGCTTGTTTTCTTAGCAACACTCTCCGCGCATCCCAGCGGGAGTAGGTGATGACCTTCGCGTTGCGCTATAGCCTTCCACAGACCTTTTGTCCTATCCTGCTTTTAGGCGGGCTGCACCGGTGGCCCCTTGGCATCCTCTTCGTCTCACCTGGTTTTATTCCCCCTGGTTCTGAGGCCGCCCCAGATGTAAATGAATAGATAGATTGCTCTCTAGTATCTGTTGACGTCCGTCCAGACCCTTGATATTGTCCCGCTCTCCCCCTTTCAGCCTCCGGTCCGCCTACGAAAACATCAGGGTTTCCTCTGTGACTTTATTCACTCTTTTTTTTGATCGCGCTGACCCCCCCCTTACTCCCCCCTTTTTCTCTCCTACTTTGTGAGCTGAGAGAGTTGTCGCCTTTTTTTGAATCTCGCTCCAATCCCCGCCCAAAGTTTTTCCCGCGACCGGCTGTAGGCTGTTTTGCGTTCGCGGCCGGCGGAATGCGGGATGGCCGCCCAGAACCCCCCCTTTCCTCGCTTCCAGCTGATGCGTTGACTTAGAATGCTAGTCCTTATTCCCGAAGCTACTCTTGCCACCTTGCACGCTTTAAGTTTCGTACCGAGGATGATTTTTCAAGCGGTGAGCTCCCTCCTTTCCGCCGTATCTCTTGGTGGTTCTTCTTTTTGTGGGTCCGGTTGGAGTGCGGTCGTTTGGGTCTTCTTTTTTTGCCCCAGACTTACTCTCCTGTGCCCTGAGATGCGCCTGGAGGCTTTGGGAGGCGGTACCCCAGTTTTGTGGATGACAGCCGTCGCGAGATTTTTTTATTTGGGCGGACTTCGCGCCGAGGGGCGATTTAGTTTCTCTTTTCTTAATCGAGAATAATGACGCTGGAGATTGCATTCTGCCTATCTCGGGTAGCGCTATTACCGGAATTTTTTTTTTTGCGGCGGTCCTGCCTGTTCCTCAAGGGTATCCTGCTGCAATCCTTTCTTTCATCTCTGTTTTAATCCCCTTTTTTTTTTTTTTCCCTGCGGCACTTTTCGAATGAGTTGAAACCCCGCTCCCCTCGCCCATACTTTTTTACCTGCTTTGCGAATCAAAATTCCTTCGTCCTCGAACCTTCTTCTGGGTGACCTGGGTCCTCCTCCACAGCTCGTCTTACAGGAATCTCGATTTCTTGTGTTTTGCGTTTCACACGACTTCGTTTAAGGGGTGGCGTCTGCCGCTGATCCCTCATCGGATAGGACCACTCATTAAAAACCCGTTTAATCAGGAGATTTTCCGTCCGCCTGAGATCTTCTTTCGCAGATGAGGTATTCCTTGTTAACACTTCCTCTGTCTGCGTCGCTCACTGCGCTCGGACGGAGATGAAAGAATTTAGCGTCCCCTACCCCCCGACGACTGGCCGGGCTGTGCTTTTCCCCTCCTCTTTTCTTGCTCCGAGGCCAGGAGCTCCCAATTGTCTCACATTTTTTTTTGACTCCTCCCTTTTTCTCTCCTCCAAGGCAGATCTACTGAGCCGCACGTTCCGGCCCGCTGCGGTCGATGGACTCCTTCTTTTTCCCTATTGATCCTGTTGTCATCGTTCCTTCGCCGCGAGTTTCTTTTTTTTTTCCCCTCTGAATTTTCGTTTCAGAGGCACAATCGCGGTACGCTTTCAGCGCGATACTGTGGGCTCGCATCGAGACTCAAGGCGATGCGTCCGACGGTTTCTTCTTTCTCCGGCCACGGCCATCTACGCGTTTCCCTGAGAGCCTTCTCCCATTATCTCCTCTCCGTTTTGAGCGTTGTTTTCTTGATTTCCCCCCTTTTGCAGCTCCCCCTCGCGGCGTCTGGGACTCCTAGGTGTTGGTTGCTGTCAGCTCCTTTGAGTCTCCCGTCGCTTTCCCCTCTGCCCCGTGTTTGGGGCCGGTCTTGGGTTTTTTACCGACCTTCGAACGTCGAGCGTTGTTTACCACTTCCCCCCTCTCGCCTCCGAGGACTTTTTTCTTTGTTCTGACGCATTTTAAGGTTGTCCGGGGACTCCCTCCCTTTCTTGTTTACGTTTTGTAAGTGGATCTAGTTGCAGGCGGCGTAACTGTGGCGGGTAGACCCGGCCGTTCACTCATTTTACCGCCGCCACTTTTAACCCCTTCTCAGTTGGCCTTCTCGTCAGGGTCCCCTCCATGATGCCCTGCTTCGTCTACCCGCGATAGAACACAAGGTCATCTCTCTGTTGTCCTTTTGTCAGGTGACTCTTTCTCACTCTCCTATAGAGAGGCTCTTGTGCGCCCGGAATCTTTTTTTAGCGTGCCTGCAGAGTAGCGTTTTTCCCCCGAACGATACGCATGCGCTCCTCTTTTTCCGGATGTATTGTGCGCTTTTTATTAACCTTCTCTTTGGCCATTCTTTTGACGCCGTCCTCCCCTTTTGGTCTGCTTGTCGTTCTGATGGACACTTAACGCATGTTTCTCAGTTCGACAGTGTTTCATACTCCTCCTTTTTTTTTTCTACGAGTCGCTGTTGGCCGAAATCTTTCTTTCATCGCCTGTCTTTTTCAGAAAGCCTCTGGAGTCCGAAACCCCATTTTTGTCAGGTTGCTTCACTATACTTTCCCCTTTTTTTGGGCTGACCCTTTCCGTACGCGTTCAGCTGTAGCTCAACGGCAAAGTTTCTTCTCTCAGAGAGACGATCTCGCTTCAACGCTTTGTTTCTCCCTGTCCTGTTAGTCCTGCCTTGGTGATCTTCACAGTTTCCCTGGCCCCGTCTGCTTCTGTTCTTCTTTTTCGAGAAGCTCTTTCCCCACCAGCCAAACCGCGTCTTCCCCCCATGACAGAGGACGACACAGATCTCCCTGTGCACCCCCCCCCCCACCCCCCCCCCCCCCCAACCACCCCAAAATCACCACCCCCGCGAGCGTTTTCCCCTTTACATTCTTTCCGGTTCCTGCGATTAAAGTTGGAGCTACAACAAGTTTCACATCACCAACGATGTCTTGCTGCCTAACCCGCAATCCCCCCCCCTCCCCGATGTGTGACTGCTTTTTTGTTTTCACAGACTGATTTTTTCTCAGTGGAGGTCTTTGTTCGCGTTGTTCTGACATTCGGATTTTAGGTGAACTGTTTCCCACTACCCGCTCTCCCGATGCCACATCCTCCTCGTGTACTTACCATCGGGCCCACCCCCACCCCCCTCACCCCGCCCATCTTAGTGTATCGCCTGGAGGGCCCGATTAGAGCCCAGATGTTGTTTTTTTTCTTCTGACACAAGCTTTACAGTAACCCCGACTATAGGCCTACGCCTTTTTTTTCCTCCCATTTGTGGAACAGGAATTGTTCCCATTTTGTAGTGAGTCTCAGCTACAGGCGCGCCTTTCTTCCTCCCCTTAGTTCGAGCTAAAAGGAAACCCCCGAGCTTGCCCAATCTGATGTTCTCACGTGCCCCACCCCCCCCCCCGCTGACCAGACAACCGCCCTTTACGCGCCTCTCTCTCTCCCTGCCGTTATCCTCGGAGGAGTTTCCCAGCTCCTGTCATTTGATGATTGCCAAGGTTTCTTTTGCTCCCACCCCACTATCTTCGAAGATGAAGGAACGAGTTTGTACCTCACGTTACCCCAGAGTGTTCGGCGCTGGTGGGGCCAGGTTGGTCACCTGTAGAGTCCCCTTTGCTCTTCAGGAATACGGCAACGTTCGGTTCATTCCAATTTTTTGGCGTATTGCCCCATTCCTCTCTCTGGGTCCTATCCTTCCTGAGCGGAGTTTTGGCCAAGGTTATTGCCCTGGTCGTAGTCCGACATCACTGAGCCCCGTCTTTGCCTGCTCCATCCCCTCTTCCCCCTTTTTTCCACACAGCCCCCCCTGGCCACTTTTCCCCCTTCCTCTCGTTGCCAGGGCAAGTCTTGCTCATCCATATCTTCTTAAGACGTCTTTCTCTCCGACACCTCTTGTGTCGGTGCCCCCCCTTTGTTTGCCCGAAACTAGTAGGGACCTCTCACGAGTCCTCGCCTCGATCCAATGCCATCCCCAGACCCCCTTTTTCCTTCTTTCTGCGAGTGGAAGTGTTCAGAAGTTTTAGTCTGTAACTGACGCCATTTCCTGGCTTTTCTTTTTCCCCTCGTTCCGTAAGCGCCCCTCACCCCTCCCCTTCGTGCTACCCCTCCTGGCATACACTCTCCGCTTTCACAGCACGGCTTCCTCCCTCGTAATTTGGATCTCGTGCCCGGGCCATATTTTTCTTTACTTTCATAGTTTTTCACGCCCGCCGTATAGGTGAACTATTGAGGTCCACGAAGCGTCCCCCCCCCCAGTTGCATCTACCTAGGGGTCCCCCCCCGGCTCTCCCTGCATTTCCTTCCGATTTCCCCCTTTTGTTGGAGGCCGCAGACCCAGAGGGTACCGCGTCCTTCATGTATCCATTTTGCTTTCCTTCTGCTCAGGTGATTGCTGCTTTTCGGCGGTTCGTTTCGCCTCTATGTTCCTGCTATTCGGAAGCAGCCCCCTCCCCCTTGCCACCCTCGTCCCAGCTGGGAAGATGCCCTCTGTATTTGAACCCGATTGCTTCTCTAATCTGTTACCTCCCCCTATCATTAGGGATTGTGCCAAGTTGTCGCCTGAAGTCCTCTCTATATTGCGATCTTTAGACCCTTTGTCCCCATCGTTATTTTCAGGCAAGGGACTGCCCGCCCCTCCTCCTTCTGTTGACTCCGCTTTCGCCTTGCTTGTTGATGTCTTCCCAGCTCTGCTGCCCTTCCCCTGACCTCCTTGAATACGTCACCAGGGCCCATCCTTAAACCTCCTTGCACCTGCCGCTCATTTCCTCCTTTTTTTTCACTGCGCTTGACTCATGCATCGTCGCACGATCCTTTTTATTGGACTCCCAGGTCATACTGGTATTCGTATACTCGATAATTGGGATGTAGATTGCTCAGAGGGAACCCATGAGGGTGATAGACTGAGCGACACGACCTGACGATTTTCTCCACTATTCGGTTACGAGAACCAGCTTCTCTTTATCGGATTTTCCCTTCGTTGTCCGGCTCCCCCCCCCTCCTACTATATTCGGCGCGTCCTTATTTCTGGGCACCTGGAATCCTGTCGTCCTTTACCTCTCTCCTCCAATATTTTCGACGACCCAGATCTTCGTATCTCCTTGCCTTCGTCCTCCCCCCGATGGTGGACAGAAAATTTATTTTAAGCTGAGGCCCACGTCGCCGGCTGATTCTGTTGTCCCTTTTCACCCTCGGTTCAGACTCCAGGACGCCAAGCCCCAACAGCTCTTTTCTCCTTTTTTATGCTCCCCCCCTCCTATCCCCCCCCCCCCCCTTTTATTGAGTTGGAGCAAGGTACCACTGATTTTCAGACACGCGTCTACGTTTTCCTCCTCCTCCGTCCGATGGACACAGGAGCTTGTGTTTCGGATACGGTCGTTATCATTGTTGTACTTTAGATGGGTGGTTTTGTTTTATGGTCCTGGTTTGTTCCCGGTGACCTCCCCCCCGTAAATGAGAGCCCTCAACCGGCCTTGTCCCACACCTTTTTTTGTTTTCTGTCATCCCCGGCCCCCGGTCCTGCTGGATGTGGCTTGGCGTGCCTTTACCCGCGTGGGTCACAGCGGTCTGGCGCATATGCCCGCTTCGGCTCCTGGAGGCTTGCCGACGAGCTTTGTGGTCTCCCCTGACATCTTCCGGCTAGTCTTTTGCGATGTCTGCCCTTTTTTTTTGGGTACTGTGTCAGGCTTCGAGGCTTCACTTTGCCGCCCGTCGGTACTCCTCCTGGTCATAGGTGGCTCCAAGCGAGCTCCTCGCCACTTTTCTTTCCGATCGTTTCCCCGTTGGCGACCCAATCTTACTTTACTCACCTCTTTCCCGCGTAGTCTTGCACAAGTCGTCCCTTGCGCGTACTAACCTGTGCCTCGTGGTGTCTTTTGCCTAGGTCGTCGGCCGGTTGTGTGTGCTACAGAAGAAAAGACTTTGTCCCTGTTTAAACTGACCTGATGGCATATTTTCTGCGCTTATATCAAAATCGGTAGCTTATTTTTCATTTCGTCCCGTCCTCTAGTGTTAGTCATAATTCTTATCCTGTGTTATACGCACAATGTTGCTCGCGTCTCATCACATCGCACTCCAATGAAATCTACGCCCTCCTGTTTACTTCCCTTGCGACGTACTTTCTACTTCGCTTGGAAGATGCCCCGCGCCGAACTGTCATTAACCGCCCTCGCTTTAGAGATTACACCGGGAGGCTGGACTCTGCTCGACCCGGATCCTTTGCGCCTAGGAGCGTGGCTTGAATCCGGCCGACGAAACTTCGATCCTTTCCCAGTCGTCGCTTTCGGTTTGGCGAGACGTCCTGGCCCAGGTTCACGCGCTTCACCCTCTTCGTGGTCCTTCCCTCCAGTACGGTAGGTACTGACTGCCCGGATAAGGCGGCTGTTGTTTCTGGTGGGGGGCGGATTTCTGTTGGATGTGAGAGTGGGGGTCCCCAAGAACTGACGGGAGTGGTACTTAGCAGTTTGGGCTAATACGATCGGTGACGGAGCTTATGCTGAAGAACTTTTAATTCCTTCCCTTTCCTTCCTGCTCCTCTCTATTTTGGAAGTGTTCACTGAGCTTCGCGAGGAAGGAAGCGAACGTCACCTCGTACCTGATACCCCACCTGTCCCGGCGGCCTTTCAGTCACTAGTCAGTGCTTTTCTTGCCTCCGCCTCTACACTTTTTCCCCTAGGAACCATGTTTAACCCAGTTGCCGCGTGCAGCGTGTCCCGTACGACACATTCGTATGCTCTCTTTTTCTCCGCAATTCCCCTTTTCTCCCTCACCCCCTGCTCGTCGCTGGCGTGGATGCCCTCCGCAGGGTCTTGTTCCTCGTCTCTAATCGTGAGCATTATCTCTGCGCTAAATGCACCACCCCTGGACAGAAAAGGTTCGTTTCCTTACGCTGATAGGGTCCTGGCGCCTCGCCTTCTCTTTCCCTGCTTTGATTTGCTGCGCGGTGCCTTATGCGCAGTGCATCACCCCGACTTACGCCTTTTATCCGCATCTCCTTCCCTCGCTTGGATTGGACTCGCGGTCAGCTTCTCTCATCTTTTCCTGCGTTCCTTTCTGTATACCCCTCGGCTCCCATCTCCCCGAGTTGGGTACTTCGCAGCTATTCTCGAAATTTCACACTCGTGTCCAGTTGCGCGGGCGATGACTTGCCCCGAAGAAGTGCGGCTACTTTGCCTTCCCGTCAGTCGTTTTTTTTTTCTCCTTTCGGAATTTAGGCATCATAATTTTCTTACTAGACACCGCCACTTAACTATGTTGGTGGAGTGGAATTGTCCGGTGGTTCCTTCATCGGCGCTCTCAGGTGAGTTGTAGGCCCCTACCGCCCAGTGCTTTTTTTTACCCGATTGTCCTTTATTGTTCCCACCTTGCTGCGGGTCAATTCTTTTTTTTTTTCTGCGCACGTTGCCACTACCTTATCCGGGACTCTGATGTTTATGACTTTCTTTCCTTTTGGCCTGGTCGTCACCCTGTTTCTATTCGTGCTCGGCAAGGGGATGTTTGATCGCGTCCTCCCAGGTCTTGACGTAGAGGGGAATCTGCCACCGCGCGCCCTGTTGGGCCTTATGTCGTCGTTCTCCTTTCCGCTAACGTTTCGCCCTTTTGTTCTGGGACCTTGAGTTATGTCCCGTCCCACAGTTAGTGTGTTCCCCCCCCGACAGCTTTTCCCAGACAGTATTGCATTCCCTGCGGACGCCGTCTTCCAACTTTCCCTCCTCCATTTCAGTCGTTGAGAGTCGAGTGCCATTTTCGTCTCGGTCTTTCGTTCAATGTTACCCGATTGCCCTAGTTCAGAGACTTTTCCATGACGTCACGCCCCACTCGTGTGTGTGCTGTTCACGTCTTGCCCCCCCACCTTCTGCCTTGTTTCAAGCTGCACGTGAGTTCAACATCTTTTTTCGTCCAGATTATCAGATCTGGCAGTCCCAGTTCCCGCTTTTGCCAGCTTGCCCCAGGCATTCGCTATTCGGTTCACGCTCAACTCGGGCTTTGTGTCAGGTCTGACGACCTCTGCCTCGCTCTACGAACATTGATCTCAACCCTCCTGGTTCCCACATGCTGTGATTTCGCCCGCTTCCTTTTTTTCGCTCTGACTTATTGCATTCCTCTAGAGTCTGTGTTTCTGAAGCCCTCCGGATCTTACTCACGTTGTTTTCGCTTAGGTCAGTCGCTGTTCTAAACTTTTCCGTGCACTGATCCACATGACGACATGGGGCCCTGCCCGAAGCATTCGGTTAGGTTAGGGTTTCGTCTGCCCGTAAAAGGCGCCAAGTGGTTGAAACCTTTCTAGCCCCCCCTGGGGTGGCCCGTTATTTCGCCGTCGTTTCTTTTTTGCCGCCTTGAGCGTTGCCTGATTGCGATACTGGTTATCTCCCCAATACGTCTTCTAAACACTTCCTCCCAGTTGGTCCTCCAGACCCCTGACCTTCTCCGCTAGGTGGTAAGTATCACTGGCAGTTTCCGAGTAATTCGA
>Ga0179593_1314157_pt1 | contig 12115 bp, 11 predicted proteins | sample CZODoug2_1_08_16_FD_185931 | JGI IMG/M metagenome (GOLD analysis project Ga0179593, IMG submission 185931) | Vadose zone soil fungal communities from Angelo Coast Range Reserve, California, USA - CZODoug2_1_08_16fungal (PacBio error correction) | ecosystem: Environmental > Terrestrial > Soil >... | reverse complement strand
TCTCTTTCCCCTCGGGGCCCTGCTCCTATAAGTGCCTTCCGCCTGGTGTCTTCCCCTTCTTTCTTTTTGTAGTGATTTTGGCCTGCTTGTTTTATACATGCTACTGTCACCGCCTTTAAGTTAACGGGCCTCCTTGTCACAGCCCAAGTTGTCCTATACGAGCCTAACGTGTGCTCGTTTTTGCCCCCCTTTTTCTTGTTTAGTATCCGCGCCAATGTCCGGTCCCCTGTATTTTTACCCCTCACCCTGTTCATCTGACGTTTCTCCCATCCCGGTCCTCGCGTGACCTGCTTATCGTGCTGGCAAACTTTTCGCTTTAGATTTTTCTTTCCCACTGGATTTTTCTTCTCTCCGTTTTTTTGCTCGCAAGCAAGTTTAGTGACCTTTTTCTCGTATTCATCCAGATTAGTGACGAACCAAATGCCCTTTTTACCTCTCCTCCTTCCCCTCGTAACATTGAGGCAGATGCCTTTTCTTTCCCCTCGGTGTTGGTCATTACTGGTGTCCTGGATTTTTTCAACTGTTTTGTCTTACGATCTTTCCGAAGTATACGCTCTTCTATTCCCTTTTCCTTACGTTTCCCTACATCTTATGCGTAAATTTTGCTATATTTCATTCTATCCATGGACCACACAACCCCCCAATTTTTGACACGAGAAAAGTCCCCCCTTCCTTCTTGGATCTCCCACCTCTCCCCCTGGTCTTTAAGCTAGTTAGATTCGGATTTCTCCTTTGCCTCCTATTAACCCTTACTTCTCGCTTCGCCGTTTTTGAACGCGTTCGGGTAGTTAGCTCAGAACCCCCTCCTCCTCCTACTATTCGGGCAGTGGCTCTTTTCAACACGTCGATTCTACCCATGGTACGGCAGGCCCCTCCCACTTCTTTTCTTCCGCTTTCACTTGCCGAGTTTGTCCCCAAGTTTTAATGAGTCGCATTCTTTTTTTTTTTTTTCGCAAAGGTTGTTCGGCTGCGTCCGTCGCCGCACCGTAAGGACTCTTTTTTTTTTTTGCCCCCCGACTTTTTTTATTTTGATTGCAGGGCGGTTTTTAGGTAACTCGAAAAATGTTTTCCCTTCCCTTTCTTCTGACTTTTGGGTTGGGACTTCCCTTGACTCCACCTAGCCTCGATCCTTCTGGAAAGGAGTCGCTGCTTTCTTCTGTTTGCAGGTTTTGCTTGGCGTTGCGCTTTAACCTAACATCCCCTCACGTATGATTCTTTTTCCTGGTAATCCGCCACAGGGGGAGGTTTCTCTTTGGTGGTCTTGCTTTCTTTTTTGCTTACTCTCCCCTCCTTGGATTGAATTGACAATTTTTCCACAGATATTTTTTCCACTAACTTCATTCGTCGGTGCGGCCCCCTGTCTCCCAAGGAAGGCCTTTTTCTCCCCGCTTGTTTTTCAATTCTTCGTTTTTCCTTCGCCCAGAAGACGCTGTCTTCCCCTTTTCCGCCCCTTACTTTTTCGGTCATTCTGAACGCTCGTCGGTTAAATTTTTATCCAAAGGCCGGCAGGTAGCCTTCTCATTCCTCACCCTTTTCCCTTCTCACTTCCTATCAAAGTATCGGCTTGTGACGCTTTTTCCCTCCTGAAGAGCTTCATTTTCTAAGACTTGCTTCCTTTTCGTATGACGTTATGCCCTCGTCCTTTCTCTCGTTAATTTCGGCTACCTCATTTGCACGTTCTTTATAGCATATCTGCTCCTTCCTTTTTCTATAGCAGTTTGACTGTTTACCTAGAATCGCTTTTTTGCCTTATTGGATGATAGCCCCATCCCTGTCCCGTTTTTTTGCTCTGCTTCGCTTGACGTTTATTGAAAATTGTACTTATTATAGTTTCTCTTTTCCTTTCATGATATTTCTATCGGGATTAAATTCCTTTCGTGGGTCATCGCGTTTACTCGGCTTAGCTCTACCCCCTAACTTCCTACTCCCGGTTAACCCTGCACTACACGCTCTCCTCTTCATTCCTGTGAGGTAGGCTGTAGCTGATCTTCCTTTCTTTTGTTCAACTTATAGTGCACAATAGTTTTTTTGGGTGGCAGAAAGGTGACCCCAGGCATTTTTTTTTTCCACATGTCTTTCCAGTGTTAGGAGGAAATTTCGGCCCTTCGTTTCTAGTTTTTTTTTCGCCTGCGTTTCGCATTTTTTACACTAGTCCAGCAACCAAAAAATTTTTTGGTTGGGGATGTTCAGTTTCCCTTTTCTCCTTAGAGTAGGAGTCTAAGTCCTCGTGTTCGGCCATTTCTTACCCTCCCCTGTTAACAAATGTCAGTTCTGCCTCTCGTACATAATTCCCTCAATTCTGCGGCGTCTTTTTTGGGCGCTTCGGCTTTCGATGAGAAGAGCTGTTTAGGTCAACCTCTCCTACGCCAAACTCCCCACACCGCCCGACGCATTTTTACGCTTGGTTAGTACGAACCTGTCCCCTCCTCCTACTTACTAGATTTTATGTTTGGGGCGCCTCGGCTGATCCATTGGTGCCCGTCAGGGTCCTTTTCTTTCCTGTTGTTTCTTTCCCTCCCCTCTCCAGAGTCCTTCTCCCTCGGAATCGCTTTTACCTTGCGAGCGCGGTTCTCTACTCGATAATGGGTTTCTTCTTTTCTTTTTCTCCCTCCCTCGGCCAATCATTTTTCTTTCGTCCTTTTTAAAGTAGCTTTTTTCCTTTCTTCCTATAACCTTAATCGTCTTGTGCTCCGGTCTTTTAGAGCAGGAGTTTCCCCTTTCCCTCTCTTTATCTCCTCCGATTTTTTTTTTCTAGAGATGGATTTGACCCCCTGCTGTCCTCACGCATCTGAGTCCACCTTGACTCGTTTTCCCTCTTAGATTAAAGGCCAGCCGCGTCCTCTTCTCTTTTCGCCAGATCCGAGGATTTTCGAGGCGGGATTCTCGCGTTTTTCCCGCAACACCTTCTCCGCTTCACGTGATTCATCGCTTTCTGTTGCAGTCGCCGCGCCGTTCCTGCCCGGGCGCACAGGGCCCCTCGCTGGCTCCATGCCCCCCCCCTTAAACCCAGGTCAATTTTCTTTCACCATAGCGTCCGCTTTTTCGAGGTTTTCCACAGAAAATTTGTTTTCCGCGTCTCGGGGCCCTCCCCCTTTCACAGGTTTAAGTTCCCCTGGGCGGCGTTCGTGTCAGGTTTCATTTTGGTGCCTTTTGATCCCCTTTCCCCAGTCGCGGGCGTTCCGACGTAATCACCGTTGTCAGCTGTCGGTTTCTGGCCCCCCAGGCCCCTCTCCTTTTTATTTCTATTTCTTCCTTCTATTAGTACGTTCTGTCCGACATCGAAGCGCTGTTCTCCTCCCCCTAGAATAAGGCGACGGCCCTCCTCTCCCCCGGTCACAAGGTTGTTCCTTTCCCGGCGGTTCACGGGATTTGAGGCTCTTCCCCCCCAATCTCAGACCCCTTGTTCCTATCCTAGACTCTGACCCCATTTGCCAGAATTTTTGACGTAACCCTCTTTTGCCCTCCCCCCAGAAAGCAGATCTTTCCCCACTCCCACCCTGTCGAAGCCGTTCTTCCCTGACAGATGACCGCAAGCGAACTTAGCGTAGTCTAGAGTCCATTGGTGGAAGCCGAGGATTTCTTAAGGACGCTAACGCCGAGACTCATTTCTCCTCCCCACGCACGAGTCAACTTTGTAGCATGGCCTATTACGATCCAACGTCATCTGCCATTTTCGCTGTACAGGAAGCTTACCTCCTGCACCGTGTTCCGTGCTGTGTTCACCCTTTTCTCAGATGAGACTTTTCGGCCCCAATGCCCCCGAGTTCCATCGCGCCGTTGCAGTCTCTCTCCCTTAACTCAGTAGTTCCCTCGTTTGATGTCTGACATGACCCCGCGCTGTTTTGTCTCCGGCTATGTCTCCAGTTCACTGACCGCCTGATTTTTCCTTCTTTCCTCTTTTCCGGTGTTCGCGATTCTTTCTCCGCAGGAGCCAAGATGTCCTCTTCTTTATACGCGCCTTTCCACGGGCACGTGCGCCTTCTGCGGCGGAGGATGACCGCCAAGAATGTTCGTTTCGCACGTCTCTTTTCTTCTTTTTCTTTTCCTTCACTGATCTCGATCCCTGGTACCCGGCTCGACGGTCAATTGACTTTCTAATCATCCTTCTTCAGTTTGGCTTGTCAGGCTCCCGGCTCGGAATTTTGATGTTTCTTAGTTCAGAGTACTTTCCTTTGTTCAGGAGTTTAGATTTTTCTGGTTTCTTTTACGATTATCGTTTGCCCCCACAGACCCCTGCTCCCCAACCCTCTCCCTGTGTTTTCGGTGGCCTAGCTCGACGTCGTGGGGCTTGTTTATCTCTCCAACTCCTTCCCTCCTGCGTTTTCGCTGCTGCTGGCCTAATGTTTTTCTTTGATCGCGGAGCCTGTGGTCTGTTCAAGTTTTCCCCCAATGGGCATAAGCCTGGATGGAAGGCATTCGCGACTGGTCCCTTATCCCAAGCCATCTCCCCTCACCCGGCAGATTCGACACGCATGAGCAGGCGGTGCCTTTTCAGTCTGTCTCCTGCCCTCCTCCGTTGAGCCTTTTCTTTCGCTACTTATTTTTCTCTGGTGTACATCTTTTCACCCAGTCGCGGAATCCTCCACGTTTATGTCGCCAGTTCGTGGTTTTCCCTTTCGATTTTTCCTAGCTCCACCTCTTTTCTCCGGCAGCTAATAAATGAGGCTTCCATCTCCCCCCCCCTCTTTTGTTCAATTCGGATCTCCTTCTGGCGATTGTTTTAATAGCTCACATTCGATCCCTTATTATCCGACACCTTTTGGCGTATTTTTTGGAGTTTTTTTCGCGGTCGGTTTGACCGTGTCACACCCCCCCCCTTTTGGTAGATGGAGTTGATTTTCTTGATCTCTGCGATAAGAATAGCGGATTTTTGCTCCAGGGAATTCAAGTTGCCCCCCAGTCGCTTCTTCCCTTCGTCTTCAAGTCACGGTCCGTCTCACCAATGACCTATTCTCACATGGCAAATCGTTCGTGAGCTCGTCCGACAGTCGGATTGAGGCAAGTTTTTTTTTAAACTCTTTCTTGGTTTCCCTGATCCTTGCCCTCGCGTAAAGGAGTCACCAATCCGCTCCCGACACTGGCTTTTTTCCTCCACCTCAACAATTTTCCATTCTCGACGTGTTTTCTACTTCAGGTGTCCCCCCTGTCGAATAGAAGAACATCCTTTCGACGTATCGTATGGAGACCAGTCCGCGTTATCCCGGTAGTGGTCCAAATCCTGACTTCCTGGTAGCTGGTACCTGTTTTTCATGTCCTCGTTAGCCGCCCCACGCACTTTGTTCCCCCCGATAACCTTTTTTATTGCGCTCGTCGGTTTTGCAACTTGTTGATTTACATGCCTCTTCTTTCCATAATGGACTATTCCTTCCTGCAGCGTGCCCTTTTTAGCCCGTTATGTCTATCTCCCTCCGAGTTCCCAACTTAAGCACAATCTACTATCCTGACGCCTATTCTCGGGCCATGAGAATCGAGTTGGTCTCCCTTTAGTATTCTTTTCTTCCTCCCGAGTTTTGTGTTGGCTTTTTTTGGATCTTTAGTTCCTCTTTCTCTTTCCCCTTTTTCGAGAAGTTCTCAAACATTCACTTTCTTTCGATGCAAGGTAGGGTTATGGAGTTCCACTTCTTCCTCGTTTCGGTAGGAAGGTCCCTTTTTTTTTTTGGGGGGGTTCACGTTGCGTTCCCTATGTGTAGGATTCACCTCCCCTTTTCTCACTCCTGTGATTTTCTTTTTTCTCTTTTTGTGCTTGGGTCCTGAGACGGACGAACTGTTGTAATTTGTCCAGCTGAGGGACCCCCCTTTTTTCCCAACATCGGGAGGCCCTGTTTCTGCTTTCCCCCCTGTATATATCTCTCCCTCCTTCATCCGTTGTTGTTTTTTTTAATCTCTTCTTGTCAAGCTGAAAGCAGGGCCTCCCGCATGGTTTTGTTCTGGCTTCTTCCCCCCATTAAGACAGATTTTTTTGAGGCCCCCACTTTATGGCCGCGTTTCGTTTTCACCCACTTAGACAACCTTTCTTCTCTCCCAGCCTAGGGAAGAAACTTTTTTTCTCGTTCGTCCGACCATTTTTCCATCCCTTCCCACGAAATGCCAAAACTGAACGTTCGTCCTTTAATTTGCACATAGTTTTTTCGACTGACTTTCCTCGTACCTGAATCTATCCGAACTCTCCCCACCCCAGCAGTGATGGCGTTTCTTTTATCGGGGCTCTTACCCCGTCTGACAGCCTTTTCAACCTAGAGACTTTTCCCTTTCCGAAATAGGTGCGTCAAAATGCGTCCTATTACTTTTGCTGAATTTGACATAGATTCTTTTTCCCTCCGCAGGTTTCTTTTTTCACTTTTATAGTCATAGGCCCTCCTCGCTCGACTCCTTGCCCCCTTTGAAACCGCAGTCAGCCCCCGTCGCGTTATGGTGCCCAACTTTCGTTTTTTTTCCTGATTCGTCTTTTCCCCCCTTTTGCCAGGACCAATGCTTTTTCGACCTGTCTTCTATTATTTCCAACCAATCCCCCTTGAGTAACCCTTCGTAACTTGTTTGCAGGCTCCGAAGAGATTCCTCCCCCTCTTGTTTGAGTTTTTTCTTAATGTTTCCCTTCCCCCGGCGATTTGTCGTCCGTCGAACGTCCCCGGTTTTTATTGGAAGGCCACCGCCGTTCGTGATATTTTTTTACTCTCTTTCTTCAGCTTCGGTGCATCCCTGACAACATGCAATTTGCAGCCAATCCTTTGTTTTGATTTTCCTTTAGCACTACTGCTGTCCCATTGCAGTACTGTTTGGTTTCCTTCGAAGCCGACCTCCTGACTTTATGACTTCGCTCTGACCTTCAATTCCTCTTCTCTCATCCTCAGGCTTTTTAATCCATAGTCGCAAGGCTTCCTTCTACATCGACCAAACCACACTGGTTTTTTCCCCCTTTCTGAAACTGAATGTGTTCCTACCTACCTTGTGGTTTCCTTAAGTTTCTTCCCTCTCTTCCCGACATTGAAGACATCGACCTTCGCTCGCCGTGAAGCGAGGTAGGTTCTGAAGATCTCTTTTTCCCTTTCTCGACCCAGCTCGCGTTTTTTCCCCTTCGCCGATCTGACCAAGGTTCATCTCCGGCCCGACCTTAGTTTCTTTACTCTTTTTTCACTTTCTTTTCTTTTTAGAGCAGAAAAGGCTTTTTTGCTCGCTCGTTCAACTGCGTTAGATGCGTTTCTTTTTCGTCCCCGCTTGAAGGTTCTGTAAGCCCACTCTCGTTCTTATTTTCTTTCCGTCGGGGATTTTTTTCCCAGCGGCCCAACTCAGTCCGTTCTAGGCCTTGTTTTTTTGGCAGAACTTGCTTCCATATTCTCGCTCATGCGTGACAGTTGAGCCGTCCTCTCTGCTGAAGGGGCTGTGTTCAGTGGAGGGTGGCCCCGCTTCTTTAATCCCCCATCACAGAACGCCTTTTCGTTTTTTGTTTGAAGGTCCCTTCACTGCACATTTTTTGCATGGTTGTCCTGGCAGATGGAGTCGGTTTGCCCTGTCCTCTTTTCCAATAGGTACTTCAAACATTTTCGGGACTCTTTTCCCTTCCCTTGAACAACCTCTTCTTCCTCCAACATACGTTAATTCATCGGAAGCCGTTGCTGGGGTCCTCTTAGAACCCCCGGAATTGCGTCAGTCTGTTTTTATTTTTCTTCGGAGTCCCAAAGCCTACTCCGATGACCTTCTGTAATCACTCTCTCCTCTTCTTAACTTTTCTCTCCGAGTGACGTGCGACAGCCCATCTTGCCCCGCAGGATGGTTCAGCCGGAAGACTTTCCCTCCTTGCGAGGACCCCTAGATTTAACTTGACTCCCCCCTCATCTTTTCTTCTTTTACCCCGAGTTAGTAGACTAACATCAGGGTTTCTCTCCCATTTAGTCCTCTCACTCTTCTCTTCATCCTTCTAGAGTTGTAACTTTCCTTCCTCCCGCTCCTACGCGAACTCTCTTGATGGCTCGAATATTCGCGTCCTTCCATGGTGTGGTTTTCCTGTGCCGTTCCGTTTTTCTAGAGGGCTCGTTCTTCCCCCCTTCTCCTCTTGTTGCCAACCCTTTTCGACTGATTAAGAGTCGGGCCGGAACTTATCTGATCGTTACTAGGCATGCTCCCCCCATTGTAGGCTTCCCCTCCTTTTTTAGGTATCTTTTACTTCGCTCTTCATTTACGTTCTGCGCCCTTCCCCTCCCTCCTTCGAGGCCAACGTAGGCGCTCGTTCGCCTGCTACGTCTGCTTGATTTTGGATTCTTTCCTAGGAGCCGGCCTCGCGCAGGTGTTATTTTCCCCAATTATGCGTGTGTCTCTTCGGAGGCCGTGACTTTTTTTATCCCGGCCCCAAGGATTTCCCCCCTTTTTCCCAGTTCTGCTTGCATAGGGTTTTTTCGAGGGGTCTGAAAGGTTGGTCTTCTTCCAGTCAAATCGCAGTGTGTTCTTCCGCAACGTTTTTTTGTCGCGTTTTGCGGGGTCTTTTTCCGATCGATGATTCCTTTCCTTGTTTCCGGTCTTATATCTTGTTGGCTTCGTATACGACAGCTGTCCGATCCATCCAATTCTTCTTCCCTTTGAATTTTAACAGACCTCGGCGTTTTGGCACGCTTCTTCCACCTTTAAGCTTTTCCTGGCTCCCTTATAGGCGACCCCCCCAGAAACCGCCGCGTTTCGCGTGCCAGTTTGTTAATTGAACTGTCCCGGAAGTACGGATTTCCTTTTTCTTTTTTAAGCATGGCGACGCTGCCCTATGTTTACCTTCTTTTTTTTTGTCCGGGTGTCTGGCTCACAGCGCGCTGTTGCCCTTTCGCCCAGGCGTCAGACAGGCGGGGTTTCTTTACTTTTTGATGACTCGGTCCGTCTTTTGCTGGTTTTTTCTCTTTTTTCCATTTTTTTTCCCATGACATCTGCTTCCTGGGCCAGCGGTCGAGCGTCTGTGCGTGAAGGCCCCTGACCTGAGTTCTTTGATTGATTTTTTAGGGATCTCTAAGAATCTTCGTTTTTCTTTTTCTCTTCTTCGATTCCAAGCTCTTTTAAGCGAGATCCGAAGACTCGTGTATACTTGCTTTCACAGGCCAAGCCTTCAGATCTCACCCTTTCCCTGATCCTTGGATTCTGGCTTTGTTCCGCCGCCGGCGCAAAAAACAGGATGCCAGGACCCATTGAGTCGAAGGCACGTCAGGGACTCCTCTCTCGAGTTATTTTTTTGCCAGCGATTGGCCAGACATATCGGCATGCACTTGAATGGACGAGCAAAGCGTCCCTCGCGGCCATTTTCGAAACCTAAAAGGCATTTTTTTCTCTGTCTGGCCGTCCCTTGTCAATTTCGCCTCCCCTTCCCTTCGGCTTTTTGGAGTAATTTCTTTTTTGGTTTCTAGATTTTTTTTTTCTTCCTAAACCCGGCAGTTCGTCCGCTGATTAAGCTCCCCCCGCCTCAGTTTGGTGTTAGCTAAAATCTTTTTTCCGATAATTGGGCCTTCGATCTTCTTCCTCCTGAGACCTTCCCCTCTCTCCCTTAGGCTCACCTTCCTTCGGCGCGAGCGTTTAGCCGACCGACCCCACATTTTTTTCCTGAGGAGGTCCATTTTTGTTGTTCGGCCTACCTACCTCAGTCCTTTTCCATGACGTCAGATTTGCAAACCATTTCGCCCGCCCGGTTTGACACGTTTCCCCTCAATACCCTTATCCTCCCCACCCTCACTATGCTTTTTGCCTCTTTCACCTGCTGCCTACCTAGCCGCTCTTCTCCCTGAAGACGAATTACTGTTTCTAGCGCGCGGTGCTTGTGGACCGATTGTCTTTTCTTTTCTCCCCATATAACTCTCTTCCAATCGTATGGACGATCCCCACAACGGATTCATCCATCCAAATGTGGGTAGAATCCCTACGATCAAGCGCCTAGATCAACTTTTCGCCGCCGTTCCTTCCCTGCCGAGCCCCTTGTTCCTCTTCTCGTTCCCTCCCCATGTATCCACGAGTCCGAAGAGTTCTGCTGCGGCCGACCCCCTTCGTGACGTCAAGCGCGAAAGTTTTATGCGATGCCCCCTCCGCCGTATTTCGTGCGCGGATTCTCTCAACATGAACGTCTCTCCTTTTTCCCCTCTAACTCTGTCTCCCCCCTACCTGGACTGCCTTGTTTCGTTACGCTTCCGCGCTTTTCCGCCTTTTTGCTGGAGCCCGAGTCTCCTTCTTTTTTCACGGAGATGCGCCAGGGAACACTCTTTTCTGCCGGCGCCCTGTTCTTATGTGGTCCCTCATTTTTCTTTTCCTCCGTCTCCCTGACGAGCCGATTTCCGATGTCTCGCTCTTCTCGTGCTGTCCCAGTGGAAGGAATCGACGTTTGCAATGCATCTGAATTTCTCAACCTTGCCTTAGCCAGGCTGGTTGTCTACTTCACGCCGCTATCGGCTTCGCTTCATGTTGGATTTCTTTGTGTGGATACATTTTTCGCCTTTTGAGCCCCTCTTTCCGTTTTAAGGGTACCCCGATTTAGTCGCCAAAGACCAATCAAGGGGCACAACCACATCTTGGACCTCCACTTTCCTTTGAAGGGGAAATCTTCCTACGTCGTTCATGGGGATTGCCCAAATCCCCCTGCCCTCCCCCTATTCCCTCTTAGCGCTTTGATTGCGCGAGTTGAGCGGAGTTTCTGCAACACCCCCCCCCTACTTTGACGAGGAAATGTTATTTTTTTTCCGCTGGTGGCCCGGCTCGTTTAGCTCCCTTTCCCCAGCTCCCCCCTCTTTAGATTTGGGTACAACGTCTGCCAGATTTTGCTGCGCGATGTTTGGTTGACCTGCCCACAGCAAGTAAGTTTCGAAGAGTAGAGTTTCGCTCTGGGACACCGTCTTTTCCTTTTTGAGTTACCTGCCTTTTTCTTTGCGGTATTTTTTCCCACCCTTGCTCTTGTGCTAGGCCAAGCGACGCGGCATGCTTCACATGTCTTTTCATCTACCCTTTTTGCTTTGCCCTCGAGAGTTTTTTAATTCCTGTTGACTAGGTGGCACCTTCGATTTCCTAATCGCTTATGACGAGCCACTTTCGATTTTGTGGTAGAGCAAATGCCTTCCCGTGGTCTAAGGGTAACAAACAATTGTTTTTTTCGATGAGAAATAGCCGTGAGTCTTAGCCGTACTGTCTCCCTTCTTATTCATTAAAGTAACTTTTCCTTTCTCATGTACGGCAAGTAGGACGTAGGAAACGTTTCGCCGTCTCCCCCCAATGTACAGTAATGCAAAGGCAGTCGTTCTTCTTTTCCTAAAGATCAGTAGTTCGTGAGGCTTTTTTTAACCCAATATGGTCTTTTTTTTCGGTTCTCTCGGATCCCTTCTCTCTCCCAAGCCTTTTTGACGCCACGTGGGGTGGCTTTTAAGGGTTCACTTTTTCGACGGACCTTTTGCCCACTCGCAAGGTGTAAACCACTCCTTTTTCTTCTCAAGCGCTGTGGTTCTCAGAAAGTCTTGCTCCCTCCCAGGCACAGCGTTGCTTGGTTTTTCTTTCCACTTGAGCAGCCTCGACGTTCGCAGGGTTCCCTTTCGCCATGTGCAGCGGAGCCTACACACGCATTTTGTCCACACGATCACGGTGTTCTGTGTCTACTTCGTTGCAACTTGTTTTTTTGGCAATCGAGTTAGCGTCTTTGCCTCATGTTTTGACTATTCCCGTGAAGGACTTTTCGTCTCCCTGAGCGCAGGATCTCTCACCGCGAGGCCCCTTTCATGAACAATTCCCCACTTTGAACTCCATTTGGCTTCCCTGAGTCCTCTAGCTCTTGTTTCTTCTCACTCGGAGAATGGGGTAAGGAGCCCCCCCTCGCGGCACATCCTGCTGTTTGGCTTGCTGGCGGTTTCTAGCTTCTTAGAATCCTCTTCGCGCCTAATTCTTTTTGCAATCCTGTCAACTTTCTCATTTCCAGGGGTTTTATTGAGTTACCATTGCTTTTTTTTCAGGACGTTATCCCTTTTGCGTCCTGCTTGCATGCCCACGTTCGAAGAATGCGGCCCGGACCCGCTGGGCAATTGTTTTTTTTTCCTCTGAGCCGTTAGACCTTTTTGCAATTGGCCGAGATTTCCCACAGGCAAGACCACCCATAGGTTTCCCTTTTCTGCTTGCCCACTCCTGC
>Ga0179593_1567486_pt1 | contig 12116 bp, 22 predicted proteins | sample CZODoug2_1_08_16_FD_185931 | JGI IMG/M metagenome (GOLD analysis project Ga0179593, IMG submission 185931) | Vadose zone soil fungal communities from Angelo Coast Range Reserve, California, USA - CZODoug2_1_08_16fungal (PacBio error correction) | ecosystem: Environmental > Terrestrial > Soil >... | reverse complement strand
CCCCCCATCCCTTGCTGGCCGGCTACAAATGTTCCAGCCTTCAGTTGCCGTTTTTCCGTTTTTTTTTTCATCCCCCAACTTCTGACCCCCCCCCCTGTGCGCTTACAGCTAAAAGTCGTGCGCCCTTCCGGACTCCCCTGCCCGACCTATCTTCCCCGCTCACTCCTTCGGACTCCCACGCGCTTTGTCTTTTTGGACTTTTTTTTTTTTTTTTTACCAAAACCCCCTTTGGGCTTCCCGATCAATTCGGCTGCTGACCTTTTCTTACTGTCCTCTTTCCGACTTAATCAACGCGGGTTGGGCTATTTCAAGCCGTTGACCATACCCAGACTGAGCTCTTCACTTTTTTTTAAGGGCGCATTGAGGCTCTTGGTTTGGCCTTTTTTTTTTTTTTGTCCTTGGCAGTTTTCCCTTAAGCGGAGTTCATTTGAACACTTTTATTTTACTTTTTGCTGTAGTTTTTTTCCCCTTTGGTTTGTGTTTTCGCGAAAGTTTAGGTTGCGTGCGCTCCCACAGTATCGCCACTTTCCCCCTCGTTGAAGTCCCATTGTTATCTTCTTTTTTTTCGCATTTTCAGGGACTCCATTTCCTCACTTCTTGGGGTGTTTTTCCCGAGTGACACCCCTTCTCCCTCTTTTCAAGACAACAAATTGAACTCGCCTTTTTTTCGGTTTCGGCGTGCTTCCTGAAACCGTTCCCTCCCAGCCTTTGACTACATCCGTGCAACTTTTTTCCCCACCGGCCTTTGCAGCACCGACTCTCTTTCCGCTGGCCCGCCCCCAGTTCTTGAATTGATTCCGGGTTCGCCACCTTTCGTGTTGTTGTTCCACAGTTCAGCGTTGTATTTTAGAACTTCCTTTCTCAACACCCTCTTTCCATCTCGCCGGGTGTTTTTTTCCTCACTCTGTGTCTTTTTTGTGATCCCCCCCGCGGGCCTTTGCTGCCCAAACTTTTTAGCTGTCAAGGTAGAGGTACCCCTTCTCACTCTTGCATTCCCCTCCCGCGCCCCTCTCATGTGGCCTGGTAAAAGCGCACCCCTTCATTGGGTTTTTTACCCTGGTTTTTCTTTTCTAGGCCCGGTCTCCTTTTAGGGCGGTTTTTATGCTGCCGTACGGTCACATAGTGCCTGCAACCTTTTGTTTTTTTTTTCTGTATTTCAGTTGTTGTCCTGAAGTCCCCTTTTCTCCCGCTCTTCTTTTCTTCAATTAAAATTCCTTTTTGGTTCCATATACACCGTCGTTATTTTTTATTAGCCTTTGTTCCATGGAACTCTCACGAGGATACCCTCTGCCTGCCCCCCTTCCGGAATTTGTTCCACACCCCCCACCTTGTTTTTCTTGGTTTTTAATTGCGGGGGCCTTCTTGCGGGCGGTTCAACTTTGCTAGCTAATCCAACGTACCCCCCTTCCTTCCTTTTTGCCCAGGGTCAAAAGGGAAAAGTCCGGTTCTCTTGTACCCCGCGATTGACGCCGCCCCAGATTCCCCCGATCCTTGCCCCCCCCCCCCGTTTCCTGGATCGATGTTCTTTTCTGGTTCCTCCCCCTGCGTTGCCTTCTCGTTTTTTTTCGGCTTTTTTTTTTTGGTCCCCCCCCAAAGCGTCTGAGAAATCCCTTGCGATTCGGGGGTTTGTTCCCTCCCTTTTTTGCAACTTAATTCGACCTCCCCCGGGTTTCTTCCTTTTTTTTCACCACCCCCCCCCCCCCTCCGTCTTTCCACGTCTGGGGGACACCCTGATCGTGCTTCACGGTTAAGACCGTCCCTTCTTTTTCACCCTTCCACTTTGCCTTTGTCCCTTCTTTTTTTTTCCCGACTTCCTGCGCAATCCGCGTTCCCCCCCCTCCTTTTTTTTATGGGACTCTTTTTGGCGGGCACTATCACATTTCACAACTAACCTCTCTGTACCGTCTTCTGGTCTTTGTCCTGGGGCCCTTCGCTTTTCACTTTCCGCAGTGCTAGTTTCCTTTTTGATCCCAATTGTTTTGTGTTTCTTGTTTTTTTTTTTTTCGGGCCCAACCGAGAAGATTCCCTTCCTTTCTCCCCCCTGGATTTTTGTTGGCACCACTTACGGCCCCTGTTATGGTCTTCCCCCGCTGGGCGTTTATTTTTTTTTTTTTTTTTTTTGCATGCGGGCTAACTGTTTTTTTCAAGTCGCTGGGACCTTTTCTTTTGAGTCTCAGGCGTTTTTTTTTCTTTACCGGGGTCGAAGCACCCCGCGCCCAGCTTCTACTTTTTCGTAGAGTCCCTTTTTTTCAGTCTTCCCCTTGCGGCCCCTTGCCTCTTTGAACGTCCCATTTTTGATCATCTGTCGCGTTTTACGTCGTCAGGTCATTTCCGCTTCTTCACCTATCGAAGGATATGGGGCCGTGGTAAAGCCCCCCTCCTTTCCCTCTGCCCTCTTCAGCGTCCCCCTTTTGCTATCGTGCACCACCTCCTTGCTTTCTCTCTGTTTTTTTAACACAGTTGTTAATCACGCCAGTTCCAACGCCAATCCTTATTTCCTTCCCCTCTTGATTAAAATTCGCTTCCCTGTCTCTTTTCCCCCTCCTTGTTGTTGGTCCTTCTTTTTTTTCCCAATTTTTTTGGATTTCCATTGGCGTTTGTGCACTTTTATTTTTTTCTCGACGTTTTTAGTTTGCGTATAGCAAGCGTCGATGTGTCCTTAGTTTATCGTGGGCGTTTCCCTTCCCCTATCTTTTTTCGTTGATTTAAACGCGCACGGACGCTTTGACTACATTCTCTCCTTTTTCGTATCTTTTTTTGCGGTTTCCTTTCTGTCCCCTGCCGCAGGAATATCACCCACTCATTTCCCTTCTATGTTTTTTGTTCTTAGTCTCCCCCTTTTTTTCTTTCGGCCGTGTGCGTCCTTTCTCTCCCCATTTAATGCACGTCTCCATATCTTCGACTGGACAAATCGCCCTCCTGCCTCTTTTTGCGCAGCTTTCCTACGTACTTTCCGTCTTTTGGTGTTTTTTTTTTTTTTGGGGTGTTTTTTTTTTTTTTTTTTTTTTTTTTTTTTTTATTTGTTTGGGGTTCGTTTGGTTGCTCGACCTTTTTTTTTTTTCCCATCGGCTCCTTCGCAAGGCGTGTGCACTTTCTGGCATTCTCCATTTTTCCCCCCCCCCAAAAATATCCAGGGGCCTGCCTTTTCCTCAAAACTGTAAAGTGTCGAGTTCTCCCCCTGTGCCCCCTCCGTGTGGTGGCGAGTTTTCCCCCCTTTTTTTTTTCCTTTTGACTGCGATGTTTCAGTTGGCGTTTCAGAATCTGGACGAAGTGATCGTCCTCCCCCCCCCAAATTCTTTTTGAACGCTTTTGGCGTTCTTTTGGGAGCGCGGATGCCTTCACTTCCTTTCCTTACGGTTTTTTTTTTGGTGACCCCTGGATCAACGGTGAGTTTCTTCCTGACGTGTGGATTGTCAGGGACACGGTTACCCTCCCCTTCCCACCAGCCGGGCTCCTCGCCCCTTTTTTACTGTCCCACGGCTTTCCCCCTTCCCCCCCACTTTTTGATCAGTTTCCACCGCGTTTTTTCTGAAGAAAAACTGCGTACATCTATACTTCCCCTTTTTCAAGTGGTTTTTTTTTTATTTTTTAGGCCGGTGATCTGGCGGCTCGGTTTTCTTAGTTTTTTTTTCTTGACCACCGAACTTCCTTGCCCGGGCCCAAGCACCTTCACTTTTCCTCTTTTTTCAGTTTGCCGAAGCCCCTTTTCACTCTTTTTCCAACCCCCCGAAATTTGGTGTTGCGCACCCTTGAGGCAAGGCCCAGTTTCCCCCCATGTAATCTTTTTAGTACAGCATGTGCAGAACATGGGCCCCCCTTACGTTCTTTCCAAACTTTTCATAAGTCCTGCAGGGTAGCTTTTTCCAGGAAAGGGGAAGTCCATGTCTCACAAGTAACATCACCGCCCTTTGTTTGCTCCCTTTGGATTTTTTTTTTTTTTTGACACTACCATTCCCCCGCGCCCGCGCACTGCTTCGTTTTCTTTTTTCACCCATCTTTTTTTCGTGGAAACCCGGCCATGAAAGTGCCATTTTTCCGTTTTGGGTCACGGTTCCTTTGCTCTTTTTTCTCTAATTCCTTTCCCCAGTTTTTCCTTGGCAGCCTGACCTTTTCCTTGTCCCAAGTTGTTTTGAAGATGTACCGGCGCGATGTATTTGTGGTTTGCCGCCGTTCCCCCTCCACCTTGAATTTGAACACCCGTACATGCCCCCCTTTTTTTTTTAGACTTGTTCCGCAATTTTGCAAGACGGGGTGTTTTTTGCATGAGGGTGTTGCAATGGTGCCCTTTTGCTGATTGTCTGCGGGCTCGGGGCGGTTTTTTTGCATCCCCCCCTGCCGCAGTAACTGGGCAAGAATGGATTACTCGTTTTCAATTCCCTTGCTTTACTCCTTTTTTATTTCTTGCCCGGCAATTAAACTCGGCCATGTTTTTCTATTTACCCCCCTATTGCTGGACGCGGGCGTGGCTATGGCTGCTTTGGAGCGTGCCGGGATCGGCACGTGTTCTTTTTTTCTCGCAACCAGCTTTTCCACTCAAACGGTCAGCCATCCTCTCAAACTTTTTTTTTTTCTTTTTGTAGATTCCGGCGAGTTTCATCCGGCCAACCCCCAATTCCCCCCCTTATTTTTTCTTCCTTGCTTCCGCGGCCTTGGGACCGGGCGCCTGACGTCTTAACTTTTGCCCTTTTTCCCTGAACTTTACCGCAAAGGTACCGTTTCCTTTTTCTCCTGTCCCAAAGTGAGTGCTCAACTAGCACTACTTCTGTATTCGCGTGCATTTTCCTGTTGGTTCCCCAAGTTTTGTCATAAAACCATCGAGGATTTCATTTTATGGAATGTTTTCCTCAATGTGTTTTTTTTTTTTACATATCTCCCTCCTCATCAATACGTTTTTGTTAGCGGCGGACTCCTCTCTCTTGGACTTCCCCTCCATTCCAGCCTCGGAGTTATTTCGAGGGTCCTTCATCCCAACTTTTTGGTTCTTGCCCCCGTATGAAGGACCTTCAATCGTGTTGTGCTTGTTGTAAGCCAAACAGCACCGTTTTCCGTTGAGTACCCACGATCATGCGGGCTGCTTTTTTTTTTGTTTTTCGTTTTTTTTTTCCACAGGAAGACCCTCCCGGCTGACAGGCCCCTGGGTTTGGCCCTGCGTCGAGCCTACCCTTTGGTTGGGTTCGGCGGGCGCGGCGCCTGCCGTCCTTTTTTGATGTCCCTCCAGTACCTTTTCGCGTTGTATTGAAACATGATTTTTCCGTTTGTGGCCATTGAAAATTTGTTTTGTCTCCCGCGCCGTATTTCCTTGCTCTACCCCCACTTCTTTTTTTTTTGCCACGCCGGTTCAGCTCCTGTTAGATCAGTCCTTCCTTTACTTTTTAGTATTTGGCCGTTGCAGTTTCCCCCTGAGCAGGTTTCTTCTTCTTCCCAATTTCCCTTTTAGGCCCGATTTTTCGGCTTCTTTCAGCGTCCTTCGCCTTTTTTCCCCCGGTCCCGTCTTCCCCCAATTCGCTGCACCTTGCCACCATTCCTTTGTTTTTTTTTATGGCCCCCCGCAGGTTTTTCTACCGTCCCCCTAGTATTTTTTGTCACCTTTTGCGGTTACTTTTTTTTCACATTGCAGTGTTGGTGTTTATTTTTGGGGCACCGTATCGCTTTTCAACCACTCCCCACCCCCCCCGCCGGGGTTTTTGAATTCTCCTTGACTTTTAGAACTTTTTTTTCACCGTTTGATGACGAGGACACCCCCATTTTTTCCTTGTTCGTAGAGGCTTCCCTAGCATCCCTTTCAACTTTTCATGCTTTTCTTCCCATGCTCATGGGCCTTTTTTTTCCCCTTTTGGTTTTTAGGGTCTTGCTAGCGGCCCGTTTCAGGGCGCGGGGGGGTTTTAGGTTTTGCGCCCCATCACGGTAACGGCCCTTCCCCCAAAAACCCTTTGTGTCTGTTTCCGTTCAGTTCTTTTATTAAGTCCTTTTCTCCTCTCCCCTACTTTTTAATTACCACAAACCCCCTTTTTTTTTTCCCTTTAACTTCTCTATAACAAAGGACCGGTAAACTGGCATTTCCTGAGGCCAATTTCTACGTGTTTGTTTTCCTGGAATTTACCCCTTTTTTTTTTTTCTGCCCGTAGGGAAGGCTTGCCCGGCCTTTTCCTGGTTTTTCAGTTTCCAGGTTCCATTACAACTCCCTTTGCGTTCTGAACTAGCTCTTCTTCATTCCAACCCCTTTTCTTCCATCCCGTGATTCTTTTCTGCCCGTCTGGCAAAAGGTCGTTTTTTTTTCCAAGAAGTTGTCCCGGCGCAAATTTTACGCCGCCAGCCATTCTCCCCATACCTATGCACACTTCCCCCCCTGGCGCGGGGATTGTCCTTCATTTTTTTTCCTGTTCTTCCCTGCCTTTCTCCACCTGAGGTTGCTTTCGCCGTGGGCTTTCCAGCCACCACGCTGCCTTTCCCCTTCCTCAAGTTTTTTTTTTTTGGTGGTTTTCGGTGGGAACCTTACCGTTAGACGTGATTCCGCTTTGAAAACGGTGGATCATGGGTGCTGTAACATCCGTTCTGGGCCCCCTCCCCCCTCCCTCTTCATGGGTGGACCCGGCTCCTTTCTTCAAACTGACAAATTGACCCTTTTTTGCGTTTTTCCTTTTCGGATACAGCGGCCTTGGCCAACCTCCAACCAGGCATGGCTTCCCCCTGCGTGCCTTTTTGTTATCTACGGAAAATATTTTTCCCCTTTGTTTTTTTTCTGACATTCCCCTTTTGCAAGTGGAAAGTCGGGCGGCCCCTTGTTGTTTCGCTTCCCCGGCCGCTCAAGTGATCACGCTGTTTTCCATGTCGTCTTTTTTATTTCGTTTCTTTCGGTTTTCTTTCTTGGCAATTTTCTACCTATGGTTCAAAGAAGAGAGCAAGATCCTGGTACACCAAGACTCGTGAAGCTTTCTTCCCCCCTGTCTGACTTCCTTCGTGCCGCAAACACGGCCCATGATTTCCCCTTGGTTTTTCCGAGACCCCTTTAGCATCGTCATCTTGATTTTAGGCAGATTATCCCTCCCGTCTTTTTTTCCCCAGTTTTTTTTTTTTCCGTCATTATAATGATCACTTGTTTGCTCGTCGTGTCTTGGTTCCCTTTTCGTATTTTTTCACAGAGGCCTTGTCGCGGACTTTGGGTTTTTTTTCCCTGAACCCTTTTTTACCCGAAAGAAACCCTTCGACCCTGTCCTATGGCCTCCTCCCCCTTTTGTTTTTTTTCTTTTTTGAAAACCCCCTTTTGGAATACAGCGCTTTGACCCCTCAGACCCTTACAGTCCTTAAACCTTTCTTCTCTCCTCTACTCCGTTGTTGTTTAGTTTTTAGTCTCTATGGCCTCTTTTTCATCCTTTTGATTTTTAAACTTGTCGTGTCTTCCACTGTGGTTCAACCTGACTTAATCCTTTTGCTCCTTTTTCTCGTCGATTGGGCCGTTTGTTTTGATTTTTTGGTGAAATTTTTTCCACCCCAACCCCTCCCCCCCCCCCCCCCCCGTCGTTCCCCGCTCCGTTGGCCGGTCCCCTTTGCCCTTTGACCACCGAAGTCGTGCGCCCTAAGGGAATCGTATAATTTGACTTTTTTTTAGCTCCATAGTTTATTTTGGAATCGGGTCAACCCCCAATTTCTGCTCTACCTAATTTGACTCGATTTTTTGGCGGCTTTTTCTCGGTTCCCATTCCCGTGTGGTCTGCTGGCCGTCGTCTCACTGGGCCCTCGCATCTTTTTTTTCCAAAGCTTCCGCGGGCAGCTATTTCCCCTTTTCGTGGATTTCCACCCCGCCCCGAACCATTCGCCAGAGCGTGGCATCTCTTTGCTTCCCCTCCCCCCCCCGTAAAACACAAAAACAATGAATTCCGCCTGCCCGCCAATTTTCTTCCTGGCCTTTTTTTAGCCGGACAATATCCTCCGTGGAGTGTTTTATTTCCCCTATTCGGGGTTGACATCGCCTTTGAGTGGCGCTCACTTTTTGCGGACGGCTTTTTATTGCGCAGTGGATATTTCTTTTCCAGTTTTTTTCCTTTCCCTTTTTTTCCTTTTTTGCGAAGCTTCCATCCCCCTGGTTCTGGTCCGCGCGCTTTTTTTTCACCCCCTTTTTTTTCCCTCGGACTTTTTTTCCATGTGCTGCCCCCCTGCTCCACTTTTTCCTCAACTTTTTTTTGGTTTCAACGACCTATCCCGGGATCCGCGACAGCAGGGGACGATCTCTCGCTTGTTACTGGTCCCCCTTGAACTGCCTCTCCAACTGCTGGTGCGCGAAGTTACTTTTTTTCACTTCTCCCCTAATGCTTCATCAACGGCCGGTCTAGGTTTTCTTTTTCTGGATATTTTTTTCGGTCCATCTGGCGGCTCTCGCGTTTTTTCCTTTTTTTAAGAACTGAATTTCCTTTGCAGTGGTTGGGGGGGGGGTGGGGGGTTTTTTTTTTTTGGCGACAGACTTCCGGCTTTTTTTTCTTTTTCCACAGTTTTTGCATTTTTCTTTTCTCCAAAACTTTCCTACCCAGGTCCCCTTTCACGACACATCCTGACTACCCTTTTTGGTGACGGCCCGTTTTTTTGGCTACAGAATATTGGTCCTAACTCCTATGTCAATCTTCATCCACCCCTTTTTTTTTTCCGTACAAGTTTCTGGACCAGTTCCCGGTCCTTTTGGGTATCAGACAACCAGAATAGTGCGCTGGGTTTAAGCTTTCTCCAACTTACATCCTGAACAAGTTGTGTTTGCACTTGCTCACCGTCCTCTTTTTCTCCCTTGACTTTCCCGTCCGCTAGGCATACATTAGGGATTCCTTTCTGTGTATTGCCAACAGGTCCCCTGAAGTCTTTCCAAGCTCTGGGGAAACCTTGTTCACCGGAGGCTTACCACTTCCAACTCAGTTTTCCCGGGGCAGAACGGTGGAATGGGGCCCTTCCTTCAGCTCCTGGTCCCCCTTTGAATGTCAAAACGGCGATCTCAGTAGTGGTTGTGATGCCCGTTCTTTCCCCTTTTTTCCCACCTTTTTTTTTTTTTCCCCGTACACCCCGCAAAAGGTTGATCGCCCCCCCGGTAATCAAGTCTCGCACGGGTTTTTTTTCCCCCCGGTTTTTTTGGTCATCGTCCCCCGCAAATACGCGTTTCCTTTTTTTGTGCATCTTTTGGTGGAGCTTGCGTGGCGGAGCCGTGGGCCCTTCCGCTAAACTGAAGTCAAGCCCCGGCAAAGATCGTTTGTCCTCCGTCCTTTTGTTCTTTTGAACTTGGCCCCGTGTTTCACGTGCAAAACGTTAATACCTCGTTGTTTTTTCCCCCTGATCTTTGGACCGCGCTTCGGCTTTTTTCCCCTTTTCCGGTTCATAGCCTTTCCGGCGCTGGAACGAGGACCCCCCCCAGTCTTCGGTCAGCATAAAACTTTCCCGCTGTCTTTTGTGAGTTTCCGCAAAGAACCGTCCCTTTTTTTTTTTTTTCTTCCCAACTTTTCGCAGTTGATCTGTGCCTCTCGCGGCCCCACCGTGGGTCCTTTTATGTTTCGCTTTTGCCCCGAACTTTCAAAACATTTCTTCTCTTGTTAGCCCAACGATGTTGCTCCAAACTTTTTTCCTTTGCTTTTCCTGTCTTATTCTCATTTGGATGAAAGTGGACCTTGAATAACTTGCCGCGGTTCACCCTTTCAGCATCTTAATGTGTGGGATCCATCTCTTCTCCCCCCTCCTCTATTTGTGATCTATCCCCCCCCCCCTTTTTTGTTGCTTTTGTTCCATTTTAAATGGACAAACTGGACTTTCCTGTTTTTCTTCCCGCGTTTCTCCTTCCTCTTCCCCGGTGATTTACTGCCCCACCTGAACGGACATCCGGTCTCTCGGCCCTTCGTTTTTGTTTTTTTTTGACCAACAACTTGGCGTTGTTTGAATTTTTGGAGTTGAAAGTTTTCGTTCGTGGTTGCCCTCGGCATAATGTATCTTTTTTTATGCCCCGCGGTGCTAGTCCCTTTTCCGTTTTTCGTAACCGGTGTTCGGCCGCATTGTGGGGGTGTTTTTTTGTTTTTCTCTGCTTTTTTTGAATCTCCGGGGCGCGTTGTCTGCAATTTTTCTTGACTAGTCTTTATTGAAAAAACTATGTTGTTTGTCCGTTTTTTTTTTTCAGTTTGTGCTCTTCCCTGAAGGACGCAGTTCTAGGTGACCTCGCCGTCTCGTTCTTTCCTAGGATTTCTTGAGCCATCTGGCCGGGGATCCCTTCTCCCCTTAAGTGTGCCGTGACCTGTCTTGAAGCAGTTTGATCAGGCTTCTTTTCCCCTCTTGCCGGCTTTCTTTTGCCCAGCTGCGGCATCCCCCCTGTTTTTTAACTTTGGGCCCAGCTCCAATTTTGTGGACCCCAACCTTGCCTCTGACCGTTTTTTGCGCCCTTTCCCTGGCCCCCGTCTTGCCTAGATTGGTATCTCTTTTTCTCACTTTGCGCGTTTGTCTTTTTCCCCTTTTTGTGCGACATCATTTCGGAACGTATACGCCCAACAATCCCTAGTCGGTTGGACCCTCTTCCCGCCTAATGATGCTGATCGAGGCCTCGTTTAATTGGCCCAAAACTGGTGTTTGTTTTTTGACATTCAACGATCTTGTGGCAACGTCGCCCTGTCCCCTCTTCCTTTCTCCTGGATGTTCCAGGACGCACCTGAATGGTGCCTTTTTCCCCGGATACCCCGGTTTTTTTTTTGGTGTTTCTGTTAGTTCGTTGCCATCACTCTTTACCCAAAAAACAAAAAATGACAGGTACGTTTGCATCCCCAGTTCTCACAAGTATGCAATTTCCCTTTTCTGGTTTGTTTTTTCCCTAACCCCCCCCCTTTCCACTTAACTTTTTTTTTTTATCTCTTTTCAGCCTTTAGTTTCCCTATGAGACCATGTTCGTTCTTTTTTCTTGTGCCTCTCCTTTGCAGCGTCCCACAGTCTTGGTCTTTTTGGTTTTTTTTTTTTTTTTTTTTTTTTTTTTTTTTTTTTTTTACCCGTTTTGTGGAAATTTCGGAAATGGCCGTTTGGCGGGCTGCCCCCCCCTGAGTTTTCCCTTTTTTCTGCACCAAAAAAAAACAAAATTGTAGACCATCCTTCCTTCCCCCTTCCCTTCTCCCAGGAAATTCGTTTTTTCCTCCGTTCCACGGTCCGTTTTGGTCGCTTTTGGTCACTTCCCCGGCGGGATTTTCCGAATGTGCCTCCCCTGCAGCTTTTCATCCTTCACGCTTTTCCATCTTTTACATCAAGGAGTTTTTCCGGCCGTTTTTTTCCCCTACCAACCGAGGCCATCGCACGGCTGTCCCTTTGGGTTCCCCGTTGGAGGTGTCGTGGTTCCCCTGGCCCGACGTATGTTCTCAATTATTGCCCAGACATGGAAACAACGTCTTTGTCCCCGTGCACTTCTCTGCCTTTCTTCCGACTTTTTTTTCTTCTTCCAAAAAAATGAAAATGGGCTTTTTTTTTCCTTTTCATCTTTTACAGCTCCCGCCCCCGCTTCTGCCCAGCCACCCATCATTTATGTTTTATCCTTGGTTCTATCGGTGGGACATAAAACCTATAAGGTGTTTGCATTTCAGGGCGGGGAGGCGCTTTGATTTACCCCCTTTACGCATATTCGGTCCCCTTCCCATTGGTTTCGTGGCTTTCGGCGGTCAGTTCAAGGATGCCCCCTGCCATTTATTCCTATAGCTTTTTGGTTGCACCCCCCCTCCTTTTTCACGCCGATTCTTGTGTAAAGATTCGCAATTCGGGTGCTTTTTCCTCCCGAAAGATAATGGCCGCGGGGAATTTTCCCCTTTCGTTTTTTTCAGGCCCGCTTCAACACGGCCCCTTTCGGTCTCTCCACCTTGCATTCGGCTGCAAAAGCATGATTCTCTCCCTTCTTTTTGCCCCCCCACGGACTTTCCTTATAAAACAGTCCGTAGATATATTTACGTCCCTTTTTTTTTAGCTCCACTTTTTTTATTTTTCTTGGTGTGTTTTGGATCAGAGTATGGTTGGACCCGTGTTCCCCCTCCTCCATCCCCCCATTCTGCTTCCTGCGCGCACCGCACCCCCCCCTTCCTCCGCGTTTCACCTGGTGAACCCCCCCCCAGGCGCAGTGCCCCCAACTTCAGCCGTTC
>Ga0179593_1549366_pt1 | contig 12116 bp, 14 predicted proteins | sample CZODoug2_1_08_16_FD_185931 | JGI IMG/M metagenome (GOLD analysis project Ga0179593, IMG submission 185931) | Vadose zone soil fungal communities from Angelo Coast Range Reserve, California, USA - CZODoug2_1_08_16fungal (PacBio error correction) | ecosystem: Environmental > Terrestrial > Soil >... | reverse complement strand
CCCTGGGACTTTCTCGGGGTCCTCTTCCCCTCCTTCCTCTTCCCCCCCCTCCTCCCTCCCCCTTTCTCCCTGGGGCGAATTAACAAGAAAGAGATGAGAACCTTGCAACAATTTGGCCAGTGCTTCCTCCCCTGGGAACCCCCCGAGGACGAACTGATCTTCCTTCTTTTCCTTTCCCCCCTTCCCCCTCCCTTTTTTTTCTTAATTTGCCAGGGCTGAGGCAATGGGGAGGAGAGGGTTCGAAGCGGTCCCTTTTTTTCTTTTTCTCTCCTTTGGACCTCACCGATAATCCCCCTCTTTTTTTTTTTTTCCTCCCTCCCCCTTGGGGAAATCCTTGGGGGGGGGGGACTGAACCGCGCCCATGGGTGTTCCGGTCCTTCTTTGTTTAGGAAAATGCTTTTTCTATTTTCGTTTGTGTTTCTATTTTCTTTTTGCCCCCCTTTCTTTCCCCCCCCCCCAAAAAACCTCAGCCACCCTGAATTTTTTTGAATTGAGGGTTACTTTGTAGAAGGGGAGGTAAATTTTCGATTTTCCCATTCTTTTTTTCTTTCCCGGCGGTCTTGGAACCCACGCGAGTGTTTTCGCCCTCTTCCTCCTTTTTCTCTATATCCCCCGTCACTTGAAAAAGGCCTTCGTTAAAACTGGGCAAGAAACTTAGAGGTTCTTGGGGTTGGCCGCCCCCCTTTTTTTTTTTCAATTTACTGTTTTTCGGGCCGCTGTCTCCTTTCTTTTCTCCTCCCCTCCTCCGCTTCCGCTGAAAAAAATGTTCGTCAAGAAGGACGGGGGAATTCGTTCTCAAATTTCTCTTCTTTGGGTCCGGTTCATTACCTGTCCCCCTCCTTTTTTCCCCTTTTTTTTTCCCCCCCCCAAAAGGGGCAGTCAACCAAAGGGGGCGGGCCCGGGCTTTTTCCCCCCCTGCAAGCCCCCGTGGATTTCCCTTTCCACACCGGGAAGGTTTGGGAAATAGTTGGGCCTGCCTGACCGTGTCGTTTCCCCCTTCCCCCCCTTAAGTAAAACCCCCCCTGAATGTTGGGCCCCTTGTTATTTCCTTTTTTTTTTTTCCCCCCCCCTTTCCTTCAAAATCGGCGACAGGAAATGAAGATAGAATTTTACCACCGGCCTCCGAAACTTTGCCCCCCCCCCTCCATTTCAAAATTGTCCCACTGGAGTCGAAGGCGGTGCCTCCCCCCCCCCCCTTTTTTTTTTTCCCCTCCCCCAAAAACAAAAAAAACCGTGAGGGAAAGGGAACCTTCGGAAAAAAACTCCGAAACAGTTTTTTCCCCCTTCTTTTTTTTCCCCTTTCGCCCCCCGGTTGCACCAAACCCCCCCCCCCCCTTTCCTTTTTTTCCCCCCTTTCCCCCTGGGCCCACGGAAATATCATTTAGAGTTTGTAAGTAATAATGAACCGTTGTTGTTTGTTGAGGGGAGAAAGCTTTTTTTTCCCCCCAACGGAGGAGGAAACAGGGGACGTTCCCTCCTCCCCCCCCCCCTTTCCCTTTCTTTTTTTGGGGGCGGAAATTAAAGGTGACCTTTACTTTTTCTTTCTTTCTAGGGCACGGTTGACCCCCCCCACGTTTTCCCCCCCCTTTCTTTTCCCCCCTCTCCCTTTGCTCTTCTGAAATTTTTAGGCCGCTCGACTTAAAGTTTCGGGAATGGAGGAATTAACTGTCAGGTTTATTCCCTTTTTTTTAAAAGGGGGCGCTTGAGGGGGTTCTTTTTCCTTTCCCTTTTTCCTTTCCCCCTCCTTTTTCCAATGGGTGGCAAAAGTGGTTCTTTTTCAGGGGTTTGTTGGGAAATACCAAGGGAATTCTCTTTGAAAAAAACACCACTTTCCCCTCCACGGTTGTTCAGGGCCTGGGGCACGGATTTGGCCCCCCACCCCCCCCCCCCCCCCTTTTTTTTCTTTTTCCCTCTTTTCAGGGTTCCACGGGGCGGAAGGGAGACGGACGGCGCCCCCCTTTTTTTTTTCCCACTCTTTGGGGGGTCCGCCCACTGCTTTTCCCCCCCTTTTCTTCCCTTTAACGGGGGACCAAAAGAGATGAAAGGGGTACGAAAGGGATTCCCCGTTTCGTTCGTGGGGTTTGGAACCTTCCCCCTTTTGATTCGGATAGTTCTTCATTCACAATCTTTTCCTTCCCTTCTTCCCCCCCTCTTTTTCCAAGGGGGGGGGCGGGCAAAAAAAAAACCAAACAGGGGACCGATTAACGGGTCGGTCCCTTTTTCCTTCCCAAGTTTGGCTTTCTAATCGCCAAGATTTTCCCCCAATCCCCCCCCCCCCCTTTCCCCCTTTTTTTTCCCTGTTTGTCCATGTTTCCGCCGGGAACAGAAAAGACAAGCATGGGGAATCTGAAAATTACCGAACTTGCTTCCCCCTCCCCTTCAGTTAAAATGGCAGGTGGGGTGGAATGGTTTTACTACTCCTTTTTCCCCCCCCCCCCCCCCCCCCCCCTCTCCCAAACAACCCGACTCGGGACAGGGCGGAAATTTACGAAAAAAAAAAGAAAAGACCTTTTCAAAAAAACAGGGAAAAACCACCCCCTTTTCCTTTTTTCCCTCCCCCCCCTTTTCCTTTTTGTACGGCAGGTGGTTTCAAAGTGATTTTTGCCCAAGCGGGATAAAAATTCTGGTTTTCCCTTTTTGCCAGTCCCGCCAATCTCCCTTTTTACCTTTCCCCCCCTTCCCCCCCCCCCCCTCTCCCAAGGGACGGTTCGAAAGTGGCCGGGTGGCGGGGGAATGGGGAATCGATTACCAAGGCATTTTTTTTTCTTCAGGGTTGAGTCCTGCGGGTTTCGATCTTTTCTTCCTCTTTTTTTTTTTTTTTCTCTCCCCTTTGGGAGAACCAATTTTGCGGGCGTTAGACCCCCAGAAGGGTTCCTCGGGTATCCCTCCTTTTTCCGGGAATCCCGATGGGCCGATGTGTGGAAAAAGTTTTCCCCTTTTTTTTCCCCTTCTCCCCCCCTTCCTTGCAATGATGGGGGGTTCGTGGGGGCCCCGATTGGGGGAAGGAGGAGAGGGGGAAAGGAGGGGGGGGGGGCCTTTTCATTTCACCCCCCCTTTCCGAAGGCCGTTTTCACGGTTCACGCATTTCTTCCCCCCTTTTCTTCCCTCCTCCTTTCTCTTCCGGGAAACCGCGGGGCGGGGGGAATGGTGAAATTGGAGTTCCGCCGGCCAATCCTCCCTCCCCCCTTTTGTTTGTTGGTTTTTTAGAGGGAGGAATTGCTGTCTTCCTTCCCCCTTTCTTTTTCCCTTTCCCCCCTTCCCTTTTGTCTTCTGAACGGGGCGTTTCGTACACAAAATACATGAGTGGGGGGGGGGGAACGTGCCGGGCTCGCGGTTGGTGGATGTCTTCTTTCGTTCCCCGAGGGCACTTTTCCCTTTCTTTCCCCCTCCCCCTTCTTTTTCCCCCCTCCCCCCCCTTTGGGGACTTTCTTCCGCCAAAGCGTAGGGGAAAGAAAAAGGGAAAATAGGGCTCCTTTCCTTTCTTTTCCCCTCTTTTTTTGTGGAATTGGTCCTGGGCGGAATCCTTCTTTTCCCCCCCCTTCTCTTCCCCCTCCCCCACGAAATCGAAAAAAAACGCGGGGACGGGGGAAACCTGACTCCTGCTTTCCGTCTCCCCCCTTTCGGAAACTACTTCTACGTCCTTTTCCTCCCTTTTTTTCTTTTTTTTTTTTTTCCTTTTTTCCCTCTCTTCTTGAGCTGGCGAACTTGAAGGAAAAAAAGAATTCCAGCGGGGGGCAAGATTCCCCCCACCTTGCTTCCGAAAGAAACCCCTTTTTCCCTTCTTCTTTTTTCTTCTTCTTTTGTCGGAATTCGGCTGGTCCGATTTCGTGTGGGGAGAGGTTTTTACGAAAATTCCCCGTGTCCTACACCAACCCGTTCCTCTTTTCCCACAAAAGCCCAGGCACCCTGCCTTTTCCTTTTCTCTTCCTTTTTCTTTTTCCCCTTGAAGGTGGCCGTTTTTCAAGGAGGGAAGAATTTTCCCATGGTCGTTTTCCCCTCTGCGAGATTTCAAAAAAAGCCACTTCTCCCCTGTCCTTTCTGTTTTCCTCCCCCCTTGGGGGCAATTTATGGGCAGAATGATGGAGGCCAATACGCAAAGGGTGGCCTTCCGTTTTTTTTTTTCTTCACCTAGACACTGTCTTGATCTCTTTCCCCCTTTTTTTCCCTCTTTTTTTCCCTTCTCTTCTTTTGGTTTTCAGGTGTAATTGAAAAAACTGCAATCACTGGTCCCCCACCCCTGACCTGATTGTTTCACGTCTTTTTTTTCCCCCCCCCCCCCCCTTTCTTTTTTTCTCCTTTGCCCGCAAAGTGAAAGAAAATATGGAACAGCTGCCCCTAACCCCTTTCCATAGGGCCTTGCCTGGTGGACCCGTGTTCTTTTCCCCCTCTTTTCTTTATTTTCAAAAAAAAACAAAAACCCTGCCCCCTGAAAATGCCCCCACCCCCCCCCCCCCTTTTTTTTTTTTTTTTCCTCCCCCTCCTGGGGCGGGGGGGAAAATTTCTATTCAACAATCGTGTTTCCTTTCCCCCTCCAAGTTCCTTCCCACAACCGACATCGACCTTCCCTCTACCCCTTCCTTTCCTTTCGAAGGCTTTCCGAACCCCCCCCCCCCCTTTTTCCTCTTCCTGTCTTTGGCTCGTCAAAAACCGTGTCGAAAGTTGGACCGCGAAAACTTCTCGGGCATTCCCCTCTTTTGCACCTACCCGGTTCCCGGGCCCCTTTTTTTTTTTCCCCCCCCCTCCTTTTTTCTTCCGTTTCCCTTTTCTCCCTAGGCCGTTTTCCAGGACCGATATATCTCTTTTTAACTTCCCCCCGGTTTGTTTTGTTTTTTCTCTCTCTTTTTTTTTTTGGGGAAAAAAACGTGAAGGGAAATTTGCCCCTTTTCTTTTTTCCCCTTTTTCCTTTCCCCCCCTCCCCTGTTGGGTGGAAAATTCAAGGAAGGGGGAATTTCGGAGAGTTTCCTTGATGGGCCCTTTTTCCTTTTCCCCCTGAGGCCAGTTTGCCGTCTTTTCCCCCTTTTTTTTTCCTCTCGCCTCCAGGGCGGGAAAATTGGATGGGAAAACTTTTTCCTTTTTCCTTTTCTTTTTGCGGTTTTTTTTTTTTTTTTTTTTTCTACGATTTTGATAGAATTGGTAACCGGCGGCGGTGTTCCGTTTCCCCCCTTTGTTGGCAACCCCCCTTGGTTCCCACCCTTTCCTTCCACGAATTAGTCTTGGAAAACGGACCCCACTTTTCTTTTCCCGGCAAAAGGTTCGGCAAAACCAAAACCCCTTTCTTTTTCCCCCCCCTTCTGCCTTCCCCTGGTGGGGGGGGGGAGGGGCAGGGGGAGACGGACGGGCGGCCCCCCCCTTTTCCAAAAAAAAAACTTCTTTTTCCCTCCTTTTTTCCCCCCTTTCCCTTTTAACCGGGGGGGGACCCAAAGAGAGTGAAAAAGGGGCCGGCTTCTTCTTTTCGTGGGGGGGACTATTTCCTTTTTTCCTCTTTTTTTCCTCTTTTTTTTCCATTCCACCAAGAAGACCGCCGGCTGCCGATTTGGATAAAAAGAGGAGCCCAATGCATTTTTCCAGTGTTTCTTCCCCCCAAAAAACAAAAAAAGGGGTGCCCCTTTCTTTTTCCTTTTTTCTTTTTCCCCCTGTCCCTCAGGCTCAAAGTGAGTGGGGAGAATAGAAAAGATCCAACCTCCCCCCCCCCTGGGGGGGGCACTGAATTCTTTTCCTCCCCCTTTTTCCCCCTTTTTCTTTTTTTTTGGTGGTGTTGGGGACCCCCGCCCGAAGCATGGGCGGAAACATACGGGACCCTTTTTACCCCTTTCCCCTCCCCAAGTTAAACCCTTCAAGTAAATTGGCTTTTTTTTTTTTTTTTTTCCTGTTTTTCTCCCCTTTTGGGGATAGTCACCAAAAAACTGGGGTCCCCCCCCCCCCCCTCCTTTTTCCCCCCCTCCCCCCCTCCACCTTTCAAAAAGGGAATTAAACACGGAAAAAAAAAAATGGGGAGGGCAGTTTCCCACCTATCCCCTTTTAGGCAAAGGGTTTAAAGTGGTCCCCACTTTTTCCCCCTTTTTTTTTTCTTTCCGCCCATTCTTTCAACAAGGAAGATAGGAAAAAAAATAGATTTAAAAAAAAGGGGTTTCATGCCCTCCCCTTTCCCTCTAACCAAATTGTACTTCGTTCCCCTTTTTTTTTTGTTGTGGGAGGGAAGGGGGAAAAATCGCATTTACCCATCATTTCCTTTCCTTTCTTCCCGAGGTCCGATTTTCGTTTTTTTTCTCCTTTTTTTTTTTTTTTCCTCCCCTGGGAGAAAAAATTGGCGGCGGAATGCGAACAAGAAGGCGGAAGGCCGATTTCTGTGCTGTTTCCGAACTTTTTTTTTTTTTTGTGCAGGCTTCCAAAAGTCAAAGGGTGTTTTTTTTTCTTTTTTCTTTTTTTTCTTCCTGCCACGTCTTGGGGGAAAAATGAGGGGGTCGTTGGGGGCCCGGATGGGGAACGGAGTTGTTGCTCGTTCCTTGTTTTTTCTTCCCTCCCCCCGCGAGAAGGTTCACCCTTTTTTTCCCCTTTTTCCCCCTTCTTGGTTGAAAAGTAGAAAATTTTTTTCGCGAAGGACCGCCGGGGAGGGCATCGTTTGCCACTTGCGTTTCCGGCCCCTTTTCCCCCCTCCAGAGCCCTGTTTTGTTGTGGACGAGCCGACTCCCTTTTTTTTTTCCCTTCCCTTATTCGCCCCTTCTCCTTACCCCCCCCCATTGTATTTCGCGGAACCGGCGTTTCGGCAACAAAAACATCTTGCGGTGGGGACAACCCTTTCCGTCTTTTTTTCCCCCTTTTTTTTCGAGCACACGTTTTTTCCCTATTTTTTTCTTTTTTTTTTTTTTTTTTGCTCTTTTCCAACGGTCGAAAAGGGTCGTCAAGGAACCATTTGGAACTTTCCTCGTTCCATCCTTTTTTTTCCCCACAGAAATTCTGGCTCCGCCTTTTCTTTTCCTTTTTTTTTTTTTTTTTCCCCCCCTTCCCCCCACCTCTTCTTTCGGAATTGACAATGGGGACGTGAGGCAGCAACTAAATTCTACCCGCTTTTTCCTCCCCCCCTTATCTGGGATTGCTTTTACGATTCCCCCCCCCCCTTTTTTTTTTCCTCTTTTTTTTGACCGTTCTGGGTCGAATTTTGACAGGGGGCTTGATGCCCTTGGTTTCTCTATTTTTTTCCCTTTTCGGATTAAGGTCTTTTTTTTTTTTTTTTTTTCCCTTTTTTTCCCCTCTTGCCAACATTGATCAGAAAAGAAAACAGCTTGACTCCTTTTTTTCCCCTCTGCGCTTTGTTCCCGGTCTTCCCTCATTTTTTTCCCCTTTCCCCCGTGGGCCTCAACCCCCACCCCGGTGAAGGCCCTCGTAAAAAAAAAAAACATCAAGACCACCCTGCTTTCCTGCGTTCCTTTTTTTTTACAGATTAGATTCCATTATGTGCTTTCTTTTCTTTTTTTTTTTTCTTTCCCCCTTTCACCTCCTTTTCTTTTAATTTTGAATTTGGAGGATAAGTTGAAAGAACGTGAGGGCCTTCCGTGTAACCTTTCCCTCCTCCTCTTTTTTATTTTGCCGACCCCCCTTGTGTCAACCTGTTTTTTCCCTCTTTTTCTTCCTTCCTTTCTTGGTGATGAAAAAGCGGAAAAGAGAGATTAGCTGGTTTTACCTTTCCCCCCCCTTTTTTTCCTACGGGGAAACGTCTTCCCCCCCCCCTCCCCCCCCCTTTTTCCCCCTCCCCCCCTATTTTTTTCACGTGCCGTGGGGGAAAAAAAGAAGTTTAAAACCGGGGGCCGGCTTCTGGTTAAAGGGTCCCTTGGCCCGGTCCTTTTCCTTTTTTTCTTTTACCACCCTTCCTTTTTTTGCATAGTTGAATGCCTGAAGTTGGTATTTTAAGAGATTTTTCGTGGGAAGGTCAACCAAACCTTTCTTTTTTTTTTTCCCCCAAAAAAACTTCCCCCCCAACCCCCTCTTTCCCCTTTTTCAATTTTCAGGGGGAGAAAAGAAATAGGGATAGAATTTTTACACCTCCCCCCCTTTTTTTCTTTCCATCTTTACAAATTTCTTATTTCTTTTTTCCTTTTTTTTTTCCCCTTGACGGAGGCCTGCTTCCCCCTCCCCCCCCTTTCCCCCCTTTTCTTCCCTTTTCACCCCGGGTCGGCCCAGGGGGACAAAAACTCCTTTTTTTTTTCTTCACCTTTTTTTTTTTTCGGTTACGTCTCCTTTCCCTCCCCCCCTTTTTTTTTTTTTTTATATATCGTTCTTTGAAAAAAAAAAAAAAAAAAAAAAAAAAGGGCGAAGGAAATACTTTTCCACCTCACCTCCCCCCTTTCCCCCCTTCTTTTTTTTTGGGTACTTGGCTACCTCTTTTTTTTTTTTCCCCCCCCACCCATTTGAATTTACTTTTCGGGAAAGAGGTTAGAGGGAAAGAGGGACACGGGTGGGACGGCGGTTTTTGCCATCTTCCTTTCCCCCCCCACGTGGATTCCTACAATCTTTCTCCTTTCTTTTCTTTTTTATTTCCGGTTTTGGTTATTTGGTTTGTAAGTCCTCTTTTTTTTTTTTTTGCGGCTATTTTTTTAAACTACATTTTTTCCCTTTTTTTTTTTTCCCACCCCCTTTTTTTGTGGTTTTTGTGGCAAAGTGGTTCTTCGTTGTTTGGGGGGAATAAAGGGAATATCTGGCCCCCACACTCCCCCCTGGTAAGGCCTTTCCCCCACCTTTCCCCCTTTTTGTTTTTCAAAAAAAGATTACAGGTAAAAGGGCGGTTTTCCTGTTTTTTTTTTTTTTTGGTGTACCTTCTTCCCCCCTTTTTTTCCCCCTCTTTTTTTTTTTTCTTTTCAACCCACTCTTTCCATTCGTTGATTTGCAGTGTTTAAAGGGAACGGGGACCAAAGATATTTCCCATTTTTTTTTTTTTTTTTTTTTTCCCCCTTTCTAGTTTCCGTATTACCCTTCTTCTTTCCCCTTTCTCTCTTTTTTTGCCCGTATTTGCTAAAGGGAAAAGGGGGGAGGGAAAAAGATTGAAAAGGGGTTATTTTCCCCCCCCCCCCCCCCTCCCTATTTTTTTTTAATTCTGTTTCCCCCCTCTTTCTTTTTCCCCTTCCCCCTCTTTCAAACTACATTTAAATCTTTCATCGATGGGGAAAAGAATAGAGTGTCATCTCCTGTAGTCTTTTTTTTTTAATAGACCATTACCTACTTCTCCCCTTTCCTCCCCCCCCTCCCCTTTTTTTTCTTTTTAGTCCCGGGGGATTAGTAAAAAATCGAAAACAACAAGAATCGACAGCGAAATTACCTCCCCCACCTCCCTTTCCTTTTTCCACCACATGGAGCGGCCTTCCCTCTTCTTCCTTATTTTCAATCTTCCCCCGATGGGATATAGGTGAGGAAGTCGCCCATCTTCAAGACTTCTTCCCTCCCCTCCCAAGGGACAAGCTGCACACCTTTTTTTTTTTCTTCCTGGGTGATGATACCCAGCAGGCCTACATTCTTCTTCCCTTCCTTTGCAAACCGTCGAGCGAGGCTCCCAGTCAGCCAATGCTTCTTTCCTTTCTTTTTCTTTTGGTTTCCGCGCTGTCCGAGAAGTCTAAAAGGGGGATGGACGATTCGACTTTTCCCCCCCCTTTCTCCTTCTTTTGTCTTTCCTCTGTCCCTTTTTTCCTCTTTCCCTTCACTGTTCACGCAGGATGGGAAAGAACGAACGTTGAGGAATAAAAGGAGGGTAATCTACTTTTTTTCTCCCTCTCTCCCTCCTCTGGAAATATTTTTCCTACCCCCTTTTTTTTCTTTTTTTACCCCTCCTCCTTTACCGCCTGTATCGCGAAAGGACGTTAGTAACAATAATGAGTGAAAGTGAAGGATAGAGGTGATGGAATGAGGCCCCCTCTACCTCTCCCTTTTTTCTTTTCTTCCCCCCCCATCAAGGTATCGTTTTCAATTTCCCTCCCCTTCTTCCTTTCCCCTTCTCCGTCCTTATGTGCGATCGCAGAATTGTATAAATGGGAGAATAAAAGAAGAGCATTAGCGGCCTGCCACTTCTTCTCTCCCCCCCTCTCTCCCCTTTTTCCCCCTCTGTCATGATTTGTTTCTCCTCTCCCCCCATCTCCCCTCCTTTTTCTCCCTTTGGGAGCGAGGGTTAGAGAGTATGAGAGTGGCGAATGCCGCACCCATCTTTTTTCCCACGATTTTCCCCCCCGACCTCCCCTCCCCCCTTTTTTTTTCTTAATTTCGCTGTCGATTCGTGTGGGTCGAGTTTTTAAGAATCAAAAAGTGAATAACCAAACAGGTGAGACTGTAACAACCTCCCCCCCCCCCCCCCTTTCGTAATTTCTCTTCCCTCTCTTCCCTCTTTTTTTTTCCCCTTTTCTCCCCTTCTTGATCTTGGCGATATCAAGCAATGGAGAATAGATAAAAATTGAAGAAATTATAGCGTATTGGGTTTTTCCTCCCCCTTTCCCCTTTTCTTTTTTCCATCGGAAGATCTTCTTTTTTTTTTCTTCTCCTACGTGACTCGTCGTCCCTTTCATATATTTGGTAAGGTACCCTCTTGAACTGCATCACTCCCTCCCTATTTCTCTTCCCCCCACGTTGGAGATCTTTCTCCGCCTCCCCTCTTCTTCCCCCTCCTTTTTTCCATTCGTGCTGCGATGAAAGTGTAGTTCAGAGATTCGTGAAGGTCAAAAAAACCTGAAGACACTTTCCCCCCACTTTTCCCCTTCTCCCCGCCGGCGGGTCCCCCTTTCTTTTTCCCCCCCTCCCCCTCCTCGACCTTCAGCCCCTTTTCTAGAGCCTCCTTCCCCTTCTTTTTTCTTTCCCCACCGGTCGACCGTTGCCTCGAAAACTCTCGAAAGTAAATGCCTGGATTTCAACGGTCGCCCCTCCCCCCCCCCCCTCTTTTTTTCTCCTAGACTCCCGCCCTCTTCTCCTTTTTTCTCTTCTTCCTCTTCTTTCCACGGCGAAGGAAGACCGGCAAGCAGACCCTCCCTCCTTCTTTTTAAAAATCCTTCCTTCCCTTTCCCCCCTCTCTTCTTTCCTTTTCCCGCGTCAACGTGATGATCGAAAATTTCGGCGTCTAGGACTCCAGTGCCTTTCCTCCTTTTTTTTTCCTTGAATGCTTTTTTTCCTCTTGCCGCCGATTTGAATAGAATGGTAAAAGAAGGAGGGTCGACCCTCTGTTTCTTTTTGCAAGTTTCTTCCGTTTTCCCTTCTTTCTTTCTTCCCCCCGATTGCCAAAAAGTAGGTTAAGGAGAAGATGGTCAAGATTATTTTCCCCTTTCCTTTCCTTCCTCTCAACAGTTTCCTTCCTTTTTTTTTCCTTTCTTCCAGTTCAATGAACGGAACCAAAGAGGATGAAGGGACGCCTCTTCCCTTCTTTCCCCTTTTCCTCCTCTTTCTATTTTCCCCTTTTTCTTTTCCCAGCAGGCGGCCCCCAAGATGAAAAGGGGGCGGAGAAACCCAAGACGATCCTTCCCCCTTCCTTTCTCCTTTCCCAGAGAACCTCCCCCTCCCCCTCTTCGCTTGCCCGCCCGCCGCATGGGAATCGAAATATTACCGACTGAGACAAGTAACGGCCTCCCTCCTTTTCTTTCCTTCTCTTCTTCTTTTTCTTCCCTTCAAACTTCGACCACCCGAATCGACAGCGAAATTAAGAAAAAAAAGAATAAAGAATACCGTTACCCCCCCTTTCAGCCCCCTCTCTTCTTTTTCCTTCTCCCCCCTTTCCTGCAGTCGCCAAGCTCAAGAAGACGAACCTTAGATCACCAAGGGCATCAAGCCCTGCCCCCTCCCCCCCCCCCTCCCCTTTCGGTTCTCTTTTTCCCTTTTTCTTTTCTTCCTCCCCGGCAAGTGGAAAGTAGAAGCGCAGTAGCTGGTATTCTCCCCCCTTTTTCCCTCTTTTCTTTCCCAGAAGGCTTCCTCTTCTTTTTCCCTTTTCTTTCCCTCTTCTCTACGTGGCAATCGCCACGCAAGAAATGATGGGGTAGGGGACAGATGGGAAGCGTTCTCTTTCCTCTTTTTCCCTCGAAGAAGGAACTCTCCTCCTTATTTTCTCCTTTTTTTCCTTTCTTCCCTACGAGGCGGGAATCGTGAAATGCGTCGACGGGACA
>Ga0179593_1302276_pt1 | contig 12116 bp, 21 predicted proteins | sample CZODoug2_1_08_16_FD_185931 | JGI IMG/M metagenome (GOLD analysis project Ga0179593, IMG submission 185931) | Vadose zone soil fungal communities from Angelo Coast Range Reserve, California, USA - CZODoug2_1_08_16fungal (PacBio error correction) | ecosystem: Environmental > Terrestrial > Soil >... | reverse complement strand
CGTCAGTCAGACCCTAGGGCGGCTTTTGTCTGTCCTGACTTCTCTCCTTTTCACTGTTGCTGATTCTTAGCTTGTCCCCATATTCCGACTTTTCATTTTCCCCTCCCCCACTTCACTTCTCGAATAAGTTGTCGGTTGAGGGTACCGATCCATTTCCTTCGTTTTTCCTGGCGCGCTTGGGTATTTCATCCTTTCAAATTACTGGCATCTAAGTCCCTCTCGCTTTTCCCCTCTTCTTTTTCATTAACTTTCTCTTAACCCCTTTTTTTTCCCCCCTCAGGTTTATTCGAGCAGGGTCCCACTCCTTCTTTTTTTCAGATCTTATCTCCCTTGTTTTTCTTTAGCATCTTTGCGGTCCCCTTTCTAGTCTCTTTTTTCGTTGCCTTATGCCCTTCCGTTATTTGGCCAAATTGGCCAGGTGGTTCTCGAAGATTTAAATTGCTTGCTCTTGCCATTCTTCTCGGCCTTCATTTTGTTCTTGAGGCAAAACCAGCTTCGAAGGCAGTGCATGGAACCCACCTTCCTTTGGGTTCTGTGCCTATCAATCCTACCTTTTATGGAAATTGGACGAAGTTACACCTAATCCTTCCCCTCCTCCTTTTTCCTGTAAAGAGTTGTTTTTCCCCTTGAACTACTACGTCTTCTCCTCGGTTCCTTCATTCTCTGCCCCCTTTTTCTTTTTTTCTTTTTTTCTCGCCCGACTGCTCCCGATCGTACAAGGCGGACGTTCTAAAATCTGACTTGACGCTTTCCCGCTTCCCACCACGGCCAAAAGTTGTGGCAACCACTTGAGCCTTGATCTCCCGCAGTTCTGATAACCCGTCCAACACGATGGTTGCCTTTTCTCTTTTCTTCCTTTCTCTCTCGAACTTTTGGTGTGGTAGCTGGCGTCCTTAGGCCCTCTGAATTCCCAGGTCCCCTTCCTGTTCCCGCAAAACTTCTTCTTGTACGATTCTGACGCGGTTTGGTGCCCCAGTCCCTCTTTCCCCTCCCCTTGTTCTCCCCACTGAAATCGGCCCTTGACCCTTTTACTTGATGGCGGTGAGCGGCAGAAACATTACGTCCCTCCAGCCCCCGCTCCTTGAATCCCCCAAAAACGGAGTTGTTGGACTCGGGCTTTGTTTAGGGATTTTTATGGCTGAATCCTTCCCCCCTTTGGTGGGTCCCTGCCTTCATTCCGTTTCTTGACCCTGAGGCAACCCTCTATCAGAACACTGCTCCCCTGCGCCGCCTTTTTCAAGCCTTCTTTTCCTTCGACCCGATGGACTGTAATTTTGCTCTGTTTTTTTTCCGTTGGATCAAAGATTCTATTCTCTCCCCCATAATATTTTATCCCCGGAAGGGGCAAACCACATCGTCGTTCCTCCTCAACTCTTTCCTAGGTGTGGATACCTTCCACCCACCTGGAGGATCTTTTTCTCGTGTGATTACTTTCTTGCCCGAAACTGGTGGTCTTTTCCAAAATGTCCCCTTTCTTTCCCCCCCCCACTCAAAATCAGGTGGCAAGGCTTCCTGTTGCCTGAAGTTTCTCCGTTAGTCCCCTCCTATCCTGGGTCCCTGGTTTAAGAGTCGGGGGATTTTCTTTCAATGCGGGTCCCTTTTTCAACTTTAACATCAGGGACGAGACCTCAAGAAGTTTCGCCCTTCTACCGTGAAGTGGGTTAGTCTCTCCCTTTTTTTCCCTTTTCCCCCCCCCTCTTTTACACCTATCCCCCCACGGGTCTTTACATTTCTGTGGCGGACTTCCACATTTTTTTCCCTCCTCCCCCCTTTTGTGTAGAAGCCCTTGCAGCACCCAATAGCTCATCAAAAGCACAAGGCGCTCCCCCCGGATTCCTTGTTTTCCCTCCCCTTCGAATCTGGACGACCTACGAGTGTCTACCACCTGTTTTCCCCCAGCCCCCCTCCAACAGTTATGCGGTCGCCCCTAGCCTCAACCACGCAAATTATCCTGGTTCCTTCCGTTTTGACTCATTTCCTCTTTGATGACTCTTTCCTGAACCCGGGGAGGTATAGCGTTTCCGAAGCCCCCCTCCAGAAACTTTAGCAAGCCTCCTATCGCGAGCTCTAACTTTTTTCCTTATTTCCCCCGGTCCCTTTCCTCCTTTCTTTTCCCCTAACGGAGAAGTCCAAAGCTTTTCTAACGGCCTAAGACCGCCCGATTAAGTGTACCTCAGTTCCTTTTCCCTATTATTGTTTTTGACCCTCTTACTGATGTTTCGGGGACCTGCTTTTTTTTTCCCTTCCCTTACAATTTTGCCTTATGTTTTTCTTAGTTCTCGTTCTCCTCTTTTGTTGCCCAAACTCTCTTCCTATGTTCAATTCCTGTTTTTCGATGATGCTTTCTTCCGAGTCCAGCGTTAAGCCACGAGGGGATCTCCTTCGAATTCTCGGTTCTTCCTTCTCCAATTTTGGGGCGCTTGTTATCTCGTTTGTTGGAGCTAGAACGCGAAGTCTTTTCTTTGCCCCTATCTTCATCTCCTCTTGAGATCCCTCCTTTAATGTTCTTTCGCTTTGTTTCTGCCGAAAGCTCTCCCCCAACATCGATGGTCCACATTCCCCACCCCCTGAGTCTGCTCTTCGCGGTGATTCCCACCTTCTTCTGTTAAGGTCCGGAACGGTTTTGTTTCCCGCCCCTTCCTCTATTACCCCAACCCCCTATCATGGGTCCCCAGACTAGCGGCCGTTTCGGGTAGCCTCAGCTTTTCTCTCCCGTGTCTTTTGCCCTCCCTTGCATCGCTTTGGAAAATAAAGTTTCAAGTTACCCGTCTTCACCTCGCTTCTCTCCACCCTTTTGCCTCGATATTATCGAGGACCTGCGTTAACTTTTTTTCGTTTATTTCCTAGTGGCGTCTTGTACTGCTCAGCGGGCTCATTGGAGTCGGCATCAAACACCACAGGAGTACCTTTTTTTTCCCTTCTCTAGGGGCACATCTGTTGTGCCTTTTACACCTGTTGTCGGACATTCGCTTTCCCTTGCCTTCTCTTTCGATGAGTTTATTGTCCCGGACGTTATATGTTGCTTCGCTATTTCTTTCCTGCGTGGCTTTCCCCCATCTCTAGTTTGTTTTTTGGTTGTGACTCCTCCCAACCATTTCCGTCCCTCTTTTTTTTTTTGTAGATGTGCCCCCGAGTTATTTTCAAATATTCCCAGATTTTCGAACACCCAATTCACTGTAGTGATCCACAAGTATTCTTTTTATAGCGATATTGATCTCATTAGTTCCCCCTCCTTACCCTCATCCGCGCAGTATCCTGCCATTTTGTGGCTCTTTTCTCTCCTTTTACCCTTTCCCCCAGTGGTTGCGGTCCTTTGTCGTGGAGTTTTTTTTTCTTTTCCAGCTGCGACCCCCCCCCCCCTCTTCCGGAAGTTTAAAATTATCGGCCCAATCAAAGTTGCTTCGGGTCATTGTCTTTCTCTATTTCATTTTATTGTTAGATGGAAATTTTGATGGTGTAGGGGATCAGATTATGGTCCGTTCTCTCTCCTGCTTTTCCTGAGCTTCAGACAGAGGAACTTTCTTGTAGCCGTAGTACGGCGTTTAAAGGCGGCCGTTTCTTTGGTTCCTGCTCCTGGAGTGCCTCCGGCCCATTGCCTCAATCTTCTTTTTCTCCCTTTTCGAATTGATGGACTCTTTATTGGTAGTGCCTCAAGAGCAACACTCTCCGGTTTTTGGGTCTTTTTCCCCATATTTGTCTTTAACGCCCTCATTCGTTTACCCAGTTTTCCCCATTTTTTCTTTATCTTTTCTGGAGATTGACCCAAATGGTTACCGAACTTTGGAGTACCCCTCGTTTACCTATCATTTTCCCGGAACCTGTTGAGTATGAAAAGTTTTTCTCGGGCCGCCGTTGCTCCCACTTCCTTTTTTCATTTCCCCCTGCGCCTCGACGGCCCTTACCCAATCGTTTTGCGTTTGATTCATCACTTCCCTTTTCGCTGCAGCGCTTTTTTTTCCCGTTTTTTTGTTCTGCTGTAGATCGTTCAATGGTTTTCGCAGAGCCGCCTTCAAGGTTTGAGAGTGTCCTTCAAGTTTGGCGTTCTCCCATTTCCTCCCCTGAGCCATAGGGGTTCCCCATTTTGATTTTCATATTGAGCCCTTCTGCAAAAGTTGATATCTCTTTGACTCCCCTCTTACCTTCTTTCTTCCTTCTTTTCCTTTAATCGAAAACAACCTCACTTTTCTTCACCCTTTTGGCGGCTTCGTAGTTCCTACTTTCAGTTTGTCGTTTTTCATGCTTTGTTTTTATTTCTCCCGTTTCTTCCTCAACTTCACTCCCTCTGTCCTTTCAATTTCCCCGAGAAAACCATAAGGGCGTTAAACCCCCGTTCCCCCCCTGCAGTCTTTCATTTTGACTCGCAGCGTCCCAACGCCGAGTAAGGAGCTTTTCGTCCCCGACTCTTTTCCCCCCCTCCCCTTTTTTTTTTGTCGCTATTTTTATCTTCGTCCGCCTTCTCAGTTTTTGACTCTGCTCGGCATTTCGCCTTCCGTATTTGGAAAAAAATTTTTTTTACTGCATGTTCTTTAGTCTTTTGAAGAACTTTTCCTTCGATCTTTTCGGCCAGGTCCTCTTTTTTTTTCCGTGAGGATGTCATACAACCTTTCGGAAAATGCGTACCCAAACTGAAGGCTGTCATCTTTTCGTCTCCCCAATTTAGCGGAAATTTTCGGTCGTAAGGCTCCCTTTTTTTTCCCCACTTTTCAGATTTGAATCTTTGGAATCTTTTAGTACAGCTTCATCAAACGTTTGTATCTTTCTCTTCTGCTTCCATTCTTCAAGTTCCCGACGATTGTTTGATTCCCCGGTTTCTTCATGTTTTCCCTCCTTGAGACCCGTTTTCCCCCCTTTCCGTCTCCTTTACCTCTGAGGACCCCTATTCCCTTTTCGCCTTCACCTTTCCGGTTAAAAATCGCTTCGTGCCCTTCAGTGATGTCACCACGTCCAACCCGTTTTTGCCGATTCCCCCTCTTGTTATTAATGGAGCGCGTGTGTTGGTCTTTCCGGCTTTTCCGTCCCATGATATTTCCAGCCAAAGTCGTTCACCAAGTCTTCCCCGTTCCCCGTCGTAGGTATTTTTGTTGGAGTACAAGCCCAGCAATTGAGAACCAGTTTGAATGGCCTTGCCACTTTCCCCCCCTGTATCATTCGGGCGATTCAGCGCAGAACATTACGTTCAAAGAATCCCCTTGTTGACCTGGCATTTCTTGTCTCTTTTTGTAAAGTGTAGGATCCCATCCTGAGTTGAGACGCCCCCTTCACAGATTGGGTGACGTCAAGCCTTCCGGTATTCATCGCGAAAATCCTTTTCTTGCGCGCACCTGGCCGTATGTAACGCCTACTCGATCTGGCTTTCCCTTCTGTCCTGGAAGTCCTTTTTCCTCCAAGAGGGCTCTGATGGTTTTTAAAAAACAGTAGTTCTGCACTGCTCGGGACAATAAACGAGAGCGGACCCTGCCTACATTGATGGTAGGTGCTACGCAAAAACGAAAGACGGAGTGGAGGGGCGAGAAGGGGCGGGCGAGAGATTTGGACGTGCACACTCGCCCCCCCCCACCCACAACCACACCCCCCCCAACCCTTCCTCCCCAACCACCCCCACCATCCCACCCCCCCCCCCTAACCCCACATTTTTTTCGCTCTCAAACCACCCCCCCCCCGACACCCACACACCCCACCCCCTCCCTCCCCTCCCCCCCCACCACCCCCTACCGGCCCAACCCGACCCCCCTCCCCCCAACCCGCCCCCCCAAACACCCAGACCCCCACACAAACACCACCACCTCTCCGCCAAACCACCCCCCCCCCATCCAACACCCTCCCCCCACGCCTCCCCCACACCCCCTTCCCAATCCTCACCCCCCGTCCCGCCCCCCCCATTTTCCCTACCACACCACACCCCACTGTCCACTACCACACCCCCCTCCGCCAGCTCCACCACCCCCAACCCCCCACCCCCCACCGACCCCCACCCACACCCCCCCCCCCCCACCACTACTCGCCCCACCTCAATTACCTACTCCCCCCACCCACTGCCTCCACCCCCCCCCCCCCTTGCCCTACACCCCAACCCTCCACACCCCTCAATAAAAAACACACCCCGCCCCACACCCCTCACCCCCCCCCTTCCACCCACCCACCCCCCCTACCCCCCCTCCCTCCCCCCTCAACACCCACCCCCACTCAACCCCCCCCCCCCCCCCCCCCCACACCACCCCCCACCCCCCACTTTAAGCCTTCCAAGCCAAAATCTTTGGCCCTTCCTAAACACCTTTTCCTGCCGGGGAACTTTTCAAGACTTTCCATTTCCATTTTCGGGAGTGGTACGTCCCGTGTTTTTTTTTCCTGAATCCTTTTTTGTTCACGGTTTACATCCATATCAGCTACTTGCTCCCTCCAATCCTTTTTTTGGATCTCCTTGCATTCCTTTTTTCTTACAAATCGCTATTTCAACCTGTCCCCCCCGCGTAACCCTCACCACTTTGTTCTTCCAATTTTGTTGAAATTGACTCCAACCACAGCCTGTCGCCTTTCCTAAATCTCTATTCATCCCCCCCAACTATTTTCTCACGGATCCGTTCCCTGTACAATTTTTTAAATCCTCGACTCTGGGTTTCCGACGAAGTGTAAGGACCCAAAATTTGACATATAAAAGGATCGGCGATCCCCGACACCCCTTTCCATTAATCCTTTTTTTTGATTGGACTCAGACCCGCGCCAGACTCAGCAACTCCTCTTGGCGGTTTTTTTGTCTTTACTTGATCCCAGACAGGTTTTTTGACCGTTCGCAGGCTGACATTTTACTTTTATTTTTGTTCTTCCCGCTCTGCCTCGTTTTTTCATTTCTTAGGACTTTTCGGATCCAAGGCTTTCCCGACAGGATCTCCCGCATATTAAACACCCAGTTTTTTTTTACTTGCTTTCCTTTTTTGTGACCTCTGGAAGACTTGGGAATCAAACGGCCCGTTTCCGTCGGAACCCACCTTTTTTTGGGGCTTCGCTTGTTCAGCTAGTCCTCTCGCCGTGGTTTGTGACCTTGTGACCGTTTTTAGTGATTGAAGGGGTCGTGACTCCTTACGAGCAGCGCCTTCTCCTAAACTTGGCCCCGCGGTTGATAGTACTTATTGATTTATCACTGGAAGCCAAGTCTTTTGCTTTTTTTTTCCTCGTTGTTCTTGAGAGAGACCTCCCAAATCTGTCCCCCCACTCCGTAAGAACCCCCGAATTCCCTTTTTTTCCACAGTACAAAGCGGTTTTTTTTTTCTCTAATCGTGGCATGCCGTCTCCAACCCCACCCCCCACCTCACACCCTTTTCTCTTAAAGCCCAGGCCCCCAGGTCCCCGTTCCCCCCCAAACCACGTGGCCCTTGTGGATAATTTTTTTTAACGCGGCTCCACCCTCATCTAAGATTTTAAGTGGGTCCCTGATTTTCCCCATCTTTGTGATTTTTTTTTCACCTCCAGTCTACCTTCAAAAATCTTCTGGGCACCGTACGGATACTTAGTTGGTGTGAGGTTATCACCTGTTCTTAGGTCTTCTTTTCCAATTCCTGCCTCTTTTTTGTGGAACAAGTATTCAGTTCTGCGGACCCTTATGCCCCCCAATTTCCGCCCCCCAGCCTGTTTTCTGATCTCCTTTTTTCCCCGGTAGTCTCTGTTCTTTTTCTGCCTTGAGGCCCCGCGATCTCGTGTATGTTCTGCTTCCTCGGGTCTCCTGAGTCGGCCACTCCCCAAGGATTCAATTTCCCTTCTTTTTCCGGTCTCCGATTTTTGCATATTTGTCAAAAACTTTTTTTCCGGCCCCTTTTTGTCACGTTTGCGTCCAGGGTTAGATTCTTCAGTCGGAATTCCGTTCTGATCTGCTGTTTCGATGTATTTCCTTGCGGCTTTCATTAAACCTCTATTTTTTCACTTTTCATCTTCCCTCTACCTTAAACTCCCCTCCCTTTGTTTGCATAGTTTGTGCCGAGTTTACCCCCAGGGTTCCCCTGAAATTGCGATTTTTTCTCCCTACACCCCACGTTAAGTTTTATCCACTCCCAGTGTCTGCTTTTTTGAGTTACGACTGATATTAGTTAGCGATTTTACTTTGGAACCAACGCCCTGTTAACCTTGCCCTACAGCTTTGTCCCCCGAAACGTTTCTGGATAGTTCGGGGACCTTAAGTTCCCAAGACCCCTATTCCCCAACTTTTTTAATGGGCCCAACAGATGATTTCCTGACTTTCTTGCTTAAGGTACCGCTAATTTCTCCCACCACCTTTTCCTCCGGTCCCGACAGTTTATCGTTTGACGCCCCTCCACTGTCCGGTTTTTCATTTTTCCCTAGTTTGCACTCTGAGTTAGTCTTATTTTCCGGCGATTTTTTTTTTCCGTTTTTTTGATCCCCTAGCTTTGGTATTATCATCATTCTAAGCTTGGTCTTCCACCTGCTTCTTTTTGCCCGAACGTGCACCTTTGTCCAAGCGCCGGCCGTACTTTTGGGTTTCCGTGAGCGGTTTAAGCTCTTAAGTGTCCTTTCTGATTTGTTTCTGTGCCTTTGGAATGCCCCCTGTCCGTCTCCAACCCCCTTGGGAAGGGGGGGCCGGGTTGGTTTTTCCCCCCCCCTTGATGGTCCTCGAATTTGTCACTTGCCAAAATCCATCTGGTTTTTTTTTGCCCAAATTCTCTTTGATTTTTTTTTGAGCCGTAATGTCGCTGCTTATCATCCTTTCCTGCTTTCAATGTTTTTTTTTCAACCAGTCAATTTGAAAATTTTGGGGTTTTCATTGGCTTTAGATTTTTTTCTGTTTCCCCCCCTTCCTCCCTTCACGTCTTAGTAGTCCTAGTTTAACGTCGAATGTGATTTTCCCTGCCTTTCCTTTGAGAATCTTCATGATTTTTTTTTTGGTCCCGATTTCAAGTCCCCCCCCCCCACTTTACGCTCTTTGCCGCCATTTTCAATAATTCATTTCGACTTTTCTATGTCCACCCCTTTTTTTTTTCGTTTTTGAATCCTAACCTAATGCGCGCAGAGCTTTATGTGTTTCCAAACCGGTTGTTCGTTTTGAATGAGCTTTTTTCCCGTTAGTCCCCCAGTCACTCCCTGCGTTCTTCAAGGGCTTGTCTCACCTTTTTTTTGGTCTCCATGGACCTCCAGTCCCTACCCCCTTGGCGGTTGGGATTTTTTTCGTCCTAGTCCCCCTGTTTGATTGATCTTTTTTTCCGTTCAACTTTAATTTGTCCCTCATTTCACCTTCGACCGCCCATTCATTTTTCTCCCAAAGTTGTTTCCTCTCTGTTCCGCCCCCTCTTGTAGCCGGCTTCCTTTCGCGCCTTGTGGTACCCCTCACTACAAAGCGTCCTGGCCTCTTCAACTCCTGTCTTCCCTTTCCCATCTTCGAGACCCCACTAACGTTCTCGTCAAAAATTTCCAAATTGTTCTTCGCCTTGTTATCAGCTCCCAAACTATGACATTGAGTTTTCTCACCTCCTCTCTCCTCTCCTCCTACGTGTTTTTTGTTCTCGTTTGTTGCCACGTCCTTTTTTCGCGCTTTGCGCTGCTCGGTTCTGCCTTTTTTTTCCCCAACAATTTCTAGCCCGTTATGTTTTTCTTCCGATTGAAAGGCGCATCGGACCTTCCTTCTTCCTTTTGGACTTTGGACCGGAGCTGAATACAAACCCAATGCGCGCCTGTTCAGCCTTTCCCCAACTCCTGGTTGGCATGCGGGGATTTGATTGCACTCCTTCCCCCTTTTAGCTCCCACCTGATGGTGTCGCCGTTCCCACAGATCCAAATTTAAGATTTTTTTCTCCGGTCCTTGTTAATTCCGAATCCTTTTTTGAGAATTCTCGCAGGTCTCCCTGCCCTGTTCCCCACCGAGGTGATTGTTTCTTCACGTTCTTCCTTGATCTGACTTAGCATTATCGTTCCCGTGACGATGACGGTCCAGACCCGCCTTTCTTTTACTCGCTAAAGCGACAACCGATTTGACAACCACGGAAGCTGCGCTGCCCTTTCCTTCTGCTTCACATCCAAACCTTGTTTGCCAGAGGCCGTCCCCCTATGTTCTTACTGTGCAAGGCGCGCTCGTAATTTTTTTTTTTTCCCGCTGATTTTCCGCATCTTGACCTATCTCTTTATATTCTCAAAGGTTTTTTTTTCTAACTGGCTTTTTTTCGTCCAAAACTCTTCTTAATCGTTGTCCTTAATACGGACTTCCAGTCCTTGTGTTTTCCCCAGTCTCAAGCTATTCAATGCGTCCCCAGGCTTTCCCCCCCCTTAACTACCACATGCTCATTTTGACTGCACTCCTTGAAATACCCCGTCTCAAAGCAGCACCTTTTTCATGTTGGCACGATCCACCCCCCGGGTTCTTTTAGTTCGCATTGAACCCAGTATCTCCTCAGCTGACTGGCGCGTCCTCACCCCAGCTGGGTTTAAGCCTTTGAGTTTTTTGCTCTTTTGTTTTGATGACCCTTATTTCTCTTTCACCGCAATGGCGCCTCTTTACCTTTGCGATCGGCGCCAGATTCCTGTGCACTTCGCCCTTGGGTCTCCTTTGGAAGCCCCTGGTTCTATTTTTTGCCCCAATAATCTCTCACGTGTGTTTCAGCCCTCTGTTCCCTCTTTTCCAGACACACACTGCGTTGCCTCCATTTTCCAACCCTCCGTCCTTCTGTATTTGTTAGTCGACCTGGTGCTTCCTCTGTCTGTTTTCTCCAACAGGAACTGCCTCCACGCACAATCCCTGGGTCTTGACGGCCCCTTGGTTTGTTGAAGTCGGATGATGAAACTTTAGCCCAAGGCTCCTCCCCCATTGGCCTCGATGTATCGTAGGGCGGATTTAGTTTAACTGCTGGTTCCTTATCGGCTACATTTCCCCATCAGGTTTTTTCTTTTCTCAAGACCCTCCCCCGTGTTTGTGTATTTTCCGTATTGTTTTTAGGATAAAACAAGCGCCCGTTGCTTGGACATGTGTCCCACTCCCTTGCTTCTCCCCTATGCCACCCCATTCGTGTTAAATTTTCCTTTGGTTGACTCTTTACTTAATCTTGAGTCTTTTCCTCAAGCCCGTCTGGGAAAGTCAAGCCATTCGTAAGCAAGCAAGCTTGAATCATCCCCTTCATTCCTCCACTGTCCCCCCCAATTTCCCCTTCCGCCATTTCCGCCGAAGTTTTCAATGACCCTGAACCTCTGCAAAAAACAGGATTTTTCAAGTTTTTTGGAGCCCCCCCCCCTCTTTTTTTGTTTTTTTCTCCCGGATCCTCGGTCGTTGCCTCAGGAACTCCCGACCGCTGTTGGGCTTTCGGGCATTTCATGCTATTCCCAGTAAGAAACGACTTGCTCCTTTTTTCCTACCATTTCTTTCTCTCTTCCCGATTTCTTCCCCATCGAGTTCCCTTCTCGTTCCTGAAGATCACCCACTGGAAGCCCCCTGGCTTGCTTTTCCACAGGCGCTAGGCCCGTTTTTTTTCTACCCTCCCGCCTTGCGTCGTGTCCCACTGCTCTGTTGTTGTGTCCGAGGCCTCTTCGAGGACCATCCCCCTTGAGTTTCCTGTTAACCTTAATCGGAGTAACGATCTTGGGTGCTTCTTGTTTGGAGCCTCTGCGTGTTTTGGACAACCTTTTTTTCGGTTTTTAAGTTTCCCAGTGTTTTTCCGTTTTTGGCGAGCTTTCAAGGCAGCTTAATACTCCAATTTTTCACCTGGTTCATCGACCATTTCGACGATTTTTTTCCCCTAGAAGCCCTGATTTTTCGTGCAATGCTTCCCTGTTTTTTTATATTCCGACACGTTTTTTTTCGCTTAATCCCCCTCTTCTCCTCGAAAGTTTTTCTCTCCCCTTGACAGTTTCGTGCTTGCGTCATAATTTTCTCCCACATTCATCCCTCATCATATTCCAGCTGGTCCAACCTTGCACACCACACCACCAAAAGCTCTTCTTCTTCCCTCCTCCCCTGGACAAATTACACCCTAACGAGTTGGCCATGTTGCGTCTGACCCCAAAGCCCCTTCTTCCCTGCAGTCCTCCTTCCTGCCTCCTTTGTCCAGCTCTGCACGACGCCTCTTTGGCCCCTTCACCTCCACACACTTATTACATCATGGGAGTTAGCGCTCCCTCGTGCTCGTCCTTTG
>Ga0179593_1659944_pt1 | contig 12117 bp, 13 predicted proteins | sample CZODoug2_1_08_16_FD_185931 | JGI IMG/M metagenome (GOLD analysis project Ga0179593, IMG submission 185931) | Vadose zone soil fungal communities from Angelo Coast Range Reserve, California, USA - CZODoug2_1_08_16fungal (PacBio error correction) | ecosystem: Environmental > Terrestrial > Soil >... | reverse complement strand
ACCCGACATGCGATGGTTAGTCAAGTTTTTCCCCTACCGGGTCTAGACCCTCTAACTTTTAAGGAGTCCCCCTTTCCCTTTTTCTGGTGGACACGACAGATGGACACAGCCGGTATTGCGGGTTCCCTCTATACCGACTTTCCCCTCTCTGAAGTCCCCCGCTGGTTTTCCCGCCCAACTCTTTTTTCGCCAGATTTCTTCCTCCTTCCTTCAAGGTGGTGTTTGCGCCGAAAATTCGGAGCATTTATGTGATTATTCGCATGCATTTTTAGTCCTTTTGGTCCTTGCCGCGTCTTTTCCTTTCCCCCCCCCGAGCTTCTTGAAAGCTCGGGTCGCAAGCTCGTTTGCGGCGAATCGTTCCCCTCTCGCAGTTCCCCCTTCTTTTCACCCCCTCTTCTCCTCTTTTTTTTGATCCTTTTTGATCTTTTTGCGCGTTTTCTTTTTTTTCCAATCTCCCTTTGTGTATGCTTGGTTCCTGAAGGCCTCCCAGGTCGCGCGTAAAGGAGTTGTTCCCTTCTTGACGCCCCTGTCCTGAGGTTCTCAGCACCCGTTTCACATGCTACCCCTCCACGATTTCTTCCCTCTACGAGGAGCTTTCACGTCCCTTGGACTTTTCCACGCGTTCGACTTTTGGTATCTGTCTCCTTTTTTTGGTTGCTCCTCCGATCCTTTGTCGAAGATTTTTGCATCAGTCCTGACCCCGGTTGAACTTGGCCTTAGGTGTTGCGGTTCTCAATTTCTCCCCTTAGTTTTTTTTTTCTCTGATTCAACGCTTCGGGGGTCAAGTGGTCCCTCGCACAACTCTCTCTTTACTGCGCGCTATTTGGTGGTTTTTCCCGATTTTGCCCCTCGAAAAGATGTTCTTTCTTTCTTCGTACAGTTATTGTTGACGGTTAGTCCGTCTCCCAGCGGCCTTCTTTTCCCCACCCTTTTTTTTTCATGACCACGAGCCTCCCTCCGGCTCTTTCCCAAAGATTTTTTCACTATCGTCACCGGCCTGCCCCCCGCCAGCAATGCTCGCTTTCAGGGCTTTTCTATGATTTTCTTTCGCCTCCCTTTTACGATTAAGTTTTTTCTTTGTCGCTGTCCCCTTCCCTTTTTGGTGATGCTTTCCCCTACAATCCTACGCGCCACAGACCCTCCTTTGGCTTTCCCTTTACCCCCCCTTTTCTCCGTTTTTTTCCCGATTGGTTGCGCCCGACTTGATTTTGATCGCCTTTTTTTTTTTTGTGGCGACGCTCAACACCTTCGATAGAGATTCCCGACCGTTTTTCCCACCTTTTCTTACTCCTCTCTTTTCTTTCCCCCCTTGGCTCAGTGGGGGTCGTCGTCCGGCTTTTTTTTCTTCGAAAGATTTTTCCTGAGTGCTACACATTTGCATCTTAGAGCCGATTTTCTTTCATGTGCCTTTCCTTCTCTCCTTTTCGAGCCGACCTTTCGATTTTGCAGTGGAACTTTTTTTTGATTACCTTTCAGACTTTCTCCGACCACCGTAGTCGACGTTTCCTTACCGTCGACTGATATAGTGGATGCACAGCACAGGATATCCTCCTTCCTCCTTTTTGATTCCTCCCCTTCGTTTAATTGAAGTCTCGCGAGTCCCCCTTTTTGGTACGGTTCCCCTCAGTAAATGGTTCTGGGTCAGGACCCCTCTTTGACGATTGCTAGCACCTTGCCCCTAAGCCTTCCCCTGCCTAATTATGGCTTTCTATGTGACCAATTTTATTCCGGATCCGACCGCATTCCCCCTTACTTCCCCCGAGGTCGCCCGATTATGAATTTTCTTGCCCGAATGTTTTTTCATGTTTTTTTTTATCCCCGGCTGGAAATATTTGCCTTGCGCCATCTCTTTCTCCCCCGAGATGAGTTTTTTTGTGACCTTCCTTTGTTTCCCCTGCCATTCACCGGTAGTGGAGACCTTGTGTCTCCCTTTTTTGTAAGCTGTCGAGGTTTAGCTCCCCTTCCAGATCTTTCAAGGCGAAGCCTTGCGCGTTAGGGCCGACCCCCGTTTTTCCTCTTTCCCCCCCGTCCGTCCCCCTCCCTCCCCGTTGGCCTTCTGAAGACCTCCTTCGTGCCTTCTGGAGTATCCAGCGTTCTTTTTTTTTTGCCCCCTCCGAATGCCTGGAGGCGCTTTTCCTCCGTGGTCCTTTTCTGTTCACGTTCTCTCTATGACCGCCGGCAAAGATAGTCTTGCTGCATCGCCCGCTACGATCTATTCCTTCCCTTCCCGCCTGCTTTTTCGGGAACTCGATTATCCACTCTCTTCCGCGCGGTTTCTTTCCACAAGACCGGTTCTTTGTAACCACCGGAACATCGGAAATGCGATCCGCAACGCTGATATGGCGCCTTTTTGACCACCCTTTTCCCTGATCCCCTTCGAACTCTTTTTTTCCTTCCCTTTTGCAACGGCCTGGCCCTAGGGTTTTTGAACAGCAATCAACTTTCTTTTTCAGGACTTGTTGTTAGAGATGGCGGCGGTGATGTCGGGACCACAGGTGCCTTTCCTGGCTCACTTTCCTTTCTCCTTCTGAGTCACGTCCCCTTTTCATGTCCTTCCCCCCCACATTAATCTTTTTTTATACCAAAGAACTTTTTTTGGTGGCCATCGCGAAGTGTTTGTTTGCCTCCTCGCGTGTTTTCCCCCCCCCTCTAAGTTATCTTTCCCTCTCGCAGACCTTCTTTCGACAGGATCTCCTCAAGTTTCGGGTTTCCATCCTTGAGGTCCCTCTCCTCTCTCTTTGCTTGAGCCTCCCTTTTTCACAGGACACTTCCTGCACATTTTCACAAACCGTTCTTGCGAGTCTCTTTTCCTCCCCAGCAGCACGCTTGTAATCCGTTTTGCCACTCGCTCAACATCCTCTCTTCTCTCTAGCCCCTTATCGGATTGTTTGCTGCCAGATTTTGCCGAGTCTTTGAATTTTCGCCTGCGAGAGTCGGCATTCAAAGAACAAACGATGCGGCCAACCAAGTTTCAAGATTTCCTTTTTGCTTTTTACCCCGCTTTTTCTTACCCCGCGATCTTTCTTTTTTATTGTCGAGCGCTTTTTTTCTTTTTGAAACCCCCCCCCCTGCAGGTCTCCGCAGACTTCTCGACGTTTCTTCAGCCTTCGGATTTCCCTATATTTTTTTCATCCCCCCCCTTTTCCCAGAGGGATCGGACGTCACTTTCTTTCCCGATGTGCTTTTATTCATTAGGCCCTTCTTTTCCCTTTTATGGCCGACGATCTCCTGCTGCAAGGCTCCAGGCCTGAGGTACTTGGCCGCTCCTCGTTCTGCCGATCTTGACCCCCTTCCCTCGGTTTACTTTATTTGCAGCTCCCTTTCCGGATTCACTTCTTCCGGACTAGCCGGTGATGAAAAAGTGTTATCCCACGAGACTCCTCTCCCGTTGCTCTCCTTTGAGCCCCCCCCTTCTTTCCTTGTAGTTTGCCACGGTTCCCTGCGCCCTTTTAACAACTGGTTTTCCACTTCGTCATGTCGCCTACCCCCATTGAGGCCCCCCTCCCTTTCCTCCTTTCTTTCTCGACGATTTCGGGGTTTGGGGTGGGTGTTTCCCTTTCGACAACGACCAGCGTCTTTGAGCCATCTTTTTATATGCGGATCATTTTTTTCTTTCTCGCTTCTCATCGCGGATGTTTTGAGCAATGACTGACTATCCTGCGATCAGCTCGGACATTTGCATTTTTCCCTCCCCCTTCGGTTTGCCGCTTACGCATGCTCCTTTTTCCCTTTTTAAGGTCCTCCTTCTTTTCTTCCCTCCAGAACCGCGCAACCAGTCCCTCTCCGCGGCCCTGCAACTTGCGCCCCCCTTGAGCCCCCCCCTCCCAATTTATGCCTTCGGTTTGATAGAAGTTTTTTTTTCTAAGAGATCTTTCTCCCTCCTCCGTGACGCTCGTCAACGGGCATTTCGGGTGCCTGGTGTTTCATTCCCCAAGAACCCGTTTCCCTCCGTTTTAAGACCCCTCCCCATATCCGGTCGCTTTTTTGAAAGGTGATTTTTTTTTCCTCCGACCAGGACCCAGACCGTCTTCGCTAACGGCGAGATCAATTTTTTCCTATTAACCTCCCTCCCCCCCTAAGCGTGTATTCCCCTCCCCCTTTTCCTCTTTGATTTGCTCAAATCCGGACTGGCCCGATGATTTTTTCCCCTCTCACTTTTCGTGATAGAGCGTCGGGTGTCGTCCTATTCAAGATTAGTTAAGTCCCTCTTCCCCCTTTTTTTTTGTCCTCCCTCCCCCTTGACTGGCAGCGCCCATCTCTATGGTGGTCCTTTTTCCCTTTGGTTTCTTCCCGCAGGCCGCATGAAGTCCCCAAGTCTCCGAATTCTTTCTAAGCCAATCACGTTCCTTCTCTTTTTTCCACGCACCCCCCGCTGACAAGTTTTTTTTTGGTAGAACTTTTTTTTTCCCGATCATTTCGCATGCGACCCGCCCTCTTTTTTTTTTTTTTATAGTTTTCTCCCCGACTCTCGTTCCGCGGTACGTCCGACTTTTCCCCTTCTCATAGGCCCGAGCGAGGTGCATTGCGGCGACGCGCCCTTTGGACCCCTCCGCTTTATCCCCTGGGAAGAATTTTAGACTTTCTAGCTTTCTTCCCAACTTGACAGGAAGGCATCTACGCAGCGACACGCCCCTCTCCTTTTTTTTCTTTTCTTCCATGTCCCCCCCTTTTAACACTCGTCGAATTTCTTTCCTTGGTCCCCCTTTTTGCTTGTGCGACATGGGTGTCAACCGATCGGACCCCCTCAACTCCCCTCGCAACAACCCTTTCATGATCCCTGCTCCTTCTCCTTTGTTATAAATCCGCAAGGGACCCTTTTTTTTAAAAGTTTCCTCCCCTCAGAGGCTGTGTTGTCTATTTTATATACCGTTTGTTGTGGTTAGAGATCCCCCATCCATGATTTTCTCCTCACCCTTCGCGTCCCCCCTGTGTATTCCCCCTCTGATTAGCTCCCTTTTCTTTTTTTTCTTTTAGGACGTACCCACGACTCCTTTTCAACCCCTTTTTTTTTTCTCCACCCCCGGGATGGCGGTACACGATTATCCCTCTTCCATTCCTGATTTCGGAGTTTTCCTACGCTTTTTTCTTTCCATTTTTGGCGGAGGGTCTTTGGAGAGCCTTCTGCTCCGTCTGGTCTTGTTTCAGTCTTCTCGTCAAGTGCCCCCCAAGGGAATTTTCTGCGTTGCTGTGCTGATGGCGGATCGTTTTGAAATATTTTCCGTGCTTTCCGGATTCCACTTTGATTTTCAGACTTCTTATCAGAATTTTCGAACTCGCGCTACCGCCTCCGTAAACCTCTCTTTTCCCTCTTGGTTTCCGCGTGCGATAGCTTTTTGCGAAGATGTCTTTCTTTTCATTTGAGACCGGCTTTGAACATTGAATGAGTCTGTGATGCTTCTTTTTCCTTCCCTTCTTCCCTCCCTGTGGCCCCACTGATTGCTACAAGTTTGGAAATCTCCCTCCCCTCGCTGCTCCAACCGAATACCAGCCGGCTCTTGTTTCCAGTTTCTTTTTTCCTTTCGATTCCCCCTCCCCCCTTTCCTTTTTTAGAATCCTATGACTTCACCCGTCCCTTGGCCAGTCTTTTCCTAGGAAATCCCCCATCCGGTTTGAAATGCGGGCCCTCTCTCCTTCCTGAACCTTTTTTTTCTCCCCCTAAACTCGCGGCCAACTTTTTTTTCTTTTCGGCTCCCCCTTTTTTTCCAATCATCCCCTCTGCCTTCATGCGAGAATCATGTGGTGGTCTGTGCGCCCTTCCCCCCCAAACCCCTCCCACCTTCCTTTCAAACTCCCCCCCCTTCCTTCTCTGAGCTTCTGCAGTCTTCCGCGTTTCTTTTGAACCCAAACCTGTGGAGTGCTTACCTTATTTTCGGGCACCCGCCACCACCGTCTTTGCGGATAATCCTTCCTTCTCAAAAGGACTTCCCGCATAATTTCCGAGCAGTCGATTCCCATGCTTTCCTTTATTTTTCCGCCATCCTAAACAGTTTTTCCCCTTTTTTTGAATTTAGATTTTCCTTGCTGAGCGTTTGGGTTTCCATAAGAGCACGGATTCCATTTTGCCAATTTCTCTTCTTTCCTTACGCTCTTCTGCGATGGCACTTTTCGATTGCATTTTTTGGTCCCCCCTTTTTAGCCAACGTGTGAGCTGATCGCCGTCGAGGTTTTTTTTGCTTCTTCTTTCCCCAAAACCCCCGGTGCCCAAAGCCCCTTGACGGGAAATCTTTCCCCTCCCCCGTTTGGGAGTGGAAGCTTGGTCATTTCTGTTTTTTTTTCCCCCCCTCTTCCCCTGTTTTAAAGCCTCCAGCAAGATTTTTGCCCTTCAATTTGTCTTTTTCAATTAGGTTGCCCATGAATCACCTGTGCCGCCCTCGAAAGGCTTCCTCCTTCGACTTTTTCTCGGTTGAAGGACCGATCCTCAGGAGTCCTACTTCGACTTTCGAGTTGTGTGAAGATATTTGCATCCTATGGCCTTTGATTGTCCTTCTTCAGTCGGTCGTGACTTAGATGGCTTCATAGAGTCCCCCTCGTGCGGACACTTTTTTGGGTATTCCTTCTTTTTTTCTACAATGACTGTCGCCTTGCTCGAGGGGACGTGGAATCCGCTTCCCCTTCCCCCCCCCAGACCTTTTCCTTCTTTGACAATTTTTCGCCCGCCGGACCGTTTTTCTTTTTTGTGGTGCCTTTGCGAGGATATTAGACCCATTGAGGATACGAAAACTCCGTCTGGCGGTCTCCCCCCCCGGTCTCCTTATTTTTTTTCCTTCTCGATTTCCCTTTTTGATCTGCGGCGGGACTTTTTCTTCAGGTGCGCGCTTTCTGACCCTCCTTTATTCCTTTCTCCTAGTGTGTCGAATGCGTTGACTCTCGATTTTTTTTTGAGAAGCAAAATCACGATCCTGATTTGATCAAAGGCAAGTTCTTTCTATTCAAAGGGAGAGTTTCCTTTTCTAGTTCCTCCCTTGCCTAATCTGCGACTTTCTTCAGGATTTCTTGCGTTGAATTTAGAATCGTTCTCTAGGAGAAGCTCTCTTCCTACTGACCATGTTCTTTTTTTTCTGCTTCCTTTCCCTCGCCAGGTTTTGGCAAACCTTGCTCGGGAGGTTTTTCTTCCTCTTCGGGTGAATGTCGTTGAGAGATTCTCTGGTTACGTTAGAGGATACTATCCACCGAAGAGAACCCCTTTCCAGCTCTTCCTATGACCCGCGTTCAAAAACCCCTTCCCCCAGCGGGAGGTGGCCCCCTCTCTTCATGGCAGGACGAATGGCGGCTAAAATAGAAGACATCTACAATCCATTTTAATTCTTTCTCTTGAATTCTCCCTGACCCCCTTCTCCTGCCCTCAAGTCATACTTTTCCCTCCATCTATCTCTTTTTTGTCTTGTTGATGAGTTCACTTTTCCCTTCCCCCTTGGGCATCGCCGTCAGGCTTCCTGAGAGGCCCAGGCCGAGAGGCCTGTCTTGAGATGTCCCTTTTTTTTTCTCCGCAATTTTCTCCCCCTCTTTGCGACTTTTCGCTTTTTGCCACCCTCGCGCCCTTTCTCCGACCCTCTCTTTTTCGCCAGGTCTCTTCTGATATCGCGCTGCAAAACGTGTCGTGCCCGACGTACTCCCCGCCCCTTCCCCCCCTTTCCTTTCTCCCTCCTGCAGATTCTAATCGAGCTCCCTGGAACTTTTTTCACTGACAGGTTCTCCTCTTTTCTCCAACGCATCGCCGCGAATAGGTTTCGATGACTCTTAAAAGAAGTCCATTTCCCTTTTTTATTCCTTCTTGCTCCTCATCCCTGGGAGGATTCCCCCTCGTCCCCCTCCCCCAGGGATTTTCTCAAAGCCGGCTTTTTTCAGCGTGTGATTCTGCGACATCCAACTTGCTTCATCTGATCAGGAATTAACAACTCTTCTCCCCCCAGACTTTTCAACAACGGTTGTCGCGTCACCTCGGCCCACCGCTTTTCGACCTCGCTTTTTTTTTTCTCCCTTCCGGCACCTCCATATTTTCTTTTTAGACCCTAGACTCGTTTTAGTCATACACAGCAAGACCAGAGCTTTTTCCTCCGCCCCCCGAAAAGGTCGTACGTGGACTTTCTTTTCCCTCGCTTTTTTTCTGTTGGCAAGCGTCTTCCTTCCAGCGTCGAGTCGGCGCAGGCATTGTCTGATTGTCGTCGACCAGGGACTTCCTTTGCATTCCCCTCTTATTTTTTCTCTCCCAGAGTTCCGACTTTCCCCCTAACCATTTTTTCCGGTGCTCCCGCCTGAAACAGAGATATTTCCCCGGGCCGAGACTGCTCCTTTTTTTGAGAGTTTCCTTTTCCCCCGCTCCCCATTAGGGTTTATCGTCCCTCATGTCGCGACCTACACCAAGGAGAACTTTTTCTCACCTATCGGGCTTCGAGATGCCACAGTGCACTTTCCTCCCCTCCCGGAGTCGGGCTTCCGGCAAACCCCACGAGTTTTTTTCCCAGACCCTTTTTTCTGAGCGTGTCCTTTCCCTCGATAGCCGGGTTTGATTGGCAAATCCCCTCACCCCCCCCCTCCTCCCCTCCCTTCCTATCCTTTTTCCTTAGACCCCCGCTTTTCGCCCTTCCTCCTATTTCCCCTAGCGGATGCAAAGGCGATTCTTGCGGTTTTTTTTGTCGCCGCCCTTACTCCGCGACCCTCCTCTTGCCGCTTTGAGCCTTTTTTTAAAGCTTACTGTCGGCTTGAGGCTGTCCTTGCCGTGTTCCTCTTTCCCTCCTCCCTTTTTCCGATACGCTCTTTTTGACCATTGCACAGACTCTTTTTTCACTCAGCGCGTGGATGGTGCAAGACACCTTTCCTTCACTCTCCCTTTAGACCCTTCCTTTTTTTTTTTCCCTTTTTACTCCTTTCTGTTTTTCTTTTTCTAGCACTCCGACCTTTCCCCAATTTGATTTTCACCTTGTCTTTTTTTCTTTATCATTCAGGCGTCCGCGGTGTTGTCGGGCTTGAGCACCTCGATCCTCCTAACCCTTTCCTTTCTAGATTTCCCTCCCCCAAAGTGTTCGCTGTCTTTCATTTTTGCCCCTAAGGATTTTTTTTTTTTTCCCTCTCCGATCCTATAACGAAGTCGCGTACCATCTCTTTTCGTTTCATCCGAGTTGACCTTCTGCAGCTTTAGAATCTTTTTCCTTCCTTTTGTGGCAGGCTGCAGGCCCGCAGTGTTCAGCGCCGACATGAGGTCCCGGCGTTCTTAGGTTCCCTCTTCCCAATTTCACGTTAAAGCTAGACGCCGGTCCTTTTGCGCAAACTTTTCCTCCTTTTTCGCCGCCTACGGGCGTACGCCATTAGAGTGCTAGTTTCGCTTCCCACCTCCCTGAATCTCTTTCCCGATTTTCCGGGTCTCGGCATCTTCACGTCTTTTACATTCCTCCTTGAGCCCGGCGGTTTGCAAGTCAGCGATTGCCCGGGACCACCGGCCCCCCCTCGCTTACCGCAGCCCCCACATGCGGCCATGCTTCCCTCCTTTCGGCTTCAATCCCCCCTGGTAAGAATGAAGTCCGCGCCCCCCTCCCCCCTCCCTCTGTTCCGGTTCCCAACTTATCCCTTCAATTTTTTTCTCGAAACGGCCATCTTGAATTGATAATCGAGTAGGCCCTCCCGTCTTTTGCCTGTTTGTAGGCCCCTCTTTCAACTCTCATAGATTTGAAGCATTCGCGGGTTATACACTTTTTTTCGCCTTCCCCCTTTTTTGGACGTTTACTGCGGCACCCCCCTTCTTTTCATTCGAATTCTCCTTTCCTCATCAGGTGTTTTTGATCGATAAACGCCTTCTGACCCTTTCGCTCTCGTCCACTGGTTCATATTTTCGTCTGATCTTCGCCCCGGTTGCTAAGGGTCACTTAGTAAATTCCGGCCAAGAAGCCCCCTGTACCTATTACTCCGTAATTGGCTTTCCGTCAGTTGCCATTTATCCTTGGCATGTGATTTCCCCTTCGTTTTGCGATTTATCCCGTTTTTTTGTTGATTGGCAGCGACCCCTGTTTGTATTTTCGTTGTCACCAGGTTGTATTTTTTCCTTTTTCGTGTTTGTGGTCCCCCTATGAACTTTTGTTGGTTTCCTGTCCGAGTCGCGGACACTTGCAAAACTTCTTCTGGAAGTATTAGTCCCTGTTTTCAGATCGAAATTCTTAATTTTTTTTCTCTCCAAACCGATCGAAGCGCCGTAGTACTTTTTATCCCTGTTCTTCTTTGAGTCTTCTTTGGCCCCCTCGGTTCTTATTGACAGGCTACAGAAGTCAGCTTTACCACTCTTTCCCTCTTTTACCCCTTCTTCCTTGACTTCCTATATGGCATTCCCGAGATGCGATCCCCCCCCCCTCCTCTACACGCCACGAGTCTGCTGCGGATCGGACTACTTCTTTTTTCCCCCGCGTCTGTACCCCGGTCCTGGATTTCTTGACTTCTCTATCAGGCCCGTTTAATTTTTTTTTCTTATCCTTTTGACCCTTCTGTCCTCAAGGGCTTCGTTATGATACCACGAGAAACTTGCTTTACTTGATCAACCCATTAGGGTCTATTTTCGGGGAACATCTGTCCCTTTCTCTTTACTCCTCTTTGTTTTTTTTTTGATCTTCTTAGATGCACGGAACACCAAAATTCTAACAGCTTTCCCCCCTTACCATTCCCTTTTCTGTCGGGACATAAATTCAGGGGACCCCCCTTTGGCAGTGTTGCACCGTCTCCTGTTTAAAAACCCCTTCTCTGCCCCTTCAGCCTCATCCATGCGATTAATCCCTCTCCCCCTGCCCTGCGATACCGTCCATGCCGAGCATCATGGCTTTCCCTTATCGCTTCCCCAGGCCTTCCCTCTACTTTTCCTTGGTTTCCCGGAATTTTTTGGGGAGGGTTTCCTCCATCAATAAGTGACAATTACCTCGCCTTCCCGCTTCGTGGCCTTTTTTTTACTCATATCCCCGGACCTTCAGATTTTTTCTGGGGTCTCTTTTTCGTGTCTCTTTCGTCGTCGTGGTGCTGGTTTCTCGCCCCCCGCGACCCCCTCTACTTCCCCCCTTCCTCCCCCCCCGGCGGTTTCTCCGGACCTTTTTTTTGCGCTTTTTCGGTGTGTTCTTTCTCCATCCTTGCTCGTTCCCTTCCCTGTACTGGATCTTCCTGCAATATTTCTGTCATTATTGAGTACGCGAGTCGCGCCCTTCTCCTTCCCTCCGATCACCTTTTTCTCCCTGGACTTTCCCCGACTCTCGATTTTTCCGGAAGGTTTGTTGATTGCCACGAACTTCCTACAGCATCCGCACTTTCTTTTGACCTGCCGGCTTTTCCTTTTTCAGTGCCGGGAATTGGCTTTTCTTTCCCGGCGGTTTTCCCTTCTCGGCCCCCATGGTGAGGACGGCTTTCTATTTGATTCCTCCCCTTGAAGGATAGCTTCCACCGACCCACTTGGACTTAAAGAGCTTTTGCTCAGGAACGTGTTTCCTTTCTGGTCGGGGCCGATTGGCTCGGAACCTTTTTTTGTCTAGTCTTCTCCCCCCTTATCGGAGACTTTCTTTTGGTTGCGGGCTATGCGTTTTTTCAGAACGATTCGCTTTGCTTCTCTGGTGTCGCTTCCCTCAAAGGGGTTGCCCCCGTTTCTTCCAATGTGTCCGGAAGATCGCCATCGTTGGCCGAGATTTTTAATGACCCCTGAAGAAACTCAAGCTTTAGTGGTCCAAAACTTCCCGTCTTCTGGCTCCCTTTCCGGTTTCGACCAGTCGCCCCTTTTTTCTTTATGTCTTAAAGAACGTCTTTATGCTGGGTATCCGGCGGGACTCGGCGCCTATCTATTTTTTGTTCTGGAGTCCTTCTCCTTTCGGTTTTCTTCGTTTTTTTCACGTTTTTTGATGAAGTTTTTACCCTCGTGTCTGGCGTCTCGGCATCCTAGAGCCCCTTAGGCTTATTCTTGAGGTATCTGCCGTTCGGTTTTTTCCTTTCGATTATTCTTACGAGCGGCCTCTTTGGCGATTCAACAAGCATGCTGATGGTGTCCCCCGGCCAACCCCCCCCCCTTCCCTGTCCTTCGTCCCAGGATCTGTGGTAAGGCTCCTTTCAATTCATGAAAGCCTGGCCGCGCTGGGCCGTGAGTTCATTCGTGAACCCCCCTCAGCC
>Ga0179593_1573439_pt1 | contig 12117 bp, 33 predicted proteins | sample CZODoug2_1_08_16_FD_185931 | JGI IMG/M metagenome (GOLD analysis project Ga0179593, IMG submission 185931) | Vadose zone soil fungal communities from Angelo Coast Range Reserve, California, USA - CZODoug2_1_08_16fungal (PacBio error correction) | ecosystem: Environmental > Terrestrial > Soil >... | reverse complement strand
GTGTGCCTTGTCCAGAAGTGGGAGGACTAGAGGCTGGTCAAGTTAGTTTGTGGCTTTAAGAAGAATGCGAAAGGTATAGTCACGATAATATGTAAGAAGGGCTGGCGCGCTCCTGTCAGAGTGAGACAGGTTTGTTGTTAAATGGTTGTGTTTTGTGCATTTGTTGTTGGTTCCAGTAGTGTCGTGGGTTTGAGTAGGTTGCTCGACTATGTTTTGTGTGGTGTGGGGGTTGGGTTGCGCGTGGGATTTTGTGGTGTTGGTTAGGAGGTTTTGGTTCGTGCCGTTTTGTGTTTGTGGGGGTGGTGTAGTTTGTGGGTTTGGAGCTAATGGCCTTCGCGCGAGTTGGGGTGGTGAGATGTGGGTTGGGTTTTTGGTTTGGTATGAGGGGTTTTATGTATACGGCAGGGGGGGAAGCGGAACGCGGCGGTTTTGTCTTACATCATACTATGATTGTGTGTACGGCGATGTACGAGTGGTTGCGGTTGATCACAGCGACTAAGTGATGGGGATTTTTTGGTAGCGTTGCGCAGTCGCTTTGCGTTATGTGTCAGAAGGTGGGTCGCCATAGCAGGTTGGTGCAGTTCTGAACGGGGGCTGGTGATTGGTGCTGTCGGGGGTAGCAGTGTCGTTGTGAGATCTTGGTCTTGTTTTTGGCGGGATTTCTGTCTGAGGTTCGGGGTTCGTCGCCGGGGGATGGTAGTAGTTGGTATTGGGTTGTATTTATTGTGGGTTGGTGTGATGGTTCATTGCTAAGAATGATGAAGGAACGGTTGTTGGGCGACGGGGGAAAGGAGGTGAGTGGGTTGGTGGCATGCGCGGGCGGTTTGATGGGTGGACATTCTGCTGGTCATGTGGTGGGCGGTCTGTCGTGGGTGTTGTGTCGCTGGTCGTCTGATTGGGGGATCGGTGTGTGCTGGTTGGTCCCTCGGTTTGCTGGGGGTAGTGCCTAAGTGTTGGTCTGGCCTGTGTATAAGAGGAGGGGGGGGGAAGGGGGAGATGTTAATGGGAGCGAGGGGGAAGGAAAGGAGGTGTGGGGAAATTGGATTGTGCGTAAGTTAGGGATATGGGGGGCGGTAGGTTGGATGATGCCGCATTACAGTGATGGAGGAGTAGATATGGATGGTGTTGGGAGGCGCCAGGACGTCGTTTCTTTTATTTTCTTCTCTCTTTGTCTGGGCAGTTTTTCCTGGGTGTCTCTGTTGTGTTGTTGGGGTGTGGTGGGAGAGGTAAGTGGAGTGGGGATTGTCGTGTGGTGTTATGGGGGGCACTTTCCAGCTCCGAATCTGGTGATGTGTAGCTGTGTGGGGGTCGTGTTTTTAACCGATCGAGCTCGGTGCTGGGTTTGGGATGTGGGCCTATTGGTCGGGTTCTTGCTTGATGGGGCGCTTTTCTTCTTGTTGGGCAGCGGCTAGCCGGAGATTGCGGGCTAACGTGGTGGATGCCGTGGCGAGGGGGGAAGCCGGGGTCACAATGGGGGGGGCGCGAGGTAGTCGAGCACTGCAAGGTGTGGCAGGGGGGGGTAGCAGACGGAGACAAGGGCTGAGGGGCGATAGGGTAACATGAGGGAAGCAGTGTCCGCTATGAATCAGGTACCTTCGGGTTGGTCAGGAGCAATCAGATGGTGGTGTGTTTTGTTTTTGGGTTTTGTGGGTTGTGTGGGTTTTTTGATGTGAAGATGACCGCTGGTGGCGATTTTGAGGGCAGTCGAGGAGTGCAGTGGTGTGGGTTGAGATGGGGGTCTCTGCAAAGATGAGTTTGGGGGGGAAAAAGAGGCGCACCGTGGGGGTTGAGAGTCGATGCGTGTCCTGGTGTGAGTGGAGAATTCGCTGGGGGTGTGTGTCGCCGGTGGTAAGGGTGGAGAGGTAGGTTGTGTGTGGGACGTTTGTGGGTAGAGAGTGAGCGATGGTGGGTGTCGTTTGGGTTGGTGATTGGGTCTAGTGGGACGCTTGAATATAGGGTGGTGGTTGAGTGGGTGGTGTACGGCATCACGCTGATGTCGTTTATGTGTCAGCAATGATGTGGCGGGTAAGAACGCGGCTTGGGGGGTTTAGGGGTTGTGGGGGGGGGGGGGGGGTGGGGTGGGTTGGTGTTTTGGGGGGGGTGTTTGAGGTTTGGGTGGTGGTTTGGTTTTGTTGTTTGTTTGGTTTGGGTGGTGGTGTTGGTGTTGGGTGGGGTTGGCGGTTTGGTGTCCGTAGATTTTGCTTCATGAGGAAACGTGCCAATATTCCAGCAGATCGTCGTTAGGGGGGTGGGCTTTGGGGCGGGCGGGGGGGCAAAGTGAAATTGAGGGTGGGGTGGAGATAATGGGTTGATTCCCTTGAGGGGTGGTTTTGTTTTTGGGTGGCTTGTTTGTCGCGTATACAGAGAAACGCAAAAGGCGCTTGGGTAGTATGGGGTGCCGTGGTGACATACGCTGGCGGTATGATAAATGATGTTGGTGGTTGAATAGATATTTGCAGCAAGAGACTTTATGTGGTGGACTGGGCGAACGGGGTTTGTTTTGCTTGTATTTTGTTGATTGTGCTTAAGGGGGGGGCGAATAGTGCAGAGACTTGTCTAGTGCGGTGTGTGTCGGAGATTTCGGTTGATGACGATGAGGTGCGAGTTCAGGGTCTTCTGGTGCTGAGCGCGTATTCGCAGGGGTTGGATGGTTTGTGTGGGATTGTCGGGTGTCGAATGTGTGTCGGTCTGAGTTTGTGTTTTCAAGTTATCTGCGATAGCGTGGCTTTGGGGAATGGGAAGTGGGTCGGCTGTGTGCACGTGTTCACCATTTTTTTGTGGGGATTGGGTGGGAGGGACTAGAGTTATTTGCGTGTGGTAAACGCTTGGAGGTGTTCGGGAGTCGGGGATTGTGTCGGAGGGAGGCTAGGGGAGGGGGCGTTTTATGCGCTGTGTCGAGGTGGCGGTGTTGTTGTGGGGGTGTGGATGACGAATGTGATTGTGTTTGGGTGAGTTGAGCTGGTGCGTGTTGGGGGGGGTGGCTTGTCTATGGGGGTGTTGCTGGGTTCTGCTTGCGGTGTCGTGGGCGTGTGGGACCGGGGGTGTGACAGTACATTGGTTTGGGGTCTGGGGGCCGGTTTTTGTTGTTTGGGGGTGGGGGGGTGGTCGTTTTTGGTATAGTCTTGATAGGCGGGGGGCTGTCCGGGGCTTGGCGTGTCGGGAATGTCGGGCGGGCTAAGGTTAGGGATGGGAGTTTGGTACCTCTGGGTCTGGTGTTGTTACGACTGATACTGGTGGAAGGGTGCTTATGTGTCATCATGGGGATGGTATGCGATGGTTGTATGGGTTTGTGTCGTGGCACATACGTGTGGTGTGCGTGCCTTTGGCAGATCATGGATGGGGGTGGGAGTACGGTTGGGTGGGTGGGTGGGTTCGCAAGGTTTTGGGTTTTGGTGTATCCGGGAAGGGAATGGGGGGTGTTTTGAGGTCGATTTGGTGGGGTCGGGGTGGCGGGGGGTTGTGGCGGGTCCTTCTGCGCTGATCTTGTGATGGTGTATTGGGGGTAGTTTTGGTCTTCGCGATTAGGTAGGTGGGAGAGTTCAGGGTTTGTACCAGCAGGAGGCAATCTGGCGCGGGGGGGAAGAGCTGGGGTCAGGGCGGGGGGGGGGTGGGGGGGTGGGGTGTGGGAGGGTCGTAGTGGGCAGTGGGAGGCGACATGTTGGGTGTGTGGTTTGGGGGGGGGGGGGGGGTGGTGGGGGCTGGTTGGGGCGGCGAGGGCAGAGGGTGTGATGGGTTGTGGTGGGCGGTACCAGGGGGCGTAATGGCTGGGGTGTGGTGGGGGGTAGTAGAAGGACTGGTGTGTGGTGGGGGGTTGGTTTGGGAGGGGGGTAAGAGGGGTGGAGGTGAGGGGATGTCTTGAGGGAGAGAGAGGGTGGGGGGTGAGAGGATGGGGAGGGGGAGAGGGGTGGGGGGGGGGGGGGGGATGGGGTTGTTGTGGGGGGGGGGGGGGGGTGGGGTGGTGGGAGGCGGGTGTTGGGTTGGGGGTGTGGGGGTGGGGGGGAGGGGGTGGTGGGGCGGTGGGGGTGGAGGTGGTTTGGTTTTGGTTTTTTTGGGGTTTTGGGTTTGGGTTTGGGTGGGTGTGGGTGTTTGGTGGAGGTGTGTGTGTGGTTTGGTTGGGGTGGTTGGGTTGGTTTGTTGGGGTGGTTGTGGTGGTGTGTGTGTGGGTGGTAGTGTCGTAGGTGATGGTTTGTTCCCGACGCAGCTAGGTGAGGGGGTTGGACGCACAGAGTCTTTTAGGGCTAGTTCGGATAGGTTGGCTGGAGAGCACGTAAGTAGAGATCTGAACACGACATGGACAACTGTGGGCGGGAGTCGCGATGTGGGTGTGGGGAGTCTCGGTGCGGCTGAGGGTGTGCCGCGCGTCAGTTGGGCTTGTTGTGGGGGGTGGGGGGTGTTTCGTTGGCGGTAGGTTAGGCCAGCTTTTGTTAGTGGCAGGGAGGGGATGTGGGTTGGGGAGGGTGTGAGGGGGGGTGCGACATGTAGGTTCGACGGCGGAGGTTGTCGTAAGCAAATTCGTTCGCGATGTTGGGTTGTGGAGTGAAGTAGGGTTGGCCAGTGGTGGACTCGCTTATGATACGTTGTGTTGCAGTTACGCAGGAGGTTGTTTGGGTGATATGGAACACTGCTTGGGACCGCGCGAGGTAAGGCTTGGGGTTTGGGGATTGGGTGCCGCTACGACGGGAGATCCTGGATGGGTGTGGAAGTGGGTGAAGAGGGTGGCGGGTCTGTGAGTGAGACTTGTAGATGAGCGTACAGGTGTGGGGCGGATGGTGTTTGGTGGTTCGTAGGCGAGGATGAGTGTGGTTGTGTACGGACGTTAGTGTTTGGGGTTTTGGGGTGTGGGGTGGTGGTTTGGGGGGTGGGGGGTGTGTGGGGTGTGGTTTTGTGGTTTGTGTTTGGTTGGTGTTTTTTGTGGTGTTGGTTGGGGTGGGTTGTTTGGGCGGTTGCGGCTGTATGTGGTTGTGTGTGGACGCGACATTGCGATATACGGGTCGAGTGGACGGCTTTTAAGGGCAAGGGTGGGCTGGGCGTCGCGCAGAAGGGAAGGCGCGTGGTTCGCGGTTGCTGCGGGGTTAGATGGTCCGCAGCATGGGGGGACGGGCGTGCGGTAGCGTGGGGGAATTTTTCTCGGCACTGTTCCATTGAAGTCGGGGGGGCATTGGGTGTTTGACGCGCGGCGGGGCGTGCATGGTTTGGGGGGAGTGGGGGTATTTGAAGGCTGTGGGGGTGGGTTGTGGTTGGGGGTTGGGTGGGGAGTTGACTTGTTTTGTGCGGGTGAGGAGTGGTGTCTGATGCGCATGGGGATCGCTGTGTGATGATTCTTGTCGCAGGGGGTGTTTGTGGGGTGTTTGGGAGTGATTTTGAAGATCTTAGGCGTAGATGGTACGGGATGTGTTTTGTCGATTGAGTGGCGTGGCGGGCTGGTCATGGGGTCAGGTGTGTGTGAGAGGCAAGGGGGGTGACCCTCACTGGTTTTTGTTAGTGGGATCGTGTCGGGGCGGGGACAAGTGGCTCTATCTGGCTTAGTTGACGGTGCGATCGCGTGGGGGGAGCGGTGCGCGCTCGCGTTGGGGGGGATCGGGTTCGCTGGAGTGTGGTGAGTGGGGGGGCGGGAAGAGGGCCAGAGGTCAGTTGGTGGAGATGTTTTATGGTGGGGATTGTGTGTGTCGTAATTCGAAATTGTATTCGGGTTGTTTTGCGCGTTTTGTGCGTTTCGACGGAGATGTGGTGTCTGGGCTGGCTGATGGATCGGTATAGGCGTTTTGGGAGATGGGCTCGGTGATTTTTCGGTGTGTGCTGTGTCGCGGCCGTTTCGGGGGGCGAAGCGTGTTGTTTCGAGGATTGTTTTTTGTGCGCGTTGTTTTGGTGTGGCTGAATGATATGAGGGGAGTTGAAGGAGGTTTGGTGCGGGGCAATCTGTTCGCGGTGACTGTCTATTTGTTTGTGCAGTTGTGTGTCTGTCTGGAGTGGTGGTATGTTGGTTCGGGATGGAGGGTCTTTGCGCAGTTGAGGGGTGTTTTACGGGGCGCTGGGCTGAGGATTCAGACGACTGTGTGTGTTTTTTTTTGCCAGACTAGTATGTTGTTGAGGGGTGTGTTGGCGTGTTCACGTCGGGATTTGCTGGCTGGGGGGCGTGGGGTTTCGTCGCTTGGGAGATTGCGTCGGTGTTGTGGCGAGTTGCGGTGGCTGTGTGGGCCAGTTGGGGGGGTGTGGGGGTGGGCGTGCAGAGGAGGGGCGGGTTTGCGCAGGGGGCTGGGGTTTGTGTGGGCGGGTGTCGGTTTGGTTTGGTGTGGTGTGGCGGTGTGTTCGTTTTGGGGGTTTTTGTTTTTTTTGGGTTGTTTTGGTGTTTGTGTGGTGTTTGGCTGTTGTGCGAGGGATGGGTTATTCTCGGGGGTGGGGGGGGGCGGTGGACGCTGGCCGTTTGGGGCGAGGGGTAGGCGGGGTTGGGTGTGGGTTGGGGGGTGCTTGGGTGGAGTTGGGCAGTTATATTCGTGCTGGGGTGCGCGGGGCTGTATGCGTTGCTTGTGGCGTTGGTTGGTTGTCCGTATATGTGACCGTGTTGGAGTTGTTAGTGTATGTTTGCTTGCGTGGTTCACGTTTGGGGCGGGGCACCGGGTTGGGGGGGGAGGAAATTTGGCGGCCACAGTCGTGTGGGTGTGGATGTTTATCAACGGCGTGCAGGAGTACGGGGTGCGACTGTATCGGGTTGTACCCACGGGATCGAGCCATCGCGGTACCTGGCAATTGATGTTTGTGGGGGCTTGGGAGCGGCCTGGAGGGGTGGTGGTGGTTGAGACGCGGGGGGGTGGGTTGTTGGGGCCGCTTGTTGGCTGTAGTTAGCGTTTCTGTGCTGTCTTTCCCCTCCATCGGGTGTTGTGTTTGATGGAGGACGGAGGTTGTGTAAGAGGTCATACAGGTCGGACCGCGGCCGGGCTCCAGAGCCGCTACAATCGAGTGCCGGTCAGGCGCGTTGCGGCGAGGTCGTGGGTTACGAACGAGTGACGTGTCGGAACCCCTGAGGTCAGGGTCCGTGTACCGTTGGGGAGGTCTACACTGATCGAGTGGGGCGGTCATAGTGTGGGGGTTTGTTGCTGCGCTGGGTCACGTCGAGAGTATGTCGAGGTGGTTATGCTTGTGCAGGAGCGGTTTGGTGTGGTTGGGGTGGGGGTGTGATGCGGGGGTTCGGGGGCCAGCGCCTGGTCAGCGCGCGGTGGTGGCTCTGGCAGAATTCAGATTGGTCGCCGACGGGGGGGCAGGCGAGGGGTCGGCTGGCGAGGGGGGTGTTAGGAGTAGGCGGAACTGCGCACGCGTGTGTTGGGTGCGGGTGGGCGCGGGTGTCTCGGGGGGGGGTCGGCTTTGCGTGGGTGGGGACTGATGTTGGGTAGCGGATTGCGGTTGTGAGCGGGTCACGGGTTTGGGGGACGACGGTGGGGCTGAGCCAGGGTTTCGATCGCGGCGGGGGTAATGGGTTTTAGGTCGTGTTATTGAAGCGGGTGGGGGAGGTATGGGGCAATGGGGATTGTTTGTCTATTTAGGTGGAGGAGGTGTTGGTGACTAGTAGAGGGATCTTGCGTGTCGTTTTTGGTGGGGGCGTAGATACTGGCGGTGATGAGTTCGCATTTTATCGGTAGAGGATGCGGGGGTTTCTCTGATGGGAGTGCGAGCGATGAGTTGTGGGTGTGCCTGAAGTCGTTCGATGGCGTTGTCCGACGGTGTGCGCGGTCGATTCTAGGGTGATCGGTCGGGAGCCAGCGGTGGACGGTGTAGGATGGGAGAGGGGGTCCGGGGTGTGCAGGAGATGGTTAAGACTGGTTTCTGATTGTTGGTTCATTGTGTGCTTCGGGTGGGGGTGTTTTGCGAAGCATTGGGGGCGGGTTGTTAGGGTGCGAGGGTATGGGTCGACGGGGTGGTGGTGTGGTTTTTTTGGTCTTGGGCGTTAGTGGAACTGGGGGGGTGCATTAGTGTGTGTGTGGCGGTTTTAGTGGTTTTGTCACGATTGCTGATTAGTTGGAAGTGGGTTAATTGTGGGTTTATGGGTTGGTGGGTTTGGTTGGTGGTCGGGGCGGGACCGAGCATTTGAGGGTCGACGGCGTTGGTGCCTGCAGTTGTGGGTGGGGTGTTTGTCGGCGTTGGTTGTCCCGGATGTTGGTGTGTTTTATTGTTGCTCGCGTAGAGTTGGTTTGGGGGGCGCTTTGGTTGTGGTGGGGGAGGTGGGGTGTGCTCTTAAGGCTTTTGGGTGCGACGTTGTGTGATGGCTCAGGGGTAGGTGGAGACGATGATGCTGGTGGAAGCCCGGTTGTGCCTGATGCGATTTTGGGAGGTTTCGGGTATTGTGTTTGAGGAGAGTGCGAGGACGGTCGCGCGTCGGGTGCAGGTTTCCAGGTTTTTCGAGTGAATCAGTTGGCATCAGCGTCCCGGTCCTGGTTTATGTGGGCGTTGGGAGGTGGATGTGCCGATGTAGGAATGGGTTTGGTTGTAGTTTGGGATGTGTCCGGCGATAGGTCGAGAGTTTGCGACCAGTTGGTGGGAATGAGGAGTGCTACGTTACTGGTGCGTTGGGGTGGTTGGCGGGGCGTGAGGCTTCACGACAGGTTGTGGTGGTTAAATTGCTCGGTTGTCATGGTGCACGAGGCGGAGTTGTGGAGTGTGGTTGGTGGGGGGTCGAGTGCGACCATCGTGACGGAAGCGGGTCGCTGGGTGGAGGTAGGTTTCCGTTTCACGATTGGAGTGAGGGTCTGTGCATGTAGGTGTGCGTGAGGTTCCGGATGCGCTGGCGTGTGATTGTCATTGTTAGGTTTTGTCTTATGGCGATGGCGTTCTGGCTGGATGGTCTGCTGTGTGTGGTGGGATCGTCGAACGGAGGTGGCGTGTGGTTCGGCGCAGTGGGTTTTGTTCACCAGGAAAGGTGTGTCGTGGGTTGGGTCCGGTGTTCTGTGCTTTGGGAATTGGGGACGTTAGTCGGGTTTTACATGCGCTCAGTCGACTGGTAGTTCGGAGTTTGGCCGGATGGTATGGTCTTGGTTGTTGTGGTGGTGGGGGGTAGATGTCGGCCTTGGGTGTGATCTGGCCGTCACAATGTTGGTTGACGTGGTTGGGTAAGTGTGTTAGGGTGGGTTGTATGAACGGGCCGAGCGTCGGGTAGCGGTGGAGGTTCCAGAGCCGCATTCAGTGGTGTATTCCGCCGTTTTGGTTGTGTGTCGTGCGGTCGCGGGGTGGTGAGCGGCGGCAGATTGCGCAGGAATGGGTCGTAGTATTGTGGGTTGGTGCGCGCTGGGGTAAGTTGCAATAGTCGTTGTCGTGGTGAGTATGGTGCCGACGCTGAGTTGTGGTGATGTGGATGTGTGGGGGGGGGGGTGGGTCGGATGGGATGACGTTCAGGCACTTTTGATCGTTTGGGTTGGGGTTTACGTGCGCTGAGTGTTGCGGGGTGGTTAGACCCATATGCGGCCTGCCCCCACTCGGCCGGACGCGCTCGCCGAGGTGGGGGTCGGTTACAGGGGACGCAGGGTGTTGGCCGGGATTTGTTGGATTGTGTTCGCGCGGCCGAGTCGGTCGGTGTTTCACTTGTGCGCGCATGGGTGGGTTGGGTGTGCGGAAGGTGGGGAATATTGCGTGATTTACGCAGAGTGGGGATTGCGTGCTTGTATAATCTTTGTGATCGGGTATAGGTGAGTGAGGGGAGTTCCAGATATGCTGAGATGGGTGTGTCGGGAGGTGCCGGAGAATGTTAGGGGCGTTGTCGCGCTGTAGTAGGGTTGGGTGCGCTTGGGGTTGTTTCACTGTGTGAGTTGGTGTGCGCCGAACCAGCTGGGGCGTTTTGACAGGCCGCGACCGTCCCGGTAGGTTTATAGGTTGGGAGAAGCAAGGTTGGGCGCGGGAACTATCAGTTGGGATGTAGTATTGTGTCATATGACCGCTGGTCCACAGTTGGGGGGAGGTTGGGTGTGGGTGGGGTGTGTTGGGGTGGGGTGGTGGTAGGGGTTGGTTGGGGGGTGGGCGGGGGGTTGGGGGGTTTGGGTGGGGTGTGCGTGGGGTGGGATGGTGGGGTGGTGGGTGGGGGTGGTTGGAGGGACTTGTTAGGGGTTGTTGTGTTGAAAGGGTGGGAGATTGGTGAGGGGGGGATTAGGTGTTGTGGGGTTGTTGGGGGGGGGGGGTGGGTGGGGGTGGGTGGGTGGGTGGGGTGGGTGTCGGGGGGGTGGGGGGGGGGGGGGGTGGGGGTTGGGGGGGTGGGGTGGTGGGTGGGGGGGGGGGGGTTGTGGGGCGGGTGAGGGGGGGGGGTGGGGGGGGGGGGTTGTGGGGTGTGGTGGTTTTGGCGGGTTTGGGTGTGGGGTTTCGGGGGGTTTGGTGGTTTGTTTTGAGTTGTGGGTGGTGGGTTTGGGTGGGTGGGGTGCTTGTGTGTTTTGAGGGTTGTGGGGGTGGGGTTGTGTTGTGGTTGTGTGGGGTGGGTGGTTTGGGTTGGGGGTGGTGGTGTTGGTTGGGGTGTTGGCGCGGGTGCGGGGGTGTGTTGTTTTGAAGGCAGGTCAGAGGAGGAAGTGCTGGGGAGCAGCGGCAGCGGTTTGGCGAATTATATGGCAGTCTGTGTGACGATCCGAGGCCACTCGATACTTTTTCGGATTGATGCGGTTAAAGGGTACCGACATCGATTAGTCTGCGGCTCGTGCCGATCGGTCGGACTTGCACAGGAGTTTTTTGTGTGAGAGCGCTGGCCGTATAGCTGGATTGTGTTCGTCTCTGGGTGCCGGAAGATTAGTGATAAGAGTTGGGGAATTACTGGAGAATGGGGACCGCGGCATTCATTCATAGGACGGGAATTGAGTAGATGTGAAATAGGAAGGACGAAGTTGGAAGGCGTGCAGCAGCAGCGCGGTAGAGAGCGCTGTGGCTCGGCCTAGCAATTGGTGTGGCCGTCTGTCTAGCATGTGATGCTGGTGTGAAGGACTGAGGTTAGGCGTGGGCATTGGTGATTGCCTGGTTAAGATTGGAAAGTGCGAATATAAGGTGTGAGCAATGAATAGAGAAGCTGCACGGCGTCGCGTACCATTAAAGGGTTTTTTTTTGATGATTGTTTTTTAGTTTGGTTTGTCGCGTGTAGGTGTCGTGTTTGTGCACTAGGGGGGGTTTGTTGGCTTATAGTGTGTTGGTTGTGCTAGTGGGGCGGTGGGGGAAGTTTTGTGGCGGAGTTGGTGGTATTTGAGAGGTGTGCGAAGCCGGGGGTCGGATGGGAGAAGGTGGTGGTGTGTGGGGGTGTTTGTGTGTTTTTTTTTGAGATGATTTGATGCTTGGGGGGGGATCAGGCGGGCTTTCGGTTGTGCTTTTATCATCGGTTAACGATTTGTAGTTGGACGATATTTATAGGGAGGGGTGGCTTGTAGGGCACGCGGGGGAATAGGTATGTTTGGGACGTTTTGGGTGGGTTGGGTGGTGGGTGGGGGTGTGGGGTGGTTTGTGGCGTGTGGGGGGGGTTTGTGGGTGGGGGTGTGTGGTGTGGGGGTTGTGGGGGTGTACGTGTCGGGTTCGTCTTGTGAGTTAAGGTGGTCCGAGGGGTTGGGGCGATTGTTGGTGTGTTTAGTTAGGGGGCGCGGGGTTATTCGGCATCGGGCTGAGCGGGTGAGTGTTGGCGTGTTCTTACGCGTGCGTTTGGCGGGTCGATGGGTGGTGTTAGGTTGCAGCTTGGCGCGGTTGTGTGTTTGCGACAGCAGCAAGTGTCATTTTGCTTCAAGTTGAAGGAAAGAAGGCGATTGTTGTTTGCGGAAAGTATTGTAGTTTCAGGCGGCGTGTTTGTCGGGTGGGTGCGGCGCTCGAGGTTGGGGTGGGGGGTTGTGGGAGTTAGGGCACTCCTGTCCTGGGTGTTCTTGCTGGAGGTGGATGCGGTTGCGTGGGTGTCGCCCGCGGACTTTGTGGGTCGTGGCGCGCCGCAGGGCTAGAGTTTGCGGCGCGAGGAGTGCGGGAGGGGGTCGACAGTTGAGAAGGGTAGGAGGGCGGAGGGGGTGAGAGGGGAAGAGTGGGAAGTTATAGCGATAGGATTGAGTGAGTGCGAGTGGGTAAGCCCAGGTTTGGATTGGGGCATTGGAGGGTTAGTATGGAGGGTGTGGAGTGCTGGTGCTTATCCGTTTCAGA
>Ga0179593_1491135_pt1 | contig 12117 bp, 16 predicted proteins | sample CZODoug2_1_08_16_FD_185931 | JGI IMG/M metagenome (GOLD analysis project Ga0179593, IMG submission 185931) | Vadose zone soil fungal communities from Angelo Coast Range Reserve, California, USA - CZODoug2_1_08_16fungal (PacBio error correction) | ecosystem: Environmental > Terrestrial > Soil >... | reverse complement strand
CACTGATTCGCCATTTCTTCTTGCTTGTTCGCGAAGACAAGTCGGCCCCAACCCAGGTGGCTTAAAGGTCTAAGCTGTTGGGAGACCCCGATGCGAGACCGTTTTCCCCTTAGCGGAGATGGAATTTCTTTTTTGTTATTTGGGTCCCTTCCTGGCTGTTTTCCGCGCTTAGTGTTCTTTTCTCTCCAGACTTAAGCAGCATTTCGTATAGTATGCTTGCAGCAGGATCTTCTGACTGGAATTTCCGCCATTCTTGTGATCCTTTTATCTCTTTATTTGAGTTTTCTACTACTTTCGTCTGGAGAACCAGTAGGGAGGTTCTAGGCCCAGGACACTTTTTTACTTTTCCCGTAGGAGTTCTTAAATAGGATTTTGAGGTCCAAGCAAGTACCATGATCCGCGTTTTTTTGGACTCTTTCTTTTATCTCTTATTAGGAACTCGGGTTCCTATGGAGCAGCGATTCCCCTTTGTTCCCCCCTTTACGGCGCACGCCCCCTCGCTGTTGACCGCACTATGGATGACCGTGTCGGAGACCCTTTTTCTCGTGAGAGGTTCCAATGGCTGCCTTATTTTTCTTGTAAAAAAAATGTAAATCATTTCCTCAGTGGACGTGGGGACATTTCGTTTTCTTTCTCCCCCCGCATTTTTTTTCCTGATCCCTCAATCTGGCAAATTTTCTATTCGGTGTATGGTGCAACAAGTTTTTATTTTTCTGTACCTTTCCGTTTGCATCCGATGCTTTTCTCTCAATCTTTTGGGTGTGCGTGTCTGCCTTTTCTCTTAAACCTGCAAGTTCCGTCCTTGTATTCCTCCTATTCAGTCTTGCGCCGTCAGGAATGAGCCCCTGAACTTCTTGAGCGTGCGGATATGGTTTCTTGTTCCTTGAAACCTGCCCCAACAAACTGTCAACTGCTTCTTGTCAGTGGCGATCGAACTAGATCATGGCCTGTGTCCCGTTACATTTCCCCCCCCCCCCAAATTCTTCCTATTAGCCCTGATTCGGCTTTCTGTTCGGATTACCTGCAGTGTAATTCCTTTCGGCCCGAATGCCACGCTGTTGATACGTGGTTTGTTTCCTTTGTTGAGGGGACCTTTGGTCCTATAATCCCTTTTGTCACAGATGACTCTCACGCCCGCTGCCCTTCCGTTTTACTTGCGTTTCCTATTTTTCAGTCCACCCTCATGCCTTTTATCCATGGTCTGTTGAGATTTCTGATCTTTTTTCCAGTCTGCCAGCGACAAGATTTCCTAATTTCCCTTCTTGATTGATTTACTGGTCTTCCCCAATGGTTCCTCTGAGTTGAGCGCTGTTTTGATCCCGTCTCCGTTCATTTTTTACCCCCTGGCTGCACGTGGCTCTTGTTTCTCAAAGGAATGGGTCTTGTTCCTTCCTGCGGTGTTTGACATGGATCGACCTTGGCCTACCTTGGGCCACACTCCTCTTTACCTTCCCCCCTTTTTTCCCCCCCCCCAAACCCCTACAACGGCGACTTTGCGCCTGTTTTCGAGAATTTTTTTGCCCGCTTTTTGTTTTCTGCAGGTTTTTTTTTCGCTCTTTGGGTTTTTTGGTTCCTAGTGTGACCCCGAGCCATCCAGCCTTTTTTCGATCGTGGTTGTTGTTGTATCGATGGCTCGCTTTCTTTTTTTTCCCACCCCAATTCTTCGGTTCACCCCCTTTTCCCCCTGCCTTCCTGCTCCACACCTACCCGGTGCGCCAATCTCGGAAAAACATGCCTCATAAATTTAGCATTTTCAGTCCAATTAGCACCTAGATCCCTTTCGACTAAAGAAGGCCAGTCACTATCAACTTACAGCCTTCCAGTGCTGACCCCCCTTTTTGCCTTCCTTTTTTCATCATGACTTTCTGCTCATTCTGATCTCCAGTCCCCTTTTCTCGTGCCCCCATTCCCCAAGCTTCCCTCCCTTAGTAGACCATCTATCATCCTAGCCGATATCTGGATACAATTATCACTCTAATTCGTTTAGGTTGCTAGTAGATAGACAAAGAGGCTCTTAACGAGATGGTAGTGTTTATGATACGATTTCTAGTGCCAAAACAGGTTTTTACTCAGTTAGCTTTTGAGTTTTCCCCCCTTCCCCCTTCCGATAACTTGACACACCCTACTGAACTAAGTTGATTCTTTTCGACTTATCCTCTTCTAGAAGAAAGCCTGGCCGACTCAGCATAGGTACTAAACTTAGCGTCTTCCACCTTTTCCTCCCAAGTGTTTTTTCATTTTCTCCCCTGCTCCCGAATCCGGGAACCAGTTGTTGTACCGTGAATTATCCTCCCAGTCCCACGGTCGGCACGGGCTAAGAGCGTTTTCTAAGAATTACTCAATCGCAGTTTGACCTCAGTCTGCGATTATTCTATGATCGAGCGTCTTTTCATTTCGCGCGGATCACACGTGAAACGCCTTAGTGTGGAATCCCCCTGATGCCAAGATCTTCCGATTGCATCTAAAAAAACTGCAGGAGGTTTTTTTTCCCATTTTTTAGCCCCTTACCACGGACCCTGTCTGGCTTTCTGAAAGTACATTTTGTGCATGATCGACCTTTTATCCGGCGGCCTCGCGTGGTCCCCTGAAATCCCATAAACAAATAGTCACCTCTTTTCGCGCGCTCTCTGTTACCTCCACCCCTTTAAGAATCTTCTGGGCCTGCAACGCCCAGCTCTATCCCCCCATAATAAAACATTGCATACCCTTTCCAGCTTTCCTTCACTTCAGTGAGCTCCCTCACTCTTCTTTCCCCTTTGTGACACTCGCCCCCCTATTTTTCCTTTATTCGCCCCTGGAATCCGCCTTCCCCGCGATCTTTTTTCCCCACATTCAAACGGTACCCCCCCCGCGCCTCTCCTTTGCTTTTCCTCCACTTATTCCGAGCTCCCTGGAATAACCACTGCGAATCGTTTTCCATTCGACTGCCCACCTTCTCTCGTCCCCCTCCATTTTAATAAATCACACCAACACACAACCCATAACCATATACTATCCGTCCAACCTGCCATATCGACCCCACCAGAGTTACCCCAAGCGTTTTCTCATGGAGTTTGCGATCCCCCAAAAAGAACCGTCCAGGACCCGCCATCATCTCTTTAAGACCTAGGTTGGCAGATGAGAGCCTGCGATTTCCCCTAGAGAGGGGCATCCCCAGCGCTGCACACCGGTTGTGACTTGAGTTGGATTCCTCTTGCATTGTTCGCTGTGAAATCTCCTTTTTTTTTCTTTTCTTCGTGGTTTGTGTTGGTTTTTTTTTTTTTTTTTTTTTTTTTTTTGTGTGGGGGGTTGTTTTGGTTTTTTTTTTTTTTTTTTTTTTTTTTTTTTTTTTTTTTTTATGGAGTTTCCCGCTCGCCCAGTGTCCTTTTCTCTTCTCCTTAAATCTCATTTGCCTATGGCTGCTTCGCCGCTCAGAGGGTAGAGTGGACGGGTTTACCTCCCCTTTTTCTGATGATGGGGGCTTTCATTAGGTTTTTCTTTTTGGTAAATACCTGCTGAAGAGGAGGCCCCCGGGGCTGGCCTGACCTGCAACCGCGCTGTGCGGTAAGGGCACTGCGCTGACGAAGAGGCTTGATGCGCTATGAATGATCAAGGTCAAGAGATGGTCTTGCCTCTTCCATTTTTCTTGTTACTCTTAGATGTGTCACCCGGTAGCTGTGAGCAAGAGATTATTCAACTGTTGGGTACCGGCCTCCATCCGAGGTCGACCTATTGGTAGTGCTCCACACCTTCATCTCCTCGCTGAATACTGTCGGACGGTACCAAAATGTACGAGCTTAGTTTTTCTATCCCTAAGGGTCAGTTTTTTAAAGGGTCTTTCTTGTAAATAACTTTCTTTTTTGGGGTCTTTCCTCTGCCAATGTGGCTTCTTTAGTGATTGCCCCCCTTGACTTCCCTTTTAAGTTGGAGAGTGTTTATGACCATTTTTGACTGCCGGAACCTACGCCGACCCACTGACCGTAGGCGTAATTTACTTTCTCGAGCGCCCGTTCTGGCAGTGAACACTGCCGTCTGAAGGGCCCTTATCTTTTGGCCTTTTTTTTTGACCCTCCCCCCTGAAACATGTCCCCTGCCATTGCCGTGCTGAGTTTATGACTGTGGAAACTCCTCTCTTATCAGTTTTTCCCCGACTCCTTCCCCTTCCCTAGTGACAGAGGTTCTGTTGGTCTTTTTGCTCGCCCCATATCGTCACGCCCCTTTTTTCCCGGCTTTCTCCTTTCTCCCGTTGTGGTCTGTGTCCTGTCCAGCCTCATACCTTCAGAGGGCATGGCCCCCCCCTCTAACCCACTCCTCGCCCAAGAAGTAGCTTGGTTTTGCCTTCCTCCCTTTTTTTCTCCATTTCGTGAAGTCCAACCGTCATTTCTTTATATGGACGCTCTCCCTCTAGATTCTAGTCCCCTCTCAAAGATTCCCAACTTTAACTTACTCATGATTCATTTCTACAAATTCCTTCCCTCTTTCCTCTTCGGGAGCGCGCCTTTCAGGATGGTAGTTCACCCGCCCCTGACCCCTTTTTCCGGTGGTGCTCATTTGATGCCGTTGGCTCTCCCTAGGTCCTTTTTCCGTCTTTGTTTTTTTCTTTGCAACTCCTGCTCATTTGCCAGTCCAGATTCCCATTGTTCTCCTCCGCCCGACTGGGTGTCCCGGAATCAGGTTTTTGTGAATAATTTGGTTTTTTTTTTTTCCGGCTTGTTCCCCCCGTCTCCCCTTCTTTCTTACTTTCTCCTCCTTCCGTTTTGAGGAGATGTCGTTTTTTCCCCCTTTTCCCCACCCAATGGCCTGATGCACCCCTTTTGCTCCCCTTGTCGAACTTCTTTTCCCCCAAGCCATTCCAGTGCTAGGCTTTTAGGGCCAAGGGTAAAAGGCTATCCATTCTCTCCCTGCAGTTCTCTCACCTTCCCCCTTTTTCTCCCCTGCGCCCCGATTATTGCCTTCCTCCCGTTTACCCATGAACTGTGATCCATCCTGATATTAACAGCGCCCCGTAGCCGTCACATTTTTCACTAAGTTTTTTTCCCCTTTAGCCAAATGTTGTTTCCCCTCTAGAGGGCTTCTACATTATCACACCCCCATCACAAGTTTATGTTTTTTTTACTTTTCCCGACCTCCCAACTAGGATTCCAGCACACTCTAGGATCTTTTTATGTATTTTTTCCCCTCTGTGCCCCCCCTTGCTTATATGAGTTAGATCTCTTCCCACTTCAGACCTTGTTACCACCCTCTTCCTCCTCCACCCGTTGAAAGAGTTCTCCTTCGGATCCTCCCGTCAGGGCCTCAAGGCCCCCCCACCCGTCGGCCCCCATGCCTCACGTATGCGTAGTTGTTAAATGGACACCGCGTCCATTCCCCCCCTCCCTCCCTGTTTTTTTTTCTTCCCCCCAACTTTTCCTTTCACCCTTATCCCCCCCTGACAACGGAATATGAAAGTTCTGACGGTCTGGTCCGAAGCGCTTCGAGTTTTTTCCCAATCACTTCCCCCGAGCGCTGCGCGAATCTCTTGCTCGCGTCTCTTGCCCCGCGTCTCCCCCCCCCACCCCTTTTCCTTTACGATTTTTTTTGCATTGTGTCCCTTCACCGTCAGTGCACACGCTCCTTTCGCGTCTGCATCCCCCCCCCACCCAAATGAAGGTCGTGGTGCTTACGCGCACATTCACAACTGTCCACTTGCTCCTCCTTTTTCCCCTTTTTGTGCATACCTTTTTTTTGTTTCCGGGACTCTCTGCCTTTCCGCTTGTCGCGGTCTCCAGCACCCGCCACTTCCCCAAATGTTCTTAAATCCGATGGAGCGCCTTACCCCCCTTTATAATCCCTCTCCCAAACTAGCGACGGCCCACCCCCCACCTTCCCTATCCCCCCAAATCCCAGATGAACGCCCCGCTCTCTCCTTCCCTTTAGTACTCCCCTTCCTCTCCTCCCCCCTATTTAGACTCCTTTTCGTTTTTTCTAGCCCCGGCAATCAGCTTAGCGAATTCAACCCCACCTCACCCCCAGCCACTCCTCCTTACTTCCCTTCCATCCTCCTCTTCCTATGAGACATCATATGCAATGAGATTCTCTTAGACGATAGCGTCAGCCCTGCCCCGAATCTCTTCATCCCCCCACTTCCCCAAAACATATGCACTTTCATCGCATCCTGAAAACGGATACTGCACCCCTCTTCCCCAAACCGTCCCCCACAAGGTGTTTGCCTCATTTTGGTCTCCCCCCCCCAGCCAGCATGAACCATGATAATCTTCTTTTCCTCATACATGGGGGGGGTGGGGGATCCGGCGCTGTGGAAGGTCGGTTTTGTTAGCCTACTCATTCTGCCACCCTGTGGGGCCCTGGCGCATGTGGGATCCGCGTTGTGTCATTATTACGGGCTTGTCCAGTTGATTCTTTTTTCTTTTGATGAGCTGTTTTTTCTCGCTTTGCCCCCCCATGTCTCTCGTCTCTATTACTCTCATTGCGGACGATTTCTCCCTCTTCGCAGGGGTGGTCTCTGGCGATGGATCCTTTTTTTTTTGTATGCTTGGATTTCGTATGTGTGTTGGACACAATCTGGTCTAGCTTCTTTGATGCTTCCCTTGTCAAGAACCGATCTGCGGATTCAGGCTTTTCATCGAATGCTCTTTGTTCCTCGACAATTTTGAAGAAATTTAGAGCGCGTTTGCTTTTCGTCTTTTGTTCATCTGGGGTTCGTTTCCCGTTGCTTTGCTCAGTCTTCCAGGTCTGTACCTGCGCTCCCCCCTTTTCCCCTCTGGTGTACCATTGTTTTTCCTTATCTACCTCTCTCCCCGGCGGACTATGTGCGATCTGCCCCGTCCCACCCAAATGTCATTGCCTGTCGCCGTGGACGGTGATTACATTGACTTTCCTCCCCACTCATGAATTTTTTGAGATGAAGAAATATTGCTCATTTTGAAGAGGGGATTCCAACTCTTTGTTAGTCATTGGCAATTTTTCTCCCTGGCGACTGATCAGTGTCGAACGTTTTTGCGACAAACGCCCTTTGATCTTTTCCGTCTTTCTGTTGCGCGACGGCGGGAGCTAGTCGGTTCGTTGGGAAGCTGGAGGTTACTTGGGTATCCATTTTTTCCCCTCACCTCCATGGCCCTGCTTATCCTTGAGATGAACTCTATTTTCCAGGTCTCTTCTTTCCCTGGCTTTTTCCCGGCAGTATTGCGGCCCTCGAATCCGCGCCCTTGCAAAGGATTGGCGTGAATTAGTGTGGGGTGGCCAGTTGATTTCCTGGTGCCCCCCTCCGTCCCCCTGGTTCCCATCCGAAGCAGAGCATTTCCCCCCCGCGCGTTTTTTTCCTGTCTAGCCGTTTTACTTTCAAAGACTCTTCCTTTCTCTTACTTCGCGCCCCCCATTCTGTCTTCCCAATCTCGCGTTTCAAGTTTCTCCCTTTATTTTCGCCCTCAGTGGGCTCTTGCTCCTGTCTCGCGCCGGTCCCCTTTGCTGAACGGTTTCGAGGCTTTTCGTTGCCTCCCCCCCGGAATTGTCTTTTTTCGTGGCTATGCGTTACCGTAATTCATCCGTTGGTCTATTGCTATCATGAGCATTGATTGCGATTTTTCCTACTTTTTTCCCTTTCACTGTTTTTTTTTTTTCTCCTTTGATTTTATTTTGAATCCCATTTTTTTTTTCCTTTTGAAAAGAGCCATCTTCCTCTTTCCTCCCGTTGTTGTATATCTCTTGCCTTGTTTCCCCTTCCACACCCCACCACAAAATTTCGTGCCCCACCAATTCATTAACGATCCAACCCCCTCCTAGGATGCGAAAATACCACAATCAAACCAACCGTCCGACTGCTGATCTTCCCCCCCCCACTGTCTTAACACGAGTTATCCAATCTGAACAAGAATTCCCCTCCCATGCTCCCCCCCCCCCCCCCCCCTTACCGTGTGATAATTTTCAACTTTTCCTTTGACCTCCCGTTCCGCTGGAGCGCTGGCCTCACTACCCTTCCCCACCCGGGAGCTCCCTGCCCTCATATAATTTCCCCCCGTTTGTTCTGAAAGCAGCGCTCTACTTTTTGAGGGTTCCCCATGTAACCAGCTTTTCCGCAGTTTTTTCTTAAACATAGGACACGATTTTCCCTTCCAAACCAGATCTGGGTGCTTTTTTTTCTTTCTCTTCGCTTTTATACTTGAAATTTCTATTGCGTTAAGTCTCCTTTTTTCTCCAAAATTTTCCCTCACTGGCAACCCCCCCTTCTTCCCCTCCCCGTCATCCCGTCCCGGGTCTCGAAGTTCCACTGCGCCTTACCGACCGATGAGACAGCATGCCACACGCGAACTTAGTCTGCGTTACCCCTCTCATATCAGTTTCATCTCCTTCCATCGCAGTTAGGTTGTTTTTCCCTTGCATTCCAAAGGCATTCCCCCAAATCCAACGGGTTTGCCTTGGCTGAAACCCTCCCCTTCTTTCCCATACTGAATCGCATTCCCTTACGTTTGCGAGAATCCCACCCTTGCTATTTTGCGGCCTCCCATTTCTCCTACGTCCCGTATCACAATGTTTTGGCCCCCCCCCCCTGCCACTCCCCCCATTGAGAATTCCCAATGCATTTCGTGGCTGCTGCCTCCCTTTTCCTCTCAATTTTCCCCTTTTGTTCAAGTGCCCCTCTCCCACCGGTAAGAGAGTCGCGGATTTTTCCTCCCCTCCCTACCATAAACCACCCTTTACTTTCCCCCCCCCGACTAGCCGGTCAAGCAACCCTTTTCTTCATTTGAGAATCAGACTTCCCTCCCCCCAGGTACTATAAAAATCACAGAAGCTGGACCCGCCCCCCAAGTCTCTCTTCCGTACCTGTAGTCTTCCAGTCTCTGGACCCCCTTTCCCAATGCATCCTGGAGCCGTTGCGTTCGTCCGGCAGCCCCAAGCTTTCCCCCCCATAGACTTATTTTCCCCCCAACTGCCCAAGACCGGCAATCAGCAGAAGAAGAAGGGGTTGAATTATCAACGGACGAAGCTGCACGAGAGCTTATCGACCTTTGCTATAGAGGGTCACGCATGCGACTCCGCCCCGTCACGTTCAAAGCATCTCCAATCCACCAATACCAAAAACACGCTCTCAGGACCCTTCTCCATCTCCCTCCCCCCACAACTCCCGTCCCCCCCCGTTTCAGCCTTTCCCCGTTTTTCCACCCTGAATTCAGCCCCCCCTCGTTGTGTTTTTTTTCTGATCGACCTCGGTGGACTTTCCGTTTGTGGGATCGTTTTTACCCAGGCTCCCCCCCCCTCTCGCGTGGCTTACGCTTGGGATCAGCTCTTCCGGTTTTTTTCCGCGTCGATTTCCTTGTTAAATTTTGTTTTTTTTTCGTTCTGATTTTGCGCGGTCCTTCGTGATCGGGTAGCTAAAGGCCTTCCCTGCTGATATTCGCATTCCTTCTGCGGATTTGCTTTCCGGGGAACCGCCTTTTTTTTTTAGGGGATTTTTTCGTTTCTGTTGGAGGGTGGCCAATACTTGCTGTAAGTGTAGTGGCGTGGTCTAAACCGCTTCTCCGGACCTGCTTTGCCGTGACGATCTTCTTTGAGGAGCTAAAGGACGTCCCCAAATTTTCGCTCGCTGTTTTGGCTTCTTTTTCTTTTTCTCCGCTGGTTGCGTTTCGTAGCCCTGAGATTTTCCATTGTGTTGCGGTCCGGCGGCAATCGGTGGTCTTCTTGGCTTCCTCGACCTCCCCTTCTCGAGGCCGGTCATTTTTTTTTTCCGATCTTTGTTCCGGAAACCCAAATGTACTTCGATAGGTCCCGCTTGGACTGTGGGGCTTGTGAGAATCCCCCCCCTCTCTTTGGAAGCGCTCGTCCCCCATATTTTCTTTGGTTTTGGCCCGATGTTGTAGTGGATTGTTTCCTGGCGACTTTCAGCGGCTCTCTCCTCTAGGCTTCCCCCCGTCACGCGGGGATATTCCTGCCCCTTTTGAGTATTTATCGACGTGTTTGCGCAATCGGCGGACTTGTGTCTGTTTTTTTGGTCCCCCATTTTTGGAACCGCCCCACAAGCAACAGGGCCCTTCTTCTGGAGTAGATATATCTCGTGTTCCCCCATTGTTTATGCTCCCGTGACAGTTCGCTGTCACCGCTTTTTGATGATTTTTGCAGTCGTTTTTTCCTGCCGACATTGAATCCCCCCCCTACGGCTTGCCCGCGCTACGTTTTTTCACGTTTCCTTGAATTGTTCCTTGACCCCTTTACATTCCCATCTTACTAGGGGGCCACGGCACTCGCAGAGAGAGCCTCTGCAGCCTGTGACTGACAGCGCGTTTTCTTCCGTTGAATCAAAACCTGACTGTGCTTGAGCTTTTTGACGACTTTCTTTTTTCTCCCTGATGAGTCGCTTGTTCGCCAAGCCTTTCCCTCAGTGAAAGTTAGCATTGATTCTGGAGAAAAGTGGCGTGTATCTTCTGCCGTCATTTGCCACCGGACCCGGCACTTCATCCGTTTTGACTCTATAGTATGTGGGGCATGCCGGCCCCCCCCCCCCCCCCCCCCCCCCCCGTGCTTCTGAATATCAGATGGGCCGACTTGTTCCTGCGCTTGATTTCGATGTTTGTTTTCAGAGATTCTATCCGTATGAGGTTTGGACAGGTGGCAGCAGTCATTTTGTGGTTTTTGTGCCCTCTGTGGAAACCGAGCAATCCTTTTCTCGTTTCATTTTTGTTTTTTTTCCTCTTATGGTCGTTTTCCTCGGTTCACCCACCCCCCCCCCGTCCCTTCCACCACTTTATGCATTTCCCCCTCTCAACAGAGTCCACATTCTTTCCTTTTTTTTTCAAAAATCGCAATTCAAGGACGTTTTTTTATACGTGACGATCCAGTCCTGCCTCATTCGTAACGACCAGCCAGGCCCCTTCACTGACAAACATTTCTTTTCTTCTCGTCCAGGTCTACCTCCTCCTTCTCCTCCCCTACTGGATGCTCCGCCCTATCCTCTCCTTCCCAACTTGACTTGAACCCTTCACTTCCTTCAATTTTCAATATTGTTAGCTGCACCTACTCTATGATACCTTCTCCACCAGCCTATTTCTACCTTTTTTTTTGATTTCACCGCCCTCTCAACCCTTTGTCCCAGCCCCCTTTTTGAGTCTATCTTTCTTCCTCTTCTCTTTTGCCCCTGAGTCTATTTTTCGATTCTCTTTTATCCACCCTTTTTTCCGAATTTCCCCCACGTAACATTTTTTTCCTTCCTGAAGCGAGTTTTCCCGTTCAATTCTGTGCACGCGGCCAGGAAGTCTGTTTTCTGCCTGCAATCGTCACTCCGCACTTGTTTTTTCTTTACAATGTCCCTCCCGAGGTCTCTCCAATCCTGCCTGGCCCTTGGTATTCTGTAAACCCGGGACTACCAACCCCCCCCACACGACCCCTTCCGTGTAACTTTTTAAGTCCCGTCGTATGAATCGTGCCAAAGAGATCTCCATTTCCTATTGTCTTTCATTTCCCATTCGTACGGTACCCCCTTACTCCGATCACCTTTGTTGCCCATTCCCAATTCCTGCCCCTGATTTCCCCTTTCCCAAAAATGCAGGTTTTGTCTTCAGCCGCCCTCCCCCCCCCCTTTCCTCATGTCGCCCCTTAGCCGACATTTTTACGTGCAGTGCCCGAGTCCCCCCCCCTTCCGAGGTCCTTTTGCCCTCCGCCCTTCCCCCCTAACATATTTCTTCCTCCCCAGCGGCGCGCCTTACCAGCACAACCTGGCGACATATCTGCTTCACAAGCGAACGCCCCCTTTTTACCCCCCCCTCCAACTCTTGGGCCCCCCCTCCCCCCTTTAAATTAAGTAACTTTATCTCCCCACCTAACTCTTTCTTTTGTCATAATGTAGCGATTTGAGTTCCGTCCCTGGTTTAAATCGCTCTTTCCCCCCTCCTCACAGATCCTCCTCCACCCCATACGTCCCTTTTCCTCCCCCTTCAATGAAAGATGTTTTTCCGACTACAGGTTTTGACTACTTTTTCCTTATGAGTCCCTGCGTCTGTAAGAATCGCCCGATAAGCACGGCCCGCGTGTCCTACTCCACACAATCCCCCATCCTCCTTTTCCTGCCGAATACGGCCAACCGGCTCCCCGCCGACCCACACGTCCCTTTTTCAATGCGTTTGTCATCTTCCCTTTTCTGCGACCCATCCCTGA